>ENA-UOUL01000914-UOUL01000914.1-bioreactor-metagenome-genome-assembly--contig:-NODE-914-length-46377-cov-16.113391_pt1 | contig 46377 bp, 59 predicted proteins | sample MGYA00249838_ERZ747220 | MGnify/ENA primary metagenome ERZ747220 (study PRJEB28778, sample SAMN05720191) | bioreactor metagenome | isolation source: Anaerobic biogas reactor | place: USA:Washington... | reverse complement strand
ACACCCAGCATCCTATATTCACCTACTACAGCTATCAGGATGATAAAACGGGAAGGACGGCATATTCCTATATCGATTCGTAAATACCGGTACAAATATATAGCTGGGTTATCAACTATATAGCATGGCCCGGAAGGATTATCACGGAAGAATAGGAGAGGTTTATTTCGACTCCGTAGAACAGAAAAACAAGTTTTTTGGATTGGCTGCAGCGAGGGGCTGCACTTTCTCGCGATATGCAATCAATATTTTGGAGGAAGCGGTAGGCCATGAGCAGCCAGCTATCCCTGCAACGGACTATGGACACCTGGAGGACGAGAACAGGGAGCTGAGGCGGAGGATCGCAGAACTGTCGCGAGAGATCGAAACGATCAACGCAGAGCTGCAACGCCAGCGATACGCAGCTTTCAATGAGGACGCAGGCATCAATATCCAGTTTGATCCCGATCTCCTAGCAATCCTGCAGGCCGGACCGATCCACAGCCATGCTCTCTTGACAGCCTTGAAGATCAATCCCTCGGACACAACGCGAATGAGGGCTCTAGCTCAGCAGTTGGAGATTCTGGAAAGCACCAGGTTCATAGCTAAATCCAAGAACGGCTGGAGATGGTTAAAGTGACCCTGCTGGAGGCTTGGGCCACTGATGCAAAGATTCGCGGGATGAGCCCAAGGACTATCCGGAATTATAGGTATCGCATAGCCAATTTTATGAGGTTCCTGGATGACAAGGACATATTCGCAGTCAATAAAATAGATATCAGAGATTTTATAGAAGAGGCCCGAAAAAAGGGGCATTATACTGGATCAATCGCGTTCAGCCTCGCTAGTATAAGCAATTTCTATGATTGGGCCATTTTCGAGGAATTGACCGATAAGAATCCGGTGAAAGAGGTACGCTCGCGGTATTTGCATAGCTATAAGAAAGACAACGAGAAGCGAGACAGGCAGTTGATCAGCATAAAACAGGCAGCCAATATGATCGACTATATGGTCGATATCCGAGACAAGGCCATGATGACCGTCCTCTTCAAGACGGGCGTAAGGAGGAATGAGTTATTGAGCATGGAAGTCGATGATATCAATTGGAATGATTGGAGCATCACCCTGAAGCCAACCGCGAAACGTTCCAATAGAGTAGTCTTTTTCGACCAGGAGGCAGCCACTATACTGTCTCGTTGGCTGGCAGTTCGTGAAGAACGGAACAGAGATGGAATCAAGGCATTATGGATATCAACGATTGGCCGCCCCGCAACGGAAAAAACGGTAATCTATATGATCAGTAAGGCGGGCATTGCCCTTGGTATCCATAACCCCAAATCCCCCAAGCTGGAAGAACATTTTAGCGCCCATTGCTGCCGTCATTGGTTCACCACCCACCTTCGCAGATCTGGGATGCCCCGTGAATTCATCCAGGAGTTAAGGGGCGATGTTCGCAAAGAGGCAATCGATATCTATGATCACATTGATAGAGAAGAGCTGAGGAGAAGTTACCTGAGCCATATACCAAAGCTAGGCATAGGGGCCCACGAGTTCACGCTGAACTGTTGAGGGAGCAGTCCAAAGTAAGTTAGGGGAACATCTGCACCAATCGATGCCGGTGCTGGGGCTATACTATCCGATTCGATAGCAACTCCTACTGATTTCTGTGCAAAGGTATTAGCGCTTAAAACAGTATAGTTGCTAATGCTAGAACAACATAGATGCGTAGGTTCATTTAGTCTGACTCCTTTATCTTTTTAAGATCTGTTTATCTGTAATTGCATTCCAGGAAAAAAGTCGGAATTTCCAGATCAATATATAATGAGTTCCTTAAAGATATTAAAAGGTTTCCTCTATGAATTTCAAGGTTATAAATATATACAAAATCCAATCTGGTATATTTTCATAACGCTAAAGTATATATGTATAACCGAGATAATTAGTCCTGTGCAAAAGAATTGTGCGCGAGAAATAAAACGCGCCAGTGATCGAAGGCCAGCGGAATTCGTGTAAAGTTAGCTCTAAGAGGTAAAAGATAATGACCGCAGAAGTTAAGTTGGATATTTCCCCCATGTATGAAGGGGAACGCATCAGGAAAGAGGACCTGTGGGTGGAGATGGGCGGCCCGAAAGCAGATGGATTCGAGCTAAGCATAGCAACACCTATGGATCAGATCGAGGATGGAAAGGTGAATATCATCGGTCCCGACCTCAAAGATATCAAAGAGGGCTCGACCATACCCTTCGGAATGAGCTTCAAGGTTGGCGGTGAGAAGGTCGAGAAGGACCTGGAATCAATCATCGAGAGGCGCAATCATTCCCTTCTCTCTTATATCAGCGGCTTAATGCACCTGAATCAAAGGTACGACATCTGGATGAGACTAGGCAAAAGTTTGCAGAAGAAGGGTGTGACCTCGTGGGAACAGATATTCAAACCGGTCATCGAGCTGTACAAGGCTGAGATGCCCTTCATAGAGAAAATGGAGGTCACGGTGGTTACCGATCCAGCAAAGGTGAAAGAGGAACTTGCCAGTGCCATGACCATCTACAAGGCTCGTGATGAACGCGCCAAGGGGCTGCACGATGAGGATGTCGATGTATTCTATGGATGCACTCTTTGCCAAGCATTTGCTCCTACAAGCTCATGTGTAGTAACTCCTGATAGGCCATCCCTGTGTGGTGCTATCACCTGGTTCGATGGACGCGCTGCGGCCAAGGTAGATCCAGAAGGACCCCAATTTCCGATACCTAAAACAGGGCTTAAGGACGCAATTGCTGGTGAGTATGAAAGCGTCAACGAGGCAGCTGCAAAGAGATCTGGTGGTGAGTATAATATCATGAAGCTATATACCTTCTTCGACGCCCCTCATACCTCCTGCGGATGCTTCGAGACCATAGGTTTCTACATACCTGAGGTTGACGGCATAGGATTAGCGGATCGTGATTTCAAAGGCTCAGCTCCCAACGGATTGCCTTTCTCGACCATGGCAGGACAGACTGGCGGCGGCAAGCAGGTTGTGGGATTCCTGGGGATAGGCATTCTGTACTACTTCTCATCTAAGTTCTTGCAGGCAGATGGCGGCTGGAGAAGGATCGTATGGATGTCCAAGAATCTCAAGGAGAGAGTAAAGGAAGGAATTCCAGAGGAGATATATAGCAAGATCGCTACTGATGAGGATGCTAGAGATATCTCCTCCCTCAAAGAGTTCCTACTCGAGGTTGACCATCCGGTCGTAGAAGGTGTTGTGAGACCTGTCGATGACAAGAAGATTACTGAAGGGTGGAAGTTAGAGGAAGTCACCGATGAGGATAAGCAAAGGGTCATCTCATTCATCGAGGAAACCGGGGGAGAGTTCACGTCCTCAGATATACGTTCCAAGCTAAGACTGAGTGAAGGACAACTGATGCAAGTAGTCGAGGTATTGCAGGAAGAAGGCATTCTAGAATGACCCTGAATTGCAGAGGAAGAGATGCTTAACCGAAACTGAAGTTAGAGAGGCTGCAATTTATTGCAGCCTCCTTTGGCCCTAGTTTCAATAACAATGAGCTTTTAGCTGGCTATGTCGTCGAATGTCGTCGGTTTTCAGAAAAACTAACCGAGTGTGATCAAAGGGTTTACTATGTATAAAGTAGTCGGATTGGACGGGAACGAAGTGATAAATGCTGAAAGCTTCTGCGAAGCTTTAAAGTTTTTTCATGAACATTGCATTAGGCCTATCGCTCAAGGTAAAACATTCCGAAACTCAGAAACAACGTGTTACATTGAAGCAAAAGGGGAAACAGCAAATGCTCGCATGTATTACCCATATGTGCTCGAATCCGCTATAAAGGCAGGATTAATTAAGAATGGCAAATTAGTTGAGCCGTTAAGAGAGCCTCCTGTAACAGAATTGATAGCCGCGTTCGGTAAAGCTGCAATCCTACAAATGACGCAGGGAATGGGTTGCCACTAAAATGAGACACCATTGAATGCGCATTTGTTGGATAGGATCGATCATTTTGTTGGAAGCAAGTAAATGGAGATTTCTCTTCATCTTTAACCGCTTACTCAGTGCTACATTAGCGGCTCAGGTTGCTTTTCAATAGGCGTATACGGTAAACTTGCCCGATGAATGATCAGTCCGTCTTCGAAATGTAATGCCCGATTCAGTATCAGCTGCTTTCCCGCCTGAGTCATTCCGAAGACCGGGATAGAGATTCCGATCTGAAGCTTCGATCTTTTTCCTACTATTTCCCTAACCAGCTTTGAGGCGCAGGCCCATACAATATCACAATAATCAGACAAAGTTTCCGCTTCTTCAACGCTAATGCCTGTATTATGAACTGAAACGACGACCGGTTTAACACCGGAGATTTCGCCCAGTTCCTGTAACCGCTTAGCCTCTGATGCCTTATGTCCGGTTATGGTCACAACTATTTTCCTGAAACCAGCCTCCACTGCCATTATATAACCTTCGACCTGATCAATCGCGCATTGCTTATCAAGAAGCAAGCAACCTTTCTGTTTCAAACCATCCTGTATCTCTTTAATAGGCTCGGTGCTTATAAGACCTGTCATGTGTGCCCCCACGGCCTGAAGCACTTCTGGTCTTGTGATTATCACCGTTCCTGCACCTTCACAGACAACTACTGCGGCATCCACAAGACCCTCTGTCATGGCATCCATTATGATTTCCGAAGCTCCGAAGCTCACTGGCTTCTGATCGCTCTCCAGTACACGATTGGGACCGTACATCCCGAATTCTTCGATATGCCTTCTCAAGACCTTTTCTACGGTCTTGTGGTTTTCTTCCTCGAAGCCATACAAGTCGTTCCTTAATGGACAATGGCGGATTGTGGGTTTGGTCAGTACTTCGATCATCCCGTCCTTCACTTTCACCAGGGCTTTGGCCATTTCTATAATGTGCTCTGACATAGTGATGCCTCGATTTACAGAAATAATGCTCACTGAAAATAATAGGGAGTTCTTGAAAGTCCCAAGCTCCAATTTTGATATTTCTTTTTGCCAACGATTCAAGGTTGCGAACTCATAACTCTCGACATCTATACTTAAGCTATTTTCGCACCTGCTCCTGGTCCATACAGGGCGTTGTATATCTCCTCGATCTGCACTATAACTGCTGCTTTTGCGGGTAGTTTGTCGTTGATGCCATGCACAAAATTTCTCATATCCTCATAAACCTGGCCTTCTTTGTGGACCTTTGCGCTTCCCTTGATCTGGAAGGATTTACTGGTTTGGGGATCGTAGCAGAGTATCGAAATCTTTGGATTCTCTTCCAGGTTAGCCGCTGTCTTATTAAAGAAGTTGTCCGCCAACATCAATGTCTCATCATCGAGTATCTTCAAAAGCCCAACAAAGACAACGTTCGGCACGCCTGCTTTATTTGCTGTGGCTATTGGAATGGGCTTTTGCTTTTCAAGTGTCTCCCTGACATCTTTCGGCATATTCACCATATTATTTCCTCCGTTCAATGATTAAAAAGAAAACAAATTATAGCCCTGCTCTTTGGACTATAACATCTGCAACCTGTTTAGCACTTTTAAATGGAAAGTCAGTGGCCTCCAAGACTTTTCCAGCATCCCCTGCTGTAAGCTCGACATCTCCTGCCTTGCACTTTGTAGCTGCTCCCTGAGGCATCGCTGCTAAAAGCTCTTCGGGCGTGTTGATTGGAAACTTTGCATTCTTAAGCGCGCCTTCTATCTGGGCATGTATCTCGTCTTTTACATTCATAGTATTTCACCTTCAATACTTTCTGCATGTATATGAATATATACTTTAGCTTCACAAAAATGCACCTGGTGCATTCTAGTGCATCAAAATGACTAAGAATTATAAAATAGAAACCTTTTTATCTATCCGTATCCCAGATCATCTCATGAAAGATGATATGCAAAGCGAGCTTGTTGCGATCCGATCAAAGCTTTCAGAAATGCATGAAGATTTAAAGAGATTTATTGAACGGTCAAATCAGCAACATCTCGAATCTATCCTCAAAGGTTGCAGAAGCGATTTCTCTAATGCTATCATAGGTTATGCGACAAATGAGATTGAGCAAGGACTGGAAAGAAATATGGAGAAAAACTGCCATATGAGGGAGGCCTGTAGATCGTTATTCAGTGACTTATTAAAAAGAAACATAGAACAGATAAGAGATGGCAAAGTATCTGAGGAATCTATTAGCAAGGCCAGATCGAAATTAAAAGGACTGAGAGAGAATGCTCGCTATGACCAATGCGTCAGATGTTTCTCGGAAACCTCAAGAATTCTCGATAAACAGGTAGATCTTATGCATTCTCTTAACATATATAGGGACAAAGGTGAATCGAACGAAATTATTCTCGCACTATCCGAGGAACGAATAGTTGATGAGATGATTGAGCCTTTAAGCAATAAGCAGCGAATACAGATTATGAAAGTTCTTTCATCCGAGACAAAGACTTTTTCAGCACTTTCAAGCCTCACGGGGCTTCGGGGCGGTAACTTGCTCTTCCATTTGCAGAAATTGTTGGATTGTGGTATGATCTTGCAGCGTAATGAAAGAGGGGATTACATGATCACAGAAAAAGGATACAAGGCTTTGAGAGGATTAGCTGAGACGTATATAGGCTTGAATCCCAAAGAACCTTCTGCAGAAATAAAAATACAAAAAAAGGTGTACTAGCTAATATGTTAACTCGTAGAATATTAACCTACGTATTCCCATATAGCTGGTGTCACCATGATTATTTGCGCATTTTAGAGCGTAATAACGATATGGTGTTGATGGTGATGTCACTATTATCTCATAGAATAGAGCACCGTCATAAGTCTGGGTATGTTGTGTCATCGAAGCTGGAGACTTATCGATAGTCGTCCACCCGGTATCTGTTGCGTATGTGAGATTTGAAAAGCTACTGGAGTTGTTAGAGCCCTGAAGAGTAAAACCGTTTACTCCGCGTGTTGTATTGTATCCAGCATTGTGATAGTTGCAATAGACTATCTTTCCAATTACCTTTGCAGAACCCAAATCCACATGAAATCGTTGGCTCGTTGGATTTCCAACATTGCTCATCCAGCAGTAAGGATATGCGTCTCCAGATGGCGATTGGCTTGGATCTAAAGCTTTATGAGGCTCCATTTCAAAAGTGTTTGTAGTGGCCTTAACGTAAGTACTGCTATATGCTGGGGGATAGACCGCCTGATAACTCATTGCTATTAGAGGTATTCGCCTTAATATTCGCATACTCATCTCTCCGACACAAATATTAGAGATACTGTGAGAAATGTAGAATCGCCACTTCCGCCTTGTGTGGTTCTCAGCTCAATGGCATCATTCAGGTCTATCCTGTAATTGCTGGCATTTATGCCGGTGGTGGTATGTGTCCAACTTGTGGCAACTGGCAGTCCGGTGTTGGAATTGTCGGTTCCGACTATGTTGCCCTCGATGGAAGCGGTCACTTTCGGAGCAGTGCCGCTATCAGCAGCCAGCGCTCGGTGGCTGATCCTCACCAGGTATGCAGGCGGCCCATGCCAGGGAGAGAAAGATTTTTGGAATGTTTGAATCAGGTTGGTCTTTGCTTCTGTGGCATAGGCCCCTGGAATAAGATAATCCACCTGGCAGACCATTTCGGGTGGCCCAGTCCATATCATATAGATAGTTCCTGACAGCGGCGGGCCTGCGATGGTTAGCAGATTAGACGTTATAGCTGTGACAATCCCAAAATATGGTCCGCCTGCACTGGTCAGGTATTTTATTGGCGTGCCTATCGGTATTGCATTTACCATGTTATATAGCATGGTTATGCTGGAAGAGCTGGCAGGAGTGGAGTAGAACACGCCCCATTGTGCAACCCATCTGCTGTTATATGCTACCAGGCCCGGTCCGGTGCAATCATATGTAAATAGACCACCGCCGATCGACATTGCCCCGACTTTTGGGGCGCTGCATTTCTCAGAGATTACTGTGGAATGTGGCGGTATATAAAATATATATGTGTCATAAGCATCGGCCACAAATTCGCAGCCTGTAAATTTCAATTCAGCAGTTATTGTCTCTTCAAACTCTTTCAGATATACGCACGCACCCGGAACCCTCACTTCCTGTTGCTGCTCGTTCAGGTAAGAGTAGGTATATGCATGAAACGTACAGTTATATGCCTCGACTACCGCGGAGCCAAACACTTTCAGAGCCTGGAAAGCATCGAAGGTGCAATCTCTGAATTTGACCTGATCATAGCTTCCATCTTGTATATACCCGCCGCCATCGATGTAGGTCACATACTGTGAGGTCTTATTTGCAGTGAACCTGCACCCCACGATATCGATGTTTCGACTGCAATGTACCTGTAGTCCGTAGGAATGGACGATAGCTCCAGTTATGTCCATGGTGCAACCGGAAACGACGCATCCATTGATGCACCAGATAGTGATTCCAGCGCGTTTGCAGGTTACTCCGGTGATGGAAATATTATCATATTCGCGAGTAGCGTAATCAGTGTTACCCAATACCTCCAAACCTATGCTGCCATCGTAGATGACAGAATTAGATATGGAAACATCAGCCGTAGTATCCAAGCATATTGCAGATTTATAGCAATTCTTCGCATATATTCCAGAAATTATAACACCTTTCGTTGGCCCGCTACCATTATTACCAAGATAAGCCCCATAGCCAAAGGAATCTTTCAGCTCGACATTCAATATTTTCTCGTTGGTTCGAACGCTTCCAGAGAGGTATAGGCCCGGCCCATCTATTGCTGAGACTATCTCCTGATTAGCTCGATTCCCATCCAACGTCAGATTCGCCAGAGTGAAGGACGTAAATCCATTATTCATATCGCCGGTAGTTCGATTCAGAATCAGAACTGCCAGGTGGCCGGAATAGTGCTGGTTATTGGCCATTTTCAGGATGGTTACACCAGGACCAGACCCGTACACATGGCAATTCTTTCCTTCCATTGCCGGGCCAAAGGCATAGTAAAATGGGTTGGTCGTACTATTATTTGATAGATAGAAGAGCTTGTTAGCTTCCAGGATGTAGGTTCCTGGACCTATGCCTATGCTTCCATTATTCGGGCATCCAGCAGCAGCGGCATCGAATACGTCGGTATCATCAACACCCGCTATACCGCTTTCAAGAATGGTGCCGTCCGCTTTCCTGGCTATGATCTCAGTGCCTCTCTGAAAGATCTCAACAGAATGTATAATGTTGAAATCTGCAGGAATAGCAGGCACCACAATGTTCCGGATATGTTCATTTCGGATGCTGGCTGCATTGGCTGGGACCATGATCTCAGCCAGAAGCAGCCCGTCATTGGTGCTGAAATCAGCCGGATAGGGCTCTTCCCATTTCTGCCAAATATCCTCCATCATGGGCTTCTTTGCGCTGGCAGCGCCTTTCAGAATGGCTAGATTACCGTCAGGTGCTAAATAGAGCAAATCGATTCTAGGGTTGGAGTCCGAAGCAGCTATTGGGACATTGGTTGTGCTCGTTTTCGCTCCGACGATCCCATTTAAGACATAGCTGAACGGCCCTACATCAATACTCATATTAGCGCCTGCTGCTCTCTCGGTGATCGCTGGCGGCTTGTCAGGTATCACATGGCTGCCAGCGTGGGCTCCCAACAAGCTAGCAAGATGAGGATAACGAAATACATGATCTCTAAGCACATCAGTTTTCATCGAAGGCATTTACATCTCCCTGAGTTTTATAATATTTTTTCTCTTAAGAACTTCAATCAGACTCATGGCCCGCCCTCTTCGATCGATCTTCCCGGCCAGCAGATCCTCATGAAGAGCTTCGCAGTTAGCCATGGCCTCCTCCCAGATCACAGCCCCCGCTGGAAGATCAAGGCAGTGAATATCAAAATTGGCTTCCAGCATGAAAGTATGCTGATCCACAGTCTCTCTGAGCCTTGGGAATAGCCAGTCAACCAGTCTATCCCTGACGCTCATCTATTCGCCTCCTGGCAGCCAATGGAGCCATTAGAGTGGGAATTTTGATTTTGATATCGTTCGCCAATCGAGGATCTTTCTTTCTCATCCTCTCCTGCCGTTCCGCCTCCAATTGGGCTGCCTTGATCTGCTTTTCAGCTTGGGCTAGGGTCTGGAGAGGCACAGCCGGAAGCTCTTTTCCTGAATTAGTCTTCATCGCCGGTCGCTCGGGCCGGTAACGGCAAATTAAGAGTCTTCCCTCGGGCGATTCTGGATCTAGATCATAAACCGATATCAGAGGATAATCTCCATGGATCTCATGGTGCCCCTCCGAAGTCGTCACCCAATACCGATTTCTCCCGCGGTATTTAGCAGGTATCTCTCCGCCTGTGCTATCATATTTCTCATAAAGCCTGCAAGCCAGGTTGTACTCTGCAATCTCCTGGATAATCTCCCTGAGGCGGTAAGGATTGATAGGCACCTCATCTACCTCGGGCACATATTTAGTGTTCAGCCCAAAATCCATATCATCACCTTAACATAATTTTTATTCGCTAAAAATGCATATCAGAAAGCAGATATTATGGCACTGACTGACACATTACCAGATATGGAGCATTTCACCGGACCTTGGCCCATGTATTCAGATACTTCAAAAGTTAGGGTGTTCCTTGATCCTACCGAAACCAGCTCGGATATGTCTATATTATCCAGCGAATCCCCTATGTATAGCCCGCCCGAGCCTGCGAAAGGTGAACCAGGCACATGTTTGCTGTTGCATTTCACGCTCAGAACCAGCAAGGCAGCCGATCCGGTAGAGAGGCAGTTCACCGCGAAATTGATTTTATCGCCGATCTCATCTAGGATCTGATCCAGATGCTGAGGAGAACCGGCGCGTGTTTGGGCACCTTCCCATGCTGTCTCATGTGACTGCGATCCGGCTTCATTCGTATAATGATAAGGCAGGGTGTGCTTATGGGAACCTACACAAACACTTGGGAATCTTGAAGTAGGGCCAAAATAGGTTGAAGCAGAGTCAGTGCCGTCATTGATTGTCACAACGACATCAGCATAGCCGAATTGGGATACATATGCTACACCATAGGCGAAAAAGTACATGTTATGATAGTGTCCCCAAGCCCCAATGCTGCTTTGAGAATATGGCCCCCATCCGCTATAGCCATAGATATCAGCCAGCCCCTCATAAACCCCGGTAACATCCTGAGCCGGAACGCCGTGAGCAGTCATTGGCTTTGAGCTGGTGGACCTTCCGCCATAGCCGCCGTGCGATCCTACATTACCATGGCCCGCGCCCGTTACGGTGGCAGATTTCACTGAAGACTTGAACCAATCTAACCTCACATCCAGAAGCACCTGGAAAGGAAAATTAGGATCTATCTCTCCGTTCTCCTCGGAGCTGCGCAAATCAAATTCGACTACTAGAGGCGTGCTGCTATCAACATTCTGTGGGCTGATCTGCCAGGTCCAAGCGTTTTTGCTGTGGATACCATAGAAGCTGGAGAGTGTTCGCTGGATTTCATCTCCAGCCCTGAGAAGTTCTTTGATAGTCCTAAGCCTTTGGCCCACCTCCATGAACATAGCGCCATCCGGTTTCATCTGGATGTGCTTGATCCTTCGGACGACTGGCATATGTCGATCCCGGCGGATCTCAACATAATTGCCCACGGACTGAGCCCAATCCTGATCCAGAGTCTGAATATTGTATATTGTTGGATCAGCATAATCCTGGAAGGCTTTTTCTGTGGCCGTTCGCAGCATGTCTCCATATAAGCCCGGTGCTTGATAGACTGCTTCTCTCCACACGCCAGGAGCCGTGGCCTGTCCCATAGCTGTAGCAGCCTGTCTGGTCATGCCGCTACCTGCTCCTTGCCCTATCAATGCCTGGATTTCACCCAGGCCGTCGATGGTGTCGGTGGATATCTCAGCATTCTTGCCATCGATATACGTTGCTGTCGGCGAATTATCACTCCCTTTCCCGAGCACGGTTTTTCCATCAATATACACAAGCTCGTCTTTCCCGTATCTGGGTTGATACTCCAACCCCCCGGCCAATATCAGAGACTTGATCGTTGGGAGAAGTTCAGTCTCCCCCACCTCAAAACATACCTGGAAGGTTTGGTTGCCGTTCTCCAGGGCACCCAACCTCAGCATAGTGTCCTTGAAGCTCGGGATGAGTATGAGATGATAATCCGGGCTCCTGTTGTCAGTCGTCCAAAGATACAGATCGTTTGAGGATTGATACCATGTTCCTGGGGATGTCGGGATGTCCGAGACTTTGGTTAGCAATGTTGTACCCTGGAAGAGCTGGCTGATAGCCCCGAGATGAGATGAAGTCCCTCTTCCAGCCCACCGATAGACAGCTCCTGAGTGGCGGATGAAAGATCCCTTGGGAACCAGGCTATTTGCCATAGCAAGCAGGCCCACAACGCTTCCCCCGAGATTTTCCGAAAGCATAGCATTCAAGGTGGTCCCTGCTGGATACCTATAGAAAGCCCCTATCCGGTCCTCTAATAGAGCCTCCGCTGAATCCAAGGTCAGAGTATCATATTCTGGCTTGCTCTGATCGAACTTCTTGATGTGCCCTAAAAGAATGGTCTTGCCGCGCCGAACTACCTTTACCGTCCCCCTGGGATGGACCGCAGAGCCTTTCTCTATTTTGGCAACCATCCTTCTGGGGCGATCCATGAATTCATCATAAATCGGCAGGTCTGCCAAGGTAGGGTAGACTTTCCCGCCGTCTGGATTGGTGATGATGATATCGAGGTCTTTCATTGAGCGTGCCACCTGGATCTAAAAGAGGTCTGGATTTTCGCTCTAGACGATCCCGAGCCCTCTATTCTTAGCTTCCGGTATTCTTGGGTCGGGCAAACCGGAAGTTGATCATACTGGCTGCTGATGTCTCGGTCGAACGCGAAAGCAACATCCTGGATAGTCATGCTCGATCCAGAGGGAGAATAGAACCGCACATAGACTGTCTGGAGCTTTTCAGTGCCCGTAAGGTAATATTTTTTTGTGCCGTTTTCAATTTCTTCGGCATCGACAGCTGTCTGCCAGTTTGCTCCATCTATTGAGAACTGGATCTGAGGCGATCCGGACTTTGAGATTGTGGCTATCAGTTCTATATCATCTTTTAGGGGGTGCCCCTGGAATTTGTAATAGAACCATCTGCCAGCCGGTACGCTCACTTGCCCATTCGCAAGAACACAACCTTCCTGGATGACGTCGTATTGCCAATAGTTGTTGGTACTGTAATCATCGGCATAAGTATGTCTAAGATATCGTTTATGCCAGCCGTCCAACGTGAGTTCTACGTATTCATTGGAAAGCAAACCGGGACCGATATATAGATTGCTCTCCTCTGATCCGTTCAGGGCTTTGATACTGGGATGGGTGAGCTGCAACCCTCCGGAGTGGAACCCACCGATCTTGAACAAAATCGGTGCCGGTGCCGTACCATGATTGAATTTGTAGGCATCTTCCCAGGGCAGAGCACTAACACCAAATAACAGCCCCTGATCCCATGAATCATACATGCAGGGATCTTCCATCCAGCAGGTTACCCTCTGCACCGGTCCCCTGGCAGTCTTAATCTTCTCTGGGTTCGTAGCTATCTTTTTCACATAATAGAACCTGTCAGATCGGCCTATATGGAGCACATAGTTCTCTGCATCATTATTCACGATCCGCTGGAAGGCTAAACGCTCAGTGTCATTATTGAAATAGACATGGAACATGTATTCGCCTCCCTTGATGCCTTTGTCCTTGATGCTCACCCTTCGGCCTTCTGGCAACCCCAACCTGGCTGTCTCGATCCCAAAACCATCCGGCTTAGGATCGGCCACTTTACCGGACAAGTCCAAGACCGCACCCTCCGGGCCGATAGCCCAGTAATGCTTGTCCAAAATCGTCATGCTCGCAGGCATCGTACAAGCCCTCAGATCGGATATATTTATGTTAGTTGATGTATATATATCCAAGCTGTCTGATATGCTGATGGATGCATCGGCAAATAATTCTCCATATTCTGCTATATTGATATTGGAGAATATGCTGTGATCGACATCGCCCGAAATGGTCATACCGGCAAGAGTGGATTTGGTCGCATACCCGAGGATGGACATGGCTGCCAAAGTCTGATGATATCGAACGGCTATAATGGACAGGTTTGTGGAGACGCTTCGTACTTCTCTGTCTGATATGCTCATGTTGGCAAGAGTCTGGATAGGTATCCTGCCAATAATGGACATGTTTGCCAGGATCTGCCTGTGGTTGTATGGATCGATGTCCATATTAGCGTGAGTGTAGAGCATATGAACACCAACTATGTTCATATTGGCCTGCATCCATAGGCTTCTCCTATCCAGAATGGTTATGTTTGCCAGGGCTGCCAGCTCTTCAGCGCCGGTGCTAGCTATACCCAAGCGACCAATACCTATCCGACTCTTGCCAATTATCATGGTTCCTCAGCTAGTTTCCTTAGCTAGTGACAGAATACCTCATGTAGATTGTAGCGGGCACGGTGGAACCTGCTGAACAATTAGTCCCCAGGGTGCCCTGGAGCCGCACGAATTTGGATATTCTTTGTGCGGATGACAGTGGGCCAATAGAACTCGCTCCACCAACCAGGCCAATGTTTTTCATATTCGCAGCGTTGTAGGTGGCCAGAAGATCGGTCTTGGATGAAGTCAATCCCTGAGCGACCATCTCAGTTCCGCTGTCATCGGTCACGCCCGTTGCCCGCACATATGTATCATCGGTATCGTCAGCAATGAATATCTGAGCCCCGGTCCATGGAACATAGCCTTGAGGATTAGGTTCAGGTACGGACGGAACACCACCAGAATAGATTTTGGGATCGCTGTATATTTCGCTGCCTAACACATCGCTATAGAGCGCTATTGTGGCCGTAAAGCTGTGTTTATTGCCAATCGTAGGTTTTGGCACTGGATGCGTGGCATTGAACAGATAGGTCTCAGTCGAGTCCCCGTCATATGTTTTCAGTTTCAATCCTATTGGATTCGCCCCGCCTGAGATATCGACCTCGGACGGCCCGGAACCATAGTATCGCCTGATATGAACTGACATTTTCACACCTTTATAAATCTATATAAATCGTATTTGATCGTGTTCTTTACCTCGCTAATAAAATAACCAGAAGAACTGAAATCCACTTCTCCATGACCGTCTGGAAAGATCTGAAGTTCAGCCCGGAAGCCATCCAGCAAGGGCACGGTTGAAAGTGCCACTCTGCCAGGATCGGGCCAATATCCTCGTTCTAATGCCATCACATAGATCAGTTTAGGCGTATTATCCGCATCCGGGCCTTTCATCACTATTTCGACTCGATCTGTGCGGAGAAATGCAGTATAACCGTCTGGAACTTCTGCTTCAAGCACCGCCTGAGCAGATAGAGAAGATAGAGGTTCTATCCTGATCTTGGTAGCAGTCTGGAAAATCGGTTCAAAGCTGCTGTGGTTAGCAGCGCTGATCCATTTGCCGGATGGCAGTTTTGCCATCCAGTAATGAGAATCCCAATCATGAATCATGCCACCATCGCCCTCAATTCGTCTGCGATAATCGCTCTGATGTCATCGGCATAAACTTGGACATCCAATACGACGGGCATCCTCACGACCAGTCCCTCGATATCTCTCACTAAAAGATCCCAATCGGCTCGGGCCTGGTCTGTCTGGAGAGCTACTGTCATATTGACTGGCTCAATAGACATCTCCTCAAAGGTCGAATCGATCTCTTTCAGACCCTCTGCTAACCCTGCTATTTCGGCTTCTATCTCAGTGATATTGGCCCGGAGAGTATCCAGGTCCAGTGATGAAAGCTCTTTCAACCTGGCTTCGGTGGTTATTCCGACATCCACCACACCGGCTTGGATCTTCAGAGATTCTGCCTTTACCACATCCCCAGCAAACTCAGCCTGCTCTAATTCAGTGAGTCCACCGAAAACTTCCGGATGTGCCCGAACCATGTCCATGATCGCGGCCTGTGGATCGCCGTTAAACTCACCGCCGTATATGCCCCGACGATCTATCTCCTGACCGCTCTCGGTTTTTAGTACGACATCGGAGGATTTGTTTGTCACTTCCATTTCGGCAGCTATTCCCACGCCACCGACGCTCACGGTGCCAACAATCTCACCGCGGCTGCCCTTCCATTTTGCCCCCCGCTGGTCATAGACCCTGCCTGTGATCGCATCTATTGACTGTGATATGGGTAGGTCTTTCCAGTAAATAGGATCGGAGACTATATCACCCAAATCCCTAGCCGCTTCTTCGACCGCCGCTCTGGCTTCCTGGCTGCTCAAGGCTTCGCCCGGTGCCCTGGGAAGATCAGAATCCTTGATCCCGTCTGCGATCTTCTTACCGGCATCTTTCCCGAGCTTTTCAGCCGCGTTTTTATCAACCTCCTGGAAGAAGCTGACAATACCGCCCACGGCATCGGTCACCCCGCCTAGACCAGCTTCATCCAGCAATCCGCCTATGGCGCTGGCTGTACCTGATATGGCCGTGGGAATAGCTTCGGCGAAACCGGCCACCACCGTATCGAATACTTCCAAAGCCTCGTCCTTCAGGTCGGAGACGGCCAATGTGATTCCATCCACACGGTCGCTTACAGTCTTGAAGGCGGTGGTGTTTGTAACAATCTCACCGAACTCTTCCCGGAAAGCTTCCACATAGGCCGAACCAGTCTCAAAGGCAGAATTAATTGATTGTGATGCCAGGACCAGGCCATCCAGTTGGATGCCGGCCATTGTTCCTATGCCATCTGCGATCAATGAGACCGAGGTGGTCATCGGAGTGAGAACTGTTGTGAGCGGTTCCCATAGGTTCTCACCTATGGTTCTAATGTCATTCAGACCGTCGGCAAGCCCTTGGATAACGGGCGTAAAGGCATCCAGAGCCGGTTCGCCTATGTCAATCAGGATGGTCTCGACGGAGTTTTTCAGCTCTTGGATGGCGGCTTTGGCATTATCCGATCCAGCGGCGAAGGATTCACCGATAGATGTGCCCTTTTCGCCCGCTTCGACCGCGCCCTCGATGGCTTCTCTCCACTCCTCCGTATGGCCTACCATTTTGGTGAGCGTGTCCATGCCATACGTTCCGCCCAAGGTTTTGGTCGTTTCCATCAGCTTTTCTGATGGCAGGGCTTCCAGTGCGGAGCCTATCCTGAGCAGAGTATCGGTGGGATCGGTAGTCATAGCCCGCATGAAATCCTCGGTATTAGTACTGAGGAGTTCAGCGGCTACGGCCTGGCTTTCGGTGTTGGTAGTGAGCTGGTTCAGAAGAGCGTCAAAGCTTCCAGCGGCTCGTTCTGCTGATGGGAACACGCTGGAGAGCATTCCACCCCATCCAGCGATCTCATAGGCAGAACTTCCCAGGGCTGAAAGAGAACCGGACACTCGGGTTGAGAAGTCCAGAACGTCCTTTTCTGTGGCGTTAAAATTGTTGCCTATATAATCGACAGCAGAGCCGAAATTTCGGGCGAACTGAGCCGAATCCAAACCATCCAGGCTTTTAAGCTGTCCCTGGACTTTTCCGACAGCAACCGCAGCTTCTTCTGCAGGAATATCGAAAGCTGAGCCCATCTCCAAAGCAACCTGGGTGAACCCGGCGATGGAGTCTTTTTCTATACCCAGGCTGCCCGCTGCTTTGGCTACATTTTGGATCTCCGATGCCGTCGTTGGCATCGTGGAATAGAGATCCTTAAGCTCTGCATTGAGTTGTGAGAAATCGCTTGTGCCCTTTTCAATCCCGGTGGTTTTGCTGATTTGGGCCATCCCTGCTTCCCAGGCTGAGGAAGCATCCCAGGCAGCTTTGGCGATCACAGCGCTGCCAGCTATGGCAGCAGTAGCAACCATGCCCGTAGGCCCCAACGCGGTTGCTGCCCCTTCCAGAGCGGTCCCTAGTGGCCCGAGACCGGCAGTTATGCCAGATACATAGTCAGTGGCAGTTTGTTTCCCGAGCCCGGCCCAATCGACCACTCCGGATACACCGGAGCCGATTTGCCCTTTAATGCCCTTCTCAATTCCAGATACGGCATCCGTTGCCTGAGTTTTAGCACGGTTCAATGCGGCAGTCAGAGCTGATATATCGCCGTCTATTACGGCTGTGACTCGTCCAACTTCAACAGTCATTTCTCAGCTCCATGAATTGTAACGTTCGATATAGTCCTCAGAGGGACTGTCGTTATTTTGTTTGGATGTGCTAAAGAAATCAGAGAACTTTCCGAGGTTTCCATTGAAAGCTAAAGCGATCGCCGCTCCAGCGCAATAGCCGGTAAACGCCGATTTCTCGCGTTCCCATGCTCTTTGTTCTATATGATGCGAATAAAGTGCTATGAGTTCATTAACAGAAAGAGAATAGAGTTGATCGGGGAGGAGCCCCAGATCTATGTACCCGATGCGATGGACTGTTTGCCAGAAAGCTTCAGTTCCTTGATCTTCTGCTGATCTGCTTCCAGCTCCAGCCTGGCTACTTCTAGCTTTGCCTCCTCCTTCATCTGGTTGATCTTCATGGCTTCCTCGTTCCGGGCGATGTTTTCCAACCAGATGGAGATAAAAGAAGGGTCGTTCTTCTCTAAATAAGCCATATATACGGCCTTTTGGAGTTCTTCCAGTGCCCCTCCTTCATCGAGGTATTGATCAACAGCCTGGCTGGCTTCGGACGGTTCGCCTTTCTTGCCTTCCACCCCGCTCAGGCCGGTCGAAGCAGCCACAGCAGCCTCAAGGATCTCGGAGACTTTGAGGTACTTTGTGAGAATGGCACCAGTCGAATAATTATCAAGCCGAATATCCATCTTCTTCAGTATAGATCTTGCCCGAGCTTCGAAGGTTCGCATAGCTCCGAAGGTCCACTTTATCTCCTTATCCCCTATCATAATATTATTAATATCTTCCATGCGTTATCACTCTATATACAGTTCGCCAACACCGCGCACAGTTATGCTAGTTTTCTGTACGTCGGTCATGCTGACTAGCAGATTGTCCATATTCTGCACAATGCCCTTCCCAATAGCAAATGGGGTTTGGTTGGATAGCACAGCATAAAATTTCCAGATATATTTCGTGGTCAGAGCTTCGATGGGAAGTTTCCCGTCATAGTAATAGAATCCCGAAGTTATTTCGAAACGCCTGATGCCTTGGGTTGTGCTTCCCCAACCGTCATCATCCACCGAGCTAGAATCAATATCCGTACCTATTATCCTCAGCTTGCCATCAAAGACACCGAGGATCTTCTGGAAAGCTAGCTCACTTCTTCGGGTTCCTACGACGGATATCGTGTGTCCTTCCATCGAGCTGTCAAAAACCACCATGCCCCGAAGGAAGCTCACCTTAAAACCTGAAGTTACGGCCGTACCATCAGATTTCACCACCAGCGTCTTGGTGTCATCCCAATAGCGCAAGCCAACCGGTGCTTGATACTTCCGATGGTCACCCAAGTCGTCCAGAGTCAGGCTAGTGAAAGCTATGCCATCAGCAGCGGTCATTTCTGCCAGGGCTCCAGTTATACCGTCTCCCTTAGAGCCCGGCGGCAACCTGGCTGTGAATAGAGCTGATGCCTGTGGATGTCCATTAACAGCTTGGATTATATCCGCCGCGGTGCTCCTTGGTTCACCATCTTCATTAGCACTGGCGATGGTTAGTTTTGTGCCTGAGACATCTAGCGAGAGAGGAGCGGTGGTTGAGCCCACCACGATCTCAACCTTGGTTCCGCCCTTGCTCACAAAACAAATATCCCTGGCAGAACCAAGCGCCGGAGTTACGATATAGTCCGCGGTCTCATCACGAAAAAGAGCAGCTGAAAGGCCGCTCACTGCATTGGTCATGGTTCACCTCAGTCTATTTTGCTCATAGCCCCGCTACCCTTGATTACCCAATCCGCCGTCTGCTGCGAAGTCGTGCTGGCCAATAGCAGATCCGAGCTTTGCACTGTCGCTTTGCCTTGGAATCCCTTGGGGTTTGTGGTGGGAGTGCCTTGGGACAGGGCCTTGACATAAATGCTATCGCCTGAGATTATGGCATCTATGATGATACTGTATGCTTGATCTGTTATGATCAGGTTGTTCTTGGCGCTAATTTCCCATCCGCGCTTCCCGGCTATCTCCGATCCCCATCCATCATCATCCACATTAGATGTATCAATAGGATCTCCGGACAATTTGAGTCTCAGTTCGGAAAGTTCAGCCAGCTTTACATAATTCCCCTCCGATGTCTCTGAAATCCAGAGGGTGCCTTTCATTCCGCTGATTGCGTTAGTCATTTCATACCTCCGAGTAAAAGGTTGCAGTATCAGAAAATGTTTAATAAAAATGTATAGATACTAATCTTCTATCCGCTCATCAAGGACTGTCAATGTCTGCCCGCCCTAAATTACTTGAAACTCGACTACTATCTTGTGTCGCCCATCATCCAGCTCCCCCAGATAGATAGGAGAAGAACGGGCGGCCCAAATAGCCTGTCGGATTACTCCTTTCAGATTATTGTAATGGTTATGGATATTGTTGGCTTTCGACCATGCAGCCGAAAGATCGGAGTTTATCACGTAAACCTGAACCCCCGGCTGATCTGTGGCACTATCTACCGATAGGATAGGAAGCCGCCCGCCTGCTGGGATCACTATCAGCTGAGCGTCAGGCTCGGGCCGGATGTGCATGGCAAAGAGATCTATCCCCGAAGCCGTAACGAATTTATTGGATACTAGCGAATTCATCATCTCGGTGACGATATCGGCCATTACAAAACCTTCCTCAAACGATCCCCCACTCTTTCAGGCAGCATAGGCAACTGCCAATTGAAAGCGTTTTCAAGCCATTTTGCTTGGCCTGTCGGGTGATTCAGGGTCAGATCTTCGTGCTGTCTGACTGTATAGGGCGCAGACGGTCCGCCGAATCCAATCTCTATAGTCTTGCCTTCTCGGACGACTGATCCCGTCCCCCTCATAGTCCCCGTATCGACCGGACAATTCTCCTGGGATAGGGGCAGGACGTCAGCCCGCGCCCATTCTTCGGCTCCGTTTAAGGCGTTCTCCTCAACTAGCCTGAGAATAGCATCCGCCCGCCAAACCACTTTAGGCATAAATCACCCTGGAATAGATCTCTGAAGGCTCTTCTATATCGTATTCTGTGCTAACGTCCAGAACCTCAAGGATTTCTCCATCGAACACCACTTTATCCCTGGCAGATACTACAACAGATTTATCGAGATGTATCTGCATGGAAGACACGAAGCTATCGCCGCCCTTTCTCTTAACTTCTATTTTGCGATGGCATACAACGCATGGATAAGAAGTCCCATCCCCGTATTGGTCCCCCCAACCATTATTGGATTGATAGGGATAGATGGTCACGGTTTGGGCCATCTCGTCCTTGAAGTCATCGATCAAAGACATTAAAAATCACTTAAACATTATATTATTGAGTAATAATCCTATTGCAGCTATAGCCAGGATTGCCCACTCACGAACTGTAAGATATGCTATACTTTTTCCTTTGGAACTGTGAACAAATACACTGAGCGTCTTGATCTCTTGCTGGATGCCTTTCAACGATTCCTTGATATCGGGAAGGCTGGAGGCACAAACCTCCAGCGATGATACCTTCCCGTAAAGTTGGTTGATGTCTTCTTCATGGCGCTTGGAATCGGATTCAAGCACACATACCCTGGCATGAAGATCCACTGACAGATCACCTGGAATGGACTCATATCTTAGCCGGAGTATCGGTCAGCTTCCGGAGAATACCGAAAACGGCACCGCATGCCATCAGGATGATAGATCCTTCCAGGCCGATATACCCCCCTATATAATCAGCCGCTGCAACCTCATCGACGAACTCTAACAGGCCGGTGACGAACACCAGCGCTGCAGCGATGTATGTTCTCCAACCTTTCAAACTCATTGCGTTTCACCTCTTATTATCGATCTCATCTATCCCGTAGCGGGCATTCATCCCCTCCCCTAAAGGAGATGGGTCTTCTGCCTGCTTTTCTATAATAAAAAAGTGTCCGGGGTAGATCTCTGATTCTGAAACAGATCTACTCAGGGCTGCTGAAAGCCCCTCTCCTTCAGGGGAGGGGTAGCTTACTCCGGATAGGTCTTGATGGCAGCCTGGTCCTTGGATAACCTCATGTATCCAGCCGCTTCCAGCGTGACCTTTGCGCTATCGCTCAGGCCCTTTATGGAATTTCCGAGGACAGCCAGGTTCTTATCGACTTCCTCCACGATTTCATCCAGGGACTTGATGATATCGTGGTCGTCGTCTGGCAGGTATCCGGCCTGGATGTCGGTGGACTGGAGCTTATTGATCATCGTCTGGAGCTCCTCGATCTCGCCCTTGAGGTAGCCCATCATCCTGGCGTTCTTCTCAACAAACGATTCATATCCACCGACAATAACGGTGGACACAAATTTCACATCCGTGTTGATTCTCTCATCTACCATTTCGTTTGCCTCCTAAAATTTTTCATTTTCCGATCTCGAAGGATTTGGTTTCCTCTTCACCCTTGTTCAGTTCTCGGATGATAGCCAGCCTCAGGCCATCCGATTTGTTGAACTGTCTATACCACTCCTCCCGAGTGATCCGGCCACCACCGGCAGTGGCGATCAAAATCTGCTTTGGACCATAGGTCTCCACCAGGGCTTCATAGACCTCTTCGTCTATCTCCAGTTTGAGAATCCCACCGGACCTGGTCCTTTTAACGCTGCCTTCCTTCAGCAAGTCCAGCACGCTAATGCCAGGTGGTAGATGGGCCATGCCCGTCGGCCACTGCGATTCCGGACCCTCAAAAGGAATGCATTCAAGCCAGTCGATATCTCCCATAGCCTCACCTTTTTAATTTGCATCTGAATATAAAAATTTGATAGGATATTTGTCTTCGACTTTACCGCCCCGGTAAGTTCCATGGCTGAAATCTCGTTGCTGTATCTTGGCTTGCAGGACTTCGACCAGGGCTTGATAATGCCCCAGCAGGTCAGAATAGTTGATCTGTCGATCTCCTATCTTCTTGGAGACCTTATGTGCTCCCCTGGCAACCAGGGCTTCGGCACAAGCCAGGGAAGCGGCAAGGGTATCGCCTCCGGAAGCTGCTAAGGAATCATAAATCTCTTCATCGCTCAATAGTGGCCGGTCAGGGTTTTTATCCTGGATCGTTCGGCGCACTTCATTGATAGGAACGACGTATGAGATATCTAGACAATGAACCAGAACCGGCTTGCCTAAGTACGAATGAAGCTCTTCCCATTCGACATAGGCCCGGACAATATAGATGCCCTCATCAACCATCTCCCCTTCCTGGATTGTATGGACAATGTGTTCGGGAGTTGTATGAGCCACAGCATCCCATACCTCATTAGAGCCGGATGGTGTTATCACACGCATCTCGATCTTGGTGGCATCTTCCAGGTCGTGCCCGGTATTCAGGATAATCTCATCGCCCACTGATCCCTTAAATATGATCACGAAAAATCGCCTCACTGGCAGCCCGAGGTATTATTCTAGAAATTATATCAGATCGGACGAATTCATGTCAGATCCAGATATATGATGATAAGCTGGTTGTTTGTCTCATCAGTGCCCGCCGCCTTCACCAGCTTTCCTGCACCGACGGTATATTCCGAAGTCCGGTTCTCCAAGGTCTTGATATCGGCCTTGGTGGACAGGGACAAGACCGCTACCAGCTCATCGCCCACGGCCATGCCAGTAACGGTCACGTCGGTTTCAGCCGCCGTACCATCCGCCAGCGTGGTTTTGAGGAAGCCGCCCGCCAGCTTATCCTTAGTTATGGAATTTTTTCGGACATTGCCACCATCTAGCCGTGACCATGTCCTCAAAAACCCTCTTGGATTCATTCCCATGGTCGCCCCTCAGTTGATGGCTACCTGCACAAAACCAGATGGATCGTGGATCTCGAAACCAACCCAGCCGCCGATCTCAGCGTAGCGGTTCTTGCCCTTCTGTCTGGGATAGTCCGCGTCCACATCGTAATCTTGGGCGATTACAATCTCACCGGCGTTCATGTGCTTTGCTACTACGTAAACCGTATTGGCGGGCATATAGTCGCAGGGAATGAGAAAGTCGGTGGACCCATCGGCCCGGCCAAATAATCCCGCGATCTCAGAGACATACGTCTCTCTGAACTCGTTCTTGGACCAGAGGTAGTTCAGAGATTCGGGCCGACCCAGAAGGTTGAGCGAGGATCTCGGGAACTCGGGATTGACCATGCCGGTTGCCAGCCTCAGATCCTCATAGGGGTCCATCTTTCCGTCTTGTTCTGAGCCATCCCAGGCTCCAGAATTATTCTCCTGGTTACCCGAGGCACCAGAGGCCACTATGCTACCCCTGGGATTGGCCTGAGCAGCTCCGACAATGCCAGTGATGTTGTGATTGGCATCTCCATTGATGGCCGTATAATTCTCTCTTCTCTGGCATTCCAGCATAGCCACTCTGACATCCAGATCCCATCTGGTTGGATCAATGCTGATCTCCGCTTCATTCATTATGACGGCATCGGCGATCCACCAGATAGGATGGATGTCTTCCTTAGCGCCGGTCGTGATCTCATCCGGGATGGTGCCTCCAGCAGAGATCTGAGCCCGAGATATGCCATCTGGAGCGGCGGCCATATCCACCCTCCGGACCACATCCCGGCGGATGTTTGGATTGTTCAGAGTCCGGACGTATAGAGCGTTCCTGGCTATGTAGCCGTCGATGTTCACATTCTGGAATTCCTCAATGGACTTCCTCATGTTGGTAATGATCTCCATAGGGAGACCTGCACCCCAATTTAACTCCCCTACCATGAATAAAACACCTCAGAGAATCTTAACTTTGATCTGAGCAACCCGGTGCACCAGATCGTTATCTGCCACAGTCAGAGCTACTGTGGAAGGTTCCTGCAAGGTGATCACAGTCGATGTCAGAGACTTGACCCTATTGAGCTGGGTGTCGCCATCTGCGTCCCTGAGCATAACATAATCACCTTCGACCAGTCCCATGGTTGCGATAGCACCAGCAGCCATTGTGATCTGAGCATCGCCGATTGCTACGCCAGCCGCGGGAGTTGCCATGGAAGCCGCCAGGGTAACGCTCTCTGCGGCCTGAGCAACGGACGTTATAGTCTTGGTAGCTCCTGCCAGGTTGCCAGCCTCAGCCAGTACCCCCCAGGCACCAGAACCACCCGCACCACCCAAAGCGGCCACTTCAAGGAAGTCGCCCTTGATGATATTTGTGGCACCGAGTGCGATCACCAGGGCATTGATCTCCCCGCTGTTGGCGTAAGGTACATCATCGTACTGCTGATAGAATCCGTCGCTTCTCAGGACCACGTTATTGGCTGGCTGTACTGCGAACCCTAGAATCTCATCCGTGTCAGCTGCAGAGGCATATACGGCCTGATCCGTTCCATTGTTGATAATCGCAGCACCAAAGGCTATCTTGCCAGCTGCAGGGATAGAACTGAGCGGCCCGGTCTTGGGCGTGGTCACTTTTCTCAGAACCATCTCTATCTCCTCCTCATATTGAATTTCTTGTTCCTTTCCGCCTGCTTAGCAGCCAGGTTGAAGGACTCGGGCTCTTCTGTCATGGACTGTCCTTTTAGAACCCGAGACTGGAAGGAAGCGATCATCTCAGGATGGTTAGCCTCAAAATCGAGGTACCCCGTCTGTTTGCACTCCTGCCAGAGTTCATCCCCCTGTTCCAAGAATGCAGGCTTGAGCTTGGACAGGAACCGCTCCTTCTGTTCGGCCTCGATCCTGGCTTCCAGGGTGGCCTGGATATTCTTCTGTTCGCCCTCAAGAGCCGCGTTCTTCTGCTCCAGGGCATCGATTCTGTTTAACAAAGCATTAATCGCTGTCTGGATTTCCTCTATCTCCATAGTAGCTCCTCCTCCTGGAGCATATGACAATGATTTGCAGTCCTTACACTGCACGTTGAACCCGGCACCGTCTTTGGTGCTGACTACGCCTTGTTTCACAAATGAGTACTCATGGAAGACGTAAGGCCCGACTTCCTTTACATCATACTCCTTGACCTCCCCGGTCCTGGGATCTGTCCAAGTGCCCGGCTCATCGACCAGGTAGCATTCCCATCTGAGAGAGCCGTCATGAGGTTCGCCGGAAAGAAGAGCTTCTAGCTCTCTCCGAGTGAGATCGATCTCAAAGAATCGGGTTGTGGCAGAGGTTTTCCTACCTTCTGGTTTGTTTGTGATATCAAACAGCTGTCCTACCCTCCGGGCCTCCGGGGTGACATCTTCATGGTTCACAACTACAGGCAGGCCGTGCAGCCAGTGGCTGTGTGGTGAGAATTCCTCATAGTCCCTAAAAACCCGTACACCCCACTGCTCGTAAACTCCTTCGATCAGCGGAACAGTTGGGATGTATAGAATCCCGTCTTTTCTCTTGACCTTCTGGCAGTCGAAAATGATAGTAGCGCTTCCCATGCCAGAGGCCCGTTTAGTCTGCTTCGTTCCTATTCCTTGCACCCCCTTTTCCGCTCCTGTTTCCTGGATTCCTTCAACACAACGACACAAAACGTGAACTTTTGGAGTATGTGACCCGGTCGATCTGTAAACACCATCAGGCAGTTCCCGAGTCTCACCCGCTAATGCAGAGCATTGGGGACACAACCGTTCGTCCCCGGTCACTATCCTATAGCCAGCGTATTTCTGAGGATCTAAGATGCCCCGGCCTACTGCGCCTTTGGTAGTCTCATAGAATCCCTGAGCAGCAGCCGTCACAGCTTCCTGTACGGCAATGGTCCGGGCACGTTGGTTCAAAAGACGCTTAGCATACTTTGCAGATTTCTTCGCTATCTGGTCCTCGGAGAACTTGCCTTTCTTCCTCAGCCTGTTCTCCAGGTTCGTTACTGCTATCGCCCGTCTGGGATCTAGCCCTACGATCTGCTTGATCATCCGGGCCTGTTCCTGATACGTGATCCCATCCCGATAACCAGCCAGTACGATCTCTTTTACCGCTTCTCTCTGGCTGTCGGAAATGGCAACGATCTCATCAGCCGCGTACTGTTCAATCCATTTCAGAGCGTTGGGATCGGTGAGCACAAAGCTAACTTCGGTGCTGGTGGTGATGACCTCAGCCAGGTACTCAGCCGCTATGCCCGAGGCTGCCCAAAATCCGCCCTCCAGCAAGTCCGAAGGATCGTAATTGCCCCATGATAGGGCACCTACCACCATATCCGGCGCGTTTCCGGCCATTAGTCGCCGTTCTACGTCGCTCCAGTCGGTGCTCTGGATCGTGTTCTTTACTGAGTCCAAGAACCTGGCTTCCAGCTCTCTGATCCTGGAGTCCTCTGCGCTACGTAGCGCCTTAATATGATCCATCGGCCTACACCGTCGTGTTGGAGCGGCTCAAGACGTTGTCTTTGCCAAAAAGCAGGGCGTGCTGAGCCGCGATTTCTTTCAGCTCCTCATCGTTCGGAATAGGCAGTCCTTCCAGTTCGCAGAAGGTCTGGATGGTCATAGCATGGGATCTGAAGTTCTCCAGGTTCCTCTTATGCTGCTTATCCTGGTCTTCCGGAGACCAATCCCACCAGGCAAACTCATCCACCAGCTCAAAACCGTTCCATTCCAGCCAGGTATTCCACAAGCTCTCAAAGGGTTTGCCCCAAAGCTCTCTCTCGCTGGATACGTGGATATCAATGAGGGCCTTGGCGCCGGAGTCTGAAGAACTGACCGCCTGCTCAACCCGCTTTATCACATTCCTCTTAAAAAAGAAATCACAGATTTCTTCCTTGAGGTACTGATCAGCATCCCAAGGGTTAAGCGGCATGTCGATCTTGGGATATTCGATCTTGGTTCCTGCCAGAGCGACTTTCTTGCTTTCATGAGACTGCCTTTCTGCCAGGTCGTCGCAATGGTCAATCAGATCCTGCATTTTAACCGGGATTTTGGCCTCGATCATAGCCACAACGTCTTTGGCATTGATCGAGGCTACTTCATCAGGCACGCCTACCCGGTGCTCAGCCAGCATGCCATAACGCCTAACCTCTTTCCAAGCCTCAATGGTTGGATTCAAGACTTTCATGAAGCTCAGGTCGTCCGGGATCGTCATGTCCTCGATATATATAATATTGTCAGGATCTAGCTCCCGTGGCAGGGCGTTATCCCCCGCCTGGAAGAATCGAGTAATGTCTTGGTTGATATCATATACAATACCAGGCAGAATTTTGTCCGCGATGCAAGAGCTATAAGGCAAGTTGCCCGGAGCGGTTCCGAAGCTCTGAGCAGGCAGCAGCTGGATTTCAGCAAAATTCTGCCAGTTGCCCTCCTGGATGGTGGAGTATTCGGCTACCGCCTGCCTGAAGCTCCAGCCATCCAGTGCGGTGGCCCGGACCAGCCCTAGGGTTCCGTTGCGTCGGGATTTCCCGATTCTTCCTATTCTCTTCTCCTGGATATGGATCTGCTGCAGGGCCTTCTTGATATTGGCCTCCTGGGTGTCATCGGATGGATCGAGAGGCTTTAGGACGTGATCAAATCCGGTGAAACAAAGCCTTGATAGACCTGATAGGGATTCCAGCACCACCGGGATAGAACGGTTGGCAGCAATGCGTTCCGGAGAGACAACAACGCTCCGGTCCACATAGCCAAGCGAAAACCTCTGACGCATCACCGGAGAGCCTGACATGATGGGTGCTGCTGCTTGCTTCTTAGGGAAAAGCCGTTCCAAGAATTTCATCCAATCCACTCTATGAGAATTTTTGCTTCTGTACTGCGTACCTTGCATACTCTACCGGATCTGTAGATTCCAAGAAACGTTCAAGCAATAGCCTGATCAGGCATAGCTCCGTAGCGATTCGTTGCTCCATCATCTTCTCTTACCTGTTAATCTGGAAGTTCCCCAGCCCACCGGAGACATTTCTTCTACTGGCGCAAATGTTAGCATCAGAGCGTCCCCGGAATCGGGGCTTCGGCCTAGCCTCTTCTTGGTGTCTTCCTTTGCTTCGATCTGAATCCAACCCTTTCGAAAACTGTACTGAGGAGCAGCCAGATCTGCCAGCAGGTTATCGTCATCTGGCAGGGTCAAAGGCTCGGGATTTTTAGGATCTATGGCTTCTCGGAGTGTCCACCATAGCTCTGATCTCAGGTTCTGATAAACTCGATTTCCTTTCTCATCCTTAACGTCTGAAGCCACCGCCACATTAACGCCCTGAACCTCGATATCTCCATAGGATTTCAGAGAATCATAAACGGAAGATCCAACGCCAATAATATCGACATTCACCAGGTCTGCATTGAGCTTCCTGTATCTAACGGCCACCTCTCCGGCCAACTCCGGCCCATCCAAACCGGCGAAAGTCTCGATGAAGAGGAGCTTATTCCCGCGGCGTATAGCGATGGCCGACAGGTCCATCCCGCCCCGAGCTACATCCACCCCGATGATGATTCTATCATTCGTTGGCTCAGTATCCGGCCATGCTGCTATTGCCGCCTCGATCCAGGCCAACGGAATAACGTTGTATTCGCCCTGCTCCGGGAATTCCCCCTCCACCCTGGCAGAATATGCCGGATGGTTGGGCTTCCAGCGCTTGAACTTGTCCGATACCCAGGCTGGAGTAATCAAGTATGGGGCAGGCCAATCATAATCCCCACTCACCTTCCTGGGAACCTTGGCCTCCCAGGTGTCATTCTCTATGTCCTCCCTGGTTATTCCCAGCTCGGTGAAATTGGGAGTATCCCAGGCACTAGTATGGCCTGTTACCCAATTAGCTTCTCGGAAAGCCCGGTAAAATTGCCCACCGATGTTAGTTGGGTTGCCAATCAGAACCAACCTACAATGGGCCGAGGTCAACACGCCCTCGACGGCCTCGAATATGTCCTCCTGCACGCCCGCCGCTTCATCAACCACCACCAAGAGATATTCGGCGTGATATCCCTGGAACCTATCCGGATCATTGGTGGAGAGGCCCATAGCGACCCATTCATCCCCCACCAGCGAGAGTTCGGTGGCCTTTGGTGCCAAATTGCCGCCCAAAGGTATCTTAGACCTGGAATAACAGGCCCGAATCTCCTTCCAAACCAGCTTTTCAACCTGCCTCCAGGTTGGTGCGGTGGTGATTACGATGGAATATGGGAAGGAAAACAAAAACCAGAGAACCAACCTGGCAACGACATAAGTCTTACCGATGCCGTGACAAGACCTCCAGGCCACCCTGGGGTGATCCCGGACATACTCCATGATGGTTCCCTGGTCCTTCCAGAGCTTAGACCCAAATATGTCAGTAGCGACCATAACAGGGTCGCTTTGCATTAATTCAGGTGCCAGAAGATCCAGACTTTTCTTTTTTGGCCGCGGCATTTTTCACAAAGTCCGCTAGGGTGTTCACTACCAGGGGTTCTTCTTCATCTCCAGAAAGTTTTAAGTGGTCACTCTGTCGCAGGTATTGCTTACCAAGCCAGATCAGCATGGACACATTGCCGTTGTAATCGCCTTCAGGCAGTGCCACCTTTAATTGAGCCCGGCGAATGGCTACCTTGATGGTGTTTGAACCCCGGTCTATCGCTTCCCGGAGGAGCTGATCTTTCTTCTTTATAGTCGAGAAATGCTGAGGAGTATATCCTATCGCATATGCGATCTCATATTCAGTGCACCCCAAACTAGCAAGTTTCTCTATCATAACATAATCCAAAACCGCCTTCTTTCTAGCCATTTACATCACAGCGTGCGTTTTATAAGATAAGCGTGAGTAGGTATATCCGGGCGGCTTATTATGCCCGGAGAATAACATGCAAACTAGATTGGTGGAACATAAACCCAAAGCGCTCATCTCGTTATGCGCCTGTGGGGTGCCCTGCAGATATCACGGTCAAACGCATAAAATGGGCCATCGGCTCTACAAAGAGAAGACCGTACAGGAACTCAAAGAGAAGTATGAGCTTGTCCCTATCTGCCCTGAACAGCTAGGAGGGCTACCAGTGCCCCGGTGCCCTTGCGCCGTGACCTGGGAGGGCGATGTACCGCACGTAGTTGAGCGAGGGACGGGCAAGGGGGAGTATAGGGGCCGGAACTTGACAGAGGCGTACCTAGAAGGCGCTAAGTGGGCCGTATGGATGGCCGAGGTATTCGGTGCCGAGCGTGCCTTTATGCTCAAGCAAAGCCCCGCGTGTGATCCCTCCAATGGTATAGCCTCCCGCGCATTAAGGAAAGCCGGATTATACGTTAAAGGCTTATAGACTATTTTTCGCTATCAGTAGACCGATAGTAAAACGTCGCAAACGGGCCTATAAGGTACTAGGGGCGGCGTGTAAGCCGCTCTGGGATGTGAAGTAAAATGCAATATCTGTGGAAGTTCGAGGTTACTACCCTGGAAAGAGGCGTGTTTATGGAATCCGCTCCGGCAGAGACCGAGAGAATGGCCGAGCTTATGGTTGTCGGAGATCTGGCAGAGGCCGAGCAAACTGTAGTTGAGATAGTGCTTATGGATTGCGTGGAGGTAGCTTAAATGTCTCGCAAAGCGAAGAAGTGCTCCAAGCCCCTGGACAGAGACAGTCCAGCTTACAAAGCCCTGGTGAAGATCGTACTAGAGAGACAGCGCCGATGGCTACCCAAGGAGGTGCAGTAAATGCCCTCCTGTATATTCTGTGGCAAACACGTATTGCCCGCAAATGCCGTCAAAGGCGAACCTTCCGTGTGCTCGGTCTGCCGGGATGTATTGGATCAGTATATGGAATCCCGAGCGGTCGAGTATATGCAAGAGAAGCTTAAGGAGGATCTGCCTGGGCTCGTTGAAGATACAATATCCCATTGGAATGGCAGGGCCTTCGTGGTCAAGTTCGAGGATAAGTGGAATAAGCGTATTGAAGGGCAAATCAAAGAGATTATAGCCGATTCCCTAGCCGATATAGTGAAAGAGCAAGTAGCGGAAGCCCTGAGAGATGGGTTAGCCTCTCTTGTATCCGGTGCAAGACCTCTCTCGCGTGGTAAGAAGACTGCAAAGAAGGAGGCGGAATAACCGCCTCTGTTACCGATCATACATGTAGTAATCTATACGATCATACATGTAGTAATCTATAGAACCATTTTGGCAATCTTTATAAAATTCAAGATAGTCGAAAATATTCTTCATAATTTCGCTTAGTTTTTTGAGATTAATTTGGGGAATATCAAGATGATGAAGTTCACCATTCGTATTCCCAGGATATCTAAAAGTATATGAACTTCCATCTAAATTTTTGTATTCCTCTATGTACTCCTCCATAACATTCAATTCTATTTCATCATTAGTATCAATGCCCTGTTCGTTATAATTCTTTTTTATTATTTCTTTGCATTTTTTCCATAAAACATCAAGTTTATGATTAGTATCCTTTTTACTTAATAACAGATTTATATCAATAGCTTCCCCAGATTCTAGTTTGTTTATTATATTGTCTTTAATTATCATTGTTTTTAACCTAGTCTCTAGATACTGCCTGTAAAGGAAAATGACGGGAAAAACTACAATATCGATTCTATCAATAAGAATATGATATTTTTCAACATTTATACGCTGCCGATCCTCACCTCTAAGAGTTGCATCTAAAGCATTATTGACGATTAGATCAGCGGCATAATAATAGCCAACGGCATAATAATCCCATTGATAATAAAGGAACGCCACTTCATCCATTGATCGAGCTTCAAACAGAGTAGAATTAGCGCTCTCTGGATCGTAACCAAATAACATCTCCTTTTTTAATAGACGTTCTCTGGGATAAAATTCTCTTTTAGGCATAACCCAAAATGTAATTCCTTTCTTCATTAACTTAGCGATTGGGCTTAGCTATCCTGCGCGTCAGCCACTATCTTATAATCTTCCTCTGCCTCCAGTGCTTCGCCTTTGGCGCGTCGGGCCGCCTGTCTCTTTCCGATCTCGACCTTCATATCAAAGCTCTTGTCATTCATCTGCTCTAGGGGCTTTCCCATGTACTTCTCCATCTTGCGGACATAATCAGCCAGCCCTGGGAAACGCTCCTGGATGAACAAAGCCTGCTCTCCTTTCATGCCAGGGCACATCCAGCAGGCGGTTCTCTTAGCGCCCATCTCATAGCCCCACCAGAATGGTACACCGGCATGCTTCAGGATCTTCTCGGATGCTTCCCTTGAGACGTCATAGCGAGGATGATAATATGCGTACTCATGCATCCTTTTCTCGGTGCTCTTGGAGGTCTTGGTTTTCTTGGATAGCCTGGTGACCTGATCACCAGAGCTGCCATCCATGACTACGGTCTCATGCGCTTCCAGGTTGGCTAGAATCCAGTCATTGATAGGACCATAAACGAAATCGCTCTGGCACCACGGGAATATGGTGCTAGGCCATCCCCCTCTCTTAACCATCTCAATGAACATATCGCTCTTGGGCTTGACCAGGACGAACTCAACCTCCAGGTACATGCAGACCTGATAAGCATGCAAAGCCGCACCTGGCAGCTCTACGCCAGGGTCTGAGAAGATCCCTATCACCCTGCGATCACCGAAGTTCTGTTTGGCCCAAAACAATGAAAAGGTGCTATCTATGCCGCCCGAGAATATGACCACCACATTCTTCTTACCCTCGAATAGATGGGCATCCTCAGCAGGCACCTCCAGGGCCCTCTTCTCGTCCTCTATGAAATCGATCTTGGGGCGGCTATTGGTCTCACCAGGTCTGAATTTATCATCATGCTTCTTAATGTCCTTAAGGAGCTGGTCCATCTGGACGCCTGCATAGCCAGTAAGGTCCAGGTCAATATCGCCCCTGATCTCATCCAGGATCTCCTTGATGAGCTTGTTATCTGGTGTAGCCAGCTCTGCTATCTTGTTATCTGCTATGATATCGGCCCATTCTGCCGCAGGATTGGCATAGTCCTGGTAATCGACTGGTATTTGCTTAACTCCCAGCTTCTGAGCAGCCAGGAGGCGGCCATGGCCCTTGGTGATGAACCCAGAGAGCTTGCTGATAACTATGGGATTCCTCCAGCCCTGGGCTTTGATTATCCTAGCCAGCAGCTCTATTTGGGAATCAGGGTGCTGATTAGGGTTCCTGGGATTAGGGATAGCCTCTATTATATCTATAATTTTTTCATGTGCACAATATACAGGTATCGCATCCGCCAGGGCCTTATAGAGAGGTTGCCCCTGGAGATCAACCTGTTCGCTAGGCTCCTCATCCCTGTAATGGTTCCGAAAAGCTTCACCGACTGATATAATAATCACCTTTTAAGGGTTAAGAATAAAAATAGATAATCGTGAAAGGGGCAGGTTTCCCCACCCCGATCATGGGATCGATCGTCGAAATTTTCCATTTTCGACTTCTATACAGCCTTGCTCTTCAGCAAGCATAAGGTAAAGATTCGGCAAAGGAGCATGCCAATCATCGATCGGAGGGCGAGCAGGCCCGGCCAGAATGGGCGGTTCTGTATCCGCCCTCCTCTCCGGTGGATACCCTTTGAATAGCATGCTCCTTAACCAAAGATTTCATTTGCCCACTTGCGATAACGATTAATCTTCATGGATCTTGGTATCGGTCGCATTTTTCTACGTGGCGTTTCCTTGATGCTCAGTCCGCATTTTGGACATACCCGAGAATGCCCTGTAAGCCTCTTGCACATAGGACAGATCCAATCAATAACTATAGGTCTGCTATGCGATTGAGCTTTTAGAAGAACGGGCACCCAACCCCCTCTGGTTGGCGTGCCCGGATAGGTCGATACCCCTGGCATCTGGTCTGCGAGTTCATCCTTTTCGGATGCTTGCTCAGACGCCAGGACAAACCTCGTCGGACTAAGCTTTGCGAGACTTTTATCCAACCCGGCCATCCTTCATACCCACAATTATATTATACTATTAAACACCTTTTGGTCTGTATTTGATCCATTATATTTGACGGATATAGGCCACCCGGAGACGACTGCCTTTTTTGCCTGTCTCATCTATGTTTATCTTCTTGATAATCTTCAGCTCCAAAAGGTCATCAAGAACACGTCTCAGATTAGAGCCGTATCGACCTGTTCTATATTCCAGTTCAGGCACTGTAATGGTTCTACCCACTGGCATGTACTTCAGCGTATCCATCAACAATTTTGTGCTCGCCATGCTCCTCGCCTCTTATGCCATTTACCGATATCTGTTAACCTCCAAATCCAATATCGCTTTTTAATGCCGCCCCGACCCACCGGAGCAATACATCCCTTTTCCATCAGATACCGGAGAGTAGCTCCTGGAACAGGAGTTTCCAGTTCTGATGCCAGAAAGGGCTTTTCCGGGAGCAATTTCAACGCTTCCAAGGCGGTATATCTCAGTTTGCCGCGCATATCACCAAAAGATCCATAAAATCTTCCAGTGGTAGCGATACATAGATGTCTTCCCTATTGCGTGTGAATACTACCAGCGGGGTCAAGCAAGTATTGTCACCATGCTTCTTGGCTTGCTTGATCGCTTCCCATATGTTCAAACGTTCTTGATTCTTGCACTCCACCGCAAAGGGAAATATCAGTCTAGCTCGATTAGAGAGCTGGATATCCGCTCCCTCGCTACTCATTGGAACTGGTCGTACATCCTCCTCAGGAAGACTGAACTTCTCCCTGATCATAGCGGCCACCGTGTTCTGAAGGCGGCGGCCTTTAGCTTTACATGATGCCGTTTTCACGCCTCCACGTCCTGATTATCCTTGCTGCTGTATCCCTGCATATCCCGAATTCTTTAGCTATTTCCGAATAAAAATGTCCTGCATCGGCCATAGCAACCAGCTTTGGATAGTCCTCTCTGCTCACCTTAACACGCGGTTCACCCTTCTTATGACCAGGAATCCTGACTTTGCATTTCCTGCCACTTCGAACGTTCCGCACCATTCCCTTGTTTAGACCTCCTTATTTTGGGATTAGGTAGCTCAGAGAAGGTGAGGGGCCTTACAGAGCCCCCACCCTCTGAGATTCCAGCCAGTTCTGTCCCTCTGGCAGCACCGAAGCCGGAGAAGGTGCTTGCGCAGGTGCAGCCTGCGGTGGGCTGGTCATCATCAAGAACCAAGCCCGGTTCTTGTTATCCGTCCCCGAGGTCTTGACCAGGAGATGAGCACCCCGGAAGGTTTGCAGGCGATTCTGCTTGGCTATAGCGACCAGCTGTTGCATAATCGATCTGTGACCAAACTCCCAAATCAGCTCATCCTTGGTGCCTTCCACCATCACCTTCATCCTGAATATGGTTCTAGGCGGTCTCTTCTTGCCGTCTGGCGTGGTGATCATCCCATCCGCACCTGGTCTATCGAAGTTGCTGATGCCTTTCTCCGGATCGGTTAGAATCACGATCCGCTTCTCGTCAGTCGGTTCCATCTTGAAGAAGGCCCCGCCTTTCTTGCTTTCGGCTTCCATCTCTTCCAGCATTGACACAAATGCATCTGCCATTTCTCTTTCACTTCCTTAATCCTCCAGTCGGGCCGGAGGATACTTTTTCGTTCACCTCCATCTAAGCCAATCCATAAGCCCGGAGAACCTTCTCAGGTGCCCACCAGATCTTCAAGCCGCTGGCTTCCGCCTCGCTGCTTTCCCATCCAGTCGCTCTCAGAAGCTCTTCTGCTCTCCGGGCGTCCAGCCCTGCGCTGATAACGTCATCAAGAATTATGCCTGTCCTATTGCTCTCTTTGTCCTTCCTCGGGCACTTCTTCAGAGCATAACCTACGTTTTCCCATATTTTCATTTTAATAGATTGCGATAAATCGCTACCTTTAGCCTCATCGTTATCTTCTGTAGGCTCGATTGATATCGATTTTTCTTCCGTTGGGACTAATGAGACCGAAGCGGGACAGGTAGTGGTACTATTATAATCAGTATCTATAGATGTATTATTACTATATTCTATTCTATTAGACCCACTGTCCCACACATTTCTATCATATGTTTTTTCCTCGTTTTCTCCCCCCACCCCCCTATAAGTTTTGCTTTTCTCTAAAAATGTGGGTTTTGTGGGACTGCCGCCTAATGATATCGATTTTGGTTCCCATGTGGAGGGCTCCGTCCCACGAGATTTGTGGGACGCTTCATCTACTTCAGGAAGATCATCATCCCAATCCGGTTTCAGCCACCAACCGGAGACCTTGATACCATTAATCTTGGTGATGTTCAGCCTACGACGGTCTTTGATCTCTCTGAGATATCCCTCCTCCTTCAGAGCCTTGGTGATGCTGTTCTCCGAGGGAACCTGGGTGAACACGCCCATCTGCTTCAGCAGCCCCAAAGTCTCTTCTGGCAGAAGAAATAGCCCGAGTTCGTTCTCCCTGCCTATAATCCGATCCGAGCTGTTTGGCAACCCCCCGATTATGAACAAATCGGGCCTAGAAGCCCGTAAATTCCGCACAGCGTTTAGAAATCTGGCTAGCTCGGTCTCTGATGTCACCTCTAGCCCTTGGGCCTCTATGGCCTCATTAAGGGCATTTAGGAATTCATCATGAAATTCTTTAGCCTCTTCACCAAAAGGCCCGTTCTCAATCAAGGTCCATATGCCTCTGAGCAAGCAGTAGATGTTAGCCAGCCTGCCTGGATTGACATAGCCTTTGGCAGCATAACTGGTTGCCATCTCCGATCTCTTCTGTTCAAAACCCTGCCTCAGATCATGGGTATTAGCTGCAAGGTATCTGAGCCAATGATAACCAATCACTGGCAGATATTTTACCCTCGATTGGATACTCGTTAGATTGGCCATATCCTGGCTTTTTTCCCAGGTCAAATTGAGTATCCTGGCTGATGTGCTTGCCTCAGATACTTTGATCTCCCCTGTCACTATGGGGGTGACTAGGAACTCGTTTGTTGTCCGAAGGCCCCCTTCCCTTTTACCCCGGAGCTTTTCTCCTCCCTCCATAATGGCCTGGATGATGGCTATATAGGCCAAAGCGTCCTTCGCATCCGTGGCTTTGACATTATCCAATATGCGCGGCAAAATCCCGGCGTTCAACAGAACTTCCATAGCACCAACCTGGGTGCCTCCAAGCTTGCCATGCTTCAGAAGGGTCCGATCATCCAGGTATCCAAGGCCATATATGGCCGTGAACAATTGAGCGATAGTGGTTTTATTGCTGCCAGTCTTGCCCCATAGGGCGATCCCGATCCGATCGTTCTTGAACCACCGGGCAAAGACCGGAGCCCCCAGGATGGTGGTAAGAAGCAATGACGAATACCGGCGTAGCTTCAGCATATCTCTGAAAAGCTCTTTGGCCGCGCCAATATCACCATCACAAACCATGGCTGGTGTTTGTTGAGCCAGCCTGAATACCACATCACCAGCCAGTCCAACACCCGGCACCAAGGGTATATTTTGCCGCCACCTGGGGATAGTCACTCGTTCTCTCAGGATGGTGTTGCGACTGAGACGTTGCGCTGTCTCAAAATCCAGCTTCCCTAGCCGGTTCCTAGCTCCAAAGTAATTGATCATCAGGGCTCGGAATTTCCGGGATTCGGACACAACATCAGCATCTGCAGTAAATTCGACTGGGCGGCCATCTTTAGCGCCTTTCCCTCTGAAAACAAACTCAGTACGTCTGTCTTCCTGAGTTTCCAGGTATATGCCAATAGCGCAATCGGATACCCACTTGAGTTCTTTATTGCCTTTGGGGTCAGTGGTCACAGTTTGTACCGTGCCGTCTGGTGCAATACCTATGGCCCCCGGCTCGTCGTCCGGCCTGAGCAATCTTATCTCAGGTTCCCGGATTACGTCCTCTGCATTAACTAGCTGCCTGCTCACTGCATATGCAATCGTCTTTTCGACAATTGTCTTATCTTTGAGTTTGCCCGCCCCGGCCTCCTCCCAGGGCACCGCCCCGCACTCACAAGCCAGCCATAACCAGGCATCTCCACCGCTATTGATGCCGTTGTGCATGTAGGCCCATAGACCGGCCTCTGGATCGACTACCAGGTTATGCCCGGTGGAACTCCCCAGAGTTGGATGAGGCCCGCGCAACTGATGTCCGCACTGTTCCCACCCCCGAGTATCAATGACATCCAAGATGTTCAAGGGAGGGAGCCTCTTACCAGCGGCCACTTTTGCCATTTCGACCGCCCATTCCGGTAAACCTGAATCACCCGAAGGCCCGGCGCTGCACCTGCACAATCCGAGCAGCTCAGAAAGAACTTCGGGCCGATATTCTGCGTCAGCCGAATAATCAGTTACCCGGCTTCCGGTCATAGCGAAATGCCGCGGCCCGTCCTCATAGATCTCTATGGTGTTGCACCTGGCAGCGTTCTTCTTAATCGCTTTGATGAAAGCCCATACATCAGGTGGTAATGTGATAGGCTCCATCCCCTCGCTTTCGGCGCTGTCCATGCCTTCTGGCAGTTTCCCGAGAATCCAAACATGGAAGCCAGTGCCTGATAAGGATAATTCGGTATAGCTGTTAAGCTTCCGTAAGATCTCAGCAGCCCAAGGGCTTACCCATCCGGTCCTCGGATCACGGCAAGCATCCAGATCAATCCCTATCAGCTGCTTATCACCCCTCTCTGGATGCCTGGCTATGACAAATCCCAGCCCCGAGAACATCCCAGGGTTGGATTCTATACCCGCCTTAGCTTCTTCGAAGCTTATCCAGAAATCCGAATTCTGCCATCCACCAGACCGCCCCTGCAGGTCACAAGGCTTCTTTTCTTTCCTGGCTACCCACTGTTTAGCGTCCCTAAGCATAGCGGGCACGTCATCAAAGCTCATGCTGCCACCGTCTTAGTTCTGTTCCGACGTTCCCCCTATCTCCAGCAGGGCGGCTAGATACGAATCGAATAATCTCCACAGCTCCAGCGTCCGGAGAAAAGCGCGCCTCTCTTGGGCATCTTTCAGAACCAGCGGAAGGGCTTTGTGATCAGATTTGGGCGGCTGGATGAGGTTGGACTTGTTTCGTCTGCGTCTAATCCCCATGGGCATCCACCTCAAAATCCTTCAGTTGGCTTTGCCTCGGTTCAACTTGGAGAACCCTGCCAGCTCGGTTGTAGATATGCTCAAGCCTCTCCTGAAAATGGCTATCATCGAGCCTCATCAGCTCACCACCCTAGCTTCCCGAGCGCATTCCAGCCTGATGCTTCGGCTACCATTGATCTTCTTATAGGGCTGGAGGTCAGCCCAAAACTGGATGCGATCCCCCCTTTTAACAGGTGGAAGCATGGCCGTGCATCGATAATTCAGCCAGGCATGATGCTCGACACCGAATTTGGTTCTCACGTCCCTCAGAATAACATGGCCGTGCTGGTCTACACCATCAAACACGGCTTCCAGCTTCGCCGATTCGATTCCCTTCCTCAATAGGGTCTCAAAAACAGGTTTCATGGGGACCACCCCAGAAAGTGAATTAACAGTATGCCCATTGTTATTAATGTAATGAGCAATATAAATAGGAATAAAATACCACCAGGCTTGATCATATCATAGATATCCCTAGCTTGAGCTAGCAGCCTCTCGCGCATGGTTCAAGCCCCCAGTTTTCCTACTCCCCAGATTCCGTTTATATGCGATACGGCTACCCGATGGCCTTTCAGGCTCACCAGGGCGCTATAAAGAGACTCATCAACCAGGCATTCTTTGCCGCTCAGAGTAATCCTGATCAACCCATCTGAATGGCGGGATATATTTTGAAGAATCCCCCATGCAGCGGCCCCGTCTGCCAAAATTTTATTTAACTCTAAGCCCGGCAAAATGATAGAAAATTCGTTGGTCGATCCACTTATCGCAGCACATGATTCTATAGGCGCTGTGCTAATATAATTCTGCCCACCTGCTTTTGACATTCCCAACTCCTAGGAGTTGGCCTATGTCAATGCCGCTACCTACCGCAAGATTCAATACCGAATGGGAGATAGTGGCATTGACCGGCTGTGATTCGTTCGTTTGCGAGACTTACCGAATCGCAGCCCGGCCATCCTTATTGTATTTCCTGATTTTTCGTCCTCCTCATTTAGAGTTCGCTTTGATATACCTTTCCATTCCACCCTGAAAGTGATGATTTTTATCACTCCACCCATGGCCCGTTGTAGCCACCCGGCCACTTCCCTGTTGGTCTAAGGCTATACCCGTCCTCTGGCGGCCTGGCTAGCCACTTTGGGGTTTTATGATGAGCATCGAGGATCGCTTCCCCTTCGGCTTCCAGCTCTTCTCTGGTTTTTTTCTGACCAGGGAAGTATTTCCTTCGATGCTTGCACGGCCCCTGGAAATAGACTGAAGCAGGGCAGCTGCAACCGCGAGGTGTCACGGTATAATAGGCATCTCTCTTCGCATTGAGCACCAAGATCTCTTCCTGATTCAAAGCTATACTAACAGGCGGATTTTTTGCCTTTGCCAATAGCTGCCGGACCTCATCCAGAGAGCGCGTAACGGGCGCACAACGCAGCAGTTCGCTCAACATGCTACACCACCTAGTACCTATACGTTTAATACGTATATAAAACTAACGTCTAAAATGATTATGACGTAAACTATTTATATACAGACTACGTTTAATGCTAAGCATGCAGAGAATTAATGTCATGGTATCGGACGAAGCTTGGCAATACTTGAAGGACTTCCAGGAAACAGGGGGATATCGGAACCGCGACGAGGCCGCCAATGCGCTGCTGTTGGATCATAAGAAAATTGCCGCGAAGGTAGGGTGAAAATAGTTCCATGTGTTATCACGGTTAAGAGCCAATAAAGCTATAATGCATAATGTGGTCATGTGTGGTATCCAAGTGATCCACATAAGCCGCCAAGGTATTCTCGAATCCAAAGCATAAGGCCCTTATTGGCATAGGAAGTGAACAATAAGGAAAGAAATCAAGCCCATAGAAAAAGATGGTTGGACGGAGTTTAAGATAGTATGGTATTAATCGATATCTTTGAGCCAGACTTTAATGATGATGGACAAATAATAGATTTTATTAATGATGATTTATTATTAGATAGACCAGAGGAACGTGTTCGCCAACGACTTCAAAAGATGCTACATATTCAATATGGTTATCCTAAGACTTGCATAGCTAGAGAGATCCCCGTTTATTATGGTGGAAGGGAACTTATTGATAATGAAGGAAATCCCGTTCGTGCTGATATAGGTATTTTTAGAACCGCGTCTGCAGCTGTAAAAAAAGATATAGGCCAACTTGAAATAGTCTGTGAGACTAAACGCCCAACTCGGCGAGATGGATATAGTCAATTAGTATCTTATATTTTTAATACTAGTTCTAACGGAGCAATTTGGTATAACCAGGAAGAGATCCGTGTATGGCGGCGAATTGGGAATAATTTAGATGAATGGCCGTCATTGCCAAGATATCGTGAAGTATGGGATGCTGTAGGTCGTAGAAAAAAATCTGAGCTTGACGATCTTAAAGATCCGAAAGGAACGCTTCGTCGATGTCATGATAGAATTCATCGTCGGGGTGTTACTGATGATGTGGCACTCTCAATGGTTAGAATATTGCTTGCGAAATGGCGGGACGAAGAGAAACCGGGAGAAGACACTGAATTTTATTGTACGCCAGAAGAATTGCGAACGATGGAAGGAAGAGCAGAGGTTGCTAATCGCGTAGGCAAACTTTTCAGAGAAGTACGTGATGCAAATCCTACGGTTTTTGATCTACATGAAGAAATTGGAGCATCACCAGACGAGATAGTCGAGGTGGTAACTGAAATCCAAAATTATAGGTTCATAGGAGATAAAGACAACCAATGGGACGTTATGGGGGCCGCATACGAACAATACACCGCAGAAGAAATGAAAAAAGAGGGTGGAGAATTCTTTACTAATAGATTGATTGTTGATCTAATGACAAAAATGGTCGTAAATTCCCCCAATGGAATTATGCTCGATCCTGCTGGCGGAACAGGGGGGTTTTGCTCTGCTTTCTTGCGTTATACACGCCATCTTATTCGGGAAAATGTAAAGGCACGTGCAGCTCAAGATCATGCTATTAATAACCTAAAAAATAAAATATTCCTTATAGATAAAAAACCAAGGCTTGTTAAATTAGCAAAAGCGGCAATGATTGTCTCAGGCAATGGGCATCGTGGATTTATCCAAGCAGATTCACTGGTATCATTCGACAACTTCCGACAAGATTTTATAAATGAATGTCAACCTGGAAAGGTATCTTTTGTCATGACAAATCCTCCATGGTCAGGATTAGTCAGTGGTCGCATCGATGATCCGCTAATTTTAAAGAACTATGAAGTTGCACATAGATGGGAATGGAAGGATGATACGTTCCTACCTACAGGCGAGTTGATCTGCGGTGGTGTGCCCCCAGAGTATCTTTTTGTAGAGCGCTGTATTCAATGGCTCGAACCTAATGGGATACTCGCCATTGTACTTCCTAAAGGCATTTTGGATAATATGGAGGCAACTTTGGCCGTTCGCCATTACCTATTTAGGACTTGTCAGGTTCTTGCTGTTATAAATTGTCATAAGAATACTTTTCAACCATATACCGGATCAAGAGGATGCATTATAGTTGCAAAGAAAAAGAGGATACCTAACGATAATAGAAATTATAAAATTTTCATGGCAATCAATCGAAAGATAGGTCAAGACTCTGAAGGCGAACCTGTCTATAAGCCAGATGATCAAGGGCGGCCCACTCATGAGTTAGATCAGGATTTAGATATCATACTTTATGCATGGCGTGACTATCTTAAGAATAAGTTGAAAGAGTCAGAATACACATTTTCGATAGATGCTAAAAATATTGATGGGATCACATTAAAAATGAACCCTCAATATTTTTTGCCTTCTCTAAATAAGACGTTGATGCGAATTGTAGAACTAGACGGTAATGGTTTTGTTGTGGAACGTCTTGGTGATCGAATAGCATCAAAAATTTGGAAGGGTTCTAGGTTCAAACGAGAAGACTTGGAAGTTGATGCGCCAAACGAGAATACTGTAGAGTATCTAACACCTACAAGTATTTTCATGCATGGAAAAGGAATGAAGCTACTAGATCTATCGAGATGTACTGAATCGCGAAGAAGAGAGATTCTACATCACCAAGCTAAAGATGGAGAAATTCTAATCACACGAAGCGGCACACTAGGTCGGTTAACGATAGTCGGAAGAACACTTGCAGGAAAAATACTAAGTGATGATCTCATACGTGTTTGGATTGAGAATGTGCAATATCGCGCCCTTGTTTTTGCGTTTCTGAAAAGCCCCGCGGGCCAAGATCAGCTATTGCGAAATGAATACGGGACGGTTCAACAACATCTTGAGCCGAGTCATGTCGCCGATGTGCAATTACCATTGCCTGAAGATGCAGAGAAACTTAATTATATTTTTTCAATAGTTACCACTGCATTAGAAGCTCGCGAAAAATATGTAGAAACGGAAACCGAAGCAGATTCAGAAATGCTTAACCTGTTGCGCTGGAATGAGAAATAGATGAATCTGCATATAGTGAATATAGTGGCGGTTGTGAAACTCTCTTCAACGCTCAATCTGGATGAGTTAGCTCTAATCCTGAAAGATTCTGAGCGTTGCACTAGAGGTGGCAATTGGGTAAAGATAAGACTTCAGCCAGAAAATTATTATATTGCATTTTATAAATCAGGTAAATTTTTAATAACCGGTGTTAAGTCAATCGAAATAGTTGAAAATGTAGCAGATAGAGTCCTTTCTTTACTCAAAGAAGCAAAAATGGATCTAAAGAAAGAAAATATCAAGGTATATAATATTACAATGACAGGAGCAATGGAGATGCGGGCAAGTCTAGAAAAAATTGTTTTTGCTCTCGACAGTGCTAAAGTGAGTTATGAGCCAGAGCAATTTCATTGTCTGATATACAGAGACTATGGTGCTTGTTTCCTATTGTTTCCAAGCGGAAAGTTAATTATAACCGGTTTAAAGGAGAGCAAATTGGCTGAAGAGGCGACTGAGAAGTTTAAGAAACTTATAGAAGATATTAAATAAAATTAAATTATGTTTTATAATTAATTCATACTGATCTCTTATGGATTGCTGCAATCATATGGAATATTCGTTACTTTGCATGCAGAAAAGGACACACGCAGAACGCCTCCATGCGTCATCGGTTAAGATCCGTATGCATAGAATTATGCTTCCGAGCTTTTTGAGATCATTTTTTGCAGAAAAGGTTCGAGCCCACAGAGTACGGATTTCAACAAATTCGTTTTTTTTTTTGCTCAATAGCAGAATGAAATAGTAATTTAGTATCAAAAAATCCTTAACCGATGCCGTATAAAATCGAATCCCTCATATGTAGCGCTGAAATCTTTGATGAATCCCATCACCACCAATTGATTGCCAACCATCTTCATAAAGTTTTCGTATCAAAAAATTTAATTTATCATATCCAGTATCAGTCAATTCACGCCAGCAATAAGGTCTACGAGGATCACTCCTATGCACATAGTCCCATCGTGGATCTAATTGCACCCTTCCAGCAATATACCGCCCACTGGGTCCGACAGCTATTGCTTCAAAGAAATAATCAACCGTCGAAAATAATCCGAGCCACTTTTTTTTCTTGTTTTCTTTTTCTACTATGTTTATCACACAGGTTTCTGTTATCATTTAGCATCTGGTTATGAATTTAATTATTTATGCTTTCTGGTAGTCCACCATAAAGAGCAGATAATTGATAATCGCCAAAGAGTAGAACTAATACACTGAATATGTCTGTGACTTTTCGTGCAAGCTCCAGACTTTATGCAGAAGGGCTTTTGCATGTAGTCCAAACAGCCGAAGGATTTATTAGTGTTTTATTATCAAGGCTGTGAGGGAGAGTATCATGGGTAGGAGCAAAAAAGACTGTCTAATTAAAATGCTATCATATACAAGCTTAGCGGCCCTTTTCTTAGCCATATTTTCGACATATATATTATCTTTTGGGCTCGAATCCATCATTGCGAATTGCTTTTTGATCATTTGTATTTTATCGTTCTTTGCAGCTATTAGGAGCAAAGAAAATCGCCTAATGTTATGTTATATAGGCTTAGTGGCCCTTTTCTTAGCCATATTTTCGATATATATAATGTTTTTTAACACAAGCATTTTGGAATTAGCGAGAGTAATCTTTTTGGTCATTTGTATTTTATCATTCATACTAGCTGGCATCTTAGATTTTATTAGATTAAGAACGTCCAGGGATTACATAGAAGGCCTTGAATTTTATTATAATGATAAGGATACAGAGATAGACATGAATGAAAATAAATAGACCCTTAAATACAAGATCATACTGTAATAAGATAGGCAATGATTTGAGAGGTCTGAAGAGCAATGTACCGGGATTTTCGAACCAATATTCCTATATCGATCCCCTGACAGGGGAAGCAGTCTATTCCGATGAGCCTCCCATGGATATATTGTATGACCTGATCGCCGGCCTGGCAGATCGAACAATAACCAGTCATCGTCATCGGATTTTGCCGTCCTGACCAGGGCGGCTTTTGTAGAAAGCTTTTGGCCGATGCCGAATGATAGGTGCCGGAAAAAGAGTTGGCTGGGATTATCTCAAGCATTGGCCTCAGCCAA
>ENA-UOUL01000913-UOUL01000913.1-bioreactor-metagenome-genome-assembly--contig:-NODE-913-length-46403-cov-5.642555_pt1 | contig 46403 bp, 37 predicted proteins | sample MGYA00249838_ERZ747220 | MGnify/ENA primary metagenome ERZ747220 (study PRJEB28778, sample SAMN05720191) | bioreactor metagenome | isolation source: Anaerobic biogas reactor | place: USA:Washington... | reverse complement strand
AGTTCGGCAGACAAATCGGTGAGCAGTTCCACGCTGAACGGGTCATACTGTTCGGTTCCTACGCGCAAGGACTCGCCACCGATGATTCGGATGTCGACTTACTGGTCATCGGGCCGTTTGAAGGCAGGAGTGTCGACAAATCGGTAGAAATCCGGATGAGATTACGGCCGCCGTTTCCTGTCGACATTCTCATCAGGACGCCGGAAAAAGTGCATCAGCGAATCACGATGGGCGACTGTTTCATGGAAGAAATCCTCCGGGAAGGACAAGTGCTTTATGAAGCCGATGTCCGCTGAATGGGTGGCCAAGGCCGAGGCGGATTTTGCTACCGCGCAGCGAGAAAGCCGAGTGAGGAAGAACCCCAACTATGACGGCATCTGTTTTCACTATCAGCAATGTGCGGAGAAGTATATCAAAGCCCGTTTGTGTGAAGCGGAGATCACCTTCGGCAAGACTCACGATCTGGTTGCCTTGCTGGAGAAGGTCCTTGGGCTTGAACCTAATTGGGAGATATTCCGCGAGGACCTTGCCTACCTCTCAGATTTCGCCGTGGCGTTTCGCTATCCAGGCGAATCCGCGGACAAGGAATCTGCCGTCGAGACGAGACGGCTTTGCACCTTCTTTCGCAAGACAGCCCGGATCTCCCTGAGGTTGGGAAAATAGCATAGGTGCTGAACAATAGAGCATGATGAATGGGAATGGATGGCCGTGCCGGCACAGGAATGGATCATCAGTGCGTTCACCTTTGCGTTCGGCTGCTGCATCGGCAGCTTTCTGAACGTGGTGATCTATCGCCTGCCGCGTGAGAAGTCGCTGGTGAGCCCCGGCTCGGCCTGTCCCGGCTGCGGCAAGCCCATCCGGTTCTATGACAACATCCCGCTGATCTCGTGGCTTGTCCTACGGGCCAGATGCCGCCACTGCGGTGCGCGGATCTCGCCTCGCTACTTCGTCGTTGAGCTGCTTACCGGGCTGGTTTTTCTCGGACTGTATCTTGTCTATTTTCACACGGTCCTGCGGCAGGGGATGCAGGCGCCGGACGGGTGGTTCGTCTACCTGGTCCATGTGATCCTTCTGGCGGCCCTCATCGCCGGCTCCGGGATCGACCTGGAGCTCTGGATCATCCCGCTTTCGATCTGCTGGTTTGCCACGGCGGTCGGGTTCGTCGGCTCGGCCGTGGGTGGGTATTTGATCGATCCCGAGATCATCAGGACGTATTCCCTGCTTCCCGTCGCCTCCCCGACGACCGGGGCACTGGCGCTTGGGGCCGGGGGCGGTCTGGCCGTCGGCCTGCTCCTGCTGAAGACGGGGCTGCTCAAGCACAGCTACGAGGTGCCCGAATCGGATGAAAAGCCCGGGCCGGCCGAGGAGAAGCCGAAGGTGGAGAAGGGGGCGTTTCCATTTGCCGACGACCCCGAATTCAACCATCGCCTCGAAGCCGTCAGAGAGATCGCCTTTCTGGTGCCGATCGTTGTCGGTGCGGTCGTGGCGAACGCCGTATTGACCCGGCCGGGGGCGGTCGCGGCATGGTGGGCCGGTCTTCTGGAGGTCCCTGCGGTGGCGGGGTTCCTCGGCAGTCTGTTCGGCTACTTCGTCGGCTGCGCCGTCGTCTGGGCCACGCGGGTCCTGGGGACCCTGGCCTTCGGCAAAGAGGCGATGGGGCTCGGCGACGTCCACCTGATGGGGGCCGCCGGGGCCGTGGTCGGACCGGTCATGGTGGTCGTAGCGTTCTTCGTCGCGCCGTTCTTCGGGCTTGGCTGGGCGGTGTTTCAGATGGTCTCCAAAAAAATTCGCCAGATTCCCTACGGCCCATTCTTGTCTTTCGCTGTCTTTACGGTTATGATTCTTCACGATCGGATCGTAAAGGAGTTTGCCTTCCTTTTCTCACACTAAAGAGGGCGTGGTTGCGTTCATGGGATTGCAAGGAGGTCTCGAATGCAGGTTTTCAAAGTCAAAGCGATTGTCCCGCTGACGTTGCTCGTTGGGTTGTCTCTGGTTTCCGGCTGCACCGATTACAAAAAGAAGTACGACTACCTCAACGTCGAGCACCAGAACCTCAAAGGGCGTTTCGAGAACCTCCAGAATGAGAAGCAGCAGCTTGCCCAGCGCATCAGCCTGGACCAGCAGACGATCGACGATCTTCGCCGGCAGATCGAGGAACTGAACCAGACGCCCGCCGAGGCGACCGGTTTCGGCGAGGGCTACGATGTGGCCTTTGATGCGGCGGCGGGGACGATTACGGTGACGCTGCCCAATACGATCCTCTTCGAGTCGGGTAAGGCCGAGCTGAAAAGCGCCACCAGCGCCGAACTCGATCACATCCTGAGCGTTCTGAAGTCCAAGTACGCTGGCAAGGAGATCGATGTCGTCGGGCACACGGACACCGATCCCATCGCCAAGACCAAGGACCTGTGGAAAGACAACTGGGAGTTGTCGGCCGAGCGGGCGCTGTCGGTGACGCGGTATCTGATGGCCCAGGGCATCCCCGCCAGCCAGCTTCGTGCGGCCGGTTGCGGCCCGGCCCGACCGCTGGCGCCGAACACCACGGCGGCCGGAAAGGCGAAGAACCGACGCGTCGAGATTGTCGTCCGGATGCGATAGCCGCATCGGGCCGGCAGCGGTCCGCCTAAGCCTTTTCGGGTGATACCGAGATCACGAACTCGTGCTGCGCCGGATCGAAGCGAACCTCCTCCACCACGCCGGCGATGGGACTGACGTGTGAAATCCCCGTCTTTGTGCCTGCGCACAGGTTCTGTCCCTTGCGCACAGAATCGCCGACGCGCACGGCCGGCGACTCTGTGGCATCGATTCGAATGACGTATCGATCGGTCATTTCCTCGCCTGGGGGAAGGCCTTGATCCCGAGGGCCGCCGCGATCCTCTGCGGAACTTCCGTGTTGTCGTAGACCCCGCCGAACAGCTCGGAGCGAGGCCCGATCGCATAGACCGGCACGGGGGCGGCGCTGTGTCCCTTGGTCGACCAGTGCACCTTGACCTGTCCGCCCTTGAGGTCTCCGTCGGGGATGGTCAGGCCGCCGGTTTCATGGTCGGCGGTGACCACTACGAGGGTCCGTCCGTCGGCCAGGGCGAAATCGACCGCCGCACGCACGGCCTCGTCGAACAACAGCGTCTGCCGCACGCAAGTGGCCGTGTCGTTGGCGTGGCAGGCCCAGTCGATCTGACTGCCCTCGACCATGAGGAAGAAGCCTCGGCCGTATTTGCGCGAATCCGTCGCGGTCTCATCGAGCAGGGCGATGGCCTTCTTGGTCATCTCGGCCAGCATCGGCTCCGGGGCGAACGTTGTCAGGCCGTCGAGCTGGAACAGACCCAGCACGCGAGGGCCGTGGACCCATCGCAACTGATTGGCCGTCTCGATCACGGTGTATCCGGCCTCCTCGGCCTCGATGATCAGGTTTCGGTCGTCCTTTCGGCCGCTGTCGGCGTTCGATTGCGGCAGAAAGTACTTGCGGCCGCCTGCGAACAGGACGTTGATCCGATTGCCGATCAACTGCTCGGCGATCTGGGGTTCCATCTTACGGCTCTTGACATGCGAGCCGAACGAGGCCGGCGTGGCGTGCGAAATCGTGGACGTGGCCACAAGACCCGTGGCCATCCCTTTGTCCTTGGCAGCCTCCAGGATGCTGCAATGGGGCGTCTCGTCCGGGGCCATGCCGATCATTCCATTTTTCGTCTTGATCCCGCAGGCCAAGGCGGTGCCTGCGGCGGCTGAGTCCGTTACGAGCTTATCCGCCGAGTGCGTGCGAATCAGGCCGTGGACGGGCAGAAGCTGCATGTTGAGCTTGCCCTCGGACCCCATGGCCTTCACGCGGGCCAACGTCACCTGGGTGAGGCCCATGCCATCGCCGATTAGCAGGATGACGTTTCGCACCCTCGACGGCGTCGCAGGATACGACCGATCGCGGGCCGGAGGGCGATAGAAGCTGATGTCGTTCGCGTCGGTCTTGGGATTCGGATAATCCACGCCCGATGCGGCGGATAGAATGCTCGATAAGAGGACTACGATGGTGACGGCTGCGGCGGCGACTGTCAACGCTCTGCGACTCTTCGTCATCGGGTCAATCTCCTTGGCTCAAGGGTCAATATATGCTGTCGTAGATACCATACCATCGCTCTCTACGCAAACGGTAATCGCGCCGTTCCGTGCGGTCGAGAACTTCCCGATATCTTCTTCTTCGGCCGGATGACCCGTGCGCGTGTACTGCTTTCGGTCGCAACTGGAAATCTGCACGCCGGGGCCGAGCCGTTCCAGGAACGTCCCGTCCAGCGTCGCCGCCGAGCCGTGGTGCGGCACGACCAGGATATCGGCGGTCAGTTCGGGATATCGGACCAGGATCTGCTGTTGGGCGTACTGCTCGATGTCGGAACACAGCAGGATCTTCACGCCGGCGAATTCGATCAGGAAGACGAGCGATTGGTTGTTGTCGCTGAGTTGCTGTGTGACGACGACGTCGTCGGGTGGCCACAAGACGCGAATCACCGCACTGCCGAACTCGGACGTTTGGGGCATCGGTTCGATGGTGCGACCTCCCTGGTCGAGCGAGGCGATCAGCAGGTCGGTTGTCGGGTCGGTCGGCGGTCGCGCCAGAAGCGATGGGCCGCCGTAGATACGATCGACGTTGCCGCCGTCGAGGATCTCCGGGACCCCGTTGACGTGGTCGATGTCGCCGTGGCTCAGCACGACGGCATCCAGACGTGCGATGCCCCTATGGCGAAGGAAAGGCAGGATGACTCGCGATCCGATATCCCGGTGGTACATCGAGCCGGCATCGAAGAGGACGGTCTCCTTGCCGGGCAGTTGCACGACGACGGCCTGGCCGTGTCCGACGTCCAGGCAGGTCATTTGCAGATGGTCTCGGTGGGACCGGCTCCATTGGATCGCGCCGATCCACACGACCAGGACGATGGCCGGCACGAGACAGAGACCCAGCCTGAGAGACCGTCGGCGAGCGCGTCCGAATCGGGCCAGGAGAACCAGCCCGTAGTAGGTCACGACGAGCGACAGACAGACGCGACCGACGGACAGCGTGTTGGCGGGCACGCCGTCCAGGAGCGTTACGATACGGGCCAAAAGGCCCGTGCAGAGCGTCAGCGACGCTCCCAGCATCGCGGCTGCCGTCGGCAGAACGAATGACAGGGCGATCTTCAGGAAACCCAGTGCAAGGATTGCCCAGACCAGCGGAAAGACCAGCACCGTCCAGAGACTTGCCAGGGGCGTGATGGTCCAGAAGTGGTAGAGCAGGATTCCGGCGCCCCCGATCCAGGCGCCCAGTCCGGCCGAGAAGAGCTGGATTGCACCGCCGCCGATTCGCCGGACCACATGGAAGGACGGACGGGCCGGCCAGTCGCTGTATCGAAACCAGTTGCCTGTGAGCTCGCTGAGGAAGCCTTCGATCGGGTCGGTCAGTGCGAGGATTCCCGCCACGGCGGCAAAGGAGAGCTGCCAGCCCGCTTCGAACAATTGCGTGGGCCGGACCAGCAGCAGCACGACAGCGGCCAGGCACAGGCAGTTCAACGCGCTGGTGCGCCGGCGCGCCAGAACGGCGGCGCAGAAGACCCATACGATGACGGCCGCGCGAACGGCAGGGGCCCGGGCCGGGACGGCCAGCAGAAACGCCACTGTTGCGACGGCGCACAACGCGGCTCGCGCGGGCTTCATCAGCCCGGCCAATCTGCCCAGCCGCCAGACCAGGCCCGCAAAGATTCCCAGATGCATGCCGGACAGGCTGATCAGATGGAGCAGGCCCGTCTGTCGAAATCCCTCGTGCGTATGCCGGTCAATGCGATCGCGGTCTCCCAGCAGCAGAGCCGCCGCCAATCCATGGGCATCTTCGATGGGCGTCAGTCCGCCCAACAGCGCCTCGGACGTCACGGCGGCAAACCGTGCCTGAAGACCTCGCAACAGGCCGCCTGAAGGCGCTGCACACCGCGTGACGGCATCGCTCGATGGGACCGAGGCGCCGATGTATACGTTCCTGCGCGCCAGATGCGTTGCCAGATCGAACTGGCCCGGATTTGTCGGGCCGCTGAATCGCGAGAGCCAGCAGTAGGCCTCGATGGTGTCACCGGACCTCAGTGTGGGTGCAGGCTCATCGACCTGCACTCGGATTGTGCCGCTGGCGTCGATCCAGCCACGGTCGGTGCGCATCCGATCGAGCCTCAGATAGAACACCGTCGAAGGATCGGCAAATGTCAGTTCGGCGAATCGCCAGTCGGTTCGAACGCGGACCGGCTGCGTCAGAATGCGCCCTCTGACGGTGGCCAGGACCCGCTCGGTGCCGACGTGTCGGCGGACATCGTCGCCCCGCGCCGCATGGAAGACGGCAAGGCGGATCGCGCCCAGGCCCACGAAGCAGAGTGCGGCCCCCCACGCGGCAACGGTGGGCCGAAGACGGCGCCGCCCGACCATCGCCAGAAGCGACAAACACAGGACCGTTGAAACGACAAGCGGCAGGACGACCGCGACGTCGGGACGAGCCGATGATTCGGTCGGTCGGAGCCCTGCCATCATCGCATTCTGCGCAACGATTCCTGCCATAAGGCCGACCGCAGGAAAGAACAGACCGGCGGCGTCGATCAGCCGTACGTGCAAACTCCGCGCATCGAGCTGTGCCTCGATGAGGGCCAACCTTCTGCGAATCTCGTCCATAATGGTGCTGATATTCTATCCGCTTTTGGGCCATTTGTCCAGACGCCACCATTCGAATTTCCAAACAGGTCCGGCCTTGGCGGTTTGCCGGCAGGTGATAGAATGGCGGCGCCCTCGGCTTTGTCGGGCGATGCGATGGTGTGCGTGGCACACTCGATGCCCAGGCAGGCCCTGAGGACGGTTCGGATAGGGGAGCATGCGCGATGGACGTGGAACTGAGCGGCTACGAGGCGCTTGAGGTCGCCGAGAGGATCGAGCGCAATGGGGTGAAGTTCTACCGCCGGGCGGCCGGGTTGTGCGACGATGACCGCATCAGCACGCTCTTCGTCCAGTTGGCCCAGTGGGAAGCCCGGCACGAGGACATATTCAAGCGGATGCGGCAGCGCCTGGCCGCTGGGCATCCGGAGCCGGATCGGGCCGGTGCGGCCGACGCCCTCGCCCTGGCGGGGCTGGCGGTCTTCGGAATCCAGCCCGATCCGAGCCAGGGGCTTACCGGCAAAGAAAGCCGGACCGACGTCCTGAAGATGGCCATTGAGAAGGAAAAGGACTCGATCGTCTACTACACCGGCCTGAAGGACTTCATACCAAAACAGACCGATCGCCAGGTTGTGGAAGAGATCATCCAGGAAGAGATGAAACACGTGCGCATTCTGACCCAATCGCTCGAACAGACGGTCTGAGGGGAGAGGTCTCATCTTGGGGGCCGGGGACGGCGGAAGGTTGCGCCCGCAATGGGAGGGAAATGCCGAACCATTGACATGCCCCCATCGTGAAGCATAATACCGATGCTGGCGCCGTTGATGGCGAGCCCTTCCACAGGCCCGTTGGAGTCAAGTGAATCGAGGATGACCGAATGAAGGATCCAAGAGGGACAGCGACCCGACGGGACATGTCTATTGTCCTGTGCGGGCAGGCGGGCCAAGGGGTGCAGACGGTGGAGACCCTGCTGACGCGCATCCTGAAGACCGCCGGCTACCATGTCCATGCCACGAAGGAGTACATGTCCCGCGTGCGGGGCGGCGCCAATTCGACGACGATCCGCGTCTCCGGCAAGCGCGTCTCGGCGCTGGTCGACCGGATGGATGTCCTCGTGCCGCTGAACGCCGGTGCCGTCGCCCACGTGGCCGAGCGGCTCACGCCCCAGACCGTGGTGGTCGGCGAGCGCGAGGTGGTCGCCGACGAAGCCATCGAATCGAATCGCACCCTCGCCGTCCCATTCACCGAGATTGCCACGGAGATCGGCGGCAAGATTTACTCGAACGTGGTGGCGGTCGGCGCGATCGCCGGTCTGCTTGGGCTCGATCCGGATGCCGTTGTCGCCTACGTGCGACGATACTTCGCGAAGAAATCGGAAGACATCGTCGCCAACAATGTCAAGGCGGTCCGCGCCGGCTACGATGCGATCGGCAAGCTCGACATGCCGGCTGGGCTCAGGCTATCCTTCAAGCCCAGCGCCAAGGTCAAGGACGAACTGCTGCTCAGCGGGGCGGAAGCTGTCGGGCTCGGCGCCATCGCGGGCGGCTGCAACTTTGTTTCATCGTATCCCATGTCACCATCGACCGGCGTGCTAACCTTTCTTGCCCAGCATGGCCTCGAACAGGGGGTCCTGGCCGAACAGGCCGAAGACGAGATCGCGGCGATCAACATGGCGATCGGCGCTTCCTACGCCGGGGCCCGCGCCCTGGTGACGACATCCGGCGGCGGCTTCGCACTGATGACCGAAGGCGTGAGCCTGGCGGGTATGCTGGAGTGTCCTGTGGTGATCCACCTGGCGCAACGGCCCGGGCCGGCGACGGGGCTGCCCACACGGACCGAGCAGGCGGACCTCGAACTGGCGCTCTACGCCGGACATGGCGAGTTCCCGCGAATCCTCTTTGCGCCGGGGACGCTCGAACAGGCCTTCGATCTGACGCAGAAGGCGTTCAACCTGGCTGACAAGTACCAGGTTCCGGCGTTTGTCCTGACCGATGAGTACTTGATGGATTCATACTATAACGTCAAGGGATTCGATCTCTCCAGGACGAAGACCGAAAGGCACATCGTCAAGACCGCCAAGGACTATCGCCGCTACGAGCTGACGAAGAACGGGATCTCTCCACGCGGTATCCCCGGCTACGGCTCGGGGCTGGTCGCCGTTGACAGTGACGAGCACGATGAGGAAGGCCATATCACCGAAGACCTCGATGTGCGCGTGGCGATGGTGGACAAGCGGCTGGCCAAGGGCGAGGCGCTGCGGAAGGACATCGTTCGACCGGAGCTGATCGGGCCGAAGGACTACAAGAAGCTCGTGATCTGCTGGGGCTCGACTTATCACGTGGTCAAGGAGGCCCTGGCCGAGTTGGGCCGGACCGACACCGCGATGCTGCACTACAGCCAGGTGTATCCGTTGCATCCGAGCACGGCCGATCTCATCGGCAAGGCCCGAAAGACGGTCGTGGTCGAAGGCAACGCCACAGGCCAGTTCCGCAAGCTGATCCGTCTGCACGCCGGCGTGGATGCGGACGAAGGGCTCGTCAAATATGATGGACTCGGCTTTACGGTCGAGGACGTCGTCGAAGGACTGACGGCAATTGACAAGGGACGATGAATGATGAATGCTTTCGAGATGGGTGACATCGACATTGCCTGGTGTCCGGGATGCGGCAATTTCCCGATCCTCAAGACGCTGAAGGAGACGCTCGCGGAACTGCAGATCGATCCGAAGCAGCTCGTCATGGTCTCCGGGATCGGCCAGGCGGCGAAAATTCCGCACTATCTCAAGTGCCACTTCTTCAACGGCCTGCATGGCCGGGCGCTGCCGCCGGCCACGGCGATCAAGGCCGTTAATCCCAGGCTGACGGTGATCGCCGAGAGCGGCGACGGCGACATGTATGGCGAGGGCGGCAACCATTTCATCCACTGCATCCGCCGCAATCCCGACATCACCAACATCGTCCACGACAACATGGTCTACGGCCTGACGAAAGGCCAGGCGTCGCCGACGAGCCGGCGCGGGTTCAAGACGCCCGTCCAGGTGGCCGGTGTGATCCTCGAACCGTTCAATCCGCTGGCGGTGGCCATTGCGCTGGACGCGAGCTTCGTCGCACGGGCCAGCGCGGGTGACCGCGAGCAGACCAAGGAGATCCTCAAGCGGGCCATCCGCCACAAAGGCTATGCCCTGGTGGACATCTTCCAGCCCTGCGTGACGTTCAACAAGCTCAACACGTACCAGTGGTTCAAGGACCACGTGTACTATCTCGATGACTCGCACGATCCATCGGACCGTACGGCCGCCTTCGCCCGCGCGACGGAAACGGATCGACTGCCTCTTGGCGTCTTCTACGTTAATCCGAAGGACAGCTTCGAAGAGAACACACAGATGTATCGCCGGGACGAGCGCCCGCTCCACCAAAGAGAGGTGGACGCCAAGAAGCTCGCCTCGCTGATCGACACGTTCACGATGGCCGGCTGAGGGTGGTTTTGGCTTTGAGTCACAACGCGATAGAACTGAAGAACGTCGGCGTTGTCCGGAGGGGCAACACCATTCTGGCCAATGTCAGTCTGAGCGTCGAAGCGGGTAGCTGCTGTGCGATCCTTGGGCCCAACGGCTCGGGCAAGTCGGCTCTGATGGCGGTGCTGGCCGGCTATCTTTGGCCCTCGACTGGAAGCGTTCGCGTGGACGGCCGCATGTACGGGCAGGTCAACTTGGGCGATGTTCGCAGCGGGATCGGTCTGATCGAGCCTTCGCGGGCGCCGAAGTTCGACGACCGGATGTGCGTGCGCGACGTCGTAGCCACCGGCCTGTTCGGGACGATTGTGTTGCCTCTGCATCGCGACGTGACGGAGAGCCAGTGGCGGCGCGTGGACGAGGAGATGGCCTCGGTCGGCCTGAGCGAGATCGGCGAGCGGGCGTATGGGGACCTGTCCAGCGGCGAGCAGATGAAGACGCTTCTGGCCCGGGCGATGGTCTCGAACGCAAAGATATTGCTTCTTGATGAGCCGACGGTGGGATTGGACATCGGTTCGCGTGCGGCCTGCGTCGCTGTTCTGGACCGGCTGCTGGCGCGAAGCCGGCCGCCGACGGTAGTGATCGTCTCGCATCATCTGGACGAGCTGCCGAAGGCGGTTGACAAGATCGTGTTGATGAAGGGCGGCCGGGTGGTTGGCCAGGGGGCGCCGCACGATCTGCTGACCTCGGCCCACCTGACGGCGCTGTTCGACTGTCACGTCGAGGTGTTCAGGAGCGACGGGCGGTTTCTCGCCAGCGTTGGTGCCACCGATTTAGGGTGATCTTTTCTGGGGGGCTGCGATTGCTGTGACGGCATTGATGCGAAAGTTCCTGCGGCCCGGCGAGTTCCATGCATCCCGCCGGCCGGTGATGACCGAGACCCTCGTCGGTTCCTGCGTCACCGTCTGTCTGTACAACGCCAAAGAGGGCTTCGGGGCGATGAACCACTTCCTCCGCGACCGGCCGAAAGACGAATCCGACCCACAGATCGGCACCTACGGGACCAGCGCGACCCGGCAGATTGTCAAGGCCATGCTGAAGATCGACGCCGAGCCGCGTCATTATCGTGCCGGCATCTTCGGCGGGGCGGCGGTCCTGAAGACAGCCAACGCCGACGGGGGCATCGGCCAAGCCAACGTCGCGGCGGCCCTGGAGGTTCTCAAGGCCGCCGGCATCCGCGTCGTACGACAGGAGGTCGGCGGGACGCGCGGGCGGCGCGTCAGGTTCAACACGCAGACGGGCGAGATCGAATGTCGCTTCGCAGGCGACATCCCGCGCAAGAAGACGCCGCAGAGGACCGAATGACCGTCTCGCTCGCATCGCCTCCACGAGCCGGCGTCCTGGCCGAGATCCTCGAACGGGTCCACGCGAGGTACAATCATCGACGGTTCATCGGCGCCGATCCGCTCCAATTCGCCTATCGGTTCGATCGGCCGCAGGACGCGGAGGTCGCCTGCTTCCTGGCGGCGGCTCTGGCTTACGGTCGCGTGCAGCAGATTCAGCGGAGTCTGAACGACCTGTTCGCTCACATGGATTGCCGTCCGTATGATTTCGTGACGAGCTTTTCTCCGTCGCGTCGATCACGGCTGGCCGGTTTCAAGCACCGCTTCACGACCGGCGAAGATGTGGCCGATCTGCTGGCGTTGCTGCGTCCCGTCCTCCGCAGGTATGGCAGCATCGAGGCGTTCTTCGTCGATGGATACGATCCGAGCGAGTCGAACGTTCTGTCTGCGCTGGCGAGGTTCTGCGATCGCCTGACGGATGCCTACGCCGCCAAGCACGGCGGACACGTCAGCCGGGGGCTGATGTACCTCCTGGCCAGTCCCAGTCGGGGCAGCGCCAGCAAAAGACTGCATCTGTTTCTGCGATGGATGGTCCGCGCCGACGACGTCGATCCGGGGTTGTGGAAAGGCGTCAGCCCGGCCAGGCTGATCGTCCCGCTCGACGTGCACATGGCCCGCCTCTGCCGCATCCTCGGTCTGCACGACAGCAATACGATCTCGCAATCGACCGCCGTGCAGGTCACGGAACGTTTCGCCACCATCGCGCCGGCCGATCCGGTCAAATACGATTTCGCCCTGTCCCGCATCGGAATCCTCGACGACTGCACCGGTCGCCTGCGTCCCGCCTGCAAATCCTGTGAACTCTTTGAAATGTGCCTCCAGCGTCCCGACTGGCCGGGCACGAATGGCAGTTGACTCGTCCGCCTTTCCTCTCTCTGTCTTGTCACTCTTTTCGCCTGACAGGCACCTTTCACGTACTTGTCATGCTGAGCGGAGCGGAGCGAAGTCGAAGCATCTGGCCAGAGACTGTGGATGTCCCCGTTCATGGCCAGATTCCTCGACTTCGCTCGGAATGACAGGGTCGCTGTTCGTATGCCGTCTTGAGAAGATCTGTAGAACTCGGTCTGCGAATGGGCACCTCTGAGACACTTCCATTCTTGGCCGCCCGGTGCTCCTCTCTGCTGTTGTGCTGAATGCTCTTATAGTTGCTATGGGTGCGATTTCTGGTAAACTTCGGCGGCGGGCGGGACGTATCTTGGCGGGGGGGGCGGCAACGGTGGCATTGGATTGGGGAATCGAACGGATGGACGCGAAGGACCTGGAGAAGTATTCATCGGCGATCACGCTTTCGGACATGGAGGTGTTCGTCTTTCCGGAACTGATGTACAGCCTCGTGCTGGCCAACATCATGAGCCCGCTGCTGTGGAAATGGCGTCAGGTCGATTGCTTCGCCAAGCTGGACGGCAAGACGAGCTACCGCCGGCTGATGCGGATGCGCCAGTACATCATGGACGAATTCGATTTCAACCTCGACCTGGAGACCTGGGGCCTGACCAAACAGGCAACCGAGGTCGAGCGTTTCCGGCACGTGATCCGTCCCGAGCAGATCGCCGCCAGCAACGCCCTGTTCGGCTACACGGGCGACCAGTACTACTTCGACGTCGATATCCGCAAGCATTTCGGCTTGGACAAGTACGACGGCGACGTGATCCCGTACTGGAAGACCGAGACGGTCGAGGCGATGGACGCGTTTCGCTTCAGGCCGGGCTACGGCAAGGCGGCCGGCGAGTGCGTGTCACTGGCGACGCTCTATGCGGCCGCCTCTTTCGTTGTCTGCGGCGTCCCGCTCGAAGACATCTACCTGATCCTCACGCCGCTGCACTCGCAGAACTTCATCGACATGCAGGGCGGCATCCTCACGAACAACCGCCGGCTCGTCACCAAGACGATGTGGTTCAACGGCACCGAAATCTCGTACAAGGCCCAGCGGGCCCTGCGCAACGAGCAGGTGACCATCGTCGCGCATCCGAGCGGATACATCCACTGCTTCTACGACGACGCCACGATCGACCCGAAGGCCTACGATCATTTCGCAAACCGACTCGGCGAGTATCTGTCGGACGAGGTGACGATCACGAGCTTCGCCAGCTTTCTGCGATGTCGCAAGGAGTATCAGGAGTATTTTCAGATTTGTCGCGACTGTCACGGCCAGCCGCAGTTCCTCAAAGCCGAGACGCTCTTCCGGTATGAACACGGCAGCCCCTACAAGATTGGCGACGCGACGCACGACAAGCTCCTCGCCGATGTTTCTGACGAGGACTTTATGCGCCGCGAGATTCCCGGGCGCGTGCGCTGCGACCGGCTCGATGAGTTCCTCACGAAGCAAAAACCAGACCTCAAGACGCCGGCCGGCCGCGAGGCGATGGGGCGTTTCCTTGAACCCAACGTGCCGGAAGCGAAGAAGATGGTTGATCTGTTGGCCGATTTCCTGCGCATCCGGCCCCGCCTGCCCGGCAGGCAGAAGGACTTCAAGACGATCGAGCCTATCATGTTGTCGGTCGATCAGAGCCGCGAAGAGGTCATGGCACAGCTCCAGTCCATGCGGGCCAGCCATCCCACCGTCGATCTGGCCTTCTACGCCTTTCGCGATATGGATACCTGCGACTGGCGACCGTTCGTCAAGGCCGCCGTTGAGCGCAATCCGGTCTCGCTCGACATGGCCGTCGACAAGGCCGTCGAAGAGGTCCTCGCCTGGCTCGACGGTCTGCCATCGGAGTCGATCTACGACGGCAACCGGCTCGCCCAGCCTGACGAGGTCGCCAACTTCGGCCGGGGCGATGGGCTGGAAAGGGCCTTCCTCCTGGCGAATATCCTTCGCCGACGCAACCCCGACCAGCCGGTGCAACTGATTGCCGATCGCAACAAGGTCATCGTTCGCGGCAGGCAGGAATTCGCTTTCCAATCCGCCAAGACCCTCCGCGCCCAGGTCGACATCGCAGAGAACGGTGCCATCCAGGCCGTGCACTGACAACCCGGTCGGCCGGCCGAATGCGAACGACCTCGAATGGCCCGGCATGGAATCGGTGTGTGTGGCACGCCCTACGAGACGTTCATGGAGGCGACTTATGGTTGCAAGGACAACCCGACGGCTGGTTGTGGGCGTGACTACATGGCTGCTCCTCATCGGATCGCCGGCGGCGGCACAGAAGATGGCCTTCTGGGACACGCAGCGCAAGGGGGCCAATTGCTTCAACGTCGAGCCCAGCGAGGCATGGTTCGCTGCGGCACGCGCTCTCGGCGTCGATTGGGTCCGTCTGGCCTATGACAAGTGGAAAGGGCAAGGCCGTGATTTCCTCATGGGCGATGCGGACAACTTCCAGGGGGTGGTTCAGCAAGATCTGGCGAAGCTCGTCGAAGTCCTCGATTGGGCCCAGAAATACAATATCAAGGTCGTAGTTGCGCCGCTCGGGCTGCCCGGCAATCGCTGGATACAGAACAACGACAACCGCCGTGACTTGCGTCTGTGGAACGACAAGGCCTACTGGCAGCAGTCAGCGGCCTTCTGGAGCGAGTTGGCGGCGCGACTGAAGGACCACCCGGCCGTTTGCGCCTACAACATCCTCAACGAGCCGACACCCGAGATGGAGACGGGGCTGGCCGAGCATGGCGATGTCGCGCGCTACGAGGCCTGGTATCGCAAGCATCGCGGGACCGCGCACGATCTGCCGGCCTTCTATGAGACCGTCATCGCGGCCATTCGCCAGGTCGATTCGCAGACACCGATCATGCTGGATGCCGGCTGGTACGCCCAGCCCAATGCGTTCGTCTATTGGCCATCGGCCCGCGACGACAGGGTGCTCTACGCGTTCCACATGTACGAACCCTACGCGTTCACCAACCATCAGAACTTCCGCCGGGAAAAACCCTACGTCTATCCGGGCAGGATTCCGCACGCCAAGAAGAAGGTCAACTGGAACAAACGACAGATGGAACGCCATCTGTCGCCGTTGTTCGCATGGGTCGGGGCACGCGAGATTCCCATCAACCGCGTGGTCTGCGGCGAGTTCGGCTGCTACCGCCGCAATCCGGGCGCCGCCGCATACTTCCGCGATGTGCTTGGCATCCTGAACGAACGCGATCTTCACTGGGCGTTCTATTCCTTCCGCGAGGACGGCTGTGACGGCTACGACTACGAACTGGGCACCGAAGGCATGGGCGCTGCCTACTGGCAGGCCAAAGAGGCCGGCAGGAATCCTCCCCTGGTCCGTCGGGACAATCCCCTGTTCGATGTTATCAAGAGTCAGTTCTCGCTGCGCGACAGCCAGCCCGGCGACGGAAGGGACAGAGAGCGCCGAGGCGGGTAGTCCCCGGGCCGCGATTGAAGCGAACGAAGCGATGTCGGGCGGGAGCTTGCCCTGAGCCTGTCGAAGGGACGCACGCCCCAGCGATTCGACGGCGAGATGGATGGGCGGATGCTTGACAGGCGGTGGCAGCGGGCATAAAGTGGCAGCCATGCCCCAGACGCTCTATATCATCGACGGTCACGCCCACATCTACGCCGCGTACTTTGCGCCGATGCGCCAGCAGTTGACCAGCCCGTCGGGCGAGCCGACGAAGGCCACGTATATCTTCACCACGGCGGTGCTCGGCCTGATCGAGAAGTACAAGCCCGACATGCTCGTCGTGGCGATGGACAGCAAGGCGCCGACGTTTCGCAGCGCGATGTTCGCCGATTACAAGGCCCACCGACCGCCGATGCCCGAGGACATGCCCGTGCAGATCCGCCGGATCGAGCAAGTGCTTGAGGCGATGCGGATTCCGATTCTGCGGGTCGATGGCTTCGAGGCCGACGACATCATTGGCACGCTGGCCAGGCGGGCGGCGGCCGATGCGATCGACGTGCGCATCTGCTCGAAGGATAAGGACCTGCTGCAACTGATCGACGAGCGGGTCCATACGTTCGATCTGAAGACGGGGCAGATGACGGACGCCGAGGCGATGGAGCGGGAGATGGGGATCGGGCCGGGGCAGGTCGTCGATTGCCTGGCCCTGGAGGGCGATACGGCCGACAACGTGCCCGGCGTGCCGCTGATCGGGCCCAAGACCGCCCGCGAGCTGATCCGCACCTACGGCGACCTCGACAACCTCTACGCCCATATCGACGAGATTCCGGGAAAGCGGGGCGAAAATCTCCGGACATCGAAGGACGTGGCGTACCTGAGCCGTAAGCTCGTGACGCTCGACTGCAACGTGCCGATCGAGATCGATTACGAGACGCTGAAGCTCGAATCGCCGGACCGCGACAAGCTATCGGCCCTCTTCAACGAGTTGGGTTTCTCGCGGCTGCTGACGCAGTTCGGCTTCCAGCAGGAAGAACCTGGTGCGGCAGCGGCCCTTGCGGGCGAGTCGCCTATCGCGACGCCGGCCCAGGCACCTTCGGGCGAGCCGGCCTCGGCCCGGACCACGCCACACGAGTACACCCTGATCGATACGCCCGAGGTTTTCGCGCGTTTTGTGTCCGAATTGAAGCGGCAGGGGATCTTCGCCGTCGATACGGAGACGACGTCGGTCGATCCGATGCGGGCAGACCTGGTGGGGCTGTCGTTCTGCTGGGAGCCGCACCGCGCGTTCTATCTGCCCGTGCGAGGGCCGCTGGGGGCGACGCACCTCGATGTCGCGACAGTGCGGCGGGAACTCGGGCCGATTCTGGCCGACGAGGGCGTTCGCAAGGTCGGGCAAAACATCAAATACGACTGGCTGGTGCTGCACAACGCCGGCATGCCGCTGGGGGGCGTGCATTTCGACACGATGGTCGCCTCGTATTGCCTCGATCCGGGCCGCAGCAGCCACTCGATGGACAATATGGCTCGCGATTATCTTGGCTACGAGTGCGTGCCCATCGTGGCCCTGATCGGCAAGGGCAGGAATCAGCTCACGTTCGATCTGGTCGATACCGCGGCGGCGTGCGAATATGCCGCTGAAGATGCCGATGTCACGTGGCGGCTGTATCTGCACCTGCAAGGGCGGCTGGCCGCCGAGCCTGGGCTGGCCAGGCTCTTTGCCGAGGTGGAAATGCCGCTGGTGCCCGTGCTGGCGACGATGGAACTCCACGGCGTTTCGCTCGACACCGCGCTGCTGCGGAGGATGTCGGGCGAGCTGAGCGAGGCGCTGGAATTTCTCAGCGAGCGGATCTACGCTGAGGCGGGGACGGTGTTCAACATCGACTCGCCCAAGCAGCTTGGCGAGGTCCTGTTCGACCGGCTGGGGCTGGCGTCGGGACGGGTGGGCAAGACCGGCCGCAGCACCGATGCGAGCGTGCTGGAGCAGCTTTCGGCCGAGCATCCCGTTGCGGCCCTGGTGCTGGAGCACCGCACGCTGAGCAAGCTCAAGAACACCTACACCGACAAGCTGGCGGCGATGATCCACCCTCGCACCGGTCGGCTCCATGCTTCGTTCAATCAGACCGTGACAGCCACGGGCCGGCTGTCGTCGAGCGACCCGAACCTGCAGAACATTCCCATTCGCACGGAGTTGGGCCGAAAGATTCGGGCGGCGTTCGTTCCGCAGAGTCCCACCGACTGCATTCTCAGCGCCGACTACAGTCAGATCGAGCTGCGGCTGCTCGCGGAGTTCTCGCGCGACGAGGCCCTGCGCGCCGCCTTCGCCGCCGACCAGGACATCCATCGCTTCGTCGCCTCGCAGGTCTATGGCGTGCCGCTCGATGCCGTCACGAGCGAGATGCGCTCGCGGAGCAAGGCCGTCAGCTTCGGCCTGATCTACGGGCAGGGGGCCTTCGGCCTGGCCCGCGCGACGGGGATGAGCGCCGCCGACGCCAGGCAGTTCATTGAAGACTACTTCGCGCGCTACGGCTCGGTCCGGGCGTTCCTCGACTCGTGCGTCGAGAAGGCCCGCCGGAGCGGCTATGCCGAGACGGTCCTCGGCCGTCGCCGCCGCATCCTCGACATCAAGAGCCACAACGCCGGCCGCCGCGCCCAGGCCGAGCGGCTGGCCGTCAATACCGTTATCCAGGGCTCGGCCGCCGATCTCATCAAAATGGCGATGCTCGCCATCCAGAAAAAGATCGACGCCGAGTCCCTGCCCGTCCGTATGCTGCTCCAGGTCCACGACGAGCTCGTCTTCGAGCTGCCCGCCGCCGAGGCCGAGACCCACGCCGCGTGGATTGCCGAGAAGATGACCACCGCTCTGCCCCTCGAAGTTCCCCTGAAGGTCGACGTCGCCCACGGCCCCTCCTGGCTTAGCGACAAGTGACGCCGTCGCTCGTCGCCCGTCGCTCCCCTCGGCTCCCCTCGGGGCAGGCTTTGCTCGTAGAAGCGTAGATGGGTGGACCAGCGTGAAGTGTGAAGTGTGGATGCGGAACGGCGGGCCGGGCCCCTCCCGCCTGCGGCCTGCGGCCCATAGCCTCCAGCCTGCGTCCTGCGTCGCGCGGGATGCGCGGCCCGTGGCCCGTGATGCGGAACGGCGCCGCGGCGCGATCGGTCCTATCAAAGCCGGGCCGGGTGCGCTACCTGCGATTCGCAGGTACCGGTTCCGGCGGCGGGTGCCGTGGGCTGTGGCCTGCAGCCTGCAGCCTGTCATGTCGGGATGAGTCGATGCGTGGCGGGGGAACCACGAACTGTCAACTGTCTAACCGGCAACGGGGACCCGCAGAAGCAGGGGCCGGTGTGAAGGTTGAAGGTTGAAGGGTGAAGTATCGAGCGTGGATGCGTGGACCGTTCCTCGTGGCCCGTGGCGTGCGACGCGGAACCCCGCTGCCGCGCGATCGGTGGCGTCGGATTTGGCCGGGCCGGGCCAGATGCGCTACCTGCGATTCGCAGGTACCGGTTTCCGGCGGACGCCGTCCCCCTCCGGACTCAGTCGGACATGGCGCCGGAAGTGCAGTGCGTACCCGAGGTTTCCGTCCTCCTGACGTAGGAGATGGATTTTTCAGTTTACCACTTCGCAGATTTGGCCGATAATGACTGTGGTGGTTCCGGACTCCACGTGGAACCACTCCGAGAGGATGCGATGATGCGGAACGAACCAGACTGCGCGAGAGTGTGAGATAGCTTAGGAGCTCACCATGGATAAAGGTGCCCATTTCTTTCGAACGGATTTCCAGATACACTCTCCACGCGATCGAAAGTGGACGGGGCGCAAGCCCGTTGCGGACGAAGAACGGTTCGCTTTTGCCCGAGTATTCATCCATGCATGTCGTGAACGTGGCTTGGATGCCATAGGCATCACCGACCATCACGACGTCTGCTTTGTGAAGTATTTCCAGTTGGCTGCACAGGAGCAAGGCGGACCGTCGGGAAATCTGACTATCCAGAACTTAGTTGTTGATCCTCTGAGACAGAACCCGATTGTCTTCCCCGGGGTCGAACTGACTCTGAGTGTCCCCTGTCAGGCGATAGTACTTCTGGATGCGGATGCCGATCTAACCGTCCAAGCAGAACTGCTTCAAGCAATTGGAGTGGGCAACACCTATCCGGATAGCGAAAGGGATGGGCCTCAGCCAACACCCCTGCAGTTGGATCTACGAGAGTTGGATGCCAAGATTCGCGAGTATGCCTCGGGGCGCTTGCGCGGAAAGTATATCATCCTGCCCCATGTTAGCGACCAAGGGCATAAGACCTTGCTCCGAGCCGGATTTCATATGCATTTCGCAGAGATGCCGTGCGTCGGCGGCTACATTGAGGGAGACTGGGCAGCCCATCAAGGCAAGCACAGACTGAATGGGTCCTTACCAGACTACGGGTGTAAAGCGATTGGCGTTTTTCAGACCTCGGATTCCCGTTCTGAGGATTTTCAGAATCTTGGTTGCCGTAGTACGTGGGTGAAAATGGCGCAGCCCAGTGCCGAAGCACTTCGTCAAGCGTGCTTGTCTCGGGAGTCCCGCCTCCTTCAAGAGCGCCCCGTCCTTCCTGCGAGGTACATTGCTCGAATCGAAGTCTCGGACAGCACGTTCATGGGCGGGTTCAGTTGTGATTTCAATCCGCAATTCAATGCGATCATTGGCGGCCGCGGCACAGGTAAGTCCACGATTCTGGAGTATCTTCGGTGGGCGATGCAGGACCAGCCGCTTCCATACGATTCCGATCTGGAGGATAGCGATGGCGTGACTCGCAAGCGACGGCTGGTGCAGGACACGCTCGTCCAGGCAAGGGGATGCGTCACAGTCCATTGGATGGTGGATGGCACGGACCATGTCGTGCAGCACAACTCGGGATCAAAGGAGATCACGTTGACGGTCGGTAGTGAGGAATCGCAATCCGTCACGGCGGAGGAGATTCGCGACCTGCTTCCCATACGCGCCTATAGCCAGAAGCAACTATCAAGCGTGGGCAACCGCACTACCGAGCTTCAGAGGTTCATTGAGCAGCCAATTCGCGAGGAACTGGTTGCTTTGGCGAGCGAGATTGCGAAGGAACGTAAACGGATAATCGCTGCATACGAATCGCTTGTAGGAAAGCAGCAGTTGGAGCGTGAATGTGCTTCTGCGAGAACATTGCTTACGTCACTCAAAGAGAGGGCTACCACTGTAGAGAAGTTGCTTCCCGAGTTGGGAGAGCAATCTCAAGCAGCTATAAGAGAACATGGTCCACGGCTGCGAGAGGAACAAGCCGTCGAAAGTCTTTTGGAGGATGGACAGAATGCAACAGAGATATTGAGGGATGCTGCCAGAGGCCTCGCCGAGCTTCCACGGGGATTGCTGCTTGCTGAAGAAAGCCCACAAGGCAAGACATTGCAGGAACAACACACCGCCCTTGCGAAAGCAGTTCAAAAGCTGCGCGAACAGATGACTGGTCTGGAAGCTGTTTTGGCAAAAGACATAGAGGCAGTCGGGACATCGCTCCGGCCGTGGCGGGCGAATCACGAGGCTCATCTGAGGATGTATGAAGCGGCCCAAGAGGAAGCGGCTGCGTATAAGAAGCAAATGAGTCAACTGCGCGAGCTGCGGGTGCAAGAAGCCGAGATTCAGAAGCGGCTCGCGGACAATGAAGGACGCCTGAACAAACTCGGAGACCCTGAGGAGCAGTTTCTGAGATTGCTCAAGGGCTGGATTGGTCTGCATCGTCGACGGGGTGACGCACTTCAGAGGCAATGCGAGAGACTAACGCAGCTCTCTGCTGGTGAAATAAGGGCGGAGCTTGTCAGAGGTGCTGACATGGATGAGGCGGTTGCAGCCCTGAGGGACGCGGTGAAGGGTGCGCGCATCGTACAAGACAGGTGGGACGAGCTGCGAACCACTCTTCTCGCCGGTGATGCTGCGATTGAAAACTGGCAGTGTCTGATGCTTGAACTAAGAATTCTTGCCGAAAGCAACATAGACGATGTACCTTCCGACATCTCCCCTGAGCCTTTGAAAACCTGGAAACTGAGTGACAAACAAAGACTTGCACTTGTCGAGAAGCTGCAGCCTGCAGATTGGCTCAGGATCGCGCTAACCAGTCTGAAGGACGTGCCGCAATTTCACTACACGACTGCCGGAGGCGAAATTCGCTTTGAGCAGGCGTCGGCTGGTCAGCAGGCAACAGCATTACTGAGAGTCCTCTTGGGTGAGGGTGGCGGTCCTCTGATTATCGATCAGCCTGAGGAAGATCTCGATAATGCCGTGATTGAACAGGTCGTCTCTCTTCTCTGGCAAGCGAAGCAAGAGCGTCAGATCATCTTCGCCAGCCACAATGCGAATCTGGTCGTGAACGGAGATGCGGAACTCGTGATCCACTGTGACTATACCTCGGATTCAAACCGCAGCCACGGCAGAATCAAACATGAGGGGGCAATTGACATGCGAGATATCCGAGACGTCATAACGCGCGTCATGGAGGGCGGTGAGAAGGCGTTCACCCTGAGGCGGCAGAAATATGGCTTCTGAGTCGCTGACAGGCGGATTGTGTGAAGTAATGTCGCCTTGTCACTACCAAGGCGAAGACGTATTCCTGGCTGCGAGGGTGAGTGGTCTGGTTTGGGGGCGGGGGGTTAGAGGGGGGTGTTGGTGAGGCGTTCGTAGGGTTGGTCGGGGGGGAGGTCGGGGCCGGTGGCGGCCAGTCTGGCCCCGTCGTTTGCGTCGATCTTCAGCGAGTGGCAGACCCGACGGCTGGCCTCGGCCCTTCGGAAGCTGGGCTTCGCCCACGTCTCCGAGACGGCGGTCGGCGCCTATGACGTCGCTCAGCAGACGGCCCGGTATGCGCGGGAGCACCGTGACCGGGCCTGCATCGCCACCGCGTGTCCGGCGGTCGTGCACTACGTGGAGCGATATCGCCCTCACCTCGTCAGGAACCTCGTGCCGATCGTCTCGCCGATGGTCGCACACGCCCGAAAGCTCAAGCAGGTGCTGGGTGAGGATGCGGCTGTTGTGTTCATCGGCCCGTGTGTGGCCAAGAAGGCCGAGGCCGAGGACAAGAGCGATGGCCTGGTCGATTGTGCGTTGACGTTCACCGAACTGCTGGAGTGGTTCGACGAGCAGGGGATCGACCTGGCCCAGTTGGAGGAGAGCGATTTCGATCTCCAGCCGGCGGGTTGGGCGCGGTCGTTCCCGCTGGTCGGCGGTAGTCTGGAGACCGCTTCGCTCCGCGTCTCGGCGCTGGCGCCGGACGTCGTCAGCGTTGCGGGCGCCGAAGAGGTCGCCGACGTCCTCGACAGCCTGGCCGAGGCCTGCGAGCCGGTATTGATCGAGGCGTTGTTCTGCGAGCAGGGCTGCATCAACGGCCCGGCCATGCCGGCGACGCACCCGGTCCACGAGCGACGCACGCGATTGCTCCGTTACGTTCTCGGCCACACGATGCAAGAGTCCGGCTCGGAGTGCTCGGCGGACCTGGGCACGACCTTCGCGGTTCGCTCACTGCGGCGACGTTGTGGCCCAGCAGCGCACCGAACAGGCTACGGACGTGATCGTCTGCGACGGCATCGGCTCCGGGATGCGGGCATACATCGCGGCAACGTTGCATGTCTCGCGTTTGCAGTCGCTGCTGCGCGAGGGGTTCTCGTTGCGGCGGGCGTTTTCGAGTCTGGTCGGCACGCTCCAGACGTGGCGCGATCCTTCTCTGCCGTATGCCGCCGTTTCCGTGGCCCGGGTCCTGAACGACGGCGAAGCCACGATTCTGACATACGACGCCCCGGCGCCGATCCTCGTCGGGCGCAACAGTGCGATGACCTTGCCGAGTCGGCCGCTGGTGGTGGGCCATTCGGTCGCCCGGCAGTCGGACTGTTTCCTTGGCCCCGGTGAGGGCCTGCTGCTGCTGACCGACGGGATCACGCAGGCGGGGATCGGCAGGGGACTGACCGAAGGCTGGACCAGCGACGGCGTCGCTGAATACGTCAGCCGGCGTCTGTCGCGGTACTCCGGTCTGCGGCACGTGGCCGAGGCCGTTCACGACGAGGCGTTGCGTCACGACGCGAACGTCTTGCGCGACGATATGACGGCGGTCCTGGCGCGCTGCCGCGACGGGCAGACGCTGAACCTCTTCACCGGGCCGCCAGCCGATCGAAGGGCCGACGAGGCGGTGGTGCGCCGGTTCCTGGCGATGGACGGGCCCAAGGTGGTCTGTGGGGCCACGACGGCCGCGATCGTCGCCAAGGCCCTCGGCCGCAAGCTGACGGTCGAGCGGTCGTCCGTCAGTATGATCGCGCCGCCGAAATACGAGCTGGCAGGCATCGATCTGGTCACGGAAGGGGCGGTGACGCTGAACCAGCTCTGCAATATCCTTGATGTGGCGGTCGAGGAGTTCGAGGAGGTCAACCCGGTGACGGAGCTGGCTGAAATGCTGCATCGGGCGGATCGCGTGCACGTGATCGTCGGTCGCGGCGCCAATCCGGCCAACGACTCGCTCGGCTTCGAGCAGCAGGGCATTCTGCGTCGGGAGCGTGTGGTCCCGCTGTTGGTTGATAAGATGCGCAGCCGGGGTAAGCTGGTGGTGACCAGTCAGGTGTAGCAGCCACCACGCCGGCGAATGATCGAGCCGGAGGCTATGATGGGCGTGCAATTTACTGCATGGGTGATAGCTGTTTGCTTGCTTGCGAGCGTCTTATGTCTCTTGGAAATGCCCCGCCCGTTGACGATATTATACATAGCTTACCTTGCTAAAGTCGGCGGCGCATCCCGGTTTGGGTGGGAAACGCATGTGTGGCACCTTGACGAAGCACGTTGCCGCGGGTGCGTTGCCGGCTGTTTTGAATCATCGGAGGCGGACGTGGGCACAGAGACGGACAGTGCATCCAGTGCGGTGGGACCGGGACAGGGGACCGAACCCAAGCCGATCCTGCTCGTGGAGAGTGTCTTCCAATCGGCAGTGCTGATGAGCCGCATCTTCCGCGAGTTGAATCTGCTCGACCAACTGGCGATTTTGATGGATTGTGAGACGGCCCTGGTGCGGCTGCGTCAAGCGGATATCGCCAAACCCCGTCTGATTCTACTCGATTCGCGGATGCCGCGAATGAGTGCCGCGAGCTTCCTGGAGGTTGTCAAGAGCGATCCGAGGCTTCAGATGATCCCCATTGTGGTCCTCTCCGATGCAGACGGGGCCGAGGGCGTCAGCCGATACTATGAGCTCGGGGCGGCCGGATACATGGTCCACGATGGGGAGTACACCGACGTCTTCGACAAGATGCGGGCCCTGTGCAACTACTGGATGCTGAGCCGCTCTCCCGCGATCTACTGAGCCTGTTTCTGACTCCGGGCGGCCCGCGAGACCGCCGTCGCCGTTTGTCCCCGCCTCGATATCCCCAAGTGCCCGTCTGTCACGAGATCGGTCTGCACGCCAGGCGCAAAAGCGAAGGCGAGAGCCGACGACAGAGTGTTTCGTCGACTCCCGCCGTGTGTAGATCGCCGTTTCGTCAACGGTTGAACTGATCGAGGTCCGCGTCGTCATCCAAAGGGATGACGCGGCTCGGGGCCGGTCGAGCCGACGGATGTTGTTGCCCTGTGTGCTTGTCGGCGCCGGCGATCTGGTGCCAGGTGGCGTCCGATCGGGTCAGACCACGGCTGGTGCGTCGCGTATCGCCTGCGGCCGCGTGCCGGCCGCTCCCGCTGTCCGAACCCTTGGCGACGTCGCCGACGAGGCGGACGAGCTGGTCGACGATCTCGTTGAGACCTTCCGCCTGCGCGCTGAGTTCTTCCGACGCGCTGGCCGATTCCTCGGCGTTGGCGGCATTCTGTTGTGTCACCTTGTCCATCTGCGAGACCGCCGTATTGACCTGATCGATGCCCTGGGCCTGCTCCTGACTGGCGGCGGCGATCTCACTGACCAGATTCGTGGTCTTGCCGATGCTCTGAACGATTTCGTTGAGCACCGTGCCGACCTCTTCGGCGATATCCACGCCGGTCTTGGCGTTCTTGACCGACTCCTCGATCATGCCGGAGGTGTTCTTGGCGGCCTCGGCCGAGCGCATCGCCAGATTGCGCACCTCTTCGGCGACCACGGCAAACCCCTTGCCCGCCTCGCCGGCCCGCGCCGCTTCGACGGCGGCGTTCAGGGCCAGCAGATTGGTCTGGAAAGCGATGTCGTCGATCACCTTGATGATCTTGGCCGTTTCGTCGGAACTCCTCTGAATGTCCTGGATGGCGCTATTCATGCGGGCCATCGATGCGGCGCCGGTGTCGGCGGCCTTGCGCGTCTCGGTCGAGAGGACGTTGGCCTGCTGAGCGTTGTTGGCGTTCTGCTTGGTCATCGAGGCCATCTCTTCGAGGCTGGACGAGGTTTCCTGGAGGCCGGCGGCCTGCTCGGTGGCGCCCTCGGCCAGCGACTGCGACGCCGAGGAGATCTGGTTCGACGCGCTGACGACCTGCTCGGAGCCCTCGAAGAGTTGCTGCATGATGTGGGTCAGCGTCGCAACCAGTTGACGGATCCGCCATACGGCCATGCCGAGCGCGAATACGAAGATGGCCCCAGCGGCGATCAGGCTCAGCGTATTGGCGCGATCCATGCTGGTGTTCAGCGCAGTCGCTTCGGCCTGCGCCGTCTCGCCCTGGGCCGCCATGGCGGCCATCTGGGCGGCGATTCGTTCTTCCATCTGCCCGCTCATCGTGTCGATGGTTCCGCGCATCTGGGCGAAGGCCTTGAGGCTGTTCTCAGCCTCGCTCTGCCGCGCAGCGATGCGGTCGATGTTCTGTTCGGTAATCGACGCAACCTGACGGCATTGCTCGTCCCATTTCCCTAAGGTGTCGAGGAAATTGCGGTATTCGGCGTGCATCGCCTCGTTGAAGGCCTCGGACGCCTTCTGGGTGCGCGTCCTGACCTGGCCCAGTTCCGTGGTGAAGGTGCTCACGAGGGCCTCGAAGCGTGTCCGGTCGGCCTCCTGCGAGAACTCGATCATCGCCACCAGTCCCTGGTAGGCGTCGCGATCGGCGTTCAGCAGCAACTCGACGGCCTCGTGCAGGGCCAGCAGCCGTGTCTTGTCCTCGGCGTCCCGCAGCGACTCGATCTCCGCTTCGAGCAGACCGACCACGTCGTCCAGTTGCTGGCGCATCGCGCTGAACGTCTGGATGCTCTCCTGATGGAGCGCCCGGCGGCGCGACAGTTCGCGCGCCAACGTCAGCGATGTCTGCATGACCGCGTCCGTCGATTGCTTCCATTGGCCGTACAGTTGGCCGAAGGTGGTGTAGGTCTGCCGGCCGGCGTCGTCGAACTCGGCCGAGGCTGCCTCCACCCGGTGGGCCACCTGGCCCAGTTCCGTCGCGTGGGTGGCGATCAGTTCCGTGACGCGCGTTTCGTCCTGTGTGCTGAGCACCTGCATCTCCGCCATGTAGCCCTGGTAGGCGTCGCGGTCGGCATTCAGCAGGTACTCGATGCTGTTGCTCAGCTCGTTCATGCGCGGCACTTCATCGGCAATGATGGGCAGCAGGTTCTGGTCGACCGTCGTATTGACCACGCCGGCGACGTGCCGCAGCATGAACCCGTTGCCGGCCGCGATGACCGCCAGTCCCGCCAGCGGGATCGACACCAGCGTCAGAATTCTCCCTTTGAGTTTCATCGTGCTTCTCCTGATTGAGATATCACATTGGATCGTTCTTGTCAGACCCGGACGACGCCTGTCGCCGCCGGGTCGACATTCCTCCGTGATCTGTCGTGCGGCAAGCGAACGAGCGGCCGCTGCGGCTGTCCTCCCTGTATGCCTTTCCCTGACACCTCCTGTTCCTCCTCGTGGACGCCAAAGGCGTCACAGGCGGCCCCTTGGGAGGACCGTTAGAATTTGAAATTGACCTCCGCCAGAAGGACGTCGTAATCGGTGGTCTCGGCGCGTTCGCGCTTTCCAATCATGTAGTTGGCGCCGAGCGTGCAGTTCTTGCCCAGTTGGTACGCGATGGCGAGCTTGTGTCCTCGGACGCCCGTCCCGCCGCCGGCGAACGTCGAGTCGCTCAGTGCGGCCACGGCACAATCCGCTTCGAGGTCGCGGTAGTTGTAGCTGAAGGTCCAACTGCCCGGGTTCTTGCACTTGCCCACGCCCGCTCCGACCAGATAGCCCGTGTCGTCGCCGGAGTCGGCGTCGCTGTTTACGAGCAGGTCGCCAAAGACCTTGCAGGGCTGGCCGGCGATCTTGAACGCCACTTCACCAAACCCTCGGAGAAGGTTGAAGTCGTTCTCATACAGGCCCCCGACGTTGCGGTTGCCGCGGAAGTTCGTGGTGCTCGATCCCAGGGCGAGCTGGCCCTCGATGTTGCCGTAGTCGAAGTAGCCGGCGCCGGCGGTGACGCTCACGCCCTCGGCGCGCGGGACCTTGCAGGTCACGCCGCCCTGGATTCCCCAGAGGCTGGTGTCGACCTCCGTACCTCGTTCGTGGACGTAGTAGCCGCCGAGCGTGCTGAACAACGTTACATCCTCAGCGAGCGTCCGGCGATATGTGGCCGCGATCCCCTCCGGATTGACGTCGCCATCGAACAGCAGGTCGCTGTTGCCCGGGTTGTAGTAGAGGTTCTTGATTTTGCCGGCGAAGACGTTGAGCCCCTCGACGCTAGCGGGGTGGTAGTTGATGAAGGCCAGATCGAGCCACAGGTCCTTGCTCGAGAACGATTCGGTCAGATCCTGGTTGGTGTTGGTGGCGCTTTCGTCCGTGCCGCTGGCCAGGCCGATGGTGGCGTCCACCTGATCGTTGACCTTGCTGGAGACCAGCAGCCGGGCGCGGATGCGGTGACGATCGCGATCGGTCGTCTTGGTCTCATCATCAGCTCGTTCGTGCCGATAGCGGAAGTCGCCCGAGATTTTCATGTTGCGGAGCCAGGCGGGCAGGCTCTCCAGAAGGGTCTGTGCCTCGCTCTTGGGCGCGACCGACTCGGCGCCGCCGGTGGTGGGCGCCGCCTGCTCGGCGGCCGTGACGAACCCGGCCCCGACGAGGAGCAGGGCGATGGCCCATCGCTGATGCGTCTTTCTCATGGTATCCACTCCTTACAGATTCAACTGTGATGCATGGCTATTCTTGTGGTGTCTCGTCCTGTGACCGGCAGGTCAGGTCGAGGTTGTCTGCGGCCAGGACCCTATCGATGTCGAGCAGAATCTTGACCGAGCCGGCGACCTTACCCATCCCGAGGATGAAGCTCGTGTCGACCGAGGAACCGAACTGCGGGGCCTCCTCGATATCTCCGGCGGCGATGTCGAGGACCTCCTGGACGCGATCGACGACGATGCCTGTGCTGGCCGTCCGGTCGGCATGGTGGATTTCCACGACAATAATGCAGGTTTCCTCGGTGATGTCGGCGGTCTCCATGCCGAACTTGGCGCGCAGATCGACGACGGGAATGACCTGGCCGCGCAGATTGATCACGCCGCGCACGTAGTGGGGCGTCTGCGGCACGGCGGTGACGTCGACATACCCGATGATCTCACGGACCTTGAGAATCTCCAGGCCATACTCCTCCTGGGCCAATGCGAAGGTCAGGTACTTGCCTTCTTTGCCCGACGTCGTGACGCCGGGTTGCGTGGGGGCAAGTGTGGTTCTCGTCATTGCCATATCTCCTGAACACCGTGACTCAAGCAGTTCCGATAAACGGGATAGGTGCCGAACGAATCGGCCGCCATCGTGCCGATGGGGCGACGCCCCACGGCCATGGTCTGTCTTTGTCCGCATTGCATCGGCCGTAACGGTGGCGACCATGATTATCCATTGGATAATTCGTCAGGGAAAAAGGAGGCCCTGGAGGGAGGAAAGGGCTTGATTGGTGGAGGAGATCGACGACAGGAGGTGCGCGGACGGATTTGGTGTTCACGTCCGAGAAAACGGACGCAGCGCGCGCGGGGGAATTCCGACGGCCCCTTCAGGCAGGGACACGGTCAAGGTGGTCCGGGACGATCAGGAGGCGAGGGTGGTCATTCCCATGGCGAGGGCGCGTTTGACGAGGCCGGCGACGCTGTTGACCTCGAGTTTCTTCATCAGTTGCCGGCGACAGGCGTCGATGGTCTTGCTGCTGACGTTGAGCATCAAAGCGACTTCCTTCGAGGTCTGTCCTTCGGCGAGAAGTTCCAGCACGGCGGCTTCCCGCTCGGTCAGGCCGGCCTCGGACGGCTTTCGAGCGGCGCCGTGAGACTGGGCGTATCCCGGGAGGATCAGTTCTCTGACTCGGGGACACAGGTAGGTCGAGCCGGAGCACACCGCGTCGATTGCGCGCAGGAGTTCGTCGAATCCGTTTCGCTTGACGACGTAGCCGTGGGTCCCGGCCCGGAAGACCGCCGCCACGAAGGCCTGGTTGCGGATGGGCGAGAGGACCACGATGCGGACCGGCGGGTACGCACGAGCGATGTGGCGGACCATCTCCACACTGCCGGACGTCCATGAGCCGATGTCGGCGATCACGACGTCCGGCTCAAGTTCGGACACCCGTTCGGCGGCTTCAGGGCTGCAATTGGCCTCTCCTGTGACCTCGGTTGTTGCGTTCTGGCCCAGAAGGGCCCGTAAACCGTCGCGCAGAATGCGATCGTCGGCTACCAGCACAATTCGCATGTGTTCCGATTCCCCCGAATGTTGGACCCCCCCAACGTTCGGCTGTGACCTACCATACCTCGGCGAGTGGCGTGAACCTGCCTATACGTATTCTCGGAAGATCGAGGGTAAGGCCGAATAGGCAAAAGACTTGGAAGTGCCGGTTTTTGGCTAATCCAATGCAGCCTGTGGCTATCGATTCCCCGGGGGAATCTACGCAAGGCAGCCGAGGGAGCATCCCTCCGGAGCCCGGTCCGGCCGCCGGCGGCGGACGCGGGGGGGGCGACTGGGGCGCGGTGCGAGCCTACTGGTCGACGGTGGTCAGGCCCTCCCGGATGGCGTACTTGACCAGTTCGGCGACGCTGTTGATGGAGAGCTTCTGCATGATGCGTCGCCGGCAGGCGTCCACCGTCTTGACGCTCGTCTCGGTGATCAGGGCGATCTCCTTGCTGGTCTTGCCGTCGGCCAGCATTCGGATGACCTCCATCTCTCGTTTGGTCAGACGTTCCTTGGCCTGCGGATCGCTGCCTTCCTGGACGTACTCGTCCACCAGCAGGGCGGCCACCTTGGCGCAGACGTATTTCTCTCCGCTGAGAATGGTCCGGATCGCCTCCACGATTTCGCTGAAGGCGTTGTCCTTGAGCAGATACCCCGTGGCCCCGCTCTTGAACATCTCGGTGATGAAGGTCTTCCGCAGGAACATGGACAGGGCGAGCACCTTGGTCTCGGGATGCTCCCGGTGGATCATCCGCGTGGCGTCGATCCCGTCCATGCCGTCCATGTTGACGTCCATGATGACCACGTCCGGCTCGACTTCGCGGACCAGACGCAGGGCGGTCATGCCGTCGCCGGCCTCGCCCACGACCTCCATGTTCGATTGCTGCTCCAGGAGGGAGCGCAGTCCTTCGCGCAGCACCTGGTGATCGTCAACCAGCAGAATCCGTACCGCCATCATGGCTCTCCTTCGTAGCGTGTGATTGGCTCTTCAACGGCGCGACGAGCACGAAGCGGCTGCCGCGTCCCGGCGCCGAATCGATGTCGAGTGTCCCGCCGATGTAATCGAGACGTTCCCGCAGGTTGAACAGGCCCACGCTGCGGCCTCGTGAGGGAGACGAGAGGGTGTCGGCCACATCGAACCCGGTTCCGTCGTCGGCGACGGTGATGCGAATCGAATCGCGGTCGCGGCGGATGTCCAGGGCGACTTCGTGGGCGTGGGAATGCTTGATTACGTTGAACAGCAGTTCGCGGACCGATTGAAACAGCAGGACGAGCACGTCCTGGGGCAGGGGCTTGGGCTGCTTGTCGTCGCGGAAGCGATAGAGAATGTGGTGCTCGCCGCGGAGCTTGTCTTCCAGCAGTTCCTCCAGAGCCGCTTCAAGCCCGAACTTGTAGAGCGTCGGCGAACTGAGGTCGAACGTCAGTTCCCGCACGCTCTCGATCGTCGTGTTGAGGGTTTCGCAGATGCTTTGCAGGGCCTGTGTGTTGGCGGGGTCGGAGTGTTCGACGAGATCCTGGAGCCGCATTTTCGAGAGAGCCAGCGACTGGCAGGCGTGGTCGTGCAGGTCGGCGGCGATGCGACGCCGCTCGCGCTCCTCGGTCAGGGCCAGCTCGGAGGCCATCGACTTGAGCTTGTTCTGATAGGCCAGCAGGCTCGCCTCGGTCTCTTTTCGCTCCGTGATGTTACGGGCAAACGCACAGTTGTACTCGTGCCCTTCGAAGACGACGAAATTGGCGGTAAGCTCAACGGGGAACACACAGCCGTGCCTGTCACGATGGTGTGATTCGAACACGAGCGCGCCGGCCTGTTTGAGCGTCTGCCAGTGATCCGGCCAGACCGACGGAGGGAAGTCCGGGTCGATGTCGTGGGTGGTCATGTTCAGCAGTTCGTCCCGGCTGAACCCCAACGACTTGCAGGCCGCATCGTTGACGTAGACGAATCGACCGTCCGATCCGATCCAAAAGGCGCTGTCGGAGGCCCGGTCGACGGCGAACTGAGTGAATCGCAGGGCCTGCTCGGCCTTTTTGCGTTCCGAGATATCCAAAATGAAGCCTTCGAGCACGCCGGTCTGCCCGTGGTGGCCGTTGACCGACCGACCCCGTTCCCACACCCATTTCTCCTGCCCGTCCGCCGTAACGATCCGGTACTCGATCTCGAACACGCCGCCGTCGGCCAGCGCTTTGGCGGTCTCGGCGTGCACGCGTCGTCGGTCACCCGGGTAAATGATCCTGTCATACGAGATCGTCCGATTCTCGATCAGGTCGTCGCTGTCGTAACCGGTCAGTGCCGTGCATCCTTCGCTGACGAACTGCATGGTCCAGGCCTCGTCGGCCAGACACCGATAGGCCATCCCGGGCAGGTTGGCCATCAGGGTCGAGAGCTTCCGCTCGCTTTCGCGCAGGGCGGTCTCCGCCTGCTTGCGGTCGGTGATATCCGAGGTGATGATGACGATTCCCATGGGTTCCCCGGAGGCCTGGCGCATCAGGCTGGCGGAGACCTCGCCGGGAAACTCCGTGCCGTCGGGGCGAACCAGGGTCAGCTCGACATCCTTGACCAGGCCGTCCTGCAGGAGTTGCGCCTCCAGAGAATCGACGATGGCATGGTCTTCGCGCGCAACGAAATCGAAGCTGGTGGTCCCGAGGATCCGGTCCTTGCCGGGCAGGGCGAAGATCCGCAGCATCGCCGGGTTGCAGTCCTCCAGACGCAGGTCCAGATCGGTGACCGTGATGGCGTGGGGAGACGACTCGAAGATGCTCTCCAGCTTGGCCTTGCTTTCCTGGAGGGCCATCTCGGCCGCGCGACGGTCGGCGATGTCCACGGCGATGCAGCGCAGGCCCACCGGCTTGCCGTTGCGGACAATGGCTGAACTGTAGAGAAGCACGGGAAATGTCGCGCCATCGTCCCGGAGGGCCAGATACTCATGATCGCCGAACGGCGTGCCGGCCAGACGCTTGTCGATGTTCCGTCGGAGGCGCGCCCGGTCTTCCGGGGCGAACAGGTCGCCGATGTCCCGCCCAACCAGCACACAGGGCTCGGGTCCAAACGAATCGTGGGCGAAGCGGTTGACGAACGTGATGCGCCCCTCGGCGTCGATTTCGAGGATGGTCTGCGGCAGCAGTTCCGCCAGTTCACGGAATCGCGTTTCGCTCTCGCGCACCGCGGCCTCCGCCTCCTTGCGCTCGGCCACCTCCTGGCGCAGGGCCCGGTTGGCCGCCTTCAGCTCGTCGGCGCTCTCGGCGACGGCCGCTTCGAGCTGCTCGGCGCGTCGTCGAAGCTGGAAGGCGACGGCCCGATGCACGTGGCGCAGCAGCTCTTCCGGGGCGCCGGCCTTTTCAACGTAGGCGAACGCTCCGAGGTTCAGCGCGTCCTTGGCCGATTGGTACGAGCTGTGCCCCGTGTTGATGATGATGCTCGTGTCGTCGGCGCGATCGCCGAGCCGGTTGAGCAGTTGCACGCCCGTCAGATCGGGAAGTCGCAGGTCCAGAATGACGACCCGGATGTCGTCGCGCGCGAGCCGTTCCAGGGCCTCAGTGGCACTGGCGCAGGCGGTGACGTCGAGCCCCTCCTCGCGGAGAATCTCCGTCAGGGTCCATCGCTGGGCCTCATCGTCCTCGACGACAAGGACCCGACGGTACGTCTCTTGGACGGGATCTGCAGCCATCACTATGTCCTCCTCGGACCGCTCCGTTGCGCTCCCGAATCCGGCAGCGGCGGCTTGCGGTGATCGTCGGAGAACCGCCGGCCCATGATCCGATCGAGCATGTCCAGAATCGTTTCGATCTGCAGCGGCTTCCTGACGATTGTGTAGGCGTTGCGCCGCACGGCTTCCTTGGCGACGGCCTCGAACTCGTGTTCCATTCCGGCGATCATGATCGCCACTACGCTCGGCGTGATCTGGCGGATGGCCAGATAGAGTTCGAGCCCGTTCATGGACGGAAGACTCGTTTCGAGGAAGATCAGATCGAATCGGATCTGCTCGATCAGCTCCATCGCATCGTGGGGGCTCCTGGCGACGGTCACGCGATATCCCTGCGCTCGAAGGCCTTTCTGGAGGGCCGATGCCGTCTCCTCCTCGTGCTCGACCACGAGAATAGCGGTGTCCCTGGCCTCGGCGACAAGGTCGATGACGCGGTCGAGATCGAGCGGCTTGGGCAGGAAGGCGATGGCCCCGTCGTCGAGGGCCGCCTCCTTCAGGGATTCGATGCTGTAGGCGCTCATGAGAATGACACGGACACCTTCCCGATGCCGTCGGATGCGTCGAAAGGCCTCCACCCCGTCGATGCCCGGCATACGCACGTCCATCAGGATCACCTCGAAGGCGCCCCTCTCGCACAGTTCGACCGCCTCCTCGCCCGTGGCGGCGGTGGTGACCTGATAGCCTTCGTCCCGCAGGATCTCGGCCAGCGTCTTTCGCATGTTCTCTTCGTCATCGACGATCAGTATCCGTTGTTCGGCTACGGCTGTCCTGGTGTGGTGCATGAGCAAGTCTTTCTCTAAACGACGTTCTACGATCGCGGCAGCCGGATGCGGACGGCCGCCCCCCGGACGCTGCCGTCGATCGCCTCAATGGTGCCGCCGTGTCCTTCGACGATCTGTCGGCAGATCGCCAGCCCGAGCCCCGTTCCGGAGGTCTTGGTCGTCACGAGAGGTTCGAACAGCCGTTCGCGCACCTCCGGGGACCACCCCGGGCCCGTGTCACGAACGATCACGATGTCGAACTGCGGCTCGTGTGCTGCCTCCACAATACACTCGCCGTCGCCGTCCACCGCGTCAGCCGCATTGCCAATCAGGTTCGAGAACACCTGTGACAACTGGTCCTGGTCCGCCTGAACGATGAACGGCTCCTCGGACAACGCGACCCGGAACCGCACCCCGTCCGGATACACACAACGTTTCCAGGCTGCCCATGCGACGGCGCCGACGTCGACCGGCTCCTTGTTCGGCACGCGTGTCCGCGTCATGTTCAGCAGATTCGTGATGATCCGGTCGGCCTTGGTCACCTCCTGTTCGATGATCCCGATGTGATCGCGCAGGCCGGCCTGGTCGGCGGGCAGGCGGCGCTTCAGCAGATAGCTGGCGTTGCGGACCGCCCCGAGCGGGTTGCGAAGATCGTGTGCGATGCTCGCGGAGACCTGTCCGAGAGCCGCCAGACGCGTCTTGCGCACGAGTTCGTCGCGCACCCTCGCGAGTTCGGCCTCGATCCGCTGTTTTTCGCTGTCCTGTTGCTGGCGGAGTTCTCGTTCGCGCTGCTGGATCCGGTCGAGCATTGTGTTGAACGTCTCGACCAGTGTGTGGATTTCGCCGTGGGGAAATGCGGGCGCCCGGACCGAGTAATCCTTGCGGTCCGAGATCGCCTTGGCCGTCTCGGTCAACTGAACAATCGGCCTGGCGATGTGCCGCGCCAGCAGCAATCCGCCCAGAAGGGTGACGGCCGCCACACCAACCGACGCGGCCAGGATGATCCTTCGCAGTCTGGCCACCGGCGCGAAAATCTCTGCCGCATCATGTCCCATCCGCAGCGTCCAGGTCAGACCCTTGAAATTCCGATACCCTCTCGACGGCGCCCCGACCATGAGGGCGACAGTGCCGTCTGCGGCGCGGGCCATTCCGGACAAGGGGGCGGTGGACGTTGTGTGCGGCAGGAGCAGAGGACCGGTATGACAGAGCGCCTGTCCCGTGTGCGAGAGCAGGTCGAGTGTGGTGCTGCGGTGCTCGGAGGCGTCTTTCACGTTGGTGATGATGCCGATGATCTCCTCGACGTTCAGCACGGCCTTGATGACACCGGTGAAGATCCCCCCCTCGTCGCGCACGGCCACGGCCAGCTCCAGCGCATGGACGCCCGAACTCTCGTCGTAGTGGATGTCTCCGACGTGGGTCCCTTCGTCCCGGGCACGCGGCCACCAGGGTTCGTCCGCCTGATCGTAATCGGATGTCCAGCCGGTCTGGGCCACGTTCGCTCCGTATTTGTTCGTCACGAAGATTTCGCCGAACAGTGGATAACCGTATTCGGTCCGATAGAAGTCCGCGACCTCGATCTCCTGACGCAGGGCGTCCGAGAGCCTCTCGTCGAGCAGGGCCGCCATCCATGGGTGCAGAACGTGTTTCGGCGCCGCCATCCACCGTTCGTCCAGTTGGCGGATGTGGTCGAGCGGGTCGGCCATTCGATCGAATCGATCGTTCGATTCCGCCAGCACTTCCCGGAGCCTTCGCCCACGCGCATACACCTGAATGTCTTCGAGCCGTCGCTGGATGCAGCGGTCGATCTTGTCCATCGTCTCGGTGGCGACGATCTCCGATCCTCGGCGCGTCGCCTCCTGGAGCGTTCGCTGACTGTGGACGGCAGCCAATTGCCCGATCGTCGCCACGAGCAGCGAGAGGGCAAGCGAACCGATCGCAATTTTCTGAAAGACGCTCATGGCTGCCTCAGCCTCCGCTGTCCGAACGGGCGCCGGGGGCCGGTTTCCGTTTGGTGGGCGGGCCAGAGGTGATGTCTTCTCCGGAACTCAGGGTGCCGACGATGGCTCCTGTTCCGTCCGTCAGCACGGTGTTGTGCCAGGCGATCAGTCGCTGCGTGTGGCCTCGCACAAGGACGGGCGTCTCGGCGTACTCGGCGATGCGCATCTGGCCGCGCAAGAGCTTGTCGAAAATCTCCCAGACGTTTCGTCGCATGGCTTCCGGCACGAAATTGGCGAACCAGTCCATGCCGAGGATTTCCCGCTCGTCGTACCCGAGGATTTGGCACCCCTTCTGATTGACCAGACTGACACGGCCGCTGGCGTCGAGCGCGATGAACATCACCTCGACGAGGTCCAGGCACTTTCGCATTCGTTCTCGTTCGCGCCCCAGATGTTCTTGCCGTTGCTTGTATTCGGTGGTATCGCGCACCGTGAAGGCGATGCCTTCCGATGCGTCATCCGGATTCAGCGGCGCCAGGTCCACAAGCACGTCGATCCGGGTTCCATCCTTGCGTTGCCAACGTGTTTCGATCGTCTCTGTCCGGCCCGCATCGCTTACGCGAGAGAGCGCCGCCGCGGCGCCTTGATATGCCTCGTCCGTCGGGTACAGCCGCCTGTCGCTTTGACCGATGAGTTCGTCCCGGCCACAGCCGACCATCGTGCACAGACACGCGTTTGCTTCCTGTATGAGATGGTGGGCAATGAGACCGATTCCGATGGGAGCGCCGTGGAAGAGGCGGGCCGGTTGGGCCTCCGATCGGGATGCTCTGGTGCGTCCGGCCGGGTCTATCGGCGATGTCTGGCCTTGGGCATCCACCGGCGGGGCGTTGCGGCGGGTACTGCCCGTGTGATGCCTGTCTGAAGTCCCGCAATCGTCCATGGTACCGTCCTCAAATCCGAGGCAAACGTCCCTGACGGAATCGTGCGGTGCTGCGCCGCAAGTTGCGGCGATTCCAAATGTCCCCAACATCACACTCCTTATCTACGAGGTTCCATGTCCCGTGTCAATACAATACCCGGCTCCGCCGTCACCTTTTTTTGCCGGCCGGATGCGTTGTGTGTTGCGGCGGGGCTGATCGGCGATTGACAATATTGTGCTGAAACGGCACAATACCATTGCGTTCGGCGACGAGGTTTCCGGCTCGCTGTCGTGGGCCTTGGAGACGGCCGACCGATCCCGATGCGCATCGGGAGTACGACAGACCACGCGGGACCGCGATGGGTCCCAGGAAGGAAGGGGTTGTGACGATGACCTGTCTGCATCAGCAATGGATCAAGTCTGTGATTCTCCTTGTGGCGCTGTGCCTCTGCTCGCCGTCGTTGGCATCGGACGAATGGAAACCTCTGTTCAACGGGCAGGACCTTGAAGGATGGAGCAATCCGTACGACTGGGGCAAGGCCTGGGTCCAGGACGGTCAGATTGTCCTTCAAGCCGACAAGAAGTTCTTCCTGGTGACGAACGAGAGGTATCGTGACTTCGTCTTCGAGGCCGAGGTGAAGATGCCGCCGCGGCCGTCGAACTCCGGCTTCATGTTCCGCTGTCACAAAGAGCGCAACAACGTGTACGGCTATCAGGCGGAAGTCGATCCCTCCGACCGACAATGGTCCGGCGGGCTCTACGACGAGGGACGACGCGGCTGGCTCCATCCCCGAAGCGACGACCCCGAGTCGGCGAAGGCCTTCGTCGTGAACGCCGGCAGGGCGTTCCAGCGCGACGACTGGAATCGCTACCGCATCCATTGCGTCGGGCCGAGCATCCGCATCTACGTCAACGACATCCTGACCACCGACTATATCGACACCACCGACCGCGAGGGGTACATCGCGATTCAACATCACGGCGAGGCCGGCAAGATGTACCGCTTCCGCAACCTGCGCATCCGCGAACTCACGACGCCGGCGGCGATGGCCGAGACCCGCAACGACATGCCGCTGGTGTTCTTCGAGGACTTCGAGAGCGGCGCCGGCCGCTGGACGCAGACCGACCCCAACGCCTGGAAGATCGTCGCCGAAGACGGCAACCACGTCTACGCCCAGCACCAGCAGAGCCGCTACCAGCCGCCCGTGCGCTCTCCGCTGAACATGGCGCGAATCAAGGATCTGAAGGTGGGCGACTTCGTGCTCCAGGCGCGGATGAAGCAGACGAGCCGAGAGTACGGCCATCGTGACATGTGCCTGTTCTTCGGCTACCAGGACCCGGCCCATTTTTACTACGTTCACATCGCCACGCAGGCCGACCCGCACGCCAACTCGATCTTCCTGGTCAACGGCGAGCCGCGCGTCTCGATTGCCAAAGAGCGAAACGACGGCACCGACTGGGCCACCGGCTACCGCGACGTGCGGATCGTCCGCCACACGGCGAGCGGCACGATTGAGGTCTTCTTCAACGACATGAGCAAGCCCATCATGCGAACGGTGGACACGATGTTCGGCGCCGGCGGGATCGGCTTCGGGACCTTCGACGACACCGGCCACATCGACGATGTGATGATCTGGGGCCGCAAGCCGTGACTGTTCGTCTGCCGCGCCATAGGCCGTTGCCTTGTTGCAGGAAGAACGACGGGACGATGAGTCGATCCTGCAGAGGCGCCCGTCCTGCGATCGTCCTGCTCGCGGTTGTTGTCGGCGTCTCTCCCGCCGTCTCGGCCCGGCCGGAACTGGTGCTCAAGCTGGCCCACGGCCTGCCGACGGCCCACCCCGTGCACGAGGCGATGCTATTCATGGCCGAGCGCGTCGCCGCCAGGTCCGACGGCCGCATGAAGGTCGAGGTCTTCCCCAGCGAGCAGCTCGGCACGGAGAAGGAGTGCATCGAGGCCCTGCAACTGGGCTATCTGGCGATGACCAAGACCAGCAGCGCGCCGATGGAAGGGTTCGTGCCGAAGATGCGGATCTTCGGCGTCCCCTATCTGTTTCGCGACGCAGACCATCTCTGGAAGGTGCTCAACGGCCCCATCGGCAAGGAGCTTCTGCTGGCGGGCGAGGCCAAGCGGCTGCGCGGGCTGTGTTATTACGACGCCGGGGCGAGGAGCTTCTACACCAAGGACCGCCCGATCGAGACGCCGGCCGATCTGACGGGCCTGAAGATCCGCGTGCAGAACAGCGTCATGTCCATGCGAATGGTCCAGGCGATGGGCGGCTCGCCGACCCCGATTCCGTGGGGCGAGCTGTACACGGCGCTGGACCAGGGCGTTGTGGACGGCGCCGAGAACAACGCCCCGTCGCTGCGGACTTCGCGGCATTATGAGGTCTGCAAATACTACATTCTCGACGAGCACACGTGCCTGCCCGACATCGTGGTGATCGGCACCCGCGTCTGGAACCGCATGACGGCCGAGCAGCAGAGGATCCTGCAGGAGGCGGCGGACGAATCCGTCGTCTATCAGCGCAAGCTGTGGGCCGAGGCCGAGGCCGCCGATCTCAAGGCGGTCGAAGAGGCCGGTGTCACGATCCTGCGGCCGGACAAGGGCCCGTTTCGCAAGTCGGTTCGCAGCGTGTGGGAGGAGTTCGAAGGGACTGAGATCGGCGATCTGATCCACCGCATCGAGGAGGTGCCATGAATTTCGTGCGAACCATCAAGACCGTGCTGGACCGTTCGCTCGAAGTGCTGGTGATGGTCGTCGTGGCGGTGCTCGTTTTGGACGTGCTGTGGCAGGTCTTCACGCGCTTCGTCCTGGACGATCCGAGCACGTGGACGGAAGAGCTGGCGGTGTTCCTGCTGGTCTGGGTCTCGCTGCTCGGGGCGGCTGTCGCGCTCGGCCGGGGGGCGCACCTGGGCATCGACTACTTCGTCGGCAAGCTGCCCGAGCGGACGCGGCTGGCGACGGAGGTGTTCGTGTTCTTCTGCGTCGCCGCTTTCTCGCTGCTGGTCATGCTCATCGGTGGCGTCGATCTGGTCCGCAGCACGCTCGAACTGGGCCAGGAATCGCCGGCTTTGGGCGTGCGGATGGGGTATGTGTATCTGGCCGTGCCGATCAGCGGGTTCGTCCTGACGCTGTACGCTGCGATCGGTTTGGTCGAGAGAATTCAGGGATTGCTCAAGGGCCACCCATCGACCGACATGGCCCGTTGACAGTCCGGCTCGCATAGAAGGGGAGTCTGGCGTGGATTTACCCGTTGTGGTTCTGGTCGTCAGCTTCGTGGTCCTGCTCGCGCTGAATGTCCCGGTCGCGTTCTGCATGGGCATCGCGACGGTGCTGGCGTTCCTGACGATGAGCGGCGAGCTGCCCGCCTTCGTCGCCGTCGCGCACCAGATCGCCACGGGCATCGACAGCTTCGCGCTGCTGGCGATTCCGTTCTTCATCCTCTCGGGCCAGTTGATGGGCCAGGGCGGCATCGCCCGGCGGCTGATCGATTTCGCCAACACGCTGGTCGGCCGCTTTCGCGGCGGGCTGGCCTTCGTCAACGTGGTCACGTGCATGTTCTTCGGCGCCATCAGCGGCTCGGCGACGGCCGCTATCTCGTCGGTCGGCGGCTTCATGGTCCCGCTGATGAACAAGATGGGCTACCATCGCGACTTCAACGCCTCGGTGACGATCACCGCCGCGACGACCGGCTTGCTGATTCCCCCCAGCAACGTGATGATCGTCTATTCACTGGCCACCGGCGGGGCGGTCTCCATTGCCGCGATCTTCATGGCGGGTTTCCTGCCCGGCTTCCTCGTCGGGCTCGGCCTGATCCTCGTCAGCGCCGTCCTCAGCGTCCGCCACAATTACGGCAAGGGCGAGACCTTCCCGTTCCGCGAGGGCGTGGTCCGCTTCTTCAAGGCGGTCCCGGCTTTGCTGTTGGTCTTCATCGTGATCGGAGGCATCCTGCTGGGCTGGTTCACCCCGACCGAGGCCTCGGCGGTCGCGGTGCTCTATGCATTTTTCCTGGCGGTGGTGGTCTATCGCGAGGTCAAAATCAGGGACCTGCCGCGGATCCTGCTGCAATGCGGGATCACCACGTCGGTCGTGTTCCTGCTGATCGGCACGAGCATGGCGATGTCGTGGGTGCTGGCCTCGGAGAACGTCCCGCAGGACATCAGCGCCTATCTCGTCGGACTGACCGACAGCAAGGTCCTTCTGCTGCTGATGATCAACGCGATCCTGCTGGCGGTCGGGACGTTCATGGACATGACGCCGGCGATCCTGATCTTCACGCCGATCTTCCTGCCGGTGGCCGAGCGGCTGGGCCTGCACCCGCTGCACTTCGGCATCGTCATGATTATGAACCTGTGCATCGGCCTGTGCACGCCGCCGGTCGGCACGTGCCTGTTCCTCGGCTGCGGGATCGCCGAGACGACGGTGACCAGGGTCATGCGTCACATCCTGCCGTTCTTCGGCGCGATGCTCGTGACCCTGCTGATCTGCACCTTCGTCCCGGAGATCTCGCTCTGGCTGCCCGACAAACTCGGCTTCGTCCGCTGACAGGGTATCTCCCCGGCGCCTGTGTCAGGTCTGTGTAGAGCCTCCAATGCCGCAGGTTTCGCAGGGCGGTCCGTCCGAGCCTATGGCAGGGTCAGGCCGGCGACGTCGGCGCCCTTTTCCTTCAGCTTGTTGTAATAGACCTGGAAGCGGTCTTTCAGCGCCTTCAGATCGGTCTCCAGATTCTGGAGATCGACCTTGAGCGTCTTGGCTTCTTCCCCCAAGGCCTCGGTCAGCGGGATCTCCTTGACCTTGGCGGCGAGCTTCTCGATGTCGGCCTGCTTGGCGACGATCGCGTCCTTGTACTTAAGGGCGGTGGCCTTAAGGTTCTCGACGCTCATCGTATCGGCCTCTGCCTGGACCTCAGTTACCGGCTTGTCCGCCGCGATCGCCGGGGCCGTCGTCTCGCCCCTCGCTGTGGCCGGAGGCTGGTCCTGATGGGTCTTCTTGTCGCACCCGATTGCGGCCAGAAGCACCAGGGCAAGAAGGCAGGACAGGACAGCGTTTCTCTCGAATCTCATCTCTGATTCCTTTCAAGATAGATGGGGGTGATCGACAAAACGAACTTCGATTGTACACCGGGTCGCCCGGCGGTCAATGCGGATAATCCGCAATCTCGTGAAGATAATGTCAGTCAGACCGGCCTGCCACATATAGAAACAGCCGTCCAGGCCCTCCAGGAGTGGCTTTGGACATTCGACGGAAGGTGTGCCTCAATCCCCGTATCAGGGTTCGGGGCGATGCACCGTGACGAGCGATTCCGTGGAGCGGACGAGCGCGTTCGTCCAGACGATTGCCAGTTCGCTCGGTGCGGCGGCAAGCTCCACCAGCGCCGTCTGATGGGCGTCGATCGTCACAGGCTCGATGTCCGGCCCCCGGAACTCGGCCGTCATCGCCACCGGACCGCGATTCTCGATCCGGACCCGGCCGGCGCCGTCGCGACTGCGCCTGAAGTCCACCTGCGTCAGCCCCCGCACGAGCGGCCCGACCATGTCCTTGCGCCCGCACAGCATGCCGGCGAAATGGGCCACCGTGCGCCCGGCTCGCAGAGCCTCCATCACGCCTTCGGGCGAACGCTCGCGCACGAGAACCAGGGTCGCCGACTGCGGCTCGTGGGCGTTGCCGGCCTCGGCACGGGCCGGATGCACGTCGGAATTGGCGAATACGGTCAGACCGTATTCGTCCGCCCAGTCCAGGGCCATCGGATACCACAGCGTGCCCCGGTCCTTCACGACGCCCCATCCGCTGTCGGTTGTGTGGTTGCGCACCTCGATGCCGTGCAGCAGACCCTCGGCGAGGCCCCATCGGATCGGCTCGCGAAGGCGGTGCCGCAGCGGCGGGTCCAGCGTCTTGCCGGTTTCGGCCACCCAGGCGCCGTCGCCGCTGAATCCGACGTGGGGATGGGCGTACAGAACGAGGCCGCCGGCGTCGGTGAGCTTTCGCCATTGCTCGCGGTAGTAGACGCGGGGGCCGCCCTCGGCGTCGGCCCAGGAATGCGGGTCACGCGGCACGTAGTCGGCGGCGAAATCGAGCGCGACCAGGTGCTCCATCTCGTGCAGGCCCGTCTCCATGCCGCGAATCAGGATCAGGCCGAACTCCTTCGCGACCGGCAGCGCCTCGGCGTAGGCCTCGAAGTTGCGATGGTCTGTGATGGCGATGACGTCGTAGCCGTACGCCCACGCCTCGCGCACCCGCTCGGCCGGCGTCAGCTTGCCGTCGGAGTAGGGCGTGTGGATGTGAAAGTCCCCGCGCAGCACCGAATAGCGCTGCGGCCCGACGAGAATGTCGGGAAACGCCGGCGCCGTGCGCACCAGAGGCGCCTCGTCGCCCGCAACGGCGACGCAGGGAACCGACAGGACCAACCAGGCGATCGACAACAGGGTGATGGCGGCGACGAGCTTCTTCATGGCTTCTCCATCCAACGAACGAAGCGACTCTTTCGGCACGCGCAGCCGGCGACACCGCCGGCCACAGTGACCCCCATTATACCGCGCCGCCCGCCCCGGCCAAGAGCATTCCACCGCGCCCGCCGGACGCCGGACGGAGAACCGTAGCGGGCAGTTGAATTACAGCAGATTGCTTCTTGACCTCGAGAACGGGGCATGCTATCATTATGATAGCAATGTGCAGGAGATGTGGTTATGGCACAGATACTGGTGCGCAATCTTGACGACGAGACGATGCAGCAACTGAAAGACCGTGCCCGGCAGCATGGGCGCAGTCTGGAAGCTGAGGCCAGACAGATCCTGTCCCGTGCGGCCGGGCTCGGCTTCGCCGACGCCCGCAAGCTGGTGCGGCAGTGGCACAAGAAGCTCGCCGGCCGGGCCCTACCCGACAGCACCGAACTTCTGCGCGAGGACCGCCGGCGATGAAAACGGTGGTGGTGGACGCGAGCGTCGCGGCCAAGTGGTTCCTGCCGGAGCCGGAGGCCGCGGCAGCCTTGCGCCTGCTGGACGGCCGGCGCCGACTGGTTGCCCCCGACCTGATCCGCACTGAGGTCGGCAACATCATCTGGAAGCTCTGCACCCGCAAGCTGCTGGCCGCCGACGAAGCCGCCGAGATGCTGGACCACTTTCTGGCCATGCCGCTGGGGATCCACGACAGCGCCTTGCTGCTGCCGGCCGCCCTGGAAATCGCCGTGGCCACCCGCCGAACCGTCTACGACAGCCTGTATCTGGCCTTGGCGGTCGAACTCGGCGCCACCGTCGTCACCGCCGACCGCCGCTGGGCCAACGCCCTCAGCCCCGGCCCCTTCGCCCGTTTCCTCCGCCCCCTCGCCGCCCGCTGACCACCCGCCGTATCCATCGTGCGAACTGGGGTCGCTGTCCGGCAATGCCCCCCAGCCAGAGCCTTCGGCTGTCCTCAGGCCTGTAACGCCACCCGCAGAAAGAGGGTGATGAGGACGTGCGCGCTGATGAACAAACCCAGAACGACCTTCATCAGCGTGCGGGTTCTCGCCTCGGCCTGGGGGTCCATCGTCAGGAGGCGGTACAGGGGATACAGAAGGATCGGGAAGTACAGCAGGTTGGCCGCCGCCGTCACGGTGTGCTGCATCGCGTCGCCTTTGAGCTTGATGCCGAGGATACCGCCGCCGATGATCTGCACGAGAATGTGCGGCTGGCAAACGAGCAGTCCCAATGGCTCGAAACCTCTCCAGGTGGTTCGAGACAGAACGATCGCCAGCGCCCCGAGCCCCAGGCTGCCGAGAAGGTAGGGGGCCAGCAGCCAGCGGCGGCGTCTGAGAGGACGCCCCATCTCGGCCGCCTCGTTGGGATTCGAGCGGTGCAGCCACCGTCCCAGGAAGAACAGGGCAGCCTCTACCGCCAGCATCGCACCAGCAAACAGAAGGGCGGCATTGCGCTCGGTTCGCTGGTCCTCATTGGCATCGCGCGGCATCGCCACGAGACCGTTCACGATCCAGAGCGCCGTCAACACCGCCGCGACGACGGCCAAACCCATCAGAATCCTTCCCGTCCATTGTCTCATCTCAGCACCTTTCCCATCGACAGTGCCGAATCGCCACAATCGCGGTATGTACCGGACGATGGCTCTGCAGTGCAGCGGCGCGCGATGGGCTTCGGCTCATGCGGAACCTCCGGCCTGCACCCCGCGTCGCTCGTCGCGTGTAGAAGCGTAACCCGTCGGCCGACAACTGTCAACCGGGATGCGGCAAGAGTGTGAAACGTGAAGCGTGAAACGTGAAGTGTGAAACGTGAAGCGTGAAGTGTGAAGTGTATCACGACGGCCTGCGGCCTGCGTTGTTCGTAGTGGGCTCGCAAGAGCCTCGTCCTGGCGACTTGCCGCCGAACAGGCGTATCTCGTATCCTCCCTCGACTTCGCTCGGGACAGGCTTCGCTCGTGAGCAGGGAACCGAAAACCGGCAACGAACAACCGTCAACTGCGAACCGTCCGCCCGACGTAGCTCATTGCCGTTGGCTTTGGCCCTGCCCTGCCAGCCCCCGGAATCATGCCGCCGTTCAGCAGGGCGGGCCTGGAATCCTGCCGGGATTCCACAACGGGGTACGTTTCCATGATATCCTGGAAAAAGTACCGGACCCCTTTAGTTCTCCATCGGCGTCGCATTCGTGGCCGACGGGGCAAGGCCCTCTTGCGAAAGCGAGGCGAACTTGTGGAACGTCCATTTGCCCATTGCTACGAAACCGGCGGTTTGCGTCGCACCCACTTGAAGGGCCATGGACGGATCCT
>ENA-UOUL01000908-UOUL01000908.1-bioreactor-metagenome-genome-assembly--contig:-NODE-908-length-46534-cov-13.530103_pt1 | contig 46534 bp, 43 predicted proteins | sample MGYA00249838_ERZ747220 | MGnify/ENA primary metagenome ERZ747220 (study PRJEB28778, sample SAMN05720191) | bioreactor metagenome | isolation source: Anaerobic biogas reactor | place: USA:Washington... | reverse complement strand
ATCATCGGTGCGAACGGTGCGGGGAAGTCGACTTTTCTCAAAATCCTTTCAGGCGATCTGGAACACGACCGCGGAGACGTATCAATCCCGGCGGGCCAACGCATGGCCGTACTCAAACAGGACCACTTTGCCTTTGACAAGTTCTCCGTAAAAGACACGGTCATGATGGGATACCCCGAGCTTTACAAGATTCTCAAGGAACGCGAAGCCATCTATGAAAAAGAGGATTTTACCGAGGAGGACGGTATTCGCGCCTCGGAACTTGAAGGCGAATTTGCCGAACTCGGCGGATGGGAAGCAGAAAACCAGATTGAGCAGATGCTTTCCGGTCTCGGTCTTGAGGAAAGTTTCCATGACCGCGACATGGCAGAACTCGACGAAAGCCAGAAAGTCCGGGTGCTTCTGGCACAGGCCATCTTCGGCGAGCCGGACATCCTGCTCCTCGACGAACCGACGAACGGTCTCGACCTGGAGTCCATCTCCTGGCTCGAGGAGTTCCTCATCAACTTCCCGAACACGGTTATCGTCGTATCGCACGACCGTCACTTTTTGAACGCGGTCTGCACCCATGTATGCGACATCGACTTCGGCAAGATCCGCATGTACACCGGCAACTACGACTTCTGGTACCAGATGAGCCAGATCATGCAGCGGCAGGCACGGGACCAGCAGAAGAAACGCGAGGAAAAGATGAAGGACCTCAGAGAGTTCATCCTCCGGTTCTCCTCCAACGCGGCAAAAAGCAAGCAGGCCACCAGCCGAAAGAAGGTATACGACAAGCTCGCCCTCGAGGAAATTGAAGTTACCACGAGAAAGTTCCCCTATGTCAACTTCAAGCCTGACCGGGATATCGGAAACAACGTGCTCCGCGTGGAAAAACTCAATTATTCGGTCGAAGGTGAAAAACTTCTCGACGATTTTTCCCTCACGGTCAACAAAACCGACAAGATCGCCTTCGTCGGCATGGAACATAACGCGAAAAGCGCCCTCTTCGACATCATAAGCGGCGAGGTGACACCGGAATCCGGCGACGTGTACTGGGGACAGACCGTGTCCCATTCCTATCTGGGCAAGGACAACACGTCCTACTTTGAAAGCACGATAAGCATAACCGACTGGCTTCGTCAGTATTCACCCGACCAGGACGAAGGCTATGTCCGCGGCTTTCTGGGACGCATGCTTTTCTCCGGTGACGATTCACTCAAGCCGGTAAACGTGCTCTCCGGAGGCGAGAAAGTCCGGTGCATGCTGTCGAAGATGATGCTCACGGGAGCGAACATCCTGATCCTGGACGAACCGACGAACCATCTCGATCTTGAGGCGATTACCAGTCTCAACGAAGCCCTTATCGACTTTCCGGGCGTGGTGCTCTTCAACAGTCATGACCACGAGTTCGTTTCGTCAATCGCGAACCGTATCGTGGAGATTACTCCCGGCGGCGTTATTGACCGCATGACCGACTTTGAAAGCTACATAACCGACGATACCGTAAAGGAACTGCGCACGCAGTACTACGGCGGAAGCATGAAAAAGGTCAATATTTAGGTTTAACGGTCAAGAATGTCTCCCCGGAGGCGAGCTACTTCGTCCCAATGGAAATCGAGGTCAAGAAAATCGAATATCGGTTTCCGGGGAGGACGGCGCTTTGCGTTGTGTTCGGCGATTGCCGCATCGAGATCGGTTACTACTGACCGGACGAGATAGGGTTCGCCGAACGCAAGCACATCACCATCCAGCGTGTAGGGGACCGGCTGCCGGTACGCGGCTTCGGTTCCCGCATATACAACCCGCTCCGGCTCGAACCGGAGCGTGCCGTCTTCAACGCGTATCCTGCCCTCTTCAAAATTGCGGATGATCTTTCCCGTCGCCGTTATGCAGGTATACAGGGCGCCATCCATCCGGAAAAACTTGGGCAGACGATATTCTTTCCCGTCCTTTCCGATAAACCGGCCGTCTACATCCCGTTCCCGGGCGTCGGTTTTCCAGTACCGGATGCGGAAATACCGCGATCCGTCAAACACCATCATGTAAAAATCTTTCGCGGGCTCAACCGGATACAGGCGAAGCGCGGGAACCGCCCCCGCGGGAAGCCAGACGCCGTCAAGACCGCCTGCGGGTTCTGTTCCGGCGGCAGATTGAGCTTCAGCGGCAGCGTTTCCGGCGCTTTCGGTCAGCTCAGCGCGTGCGACGGGATCAGCATCCGGAATCGAAAGCCGCACCATGAAATCCAGGAAGAGCGCATCCCCGATACGGGCCGCCGTGAACGGATACACCTTCTTGTCGCGGGGATAGCGGAGAGACAGGGAATGGATGTTGTCCGCAGCTACCCGCTGTGATCGGGGATTGGAAAAACAGGACAGCGGCGGGAACGATTCGTACACAAACCGGTAATACGGTTTGAGAACGATACGCATGTTGTTTTCCGTAAACTCGACAAAACGGTTTTCATTTTCCCATACGCCCCGGAGGGCTGCGGAAACGGGTGCCGGCTCTCCCGTATCTCCCCGCAATGGAAGAAAAAGGAGGGAGCAAAGAACCATGGACAACGATCGAATCCTGTTCATCAGCTACATCCTCCGGTCAATACAGCACATTGAGCAGGTACAAGGCGATAAAACCGATATTGATAATGCAAAACGACGCGAAAGCAGCGCGACGCATACGGGTAGTATAGGAATTGCCGTCATATATCCGGTACAGGATCCAGATGCCGTCTACTCCCAGAAGCACTATCGCCGGGAGGGTCCGATACAGACTTTCCGGGGAAATGGCTTTGACCGCGAGAAGCAGTGCCCCTGCAAGAAAGGCGGCCGCAACCACGTAAAAGAGTATACTGAGCCGTCTTCTGAGTTTGGGTATCCTGATGTGCTCACGACGCGAGGCAGGATAGGCCCCGAGCCCGGCAAGATACTGCCACCCGGGCAGACTCAGGTGCAAAAACACCCCGACAGTGAGCATCATGATTCCGAGGGCTGTACAAGCCAGGAGCAAAACCATGCTTCAGTTATACCCGCACAGCCCGTGAACCGTCAACGTTCCTGATCGGAAAAGAGCTCCGTGATTTCATTCCGGTAGATATCATTGATACGGTGACGCATCATTTCCTGTTTACCGGAAAGCTCCCGTCCAACCTGGAACGATTCGGCCAACAGCTTGAAACGGAAGATGAACTCGAAGGGACGGAATCCGTTCTGACGGTTGATCCTCGAATCTATGCCGGCGCGGAAGAGTTGCTGAACAAGGGGATGTTCCAGAAGCGCGGGATAATCTTCGGTTGGCAGATCGTTTTCCTCTGCATAGGCGATAACGAGCGCTTTCGCGGGAACGATGAGCGCGGTAAGATACTTCTTGTCCTGTCCCAACACGGCAACCGACTCGATGTATTCGAATGACTTGAGCGTTTGTTCGATGGGAGCGGGCTCAATATTCTCTCCGCCGAGCAACACGATGGTATCCTTGGCGCGCCCGGTAATCTTGATCTCGTAATCGTATGACAGCATGCCGATATCACCGGTATTGAACCAGCCATCGGCATCGATAGCCCGCGCGGTCAGGTCCGGTCGTTTGTAGTAGCCCTTCATGACCTGTCCACCCCGTACCATGATGACCCCGGTGGTTCCGGGAGGTAGCGCCGGAGGTATGTGCCACACGCCGTCCTTTGCCGATTCAATCGCCGCATCAAGAAGTTCCGAATCGACAATGCGGCATTCGGTATCGGTAAAGACCGTGCCGACACAGCCCGGACGCGGCCGATACTGGTTCCGGAACGAGAGGACCGGTGCCGTTTCGGTAATACCGTATCCTTCTATTATCTTTATGCCGATAGCCTGATAGAACTCGTCAATCTGGGGCTGGAGCGCGCCGCCGCCGGAAATGCAGAGGCGGAGACGACCGCCCATTTTCGCCCGGACTTTGCGGTACACGAGTACATCACCGAGAAAGCGCGGGATAATGAGCAACAGCCAGGGAATCAGGCCGACGAGGGTATCGAAGAGGCGAATCCGGTATTTGAACCGGGCAACCCGGCCGAATACGTGGTCCCGGGCCCAGCAGTATTTCTTTCCGACGCCGAGGAAGAACATGAACAGGACTTTCTTGATGCCCCCTTCTTTGCGGACTGTCCGCAAGATTCCGGTGGCGAGCGCTTCCCAGAGACGGGGAACGCCGGGGATTATCTGAGGTTTCATCTCGGCAATGTCGGGCAGCATGACCGCGCCGAGGGGTTTCGAGTAGACCAGGGCGCTCGTGCGTTCAATCGCGACATACTGCATGAGCCGTTCAAAACTGTGCCAGACCGGCAGTACCGACAGCCAGACATCGCCCGGCTCGCCGTAAAGAAGATAGGGGGTCCGTTCAAGCTGCCAGAGGTAATTCGACTGGGTCAGCATGACACCCTTGGGTTCACCGGTAGTCCCCGAGGTGAAAATGATTGTGGCAATGTCGTCCCGGGTCCCCTTCTCCATCTCCGCGTCGGTGAATTCGGTGGAACCATTGCGTTTTTTTCGCCCCTCCTCCTGAACCGCCGCAAAGGAAAGCAGTTTGACCGAAGCCTTTTTTGCCGCCTTCAGATCCTCCTCCGAGGGTTCCTGCATGAGAATGACGGTTTCAAGCGACTTGAGTTCCTTGTGGTTTGCAAGAATTTTCTTGAGCTGATGAGCGTTCTCCGCGATGGTTAACCGGCAATCCGTTGTGGAAAGGATGAAGGCGATCTCCTTTTCCATTGAATCGCATCCCCGGGGAACATCAGCGGCGCCCAGTGTCTGGATGGCGAGATCACTGATGAGCCATTCCTTCCGGTTGTCGGCAATGAGTCCCACATGGTCGCCCCGGACAACGCCGAGGCCGTTAAGGGCTACAGCAAAATCAAGTACGTCGTTATACAGATCACGATAGGTCCGTGTGATGAATTTTCCGTCCTGTCCGCGATACGCCTGCACCATGATTTCCGGATGAGCCAGCGCGCGGTTCCTGAAAAGACCGGGTAAGGTCTTGAATTGTTCCATATTGCATCCTCCCCTTACACCTAACTACGGCTTTCCCCTCCTGTCAATTGTTTTCTTCAATTGACAGTATGTTTTCCATGTTTCATTATATGCCAATGAGCAATCGTTCCTGGCAGACCGAATCCCTTGTCCTTTCATTATCACCGTTCGGAGAGGGGCACCGGAACGCGCTCCTCCTTACCCGGAACCAGGGGCTAGTACACGCAGCCGTGTTCGGCGGCCCCAAAAGCAGCCTGCGGGCACGCGTTTCACCCTGGCAAACGGGAACCGCCTGGCTGTACACCGATCCGGTAAAAAACATGGTTAAAATAACCGACTTCGATGTTCTTTTTTGGCGGCAGGGTCTTCGGGAGAATCTGGTACGGACCTGGTGCGCCTCGCTCTGTACCGAGCTGATCACGAAATCGCACGGAGTTGCGGACTGGACCCTGGTAAACGCATTTCTGGACGGTATCGCCGTGTCCGATGAGACCGAATGCCGTCTTGCCCTTTTACGCTTCCTCTGGCGGATTCTTTCCGGAGCCGGGCTCTGTCCCGACTGTGAAAGCTGCAGCCGGTGCGGCGCTGGAATATCGGGGAAAAATGGGGTACTATACTACTCGCCGTATGAAGACGGTTTTGTCTGTCCCGACTGCGCACACCGGGACGAACAGCGGATCCTCCTTTCGCGGGAGGCACTCGACTATCTCATGGCAATAACCCGTCTGAAACCGTCCGAAGTCCGGGCAATTCCGCTCGGGTACGGGGCGTACGCCGAACTCAGGAGCTTCCTGTTTTTTCTCCTGAACCGCATGGTGGGCAGTCCCCTGAAAACGCTGGAAACCGGCGAGGGAATCCTGTAATACCGCTACTACCGACAAGGAGCAACCGATGCGAGCCGTAGACATTATCATGAAAAAACGGGGAAACCCCGCATCTCCCTCCGGAGAAGAACTAACCCGGGAAGAAATCGAGTTCATCGTAAACGGCTATGTTCGCGGCGATATCCCCGACTATCAGATTGCCTCATGGCTCATGGCTGTCTATTTCAACGGCATGACCTTCGCCGAGACCGGCATTCTCACGGACTGCATGCTCAATTCGGGCGACCGGATTGATCTTTCCGGTATTACCGGCCCCTTTGTGGACAAGCATTCCACCGGCGGCGTAGGCGACAAACTCTCCCTTCCCCTCGCGCCCATTGTCGCCGCCTGCGGCGTCCGCGTTCCCATGATGAGCGGACGGGCGCTCGGCCATACCGGCGGAACCCTGGACAAACTTGATTCCATAACCGGGTACCGGTCCCTGATCAGCGTACCCGAATTCCGGAAATTTCTGGAGAAAACCGGCTTTGCCATGACCGGACAGACGAAGGAAATAGTCCCGGCGGACCGGCTCCTCTACGCCCTGCGTGATGTTACCGGTACCGTGGAGTCCATTCCCCTCATTACCGCGAGCATCCTGTCCAAAAAGGTCGCCGAAGGATCGGACGCCCTCGTTTTCGACGTAAAATGCGGCTCGGGCGCTTTCATGAAAACCTACGACGACGCGAAAAAGCTCGCAGAAAGTCTCGCGGGAACCGCCCGCGAAATGGGGAAACAGGCGATCGCCCTCATTACCAACATGAACGAACCCCTCGGCAACACCGTGGGCAATTTTCTTGAAATTGAAGAATCAATGGATGTTCTCGAAGGACACGGCCCGGAAGACGTTACCGAGCTGACCCTGGCCCTCGGGGCCTGGATGACCGTCCTGGGCGGAGTCGCGTCCGGCTATGCAGAAGGCATCGACCAGTGCCGCGACGCGGTCGCAAGCGGAAAAGCCCTGAAGCTCTTCCTGGAAAACGTTGAAAGCCAGGGCGGCGATGTATCGAAACTGCTTGCCGACCGGGGAAAACGGCGGAGTCCGCACCACGCGGAGTTCCGGGCGACCGAAACCGGCTACATAACCGGCATTGACGCCTTTTCCACCGGCCTTGCGGGAGTACATCTCGGCGTTGGACGAAACCGTACCGACGAGGCAGTCTGTCCCGAAGCTGGAATACTCCTTCGCCACCGGCGGGGCGACCGTGTTGAAAAGGGTACCGTCATCATGGACCTGTACGGCCGCGACGAAGCCGGCCTCGGAAGCGCGGCGGCTCTGCTTGAAAAAGCCGTGCGGTACGGAAACCGCGCGCCTGAAGCGGAACCGCTGATTCTGGGAGAAGTAACCGAGCTATGATTTGGAATAAAAAAGATATAAACCGGACACTGGTAAAAGACATGGTCCGTCGCTTCGAATGTGACGCCCTGACTGCTTCAATTCTTGCCCGAAGGAACATTATTGACGGCCCCGACATTCTCTACTTTCTCGAGGACGATCTCCGCTACCTTCATAATCCCTTCCTCTTCAAAGACATGGAAGACGCGGTAGACCGGGTGCTCCAGGCCCGGGAAGAAGGTGAAAAAGTATTGATATTCGGTGACCGCGATGTTGACGGTATAACCAGCACCTCGCTCCTGCACCGTGCGCTGACCGATATCGGCATAGACACAGAGTGGCGTGTTCCCTCCGGCAATGATCCCTACGGACTCACCATAGCCGCGGTGGAAACGCACGCCGAGAACAGCGGCACACTCATCATCACGGTTGATAACGGCATTTCCTGCCGCGACGCGGTTGCCCGGGCGAATGAACTCGGTATCGACGTTGTCGTCCTTGATCACCATAACCCGCCGGACGTGCTGCCGGACGCGGTCGCGATCATCAATCCGAAAATGGAAGACAGCGGATATCCCTTCCGGGACCTTGCCGGATGCGCCGTCGTGTGGAAATTCATCACCGCGCTCCGCTTTGCCCAGACGGAACTGTACAAACAGCAAATTTGTCTGTTGAACGTCCGTCCCGCAAATGAATCGTACCTCATTGAGGCGATCAAGGTCGTCAACATGACTGAACAAACCCGAATCAGCGAAACGGTTGTTCCCGGCATGGTGTCGATCAGTCAAACGCGGCTCGTACCCTTTTTGCAGGATCAGCAGATTTTTGTGTGGGATGCGCCGCTTCAGCAGAAACAGCTCGCAACTATCTTCGGCAAGGGAGTGGAATTCAATTTTCACGACCTCGCGCCGGAAATATCGCGCAGCATTCCGGCAATCCGGAACATGAGCCTACTGCGTCTCAAGGATTTTTCACGCATCGGACGATACCGGGACAAACCGATCAGTGAGCTGGACGGATTTTTCAACATTTTTGTTACCTTCATTCAGCGCCGAAACGAGTTGTTCGGCGACCGTGAAAAACAGGAACTGCAGCTCGTTGCGCTCGGAACCCTTGCAGACCTCATGCCCCTCGAGAACGAGAACCGTATCCTGGTCCGCCAGGGCCTTGCGGCAATCAATGAAAGCCCCCGCCCCGGGCTCGCCGAGCTCATGGCCCGCCAGAACCTTTCCGGGAAAAAAATCGGCACCGGGGACATTGCCTGGCTCATTTCCCCCGCGATCAATGCGACTGGCCGTATGGGTTCCCCGGAAGTCGCGGTGTCCCTCCTCCTTTCGGAAAACCAGGGAGAACGGAACAAGCTTTCCGAGGAAGTAATCCGGCTGAACAACGACCGCAAACAGCTCGGCACCGATGCCTGGGGCATAGCCGAACCGCTTGCCCGTGAAAGCCTCGAGAAACATCATGGCAACCTCGTTATTGCCGCCGATCCCCGCATACACCGGGGAATAACCGGTATCATGGCCAACCGCCTGACAAACTGTTTCCAGGTACCCGCAGTGGTGCTTTCCTTCATGGAAGACGAGACCCTTGTAGGTTCGATGCGGTCGGCACGGGGATACAATCTCCAGAACCTGCTTGAACCCTGCGCGGATCTTTTCATTGACCACGGTGGGCATACCTTCGCGGCCGGATTTTCGATACACAAGAAAAACCTTGACGAGCTGTATGACCGGTTCCTGCGGCTTTCTGCAGACATTCAGTTTCCCGACTCGGAAAACGGCGGTGAAGTCATGATTGATGCCGAACTTCCCCATGAATACCTTACCCCGTCAATTCTGGACCTAACCGACCGGTTTGAGCCATACGGCGAAGGAAATGATCCCCTGACCTTTCTTGCGAGAAACATGAAAATACTGGCGGCGGACATCATGGGGAAAACTGAAAAACTCCACCTGAAACTGACGTTCGCCTGCGGAACCTACAAATGGCCCGCAGTGTACTGGAAGGCCGCGGAACGACTGAACCGCGATTTTGCCGTGGGAGACGCGGTTGATACCGTCTTTACCGTAGGACGAAATTCATTCAATGGCAGTGACATACCCCAGCTCATCCTGCAGGATGTTCAAAAACCGGCAGGCGCATGAGACGGGTGCGGAAATTCCGGCAAGTTAGCTGCATACTCCTCGCCGTCGGTCTGTTGATAACCGGCGTAACTGCGACAGCCCGCGGGAAAGGTGACACCGAAGATACTACGGTTCTCTCGATAACCGCCCCCGACTCCGCCAGTCCAGGAGAAACCGTTTCCGTCATTATAACAACTCCCGACGAACAAGAAGCCATTTCCGCAGTTCTGTACTCCATGCTGGAAGAACCCGTAGTGCGGGCACAGGCCTTCCCGCTGGATAGAGACAAAAAGTCTGCGTACCGGTTTGCCGCATTTATTCCTCTCGGCACGCTTTCGGAAAGCGGTGTCTACCGTCTGGAAATCCACTGTGGAAACACGATTGTTACCCGGGAACTCCGGGTGGAACACCGGGATTTTATCGAAGAGACCATCCCGCTCGATAATAAAAACACCGCCATAAAATCCGATACCAGCAAGAAACGCATGGAACAGATCAACAAGCTTACTAAAATACTCCAGACAGTCTCCACTGATGCCCCGATCTTTCCCGGACCGTTTGTATCTCCGGTAAGCGCTACCCGAAGAACATCCCATTTTGGGGACCGGAGAACCTACCGCTATTCGAACGGAAAAACCCGGCGAGATCTTCACTTCGGCATTGATTACGGAATCCCGACGGGAACCCCGGTTTTCGCGTCCGGAGACGGCAGGATCGTTATGGCGGAATCGCGCATTACCACCGGGTGGACAGTAGTGATTGAACACTTACCGGGGATCTATAGCCTGTACTATCATCTTGACCATCTCGATACCGCCGAAGGAGAATTCGTCAGGGCAGGAACGCTTATCGGAAAGTCCGGTTGCACCGGCCTTTCAACGGGTCCCCATCTCCACTGGGAATTCCGCGTTAACGGAGAAGCGGTTGACCCTGACTGGTTTGCAGGACGAGTCCTGTTCTGAGTGTTGACCTTACCATGAATTTTTGTCATAGTAGCGGGATACCGACGGTCATACCGGAAGGGGGTGATTTACAGTGGCTCATATTGTCGTAGACGACTCCGAAAACCTCGAGAAAGCGATCAAGCGTTTCAAGCGCATGGTTGAAAAAGAGGGTATTATTCGCGAATGGAAAAAGCGTGAATACTACGAAAAACCTTCCACCATCCTTAACCGGAAGAACAAGGCCCTCCGCCGGAAGCTCATGAAGAAAACCCGGAAAACCCGGGAGTCGAAATCGTACTAATACAAACACCGGCCCAAAAGGCCGGTTTTTTTGTCAACAATTTTAGTAGCATTGACCTTTTAAATAAAGGCATCTATTATTACATTATATATGGGATACGCCACCAGCCAGCAGCTTACCCGCTATTACGAGCTGTATCAAAATATTGACGTCACCTTTACCAAGGAAGTTATCAGTACTACCCGTCTTATACCGTCGCAGATATACATCAAAGCGCTGGGCGGACAGTGGCCTTGTGTTATCAATACAACCTCGATGACCGGCGCCAAAGTTATTGCCGGGGTAAAAAGCGGCGTATACGAGAAAATTCAACAGGGCAATACCTCGGTTAACTTGCGTTTTTCATTCGCTGATCCGGAGAAAAACGAGCCCATCTCGTTTTTTGTGTCGGCGAAGGTAACCGGGATAAACCAGTATTCGGGTTCTCCCGATCTGGTTCTTATAAATCTGGTATATACCCAACGGGCGCCGGATGATCTCATTGAAAAACTCGGTCAGCTTCTTGAAGCGAATATCAACTCGACAAAGCGGCGGGAAGACCGCATCCTCATTACTCCGGACGCGATCCGGAAAATTGGTATTGTTCAAAAAGAGACCGTTATTTTTATTCAGGGTATTCCCCGCCGGTGTATTCTCCGTGATCTGTCGTTTTCGGGTGCCAAGGTAATAATGGTCGGAATCGCACAGTTTCTGAAAGAGAAGGATGTGGTTCTCAGAATAGACCTTGAGGATCCCAGAACAGCCGTGGGAATCAAGGGTCGCATTGTCCGTACCGAAGATGTTGAAAACCGGAAGGATCTGGTTGCACTGGCAATTCAATATCTTGAAGGGCAAGTACCGATGGTCTACAAGATGCACATCAATAACTTCCTTTCACAACAACGGGCACCCGCAAGAGCAGGATCACCCGCCGCGGACAAAACCCGTGTTGACGGAGAAGGAAAATCAGCCGCGGATACCGCGCGGAATGATGAAGACAAACCGGCACCAGCCGGTCAGGACCAGCAGGCGGAGGAAGCACCGGACGCCGCTGAATCAGACAGTCAGCAATAAGCTGCAGAAAGGACACCATGCCCCATCCACTCGATTCACTCATGTATTTCACCATGCCGGCGGAACATCATCTTTCATCCGGTTTTCCCGGATTCGATCCTTCAATTCCCCTTCCCGTACAGCTGAGCGCTCCGGATGAGGGGTTCAAGCCGGACCATCTCACCGCGGAAATGATCCTCGCGGGTATTCTCACCGTTCTGGCCTATGATATAGACAATGCCCACATCGAGTATTACCGTACGCTTATCAGGGCGGTTCATCCAGAAATCCGTACCGAAATGACCGAAGCCGCCATTTTGAAAATACATAACGGCGATTTTGATCTCGCGGAGGAGATCTTTCTGTCCCTCAAGGGTCTCGACCCCGAAGATCGGGTAACCACTCTCAATCTGGCCCTCCTGTATGACGAGCGTGCCGATTCCTTGCGGACAAGCGGTCTCGATGAGGATGCCGAGGCGTACGACAATCTGGCCTTCGAATACTACCGCGCATCCATGACCGCCGATCCGCCCATTCCGGACGCGTTTTTCAACGCGGGATATTTTTACCTCAAGCAGAAAAATTTCCGCAAAGCCAGGGAATGTCTGGAATCGTATCTTGAACTGGAAGATGGTACATCGGAAACGGCAAAGATCCGCAAAGAACGCGCGTCGTCAGTTATTGAAACCATCGCCTCGCGGAAGCTGGACGACGATCTGTTCAAAACTGCGTACGACAACATCATCATGGGCAATGAGGAAGAGGCGCTCGAGAAAATCCGTCTTTTCATGGAAAGTCATACCGGGGTTTGGAACGCATGGTTCCTTCTGGGCTGGGCCCTCCGCCGTCTGGAACGCTGGGAAGACGGCCGTGCCGCCTTTATGAAGGCGCTTGAGCTGTACAACGCCGCCCTTGCAGAATCCGTAGAACCGGATTCTTCAGGGGGCCTGACCGATATCTGCAATGAACTTTCAATCTGTCTCATGGAACTGGGAGAGCTGGACGAAAGCAGGAGATTTCTGCTTGCAGCGCTTGAACAGGAGCCGGAAAACACCAAAATCATTTCAAATCTTGGAATGGTTTCCTTGCGCGCGGGCAACACGGCTGAAGCCGCAGGATTCTTTAAAACCGTGCTGGAAATGGACCCCAACGATCTTCTCGCCCGGGAAATGCTTCAACGCACCGAAGGTTAACGGATTGCTTTGAGCAGAGCAAGGCTCTCAGCGTCCAGCCGGCATCCGGGCTCAAGAGCAACCCGGTCAAACCAGCCAGAAGGAACTTCCAGCGCGTACCGCATCGAAATAGTACTCGATACAACCGAAAGATCCCCGGGTTTCATGTCGTAAATTTCGCGGATGGTTCCAGAGGAATCGATAAACGCGATGGAAAGCGGCACAAGGGTGTTTTTCATCCAGAAATGCATGCGGGTATCCGCGGCGTACCAGAAGAGCATCCCCTTCCCGTCTTCAAGTTTTTTCCGCCACATGAGCCCCTGGGCCTGTTCTTCACGGCTTTTCGCGATCTCAGCGTCAACTTCAACGGAACTGCCGTCCACTGCGGTAAAAACCAGCAGTTCGGTGGGAAGACGGCTATCGACGCAAGCGGCAAAAAAAGGAACAACCAGCAGCAGTACAAGAACTACGGCGGGGAATCTAGAACTCACTGAGGAACTCCTCCCGCAGAATGTCGGTAATTGCGCGTTCTTTTGTGTCGGTTTCAACGAGTTGTGAGAACACGGCCTTGTCCACATATTTTACGGTCAGCGGCCGCTCAAGGGTCAGGGTGACGCGTTCGTCGGACCAGAGGGCCCTGCGGGGGTCGAGGCTTTCAGGTTCGCCGTATTTATCGACCAGGGCTGTATACACGGAGTAATAGTCGATACGTTCGGTGTTGAGGCGGAATATCATGACATAGAGCTTGTCTTCATGAAACTGAAACCATGAGCGTGCAATAAAGGACGGACCGGCCGTTTCAATGAGGCTGCGGTTTTCTCCGTGCAGAAGGGATACGTCACGGTCGCCCCGATATCCGAACATGCTGTCTTTTTTCAGCTGTTCCTTCACAGTGTCCATATCCATCCCCAGGGAAACGGAACGGTAGGTATCCGGAAGCGGAGCGGATTCAGCGTATACGAGAACGGCGAAGCACGCTATAACAGCGGCTGCAATGCGTCTTTTCATGGTGTAATTATCGGAAGAAATACCGGTAAACTATAGGCGGCGAAACGGGTTACCAGAGCACGGTGCTGTTGGTTGAGCGGTTTTCGCTCCGGGCGCGTTCCATATCCATGAGTTTCTTGCGGTATGCGTTCTGTTTGGTCAGTTCAACAAGATCGGTAACCGTAATGCGGTCATCGATAATGCGGATAATCGGTTCACGAAGGAATTCGCCCACAACCTGGCTTACCTGTTCCTTGGCGATACCGCACATGTTTGCGAGTTCCGTCGGTCCGAAGTCGAAGGTATAGGATTTTTGGGCCTGGAAGGGAATTTTCAGTTTTTCAACCTGGAGCATGAGCATGTCGTACATGCGACTCACCGGATCCTTGATGACCGTATTCGCAAGCTGCTTGTACATGAGCCAGATTCGGTCCGCGAGCGTGGTGGTCAGCCGGGCAATCAGCTGCGGTTGCGTCGCGACCATCTGGTTGAAGTTCTGGCGGTTTACCGCCAACAGCTGGGTTCCCGCCTGGGCGATGGCGCTAGCGGACCGGGGTTTGTTTTCCAGGAGCGCCATTTCGCCGAACATGTCGCCGGTTTTGAGAACCGCCAGCAACACTTCGTTATTGTCCACTATCTTGGTTATCTTGACCTGTCCTTTCTGGATTATGTACAGCTCGGTACCGGGCTGGCATTCGCAGAAAACCATGGCTTCATCCTGGTAAATCCGGGTCATTTCGCCTGTTTTGGGTTCGAGCATTTCGGCGTTGATGGAGGTTCCCATGGCCTTCAGGGCCATGAAGCGTTCCCGCGCGGCCGTGGAAAACTCTCCGTTGGGCGCATTTTTCAGGTAGTGATAGTAAGCGTATATCGCAAGCGAGTACTTTGAAAGCTTCGCGTAGTACTCACCGATGGTGAACAGATGCGTAATGTCGCTCTGAACGTTTTTCTTGAGGGTTATACGGGTAAGCGCTTCGTCCAGGTAGCGCATTTTTTTGGTGAACGAGTAGATAATCTTCATGGCTACCGGGGTGTTTTTTTCGATAAGGTCCGAAAACTGGTCACGGCTGACGGAAATGAGGGTCACATCGGTAAGTGCGATGGCGGTTTCAATCTGGCTGTGTCCGGACATGCTGGAAACGACGCCGATAAAGTCACCGGGACCGAGAACATTTCCGCCTTCTTCAGCCACCACTTCTGTATTCTTGGTTATCTGAACCTTTCCGCCCTGAATGATATAAAAACGGTTCGATTCGGCCTTGCCTTCAACGAGAATATAGGAACCTTTTCTAAAATTGACAAATGCTAGCTGTAACAATCGATACCACCCGTCCTCACAGTATAAGTTTGACCCCGCACAATGTCAATTAAAAGTCCATAAACGGGGATAGTCCGTCGTTCCGCAGCATGTACTGTTTCTCCAATGCGTAAAACAAGTGCATCGCCGCGGAAAAATCCCGGGAATTCCGGTCAAATTGCCGGATAAAGGCACGGACGGTTTGTCCATCCGAAAGCGTACGGTCCATGTCTTCTTTTCGTACAAGAGTGACGAGATCCTGGATACGTAGCCAGGGTATGGTAGCGAGCACCAGATGCGGGCGCATCGCGAGCATGTCTTTCATGACCTGCGGACGTTCGGTAACCCATGCCTGACGAGTGCCGGCATCCCCGCCCCTGCGGGCAGATTCAAGCCAGCGGGAGGCTGTTTCGTTCTTGCGCAGCTGCGCGGCGTCGCGAAGCACCCGGTCCAGAGCGGTGTCCCATGAAGAGGCGAGGCGGTCCAAAAGCACTACGGGATCCGCGCTGATCATTTCCACATGGTAGGACTTCCAGCGGTTTCTGAGGTCGTCCCATTGTTCAAAATAGTCACCCTCGGGGAAGTCGGCAGAAGCGATAACACCCGATTCAGGAATGGCAACCATGCGTCCGGGAACGGCCGACATGCCGTTCAGCGGAGAACCCTGAATGCCGGTTATGTCGGAATACGCGTAACAGTACACCTCTCCTTCCCGGCAGGCTACGAGCGAATTTCCATAAAAGGTTGCCGCGTTGAACTCCGTGCCCCGGACTCCGAGTACGGAGGTAGTGGTACGGACCCGTATTGACGAATCGGCTCCGCCGAGACGTTTTACCTTGAGCGAGACTTCCCCGCCAAGGAGAAAGATGTCGTTCGAGGTTTTTGTTTGCAGTTGGTCACGGCGGATTATCGCCGAAGATTTCTCCGAAAGGGTCAGGGTTCCCGTAATGCCGGAAGACGGCAAAAAGGCAAGGGAGACCGTCGAGTTTGCTTCACAGCACACCTGATCGAGGTTTTCGACCGAAAAGCCCATGTCAACGCGGGCAATGCGCTTGCCGTCCCGGATTACCGAGACCCGGCCTTCACAGTATTCAACGGTACCGATTGACTGCGAGGCGAGAAGCGCTGCGGTACACAGAAAATAAAGTGCGAATACGGCTTTAGTCATTTTCATAGGTTTTCGTCCTTCTCTGCGCGTTGCCACTCACCGGCAAAAACAACCTCGGTCTCCAGAAGAAACCCGGTTTTCTCATACACGGCCGTGCGTACCTGTTCAACCAGTCGCCGGATATCTTCCGCGCTCGCGTTACCCCGGTTTATTATCAGGTTGCCGTGCCAGGGCGCAACCTGTGCGCCGCCCACGGTGAATCCCCGAAGCCCGGCTTCATCAATAATCTGTCCGGAACTCTTGCCGAAGGCACGGTTGTTTTTGAACATGCTGCCGGCGGACGGATAACGGAAATGCCCTTTTTGTTCGCGGTCCCGTACGCACCGGTCCATGACGGCCAGGATGGTTTCCGTATCGGCAGGAACAACGCTGAATACGGCGGAAAGAACCACCGGCGGAGTCCCGCGATCCGGTTTCGGGCCGCAGTCCTGAAACGGCGATTTCTTGTATCCCCATTCCTCTTCCTTCCGGTCAACAACTTCAACTGTATACCTTCCTTCATGAAAAACCAGTACCTCGGCGCGAAAAAACACATCGGATACCGACCGGTCATAACAGCGAGCATTCATGTATACGGCACCACCGACGGTTCCCGGAAGCCCGGCGAACTGCTCAAGACCGGAAAGCCCGCGTTCCGCACACCAGGAAACCAGCTCGTCGACCGGAAGGCCGGCGCCGGCGGAAACCAGGGTATCTTGCAGGGAGATCGAGCGAAATGCGGCAAGGGAAACGCAGGCGCCCCGGAGGCCGTGGTCCGATATCACAAGATTCGATCCCCCACCGGTAATCCAGACCGGAACGGATTCTTCGTGAAAAAAGGACAACAACGCGGTAAGCTCCTCTACGGAGTCCGGTTCAACGTAAAAATCCGCCGGACCGCCAACCCGGAAGGTGGTATGGAGTGTCATGGGTTCGTCGAAGCGGACGCGTTCAGCAAGACGCGGGAATTCGCGGGCAATGTTGCATTTTTCCCATAATTTCCGTACATTGTTCATTATTCCGGCAGTATACCCCATTGCCGGACAAATGACGAGACCGGAGGAAGCGCCATGTCTTTGGAACTGTACAACACCATGGGACGATCCATGCAGAAATTTACTCCCCGTACCCCGGGGAAGGTCGGGTTCTACGGCTGCGGACCCACGGTCTACAACTACGCTCATATCGGAAACCTGCGCGCGTTCGTCTTTCAGGACACCCTCGCGCGTTCACTGCGATTCCTCGGCTACGAAGTAACCCATGTCATGAATGTGACCGACATCGGCCATCTCACCGGCGACAACGACGACGGCGAAGACAAGATGGTGAACCAGGCACGTGAAAAGGGACAATCGGTACTGGAAGTCGCCGAATTCTATACCAAGGCATTTTTTGACGATATTGACCGCCTCAACATTCTCCGGCCCACGGTCATGTGCAAGGCCACCGACCATGTTGACCAGATGATCCGCCTGATACAGCGCATTGAGGCGAACGGCCACACCTACTCGGCTGGAGGGAACCTCTATTTTGACATTTCCACCTTCCCCGGATACGGAGCGCTCGCGAACTTCAATCCCGACGACCTGAAGGCGGGAACCCGGGTGGATATCGACGAAAACAAGCGCAATCCCTTCGACTTCGTCCTCTGGTTTACGAAAAGCAAGTTTGAAAACCAGGCGCTCGTATGGGATTCTCCCTGGGGACGCGGCTATCCCGGCTGGCATATTGAATGTTCGGCCATGAGCATGGAATACCTTGGAGAACAGTTCGACATTCACACCGGCGGTATCGATCACATACAGATCCACCATACCAATGAAATAGCCCAGAGCGAGGGCGCAACCGGAAAGAAGTGGGTTAATTACTGGCTCCATAACGAGTTTCTCGTCATGGACAAGGGAAAGATGTCCAAGTCCTCCGGTGAGTTCCTGACTCTCCAGTACCTCATCGACAAGGGATTCGATCCGCTCGATTACCGCTTTTTCCTCCTCGGTGGGCACTACCGCAGTCAGCTCACCTTTTCCTGGGAATCCATGGAAAGCGCCCGGAATTCCCGGAGGAGCCTGGTACAACGCCTTGCCCGTATAACCGAAAACGCGGAGGCCGTGCCGGAATCCCTGCCTGCGAACTCCCCCGCGAACGAATGGATTGACCGTTTCCGCGCGGACATTGAGCAGGACCTGTCCACGCCGCGGGCGCTTTCCCAGCTCCAGGGGCTTATCCGGGACACGGACGTACCCCCTGCGGAGGCGCTTGCCGCGGTAGCGCGTATGGATCAGGTGCTCGGCCTTGATCTGATTGAATCCGCTGCGTCCCTCGTTGCCTCGTCGAAAGAAACAGGCGACATCGACGATGGGCGCATAGATGCCCTCATCGCCGAACGGACCGATGCGAAAAAGGCGAAAAACTTCTCCCGTGCCGATGAAATCCGTAACCAGCTGAAAGAGAGCGGCATTATACTTGAAGACACCGCTTCGGGAACAACCTGGAGACGTTCTATTGGAGAAAAGTAATGCTCTGTAACCATTTCGGGGGATCCCTTGTTTGACGTCATGAGACCCCTCGATGCGAACAATGATGCGCACTTCAGGGAAATATACACAGAAACCATGCCGGTACTTTTCAAGGTAGCGTACCGAATTGCCGGCAGCGAAGAGGCCGCCGAAGATCTTTGCCACGACGCCCTGATAAAGATGACGGAAAAGGAAATGAAATTTCCGTCCGTCAACGATGCGAAATACTGGCTGATCAGGGTTGTAAAAAACGCATCGCTCAATTACGCGAAACGGAAAGGCCGCGAACGCCGGGCATATGAGCGGGCGCTCAAGGAAGACCGGCGGAAAATGGATTCGGGTGAAACCGAACTGTTGAAAAGCGACACCATAGACCGTGTGCAGAACGCACTTGACCAACTCCCGGATAATCTCCGCGCGGTGCTGCATCTCAAGGAATATGGCGAACTGAATTACAAGGAAATTGGACGGGTCCTCGGTATTACCGAAGGAAACGTAAAGGTACGGGTTTTCCGTGCACGTGAACAATTATCAAAACTGATAGGAGCGGACGATGTCTACATGCCCTGATTCGGATCTGTTTTCGGCCTATGTTGACGGTGAGATACCCTCTCCCTGGAAGGAAAAACTTGAAGCTCATATTGCTTCCTGCCAGGAATGCGCCGAACGTACCGAACGGTATGATCATCTCCATCATCTGCTCGCCGGGTCCGGAGAGAAAATCTCCCTGGATCTTGAAGCCTCCTACACGCGGCTCATGGCACGCCGTTCCGCTCAGGTTTCCCGCAACCGGGAAAAACCGTTCAGCTGGGTTTCCGGGTCGGTACGCCTTCCCGTACCCGCAATGGCGGCCCTTTTCATGTTTGCCCTCCTGATTCCCGCGTGGTTCTCTTTCCGCGCAGGCATTCAGACAGCCCGGGAACCACAGATTCTCACGGCGAATGTTTCCACGCTTTCGGACCTCATCGCCCAGAGACAGGACTCGCTCCGCCTGCCAGTATCGGACACCGCGCTTATCAGCAACGATTTCCCGGCAAAAACCCGATCAAACATCCTGCTTGATAACGGAAAGTCGCTTTTTACCGTTGTTGACTACTCCAGGCAGTTTTCACCCGATTCGAACCTTTTTGACAATGCGGAAATTGTCATCATCCGGCTTCCCAATCTTGCGCACTTCAACAGCGACGGCCAGTCACTGTTTGACGGAGAATCGGTACTTCCGGTGGCACTCTTCGAAAAATGATACGTACCGTCCTTGTCAAACTCCTCAAAACATCGCCGCTGTTCCGGCTTGTGCTCATTCCGCTTGCCTTTATCATCTTTGCGGGCCTTTTTCTCGTCATAGACGTACTTGCCCATAAAAAACCCGAACTGCACCTCCTTGAACCGGCAATTGCCCAGAGCGGCGAGGTTGTTGTTATCCACGGGGATCATTTCGGCACCAGTCCGCAAGACAACTGGGTTGAAATTTCAGGAGACCGTCTTTCCGCCAACACGATTCTTGAGTGGGAACCAAACCGGATCATGGTACTTCTGCCCGAGACCGTACAGGACGGTCTGGTCTATGTCGCGACCGGCGCCGGGAAGAGCAATCCCCTCATTTTCGCGAACCGGAGTAATATTCCGGTACGGAATGTCGTTCAAACATCCATAACATTTCCGGAAATTACCGGCTTTAACACACCGCGTGTTGAAACAGGAAAACGGCTGGTCATAAGCGGAAAGAATTTCGGCCTTTCCCGCGAAGATTCCCGGGTGCTTTTTACCTGGCAGCTTGATCCCGCCATACCGCTCTCTCCGCAAAACCGCATCAGCCAGTCAACCATACCCTGCTCCGAAACGCTCTTCGAGTATGAATTCTGGAGCGATCAGGAAATTCGGGTACGGGTGCCGGACGGAGCGGCAAGCGGCAGTGTCTATGTCCAGACGTCACGGGGCTTGAGCAATGGGGAACCCGTTCAAATTATCAACCAGCCGGGTAAAAAACTGTATTCCGATCAACGGACGTACACCGTATCGCTCAATGTAGATATAACCAATATTACCGCGGAAGACGGAAACATGCTGCTGCTGCGAATTCCCCGACCGGTTGCCTCGGCGACACAGCGCAATATCGAGATAACCCGTTCCGAGCCCGCACCGTACCTGGAAAACTACCGGGGAATGATATTCCATCAGTTTGAAAACCTCCGGCCGGGCCGTACGCTGAGCGCCTCGCACACCTTTCTGGTAACGGTATACCGTGTGGAAACGGAAATTACCGCAAACCAGGTACGCCCCTACACCGACACCGATTCTCCCGTATATCTTCTCTACACCGCTTCTGATCCGGTTATCCCTTCCAATAATCCGGACATTATCCTGAAAGCGGCCGAGATTCTGGGAAACGAGAAAAACCCCTACAGAAAGGCAAAACTCATTTATGACTGGGTTACCGAAACCATGGAATGGAAGGAGCACGAGAACCCCAACCGGGGCGTTCTTGACGCTCTTGCAGATACAAGCGGTTCCGCATGGGACATGGCACTCCTTTTTACCACGCTGGCCAGGGCCTCGGGTATCCCCGCGATTCCGGTCGCCGGTATTGTTGTTGACGAGAATCGTGAATCCCGCATACATTGGTGGGCGGAATTCTACCTTGAAAACTTCGGATGGGTTCCGGTTGATCCGGCCATGGGTCTCGGTAAACCCGTACATACACCCGGCGACAATACGCGCGAATGGTATTTCGGCAATATCGATCCGTATCGAATTGCGTTCTCCCGCGGCTGGACGGACCAAAAACCGATGACGCAAAAAAGCAGGATTGTACATCGCCCGCGCTCGTACGCGTTTCAGCCCATCTGGGAAGAATCCGGTGGAAATCTGGAAAAATATACATCATTCTGGGGAGATCCCCGCGTAACGGGCGTGTACTGATTTCGTCCGCTATGAAAAGGAGTTCATCATGGTTACCGTTCTCTCACTCGGCGGTTCGATTGTCGCGCCCGATTTACCCGACACCGGATTTTTGACCGAGTTTTCCACCCTCGTACGTTCCTGGCTCGCGGAAGATCATTCCCGCAAACTCATCATGGTCGTCGGTGGCGGCGGACCGGCACGTTCCTGGCAAAACGCTTACCGGGCAATCTGCCCCGGAGAAAGCAATGAACAGGCGGACTGGATCGGCATAATGGCGACCCGCCTCAACGCCCAGCTCTTGCGCGCGCTCTTCTCGGACATCTGCCCCGCGGACGTTATTTACGATCCCACCCAGGTGGACGTGTTCTCCGGGCGGGTTCTTGTGGCCGCCGGATGGAAGCCCGGCTTCTCGACGGACAACGACGCGGTCCTTCTGGCGGAACGCTTCAACGCCGACACCGTTATCAATCTTTCCAACATAGCCAAGGTTTATACCGACGATCCCCGAACCAACCCCGACGCCAAACCGATCGATGAAATCAGCTGGGCGGACTTCCGCAAGCTGGTGGGAGACGAATGGGTTCCCGGCAAAAATGTTCCCTTTGATCCGGTCGCAAGCCAGCATGCGCAAAAAAGCGGCCTGACGGTCATATGCGCCGCCGGCCGCGATATAGAAAACCTCCGCGCAATTTTAAACAAAAAACCCTTTACCGGGACCGTTATCCGCTAACTCCGACCGTCCCGGTCAGCCGGCCGGGAAGTTGTACAGGCGGGTCAGCAGCGCGGCGAGTTTTTCGCCGTACTGCCGGTCCGCGGCCCATGTGCCGCCCAGGCCGCCGATGGTCGCGGCCTTGCCACGCGGGGAAACATACTTGTACCGGGGATCGACCAACTCCTGCGCAAGCGGCTCCGTTGAACCATACGCCTGCAAGTGTTGCACGTGCGCGCGCACACCGGTCCGTTCGTCCGGGAACCGCAGGCCCGGCTGTTCCGGACCTATTGCTCCGAGCCCGCAGAAATTGTTCATGTCTTCCGTTACCAGATTTCCGAACCGCAAGAATCCCGTTTCCAGACACATCTGAATGAATGCCACGTCGGCATTAACCCGCTCCACAGCGGCTTCCTCGCGGTAGAGCCGGGCAAGCCGGTATACTTTTGCCTCGTCCGCTTCGGGATTGTTCTCCCGGAAAAACGCGACCAGTGTTTCCATGTCTGCCGTGCCGGCACCCATAACCGGATATCCTGGATCTATCACTACCCCCGGACGCCGCGGGGCAGTGGCACAGGAAAAAAACAGAATAACCGCAATAAAAGGAAAAAATGCATGTTTCATGACGAATTCATCGGCGGAAACCGGCCAAAACCTGATGTTTTCGCCTACAAGTACGGGTGGAGGAATCCCTGATGAAACAGACTGACAAACCCGGCATACGGGAACAGCTCAGATACCGCGGAGTACGGTATTTGAGCGATCATGAACTGGTTGCCCTTACACTTCGCTCCGGTACGAAACGCATGCCCGTGGTACCGCTTGCCCACCGGGTAACCCGTGCCCTGGATACCGCCAATGAGGAGGTCAACCTCGAAACACTGAGCGCGCTGGATGGCATGGGTTACACCAAGGCAGGGACCATTCTCGCGGCGCTCGAACTGGGACGCCGGTATTCGGGCGTCTACCTGAACCGGGTGCACAGTGCGACAGACGTGTATCCCCTGGTACGTCATTACTCCGACCGGAAACAGGAGCATTTTATATGTCTTTCCCTCAACGGCGCGCATGAAGTGCTGGCAATACGGGTAGTCAGTATCGGGATTCTGAATAAAACCATCGTGCACCCGCGGGAAGTATTTGGCGATCCCATCTCGGACCGGGCGGCCGCGATCGTGGTTTGTCACAACCACCCTTCCGGTCAGCTCGAACCTTCCGAGGAGGACATCGCCATTACCCGCCGGCTTTCCGAAGCCGGCGAACTGCTCGGCATCAACCTTCTGGATCACCTCATCCTCAGCCCCCGGGGAGGGTATTACAGTTTTGTGGAATCGGGTATTTCTCTCCGCTAGATTCAAAGAAATATTCTTGTCGATACGCCCATTCAATGCTATTCTGGGATATCGTTTCCAACCAAGGAGGATTCCATTACAATGGAAAAACTATTCAAGCTGAAAGCACACGGTACCACCATCAAGACCGAATTGCTTGCGGGTATCACCACCTTTTTGACCATGGCTTACATCTTGGCGGTCAACCCCGGAATACTGGGAGACGCCGGCATGAATTCCGGCATGGTCTTTACCGCGACGGCGCTCGCGTCCGCGATCGCTACCATACTCATGGCGGTAATGGCGAACCTGCCGATCGCACTTGCACCCGGCATGGGACTGAATGCTTTCTTCACCTACACGGTCGTCCTCGGCATGGGATATTCACCGGAAATTGCGCTTACCGCAGTATTCCTTGAAGGTATCCTGTTCATCGTGCTTTCCTTCTTTAAAGTCCGGGAAGCAATAATCAAATCCATACCGGCGAACCTCAAACGAGCGGTTGCCGTTGGTATCGGTATCTTCATTACACTCATCGGTATGAAAAACGCCGGCATCATCGTTGACAATCCCGCGACACTCGTGGCCCTCGGCGATGTAACCAGCGGAACAGCCCTTCTTGCCCTGATCGGTCTCGTGATCATCGCCGTACTGCACGCGAAGAAAGTACATGGCGCCATCCTGATCGGCATTCTCGCCACCACCGTTATCGGTATCCCCATGGGTATTACCGCGCCGTTCGGTGGATGGTCCGGATGGAAACCGTTCAGTGCACCGCCGTCACCGTACTTCTTCAACTTTGACTTCTCGGCTGTGCTGACCCTCAAGTTCTTCACCGTATTTTTCGCCTTCCTCTTTGTTGACATCTTCGACACCGTGGGAACCCTCGTGGGTGTAACCACCCAGGCCGGTCTCACCGACAAGGATGGAAACATTCCCCGCGTAAAGCAGGCCCTTCTTGCCGACGCTGTGGGAACCTCCGTAGGTGCGGCGCTCGGAACCTCAACCGTTACGAGCTACATCGAGAGCTCTTCCGGTGTTGCAGCCGGCGGACGAACCGGTCTTACCTCCCTGTTTACCGGCGGACTGTTCCTCCTCGCGCTATTCCTCTCGCCGCTGTTCCTGCTTATCCCGGGAGCCGCGACCGCGCCGGCACTCATTCTGGTCGGATTCCTCATGATGAAGCCCGTTCTTGAAATTGACTTCGCCGATCCCACCGAAGGCATACCTGCGTTCCTGGCGATCATCATGATGCCCTTCTGCTACAGCATTGCGGAAGGTATCGTATTCGGCGTTCTTTCCTATGTCGTGCTCAAGGTTTGCACCGGCAAATACAAACAGGTTACTCCAGTTACCTGGGTTATCTTTGTCGTGTTCATTTTGCGCTTTATGATGCATTAATCTTTTCTTTTTCAGCCCGGGAGAGTATCATGGAGTACATGAAATCTTCCGGGCTTTTTTTATGCGCGTTTTTTTTTCTTCTGCCTTTTTCCGCCGCGGCGGAAAACAGCCGCACAACAATTGAAAAACTCGGCGGAGAAAACCCTCCGGCAATCCTGACCATTACCGCGGACATTCCGAAAACTGAAGTATACATTAACGGACACTACGAAGGACTCGTCCCCCAAACTCTTGACCCGGCTCCTCCGGGACTCCTTACCATTTCGCTCATCCGGGACGGCTACCACCATGAAACGTTTACCGCAGATGCGGTATCAGGCGAACACCGGACTATCCGGGTTGAATTGCGCGCCAAAACGGGAAGCATTGTCGTGGAAGGCGCACCAGACGGTCTCGTCTGCAGCATCCCGGGAATTGGTCCCTATGTACCGGGCACCGGTATCCCCGAAGGTGAATACCAGCTCAGAATCGGGGCATTCGGTTACATATCCCAAACTACGCCCGTCTTTGTGCGCTACGGACAGGAGACAATTGTAGACGGCCGCCTGCAGAGCGCGCCATTCCAGCTCGAATCCTTCAAAGCGCAGGAGCGCTCGTATAATCCGGAAAGCTCAACTCCGCTCATCTTTACCGTTTCCGCGACCGCACCGGGTACCGCCCGTATCGTTATAACCGATATTGAAGGACATGAAGTCCGCACCCTGGATTCGGACGTATTTACCGCACGGACCACCACCATACTCTGGGACGGAAAAAACTCGCTCGGGATCACGCTTCCTGACGGACTGTATACCGCGACAGTAACCCTGGAAGCAGCGGACGGAATCAAGCCGTCGGGAACGGCCCTCACCGATTCGATTCCGGTATATATCGACCGGTCTGTCGTATACCGCTACAGCTCATCTGTCTCCGGTACCGGATCAACAGGCCCCGTTATGTCAGCGTCGCTCATGCGCCCCGCGGCCATGGCGGTTACAGTGTTTTCTCACTTCACGGATGAGCAGGTTACCCCCGGGCTTTCTTTCGTCGCGGGCATTACCCGGAATCTCGAGGCCGGGGTCATGGCAGCGGTTCCCGTGGAACAAAGCGGCGCCGGAGCAATTGACTATACCCTGTCGGTCAAAACGGGATTTTCGAGTCCGCTACACAGTCTGGCCCTGGGCCTCGCCTACAACCGGGAGCGCGGCTTTCTCGCCGGCCCGGCCTATGAACTCCGTATTGCTTTCGTTACCCTCGGCGTCCATGCGCAGACGATTCTGTCCGGTAACGGCGGAATTTTGTACAAACCCGATGTATCAGCCGCGGCAGGATTTGCCCTTCGCGCGTTCCGGGGACCCGTTGCGCTTGGGGGCTGGTTCCGCATGGAGAGCGCGCCGTTCGGAAGCAACCTGACGCTGGATGAACAGCTTTCCAGCGGCATCATGATCAAATTCCTGGTTCCCGGAACAGGTCTCTTCATCTCCGGAGACGGTGCGGCACACTGGAGCGGTTCCGGCGGAACCGCGGTTTACAGCGGAACCGCCGCCTTCGGTCTCCACTTCTGAGAACACGTCCGGAAGCCCCGTCTTGAAAGAGGATTGGCTTTCCGGTATCATGAAAAAACACGAGTAGAATCACTAGTGATTAACAGGAGTAACGTATGAAAATATCTGCATTGCAGACCGCCCGCTACGGGTACGCGCCCAAACTTCCCGCGGTTCTTGCCGGAAAACCGGAAACCGTCGCCATCGAAGCAGGCAAGCCCACCCAGTCAATCGCCGATCAGGCAGAACTGAAAAAGATTTTTGAACACACCTACGGCAAGCCCCTCGTAACCTTCGTAAAAGGAAAGAACCCTTCAGTCAAGAAGGAACTCCGCGTCGGCGTAATCCTCTCCGGCGGACAGGCCCCCGGCGGACACAATGTTATCGCCGGTATTTATGACGGTCTGAAAAAAGGAAACGCGAAATCCCGTCTCTTTGGATTCCTCGGCGGACCGTCCGGTCTCATCGACGGCAAATACATCGAGATCAAGGACAAGCTCATGGACGAATATCGCAACACCGGCGGATTCGACATCATCGGTTCGGGAAGAACCAAGATTGAAAGCGACGCCCAGGTAGCCGCGTCCATGGCAACCGCGAAGAAAATGAAACTCGACGCAATCGTCATCATCGGTGGCGACGACTCGAATACCAATGCAGCCCTGCTCGCCGAACACTTCATGCGCGAGGGACAGAACACACAGGTTATCGGCGTTCCCAAGACCATCGACGGCGACCTCAAGAACGCAATGATTGAAACCTCCTTCGGCTTCGACACCGCCACCAAGACCTATGCTGAAGTTATCGGAAACATCGAACGCGACGCGAACAGCGCGAAAAAATACTGGCACTTCATCAAGCTCATGGGCCGCTCCGCGAGCCACATCGCTCTTGAGTGCGCCCTCCAGACCCAGCCGAACATCTGTCTCATCTCGGAAGAAGTTGAATCGAAGAAGATGACCCTCCGCCAGATTACCGACTACCTCTGCTCCGTTATCGCCAAGCGCGCGGAGAACGGAGAGAATTTCGGCGTCATCCTCATTCCGGAAGGACTCGTGGAGTTCGTCCCCGAAATGAAACGCCTCATCGCCGAGCTCAACGACCTCATGGCTGTGAAAGCCGCCGAGTTCAACAAGCTTGCCGGATTTGACGCACAGGCCGACTGGCTTTCAAAAAACCTTTCCAAGGCATCGGCCGAAACCTTCAAGGCACTCCCTGCGGCTATCGCCCAGCAGTTCCTGATGGACCGCGATCCCCACGGAAACGTACAGGTATCCCGTATTGAAACCGAAAAACTCCTCATCTCGCTCGTGGAAACAAAACTCGCCGCGATGAAGAAAGCCGGAACCTACAAGGGTTCATTCAGCTCCTACAATCACTTCTTCGGCTATGAAGGCCGCTGCGCGTTCCCCTCGAACTTCGACGCAGACTACTGCTACTCACTCGGCTACACCGCCTTCATCCTGATCGCGAACGGCCTCACCGGATACCTTTCATCCGTACGGAACCTGACCGCTCCCGCAAAGGAATGGATTGCCGGCGGCGTTCCCCTCACCATGATGATGAACATGGAACAACGGCACGGATCCAAGAAGCCGGTTATCCGCAAGGCGCTCGTTGAACTGGACGGAAAGCCCTTCAAGACCCTCGCAAAGAACCGCCCGGTCTGGGAAGTGAAAACCAGCTACACCTTCCCCGGCGCGATCCAGTACTACGGACCGGACGAAGTGTGCAACGAACCCACTCAGACACTCCTTCTTGAGCGGGGAAGGAAGAAAGCGGCAGCTCCGGCGAAGAAGGCTGCAATGAAGAAACCGGCCGGAGCGAAAAAGCCCGCCGGGAAAAAGTAAGCACTGCTACCAAAATTGTTGAAAAATTTCATGAGAAACCGGGGTTTTAGAACCCCGGTTTTTTTGTCTCCACCGGAAACTCTGATTGCCGTACGGGATTTTTTGTCCTATATTAGAGACAACAGGGAGAAAAAAATGCGTTTATACAGTCGATACCAGCTTGTTGGATATATACTCATTGCCGTTGCCGTAACCATGATCGGATCCTTCGTACTCGGCAGCAGGGTTACCGAACGAGAAGAGACGATAATCGCGGAAATTTCCCCGCAAACCGATCCCGAAGCGACCGTATCCCTCAGGGAGAATATACCGACCGTTACCCTCGCCGCAGACGAGGCCGTTTCCTATACCCAGGATGAACGGCAAAACATCACGGTGTATGAAAAAGCGAACGAAGCCGTTGTGAACATTACCACCGAAGTGGTGGGGATCAACTGGTTTCTCGAACCGGTTCCGCAGGAAGGCGGTTCGGGGTCGGGTTCGATCATCGATACCCGCGGATTTGTGCTTACCAATAGTCACGTAATATCCAATGCCGTGAAAATTTACATATCCCTTTCTGACGGCAGTCAGTATGAGGGCGAGGTTGTCGGTGTTGATCAGGAAAACGACATCGCAGTGCTCAAATTCACCCCGCCAAAAAACGCGATGCTCACGACCATCCAGTTCGGCAGTTCGGAAGGGCTCAAAGTTGGCCAGAAGGTCCTCGCGATCGGAAACCCTTTCGGTCTTGAACGGACGCTGACGACGGGAATCGTCTCCGCGCTCGGCCGGCCCATCAAAACCTCGTCGAACTCGGTAATCAGGGACATGATCCAGACCGACACGGCGATCAATCCGGGAAACTCGGGCGGACCGCTTCTCGATACCGCAGGCCGGATGATCGGCATCAATACCATGATTTACTCCACGTCCGGAAGTTCAGCCGGAGTCGGTTTCGCGATTCCGGTTAACACCGCCAAACGGGTTGTATCCGAGATCATCCAGTTCGGAAAGGTGCGCCGCGGAACCATAGACGCGGATCTCGTTCAGCTCAATTCGGCGATCGCGAACTACGCCGATCTTTCCGTCCATCGCGGACTGTTGGTTTCCCGGGTCGGGCCCGGCAGCAACGCCGAGAAAGCTGGTCTCAAGGGCGGAGCGACCGCTGTCCGCTACGGCGCCGGCCGCTCGAGTTCCATCATCTATCTCGGCGGCGACGTGATCACCGCGATAGACGGTAAACCGGTTGAGAGCCTTGCCGACTACTATTCCGCCCTCGAGGCAAAAAAGCCCGACGACAAGGTCCGGGTAACCGTATTACGGGGCAAGAATCAGCTCGATCTGACACTGCAGCTGGTGGAACGGAAATAATGCGGCCGTTCAAAGTTGTCTCGGAATATGAACCGGCCGGCGACCAGGGGCAGGCCATAGATACGCTTGCCGCGGGGATTCTCGCCGGGGACCGGTTCCAGACGCTCCGCGGGGTTACCGGTTCCGGAAAGACCTTTTCCATGGCCAAGATCATCGAAAAGGTACAGCGGCCCACCCTCGTCATCAGTCATAACAAGACACTCGCCGCCCAGCTCTACCGTGAGTTCAAGGGATTCTTCCCGAACAACGCCGTTGAATACTTTGTATCGTACTACGACTACTACCAGCCGGAAGCCTATGTTCCGGCGCGGGACCTGTATATTGAAAAAGACGCATCCATCAATGAGGAAATCGACCGGCTCCGCCTCTCGGCGACCTTCAGCCTCATGGAGCGGAACGACGTAATCGTCGTGTCCACCGTTTCCTGCATCTACGGTCTCGGTCTGCCCGAGTCCTACCGCGACCTGCGGGTACATGTCGAGAAGGGAACGGTAATCGACCCGGACGAGCTCAAACGGAAACTGGTGACCCTGCAGTACGAACGGAACGACGCCGTTCTCGAGCGGGGACGGTTCCGCTCGCGGGGCGATGTGCTCGAGATTTTCCCCGCGTACCTCGAGGAAGCGTATCGGATCGAGTTTGACTGGGAAGAAATTACCCGAATCAGAAAATTCCATCCGGTATCCGGGGAGACGATCCTGGAGATGGACGAACTTTCCATCTACCCGGCCAAGCACTTCGTGATGCCGGAAGACGCAGTGCCCCGCTCGGTAGGCGCAATCAGGGAGCAGCTCGACGAGCAGCTTGAACGCTTCCGCATCCAGGGCAAGGTGCTCGAGGCGGAACGCCTCAAGACCCGTACCGAATACGATCTCGAGATGCTCCAGGAAATGGGGTACTGCCCCGGCATTGAGAATTATTCCGCGCCCATCGCCGGCCGCGCGGTGGGAGAACCGCCGGCCACCCTGCTCCACTATTTCCCGGACAATTTTCTCCTGTTCATGGACGAAAGCCATGTCACCTGGCCACAGGTGGGCGCCATGTTCGAGGGCGACCGCTCGCGCAAACAGAACCTGGTGGACTTCGGCTTCCGGCTTCCCTGCGCGCTCGACAACCGGCCGCTCAAGATTGACGAATTTGAGTCCATGATACGCCAGGCGGTGTTCGTGTCGGCAACCCCGCGTGACAATGAGCTGAAACGCTCGACCCGCGTGGTCGACCAGGTTATCCGGCCGACCGGACTCATCGATCCGATTATTGAAGTCAGGCCGAGCGAAGGTCAAATGGAAGACATTTACCGCGAAGTGACCGAACGGATCGCTCGCGGCGAACGAAGCCTCATCCTGACACTGACGAAACGCATGGCCGAAGACCTCACCGACTACCTCACCTCGCTCGGCCTCAAGGTGAAGTACATCCATTCGGAAGTGGAAACCATCGAACGGGTGGAAATCCTGAAAGGCCTGCGCACCGGTGAATTCGACATTCTGGTGGGCATCAACCTGCTTCGTGAGGGAATCGATCTTCCCGAAGTCGCGTTCATAGCGATTCTGGACGCCGACAAGATCGGCTTCCTCCGGTCGGCAACGAGCCTCATCCAGATAATAGGACGTGCGGCGCGTAACGTGAACGGACGGGTTGTCATGTACGCAGATCATGAAAGCGACGCCATGCGCGAAGCGATCAGTGAAACCGACCGGCGCCGGTCCATCCAGGAAGCATGGAATACGGAGCACGGCATAACACCGACTACCGTGAAAAAAGCGATCGGGGACATTCTTACGCGGGAAACCGAAATAAAGCGGGAGGCGGCGAAAACGGAATCAGATGTTCTGGTGAACAGCCACAACCTGCTCATCCCGGCGGACCGCAAACGCCTTATAAAGGTACTGGAAAAACAGATGGCCGAATACGCGGAAACGCTGCACTTCGAAGAAGCTGCCGTAATCCGCGACCGCATAGAAGAAATAAAACGAATGGGCTAGCGGCTACCGCAACAGGACCAGAAGCTCCCGGTCAAAATCGGGCGGAGAAATTGAACCTGACAGAAAGAGCCGGATGAGATTCTGGATTTCGGCCGGGAATTTTCTCCAGTAGACCGTCGTCCAGTCGCCGACCGCCTCCCTGAGCGCGGCCTCGTCGGCAAGACTCATGCCTCCCGTGCTGTACGCGATAAACTGGTTGATCATTTCATACATGAGATCGGGTTCGATCCCGTTGATGAGCCCCTTGCGGGCAAGGCCCCGGTAGCGGGCGGTTCCCGCGGAAGACGCGTCGGAACCATCCGGTTCCGCGGTCCCGTTGTCGGGAAGCCAGGAATCAACAAGTTCTGCCATTTGCTCGTCCGTCAGTTCGGGTGCTTCCTTGCGGATCAAATCAACGGCATATTCGCGAAACGTTTTCCGGATGGAGAGCATGCTCTGGTCAATGGACTTCTGGACCGCGTCCGACATGGTCCGGGCAGCCCGTCCGGGATCCAGGGAAATAATCCCCGTGGAAGCCTCGAGATCTTTCCGTCGCCGTTCCACGGCCGCTTCCACCGCGTCCATTTCCCGTATTCCGCACCGGTTGAGTATATAATCGATAACCTGCATGAGCTCGGATGTGTTGTTCTTTCCACCCATAGGTACCAGAGTAGCCTCTTTGAAACGATTTCTCAACCTTTTTTTACTGCTATCAAAATTGTTGAAACTTTTTTCCTGTTTTACGATCTTGACCGGGGTCCAATCCGCCAGTATGCTTCAAATTACGATGGAACTTGAAATACTCGGCTCCGGAACCAGCCATGGTATTCCGGTGGTCGGCTGTACTTGCCCGGTCTGCACCTCGCAGAATCCCAAAGACAACCGTATGCGCACCAGCGCCCTTATCAGGCTGGATGACGGGAAAGCCTGTGTCATCGACGTAGGCCCGGAATTCCGCATTCAGGCCCTGCGCGCGGGCATTACGACGCTGGAAGCGGCCTTCATTACTCATTCTCACGCGGATCATCTCCATGGTCTGGACGATTTGAGAATATTTACCCGAAAACATCCCCTGCCGGTTTGGGCAGAGCGGTCCTGTCTGCGGGATATCAGGTCGCGGTTTTCATACGCGTTCCATAAAACGCCCAAAGGGGGCGGGAAACCTCATTTCCGGCTCTGTCCCGTGTCGGTCAGGGAAAAGCGGATCCCGGTGTGCGATCCTGCAATAATCACCGTCGCGGGAGCGAATTTTCAGCCCGTTCCGGTATTTCACGGTTCTCTCATGATATTCGGGTGGAGAATCGGCGATACCGCGTACATTACCGACTGCAACCGTATTCCGAACTATTCATTCCGTTTGCTGGCCGGAGTTAAAAACCTGGTCATCGGCGCGCTCCGGCTCAGGGAACACTCCACCCATTTCAGTTTTCCGCAGGCGGTGGCGGCCATTGATCGTATCGGGGTCGAAAACGCCTGGTTTACCCATATTTGTCACGATTTTTCCCATGAACAGATTCAATCATGGCTCCGTGAAAACGCTCCGGGCAAAAAAATAGAGCCCGCATATGACGGGCTCCGCATTACCATCCAGGGTACAACCTGAAAAAGATTATACCTTCTTCTGGACATAACCGCTTCTGAGACAGCGGGTGCACATCTTGATGGTCATGGTTGTTCCACCGAGTTCGGTTTTTACCGACACGATGTTCGGTTTCCACTGACGGCGGGTGTGATTATAGGCCTTGCTGACCTTGTTTCCACTGATCGTTCCCTTACCGCAAATTTCACATCTCCGGGACATAATAAACCTACCTTCACTAAAAGGGATAAAGCCCTTGTATTTCACAGAATGAACGTAATAGTACCAAATAAAAAAACCTGTGTAAAGTCCCCTCCAGCTTAAACGGTACCTTCATAGACAATCTTTTCCCGACTGTCGAGCGTTACGGTCAATCCCGGTTCAAGCACCTTCATGGCCCGGGATACCTGGGACACCCAGACCAGGGACGGATTGATCATGGCGAGTATCTCGCTGGAGAGCTCCGTGGGTTGTTCGATTACAAGACCGTTTACCAGGCGGAGAAGCGGTACAAAGCTCATGTCCAGGTTCCGGGTGACGAGTATTTCGCCGCCCCGCTGGCGGAGGGCGGCAAGCGCCTCGTCCGCGGTTTCAGCCCGGACAACCCGGCCGGTAGCCCGCCACCGTTTGTCCGGCGTGCCGCCGCCGGCGTTCACACCCCGGCCGATCACGGAACCGACGAACAGGACCCGGATACTGTTTACCATGACCGGCGAGACGATAGGCAATCCGGCGACCATGACCACCTTGTCCGCCAGTTTGAGACGGCCGGAGTCGAGCGCGGCCCGAAGGGAGTTCTGGATCATGGTTTCAGACTCGTCGGCTACGGCGACGAGAGAGGGAAACACGCCCCAGTTGAGCAAGAGCTGACGAAGTACGGTTTCCGACGGTGTAGCCGCGATTATGGGCTGTTCGGGCCGGAAGGTACTCAGAAGCCGGGCGGTGTTTCCGCTCAACGTGGGGGTTACGAGCGCGACGGCTTCTATTTCGGTAGCGGTACGATAGGCCGAGCAGGCCACGGTTTCCGCGATGGTATCACGTTTTGCGTGAGTGTTGTGGTACTGCCACATTTTCTGCCGGTATTCGTCGGAGGATTCCACGGTCAGGGCGATTCGTTCCATGGTACGGACGGCTTCCACGGGATAGGCGCCGTTCGCGGTTTCCCCGGAGAGCATAACCGCGTCGGTTCCGTCAAATATGGCGTTTGCCACATCGGTGAGTTCGGCGCGGGTCGGCCGGGGATTCACGATCATGGAGTCGAGCATCTGGGTCGCGGTAATGACCGGCTTACCGGCGGCGTTGCAGGCGGCAATAATCTTCTTCTGCGCAAGCGGAATACGCTCAGTCGCAAGCTGGACGCCGAGGTCGCCGCGGGCAACCATGATTCCCGCCGAAACCGCGAGGATTTCGTCAATATTGTTGAGTCCTTCCTCGTTTTCAATCTTGGCAATCACCCGGATCGGGCTTTCGTGGGGTTCGATAAAACGGAGAATGGATACTACGTCGGCGGCCGTGCTCACGAAACTCGCCGCAATGTAGTCGAGGCCCTGATTGATCGCGAATTCAATGTCGCGCTTGTCCTGTTCGCCGAGAATCGGAACGTCTGGATGGATGCCGATAACGTTTACGTTTTTCCGGCTGCCGAACGAGCCGCCGTTTTGCGCGACCGCGGTAATTTCACTCCGGCCGTCCGTAGCAAGCACAAGGAAATCCACGAGGCCGTCTGCCACGAGAATGCGGCAGTCGGGTTTTATTTCCTCCGGAAGTTTTTTCCAGCTCAGCGGAATCCGCCCCGGAGATGACTCCGTCGCGGGGACGACAGGACCGTCGTCGTTGGTAAAGATAAAGCGGTCCCCGGCGCGGATCTGCAAGACACCGCCGTCCGGGATGATGCCGGTGCGGATCTCCGGTCCCTTCGTATCAAGGAGCAGCGCGCAGGGAATGCCGGTTATCCGGGACGCTTCGCGAACCCTGCGGATTCCCGCCAGATGGTACTCATGGTCGCTGTGGGAAAAGTTGAACCGGGCCACATTCATGCCGGAACGCAGAAGGTCGCATACGACATCGAGACTCTCGGTTGTGGGACCCATCGAACATACAATCTTCGTTTTCCGTTGTTTCATGGTCGCATCCTGTCCGCTATTCCGGCATGGCCAGAATGGTTTCGATTTTATTCAGCTCCGCGTCCGAAAGCCCGGCGCCCTCGAGCGCGAGGAGGTTTTCGTCGAGCTGGGCGACGGAACTCGCGCCGATGAGGACCGACGTGGTATGCCGGTGCCGGAGCAGCCATTTTATCGCAAGGCGGGAGAGCGTCTCTCCCCGGTCGCCGGCAATGGAGGCAAGGGCATTCAGTTTTGCGAGCAATGCCGGGGTAAGCCGTTCCGGTTTCAAAAAGACGCTCCGGGATGCGCGGGACCCATCGGGGATGGATCCGTCCAGGTAGCGCCCGGTCAACAGCCCCTGCGCGAGCGGGGAATACCAGATGCCGCCGACACCTTCGCGATCCAGTACGTCGAGAAGGCCGTCTTCCACCCAGCGGTTGAGCATGGAATAGTTCCCCTGATGGATGAGACAGGGGGTGCCCAGCTCCCGCAGGATGCGGATGGCGCGAACCGCGTCGTCGGGTCCGTAGTTGGAAATGCCGGCGTAGAGGGCGCGGCCGGAGCGCACGATGTAGTCGAGCGCGCCCATCGTCTCCTCGAGCGGAGTGTCCGGGTCGGGCCGGTGGTGATAGAAAATGTCGACGTAGTCGAGTTTCATGCGCGCAAGGCTCTGGTCGCAGCTCGCAACGAGATATTTACGGCTACCGAAGTCGCCGTAGGGGCCCGGCCACATGCCGTAGCCTGCCTTGCTCGAGACTACCAGTTCATCCCGGAAGGGACGCAGGTTTTTTATCATCATGGCACCGAAAAAGCTCTCGGCGGATCCCGGAGGCGGGCCGTAATTATTGGCAAGGTCGAAATGGGTAATGCCCCGGTCAAAGGCATGGAGGACGATGGATTCCGCCGCATCCGCGTCGTCGTCCGATCCGAAATTGTGCCAGAGTCCGAGGGAAAGTTCGGGAAGTTTGACGCCGCTTTTGCCCGAGCGGCGGTAGTGCATGGTGTCGTACCGGTCTTCCTTCGCGTTGTACATGGTTACTCCTTGGATGCTCAGTATACTGATTATTCTGCCGGAATCCAACGGTTGCCGCTCTTGCGGAGCAGGTATTCCGTCTCCAACAGGCGTTCCAGGCCCCGGTTCAGTTCGAGCGAGACGCCGCCGATGTCCGAAACTCCGGCGGCCGTGCGGGGAAGACTCGTGGAGAGGGTTTCCATGAGCAGTTTCGCCGCGATAAAGCGTTCAGTCTTGTGGACGGCAAAGAAAAGCGGATCGTCGAGAAGGCCGATAATCTCCCAGGTTATCTGTTCGGCCTGGGCATAGAGGCCGGCGTCCTTGTCCTGATCGGTGATCCGCAGGGGTATGCGGTATGGAAGGGACTCGAGTTGAGGCACGAGGCGGTCAAGATCGAACAGGCCAATTCCGCAGTTGAACAGGATGGTCTTCCCCGCGGCCTCGAAGGCGAGAACGTCCTGGGCCCTGATAGCCGGGCCGATGTCGGCACAGGTCATGCGGCCGTCCGGACCGGCGACAAGCACACCACCCTTGATGTCCATGGGGGTGCGGAACGCCGTTTCGAAAGCCGCGTCCTTTCCCGAAAGGGCAAAGACGGCGAGCATGACCGGGTTCATGGTGTATCCCATATTGTCGATATTGCCGAGCCAGAGATAGCGGATGCCTTTCTTGTGGAGTTCCCGATAGACCGGCGCGAGTATTTCAAAGTTCTGCCCGTGACCGCCGGGAATGGGAAGGCCGGTGTTCTCTTGTCCATATGCACGGTCAAACACGCGCCGGGGAAGGCCTTCCGACGAATGGGTGATGGCGGCCATCATGGGCTGTACGCCGGTACGGATGTCCACTGGCGCGCAGCCGAGTTTTCCGGCAAGGCCGGTCAACAGCGGGTCTTGCGCATAGTCACGCATGGCGGCCGCAATGGCGCCGTCGGTGTGCACGCTCGTCATCTGGAACGCCGGGAGCAGCAGGTCGGGAACCGTGCCGGCGAGCGCGGCGTACCGAGCCTTGTGCGCGAGGAGCATGCGGAATTTGAGGAGCTGGAAGGAATACCCGGGACTTCCGTCTTCATTGATGTACGCGGGCGTGATGCCCTTGGGTTTCCCCCGGCACAAGCCGGCCATGAGGTCAAACTCAGTACGGAACGCGACCAAAAGATCGTCCGAAAGGGCGCTGTTTTTCTTGATGTCCGCATAGCTCGAGGCGGCGCCGCCGTTGAGAAACCCGAACGCGGTGCGGGGATAGAGGTAGGTGCCGATTGTTTCGAGCGCGGTGCGGGAAAAGGTGATGTTTCCGCCGGAGGAGCCGCTCAGGGATTCTGGCGAAACCGGAATTCCCAGCTCGGAAAACCGCGCACGCGCTTCCCGGAGGCTCATGGTCCGTGACGAGAGGGAGGGAATGTCGAGTATGGAAGGGTGTGCTATGTCCGGCACCGTATAGGGGCCGCCGCCGGTTTGTTCGCCGAATTTCCCCGCGTTCAGATCGTCGAGAAACCGGAGTACACGGTCCAGTTCAACACCGTTCTTTTCCAGGCGAGATGCAAGTTCAGGGTTAATTTTCTCCGTTTCCACACTCCCTATACTAATGTATTGCCAAAATTAGTCAACATTGGGCCACCGGTGGAAATCCCGTCTATAGGGAATCCGGAGGATGCCATGGAAATAGTCAGTTTTGCCCACTTTGGGTATGAAGGGGAAATAATCAAGGTTGAGGCCGACTTGCGCCGCGGTATCCCGGCGGTGGATCTCGTCGGCCTTCCCGACGGAGCCGTCCGGGAAGCCCGTGAACGAATGCGCGCCGCAGTGCGGAATTCGGGTTTTGAATTTCCCCGGGAGCGGATTCTCATCAATCTGAGCCCGGCGGACCTCCGGAAAGAGGGCAGTTCTTTTGACCTTTCCATCGCCCTCGCCGTCCTTGGCGCGGCAAACGGCATGCTCATGCAGGAACCGGAACTCCGCGTCATGGTGCTCGGCGAACTGGAACTGTCCGGGACCGTCCGTCCGGTAAAGGGCGTTCTGGCCGCGGTTTCCCGGGGTCTCGAGTGCGGTATCCGCCATTACATAGTCCCGGAGGAAAATCGGGCCGAGGCGGAAATCCGGAGCGAGGCGGTTCCGTCTGGAGTGCACACCCTCAATGACGCCTATTTTGCCCTCGCATCCCTTCTTGCCCGTGAAGCGGGCTCATCCGGCGGACGGGGTAACGGTCCCGGAAGCGCTCCGGCCTATATGGTGCGCTGGAGGGAACCGGACCCCGAGTTCTCGGAAGTACGCGGTCAGTATAAGCTCGTGCGGGCACTCCAGATCGCCGCGGCCGGCGGCCATCACCTGCTGGCCTACGGTCCGCCGGGAAGCGGCAAAACCCTCGCCCTCACCCGGTTCCCCGCCCTCCTCCCCCTCCTTGACAGCGAAACAGCCGTCACCGTAACCCGCATCCACAGCCTCGCCGGCTTCCCGGACTCCGGGGGAAACAACTCCCCGCTCTCCGGCTGGCACCCCGCCGGGGAGTCAAACACCCAGACTGTGTGCTGCGATCCCGGCGCAGCGTTTAACTCCCCCAACGACTGCTGCGACCCCGGCGGGGTGCAAAACACCCAGACCTGCTGCTGTGACCCCGGCGGGGTGTTCAACACCCATTTTGTCAGCTCTCCCCCCGCCCACCCCGGCGGGGTGCAAAACCCGCATACCGTCACTTCCCACCCCGGCGGGATGTTCAACACCCTTTCCGGGTGCTGCGACCCCGGATCGCCCTGGTCCAGCCTCCTGTCCGACCCGCCCTTCCGGGAGCCGCATCCTAACGCGAGTCTGGAAGGCATCGCCGGTGGCGGGCGCCTGCTCCGGCCGGGCGAGATTTCCCTCGCGCACGGCGGAGTCCTCTTTCTCGATGAAGCGGCGCAATTCAGGGCGAGTGTCCTGCAAGCGCTCCGCGCTCCTCTCGAAACCGGCATGGTAACTTTGAGCCGCGCGGGAAGAACAGCCCGTTTTCCGGCGCGTTTCCAGCTACTCATGGCCATGAATCCCTGTCCCTGCGGTAATTACGCGGCGAAAAACCGCATATGTACCTGCTCTCCGGACATGGTGGAAAAATACTGGAAAAAACTCAGTGCGCCGCTTTTGGACCGGATTGATCTTCGGGTCCATGTGGACAATCCCGACTCCACCGAACTGATCGCCCCAGCCCAACACCCCGCCGGGGAGACAACAGAACGCGGGGCGCAAGCAGAACGCGAGGTGCCAGCAGAACGCGGGGCGCCAACAGGCAATACGCCAGTCCAACACCCCGCCGGGGTTACAGCAGAACCCGGGGTTACAGCACCCAATACGACAGCCCAACACCCCGCCGGGGTTACAGCAGAACCCGGGGTGCCAACAGGCAATACGCCAGTCCAACACCCCGCCGGGGTTCCAGCAGAATCCGGGGTGCAAACCACCACACAGCTGAGAATTGCTGTGGCACGGGCACGGGAGGCGCAGTGGCGGCGGAATCGGCGGGGAGAGCGGCGGTATGAGGGGATGGAATGGCTTAACGCGCGGCTTGGGCCTGCGGACATTGAGCGGGTGTGCCGGCTTTCGGAGCGGACGAGCGCGTTTTTATCGCAGGAAATGCGTTCGGGTGCCCTTTCGGGACGCGGCGGGCACGGGATTTTGAAGGTCGCGCGAACAATCGCGGACATGGAGGGTTCTGATGAAATATGCGAAGAGCACCTTACGGAGGCGGTTTCGTTCAGGAAATGGGGCGCGTCGGTACCGGATTTTCTCCTGGATGTCTAGGAACTGGAGGTTCAGGAAAGCGCCGGAAGGAGCTCTTCATGGTAGTACCGGTCCGGGATGTCGCGGCCGTCCACGGTTTTGCCGAGTTTCCGGTCTTTCCGTACGGCGCCATGAAAGTCGCTGCCAGCGGTTACGAACATACCGAGCTCGCGGGCAAGCCGTTCAAGCCGTTCGCACGAGCCCTTCTTCGCGCCAGGATGCCAGGCCTCAAGCCCGCGCACACCCTTGTCCCGGAACGACGCGAGTATTTCCGCAAGTCGTTTCCAGGAAACGTAGAGGGAAAGCGGATGAGCAAGTACCGGAACCCCGCCCGAGGACACGATGGCGTCGATCCCCTCCTCGAGAGAAATACTCTCCCGGGGGACGTAACAGGGCCGGCCGGAGGCGAGGTACTTGTCAAAGGCCTGCTGAACGTTTTTTACCGCGCCGGTCATGGTCAAGAAACGCGCGATATGGGGCCGCCCGACCGTGCCGCCGTCGGCAACGGCTTCCACCCGTCCGATGTCAATGTCGAACCCCTTTTCACGCAGGGCTTCCAGTATCAGGAGATTCCGCTTGTGCCGGTTCTCGTTAATGCGTTCGAGAAGCGTCCCGAGGGACGATTCTCTGCGTCCCACCCCGTATCCGAGCAGGTGACAATCTCCGGGATGCCATGAAATGTCGAGTTCGATCCCCGGAACGAGGGTAATTCCAGCGTCTGTGGCGGTGGCGCGGGCTTCATCCAGACCGGAAACCGAATCATGATCGGTTATGGCTAGAACTGATACGCCCTTCTCCGCGGCATAGCGGACGAGCTCCGCCGGTGTAAAACTCCCGTCCGACGCGCGGGTATGGGTATGCAAATCAATCATATATACGCGGTATAGTACCAAAAAAATGGACGAAGAGCCAGTTACTGTGCTATACTCGTCATATAACATTATTGAGGATTCAGCATGCCCAAAGCCGTTCAATATAAAACGAATTCTATCGTCTACTTTGCGGGCGATGTGGACGACAAGGTTTTTCTCCTGCAAAAGGGACGCATGGCCCTCACGTCCACCGATATAGAGACCGGAAAACAGATAACAGAATATATCCGCGAGGGTGAGTTCTTTGGCGTCAAGTCCGCGCTCGGACATTTTCCCCGGGAAGAAAGCGCCATGGTCATCGCCGATTCCATCGTCCTTGCATTTTCCACTGCCGAGTTCGAAGCCTTTGCCCAGACGAATACCCGCATCATCATGAAGATGCTGAAAGTTTTCTCGAACCAACTCCGCCACATCCACCGCCAGATAGAGTCGCGCCTGGACAGCAAGGAAGAAACCAATCCCGACGACGGACTCTTTTCCGTCGCCAAGTGTTTTTACAATTCCCAGCAATACCGGGCGGCCGGTGAAGTCGCCGTACGCTACCTGCAGCTGTATCCTTCCGGCAAGCACGTACAGGAAGTGAAAGACATCGCCAAAAGCGCCCAAACCGCCCAGGCCTCCGGACGATCATTTGGAGATTACTCGGGCGGAGGACAGACAAACGAACCGCGCCGGACGGACGGACCGGTCGGCAACGACCCGAATCTCGCCCTTACCCTGGCCGAAGGGCTTGCCGGACAAGGCAAGTGGGAAGAAGCCTACAAGCAATACCATTCCGTTATCGAGCTCGGTGAAACTCCCGTGGTGGGAAAAGCCTATGTGGGCGCAGGACAATGCCTGTATGAACAGGAAGAGCATGTCCGCTGTGTCCAACTGCTTTCCGGCTACATCAGCCAGTATCCCAAATCGGGACAGATGGCAGACGTCCTCATGTACATGGGGCTGTGCTATCAGAAGATGGACCAGCCGGACAAGGCGAAAGCCTTTTTCAACAAGGCCCTGACGATGGCAGGTCCCCTGCTCGCTCCGAAGGTCCGCGAGCTTCTGGAATCGTGCGGAGGATGAACTGATGAGTGACGTATTTGCCGCGTTTTCGCGTTTTGCCAAGACATTTCCCAAAGGATCGGTCATTTTTTCGGAATTTGAGTCCGGCGACTGTTTTTACCTCATCCAATCCGGACGTGTCCAGCTGATAAAGATCGTCAACGGATTCGAGAAAAACCTCGACATCCTCCAGCCCTCCGAGATCTTCGGCGAGATGGCGATCCTTGAAAACTCGCCCCGTTCCGCCACAGCCATTGCCTACGACGACGTAAAGGCGCTCGAGTTCAACAAGGCGAACTTCGAAGTACTCATGATGGGCAACCCGGCGATCGCCATGAAGCTCCTCAAAACTTTCGTAAAGCGCATTTACGCCCAAAAACGCCGGTTCATGATACTGACGGTCCCGGACAAGATGGCCCGTGTGGGCGATGTCTTCCTCATGCTCGACGAAACCCAGCCGAATATCGACAAGACTACCGACATGCGCACCTTCTCCATCTCCATGGAAGAAATTGCGCGCTGGGCGGGCCTCCCCGTAGAAACGGTGGAAGACGAAATGCACCGCTTCATCGACCAGGGAAAGATGGAAGTCTACGACGACCGCATCGTCGTCAAGAACATCACCGAACTTTCCCGGTACGTAGGCGCCCGCCGGAGCAAGGAAGCCTAACGCTCACCAAGCCGCGCGAGCATCACCTCCGCGGCCCGTTTCCCGGAAAGAAGCATTCCCCCGAATACCGGACCCATCCGGTACCCCCCGAATACCGCATTCGCGGCCATTCCGCTCACAAAGAGGCCGGGATACGCTTCCCGGGTATTCTCCACCGTCTGCTTTTCGCCCTTCTCCGCGTCCATGGACATCTCGCCCATCATCTTGCCTGTCGGCGTATTGAGTGAAACCCCCATCTTGCGGCAGAGCACCTCCGCCACATGCGCCGGATGCCCGGTCGCGTCGAGCACACAGCGGGAGTGCACGGTGAGCGGATCAACCGGAATCCCTGCCTTCATGACCGTCCCCCAGTTGAGAACGAGCCCTGAAACCCGCTCGTCGTGGAGCACCACGTCTTCCACCCCGACGAGATTAAACACGGTAACGCCCGCCTCCACCGCCCGGAGCGCCAGAGCCGAAACAGCCCGAACGGAGTCGAGCGTGTAGTATCCTTGCACATACCGTACCGCGGGGAGGTCAAACTCATCGAGCACGGCCTTTCCCTCTTCCTGCACGACGATCTCGTTAAACCCCATACCGCCGCCCCACATCCCGCCGCCTACGGCCAGCGCCCGCTCAAAAATGACGACCTTCCGCCCGGCCTTCGCGAGAAAATACCCCGCAACCAACCCCGACGGTCCCGCCCCCACAATGGCGACATCAACCGAGAGGTTATCCGTGAGTTTCTTCATGTACGTTTCAATGATTGCCCGTGAAATGACTGTTTCGTCCAGCATACTGCGTCTCCTGCAAATTTGATTTGTACAGGAGTACGTGCTGAAAAAATACAATTTGAAAAGATTCAGACATAACCATGACTTCCTTCGCCGGCATTATCCGGATCAGGTTCAAAGGGTATAATCTCAGGCCAACGGCCACCCCTGCACGTCCCCACCATACCAGAGTCCTCTACCAACTGTCAACAATCCTTGTATCTTGACGCCCCACCCCCACCCCCGCTATAATTCCCCCACGCGCCAAGATAGCTCAGTCGGCAGAGCAGCACCCTCGTAACGTGCAGGTCAAGGGTTCGATTCCCTTTCTTGGCTTTTAGAAAACGCCCGGTCTTTCAAGGCCGGGCGTTTTCTATATCCGAAGGTAAGAAAGGGAATCGATCGTCAGGTGCCGCCGACCAACGGGAGGGAAAGCCGGCAGGATGCCGGCGAAAGGCACCTGGCGCGGCTCGCAGGGAGGACACACGATGTGTCCGACCGGAGAGGATTCCCTTTCTTGGCTATCATTAAGTTCTTACGTTGTAAGGACTTATTACTACCCACACAATGGGCGTAATGTTGAAATCTAGTCTGTGTGCAATGAATGTGCAATAAGCACGTTCCAGACCAGCACTCACCAAACGTGCAGGTTAAGCTTTTTTTAAGTCGTTACATAAAAAAGAAATAGAGTTCGAACTACTTAATTTATCCAAAATTTGTGCAATGAAGATCTGCAATTGATCCTCAAGTCTGCGTGTTGTTCATGGTGTCTACCACATAAACAAAACGGTTTTTCCACCTTAACAAAAGCGTCTTTTATGTATTGATTTCTGGGCTCAGTTTACCTGGTCCTCATCTTTTCCCAGTACCGAAAGCTTGACCTTGTCGTACCCGCCTTTCTTCTTATCTTCCGGGTGAGGCTCCAGCCCAATTATGGTTATATCATTCTTCGCTGGTCCATATATCCAGTAGATTCGACCAGCCCCGCTCGTTTTGTTCTCAAGGTATGATTGCCAGACTTTAACCCCATATCGTCTCGTCAAGGCCTCAATTTCATGGCTATGCAGTCCTGGGTGCTTCGGATCATTGGCCAAGAGAGCCATGGCCTTTCCCATCTTTTTATAGAGGGTTTCTTCGTCCTTGCCAAGCGAGCCTTTCTTGGCTTTACCGGAAAGATCCGCCCACAAGGTGTCCATCTCGGGCACTCCGAGTCGTATCGAAAACATATCAAAACAGGCCTATTCGTCCGCGAAAGCGGAAAGATCGACAGGCTTCGAGGCTTTACCTTTCTTGATATTCTCCATGGCGGAATCCATCATGCCAAGGGTATTCCGCGAAACCTCGAACGGCGCAACCAGTTCCCTGGGCTCAAGGACTATGCGTCCGTTCGGATACTCCTGAACATGGTAATTCGCATATTTTGCCCCGCGAAGGGTTACCCGTTTCTTCATGTCCATTCGGGCATCATATTCTTTCACTGCTGTGGGCATAGCGTACCTCCTGCGGTGGGATATCCCACATATTGAATATATGTCAATTTGCCCGATTTGTCTACTTTCGCAGCTTGCATTTTGATAAAACCGGATGGATGCTCAATTATAGCGTCTTTTATGTCTAAATTTCTGCGCTTGTTAACCACTTCATTTAAAAACTCCTCTTTTGTGTGAACTCTCGTGGTCACCGAAAAACCTTTTCCCCTGTAATACTGCACATTAACATGATAACTGCATCTTATCATTTCTCTTGTTAAGATGCAAATACTGTGTTAATATAGTAATCATGGTAATGAAGGACGCACTGACAACATATATATTTGAATCATTAGGAATTACTTCTCATGTTGAGGACTGGGACGGAATCAATACTCTGCCCCAATTTCTCCGGGAATTGTATACCTTTGGTCAAATGGAACTACAAGATCGTAGATACATCACAGCGTGTCCGGTTCCGGGACATGAATATACCCCCTCGGCTGTCGAGAAACATTTTGACCGTATACGACAGCTTGTGAAGATGGATGTTATCTTCGTAGCGGACTTTCTCCCGCCGTGGAATCGTAAGCGCTTTATCGAAAGGAAAATATCCTTTATAATCCCCGGCAATCACATGTTCTTGCCGTTGCTCGGCCTTGATCTCAGAGAATATGTACGGTTTCCAATACCAAAGAATACTACCCGATTGAGTCCCTCGACTCAGGAAATTGCCCTGTATATAGTCGGAAATGTACATGACAAACCATGGACGGGCGCGGAATTAGCCAGGGAACGTGGAGTTTCTCTCATGACCGTACACCGGGCTTTTGATGAGCTTGAGTCCACTGATGCCTTCACGATACGTATGAACGGGAAACGTCGAGTACTCACGATCAGCCATACACGGCGTGATGCCTGGGAAGCCTTGAAATCGCATTGTACAACTCCTCTACATCGTACTCTAATTATCCCTCACGATCACCTGCCGCCTTTCACATGTCTTGCCGGGCTTTCGGTTCTTTCGGCACATTCCAATCTCGTACAACCGGAAATACCCGAATACGCAGTAAAGATGACTATCTGGAACCGGTACCTAAAAGAACACAATATTCCGGTTCTTCCGGTCGCAGAACAGGGGTCCGTGCGTATTCAGCTATGGCGTTATGAGCCGTGTTTTAATGCGGACAGTCACGAGGCTGATATTCTCTCGGTACTACTGTCGCTCCAGGATGTGAATGACGAGCGAGTCGCTCAGGCTATCGAGCAGATACTCAAGGCAGTGCTATGCTGAAAGGACTATCCCTCTTTGCAAAACGTTTCGCTTCATTTTCCGATTCGTATATTGTTATCGGTGGACACATCATCCCGCTACCGGCAGGTGATGAAGCATCAAGTTTATCGGCAATTCTGCTTGACGAGTCCTAATATTCATATCTTCATGGAGGATCCATTATTATCCAGGGGATACGAGTAGCCAAACCGGAAAGTCTCATACCGTTGAAAGCGAAAGCCTGGCTCGATCTGAGGGAGAGGAAGGCCCGTGGTGAACCGGT
>ENA-UOUL01000906-UOUL01000906.1-bioreactor-metagenome-genome-assembly--contig:-NODE-906-length-46558-cov-5.444461_pt1 | contig 46558 bp, 42 predicted proteins | sample MGYA00249838_ERZ747220 | MGnify/ENA primary metagenome ERZ747220 (study PRJEB28778, sample SAMN05720191) | bioreactor metagenome | isolation source: Anaerobic biogas reactor | place: USA:Washington... | reverse complement strand
CGGGCGCGGTGGCGTAGCACGGCGTCGGCATTCCATGCCGCATTGATCGCCGTGCGGGGCGGCGCGCCAAGCCAGCTGCCGACTTTGCACAAGCCCTGCGGCCAAGCCTGAGGCATTTGGCGCCGATGACCTTTGCCAGTATCATACGAGGCGTCCGGCGCGCGCCGAGCGCCACGCCGGCAACTGCGATCGCTGCCGAGCCTGTCGGGGCATGCCCCCATATCACTCGAGGAGGAGAGCCATGAGACCCATCACCGGTCCCCTGCGCCAGCACCCCACCAACCCGCGCTACTTTGCCGACGGCTCCGGGAAAGCCATCTATCTCACCGGCGCCCACACCTGGAGCAACCTGAAAGACCTGGGTGCCACCGACCCGCCGCCGGCCTTTGACTTCGACGCCTATCTCGATTTCCTGGTGGAGCACAACCACAACTTGGTCCGGCTGTGGACCTGGGAGCTCTGCAAATGGGCCTATGACGAGGCGGTCCAGCACACCTCGCCCTTCCCCTGGCCGCGCGTTGGGCTGGGCCCGGCGCTGGACGGCAAGCCTCGCTTTGACCTGTTGCAGTTCGACCCCGCCTACTTTCGGCGGCTTCGCCAGCGCGTCGCCGCCGCGGCGGAGCGCGGCATCTATGTCTCGATCATGTGCTTCGAGGGGCACGGCATTCATGCCTCCCTGGCGCCCTGGTGCTGGGATGGGCACCCCTTCAACGTCTATAACAACATCAACGGCATCGACGGCGATCCCCAGGGCACTGGCCGCGGCCTGGCCATTCAGACCCTGGCTATCCCCGCCGTCACGCACGTCCAGGAAGCGTACGTCCGCCGGATCGTGGACACGGTCAACGACCTCGACAACGTGCTGTACGAGATCGTCAACGAGTCCGGCGCCTATTCGACCTCCTGGCAGTATCACATGATCGACTATATCCACGCCTACGAGCGGACCAAGCCCAAACAGCACCCCGTGGGCATGACCTTCCAGTTTCACCGGCAACTCGAGCTGCGAGGCGCCAACGCCAACCTCTTTAACAGCCCCGCCGACTGGATCTCGCCCAACCCGGAGGGTGGCTATCAAAGCGATCCGCCCGTGGCCGATGGGCGCAAGGTCATCCTCACCGATACCGATCACCTGTGGGGGATCGGCGGCAACAACGCCTGGGTCTGGAAGAGCTTCTGCCGGGGCCACAATCTTCTGTTCATGGACCCCTATCGGGAGCGCGAGGATCCCAGCAAGCCGCCCTATCCAGAGTCGAGCTTTACCGAGCACCTAAACGACCGCACTGACCTGGACCCGCGCTGGGAGCCGATCCGGCGGAACCTCGGCTATACCCTGGCCTATGCCGAGCGCATGGACCTGGACCGCGCCCTCCCCTGGCCGACGCTGGCCAGCACCGGCTACTGCCTGGCCGCCGCAGGCCAGCAGTACCTCGTCTATCTGCCCGAGGGCGGCAAGGCCACCGTGGACCTCTCGGCGGCGGCGGGGAGGCTGCAAGTGGAGTGGCTGGACCCCGAGAGCGGCCAGAGCTACCGGGGCGCCGATGCGCGGGGCCGCGCGGTGCGCCGGTTCACCGCGCCCTTTGCCGGGCATGCGGTGCTGTTCATACACAAGTAGCGTGTGACCCGTCCTTCAGAAACAAAGACAGCTCCAGTTGCCCCGGCCTTGCCGGAGTGACTGGAGCTGTGTTCATTCTGGCGCCCGGCCAGTGGCTAGAACCCCGTCGTGTGAGCGTAGGGGGTCCATCTCGCCCGACCGCCGCACTTGGGGCAAGCGACATGGAACCAGCCCTTGTCAGCGCATTGCTCGCAAAAGAGCGTCATGCAGGCAGGGCAACGATAGATGGGAAAGCTAAAGATGAAAGGACGTCGGCCACAGTGCGGACACGCTCGATAGTAGACCTCGATGCCCATGGTGACTCTCCTTTCTCGTGCGGGAGCGGCAGTTACCACTCATTGGTAACTAGTATGAATATATCACATATATTTAATATTGTCAATAGAACTCTTAAGAAGATAGCGAGAGGGAAAAGAAAAAGGGCTCTGAGAGGTCGCCCTCAGAGCCCTTTTCTCGCTACGGATGGCTCAGCCGCGCAAGCTCGCCAGCACGCGCTCGATCCGCTCCTGCAACTTGCTGGGCAGGGTCGGCTTGCCGATAATGTCCAGCACCCCCAACTCGCGCAGTTCCTGGTGGACCTCCGGCCGGATGACCACGGTGAATACCACCGCCGGCGTGGTGATGCCGTGTTCCTGGCGCAGCTCGCGCAGAAACTGCACGCCCGCGTACCGGGGATAGGGCCCATTGCCGCCCAGCGGGGCGATCACGTCCAATAGGAGCAGGTCGGCCCGGCGGATGGTCTCCAATTGGGCTCGCGCACTTCGGATAGACGTCATGCGCGTGATCCGATAGCCAGCCTCCTCCAACGGCTCCACCACCGGACCAATGATATCCACATCGTCCTCGATCCACACAATATGGGGATTCATCGGATCACCCCTCCTTGGGTTGTCTATAGGGCAAGTGGACCGTGAACCGATTCAGGTGCGGCTGGTGCTCCGGCGTATCGGCGTCGCCCATCTGCTTGCTGCTGATCTCGATGTGGCCATGGTGTCGTTGCACGATCTTGTTGGAAAAGAAGAGACCCTTGCCAGTGCCGGTGCGATACTCGCCGTGGGTCAGTTCGCCCTGGTAGCCGTCCTCAAAGAGCCTGCCGCTCTCGATCTCACTCTGCAAGATGCCCACCCCATAGTTCTCGATCGCCACGGCGAACTCTTTTCCCTCGATCCACCCAGCGATGCGGACATAGCGCTGGCGGTCCTCGGTGCCGCGAAAGGAGTACTTGATCGCGTTTTGCACCAGATTGTTAAAGACGAACTGCAGGTGATCGGCCGAGATCTCCAGGTGCGGCCAGGAGCCATTCTCCGGTGGCTCGATCAGGACCTCCACCTGGCGGCGGCGGGCCTCTGCGGCATAGATGCGCCTTGCCTCGTGGATCAGGGGCAAGATCGGCCTCAGGTCGAAGCGATACTCGCCCACGGACTCGGTCAGGTTCTGGATCAGCGTTCCCAGGGCCAGCGCGCTGTTCAGGATTTCCGCGCCGCGCTCCTTGACTTCGGCATCCAGACCCTGCGGCTGGGCCAGCTTTCGGGCAAAGTTCTCGGCGTTGGCCAGCAGCGCCTGCAACCGCGTCTGCAGCTCGTGGGCAGTCCGCTCCATGTTACGCTTGAGGGCGTCCTCCTCCGCGATCATCCGGTAGAACCACTGCGCAACCGGCAGAGTCTCGCGCGCTACCTGGAGCATGGCGGGCGAGGACACCTTGGTCGCTGCGAACAGCCTGCCCAACTCTGCCCGCTCCTCCGGGCTCGGGGACACGCGCGCCAATAGCCCCTCGTGGCGGACCCGCGCGCGTTGCTGGGCCTCTTCGTCGTCCAGCAGCGTTTCGCCGTACATGAGCACGGCCTTGATCTGTCCGTCGACTTCGATGGGGATGGCCTGGTTATACAGGCCGCCATGGCAGAGCAGGATGCACTCCTGGCCGGTCGCAAAGACCTCTCGCGCCCGGCAAGCCTCATCACTCTGGCACAGGGCATAGCCGCCCGGGAGGCGATGCACCATCCGGCAGTAGGGCTCGTAATAGTCCTCGCGCTCGTCGAGCCGCGTCCCTACCACGTTGCCGTTCTGCTCCTCGTACAGCGCTACTGGCAGCCCCGTCATTGAGGCAAAGACCCCCAGCATGGTGCGCGCCGCCCGCTGCCTGTGGTCAACCGATATTTCTGACACGGACTTGTCCCCTTAGCCCTTGCGCTCTCCACCGGTGGTCTTGTCGTAGATCACCCGGATGATCTCCTGGAACGTCTCATCAGCGGGATCAAGCTCTTGCGCCCGACGCAGGAGCAGGCGGATCGCGGCGGCGCTCAAATGCTGGTGCTCAGCCAGCTCATAGAGGCCCAGGATTTCGTTGCGGTCGAGGAATTTGGTCAGCGACCCTTGCTCGAGAAGAAGGCGTTGCTGCTCTTCCGCAAGAGGTGACTCGCGCCTGGCCAGACGCTTGTGACTTCGCCGCAGCAACAGCTTGGAGATCTCGGAGCGGTGCTGGCTCGTATAGACCCGAAAGCCTCGCAGATCGCGTTCCGGGGGCGAGATGACGCCGTCCCGTTCCCAGCGAAAGAGGGTGCTCTTGGAGATGCCGTATCGCTCGCAGACCTCCGCCGTGGTCCAGTTATGCGCATGGTCCATGATCAGCTCCACTATAATCACTATATCAACTAGTTTGATAGTAGCATACCTTCTGGGCGCTGTCAAGACCTGCGTTCCGAACGACCGAAACGCCCGCTTGACCAACTGCGCCACCTGTGCTACAATGGCTCAATACTGTAGTGGCTATGACAGGGACAGGTCGCCTGGCCCCGCCGATGCCCAGAGAGCGACGCCATTGGCTGGAAGCGTCGCCATCGGCCCCGCGCGATGACCCCCTCGAGCCGACCGGCGAACGGGCGACCAAGCCCCAATAGCCGGATCCGGGTGGCGCCCGTTAGCGCGCCGCGGTCTCCTGCGCCCGGCGCGGAGAACTGCTCAAGGCCCCACCCAATGGGGCGCAAGGCGGTGGCACCACGATGCGGCCCCATGGCCCTCGTCCTCCTAACCAAGGACGAGGGCTTTTTTGTACCTCAGACGCGCCAATGGCGGCGATGCTCCAAAGACGGTCCATTTCTTGGCCAGGAAAGGGGAACCCATGGAACGGATAAGGACCACGGCAGCTGGCTCGCATATCGGCGAGCGGGTGCGGGTGCAGGGCTGGCTGCACAACCTGCGCCGCCTCGGCGGGATCAGCTTTATCATCCTCCGCGACGGCTGGGGCACCATTCAGGCAGTGACCGAAGATGAGACAGCGTTGGCTCCCCTCCGCGACGCCAACCTGGCGGTGGAGACGGTGCTGGCCATCGAGGGGACCGTGATTAGCAACTCCCAGGCCCCCGGCGGCCTGGAGCTGCAATCGCCGCGCCTGGAGATCATCACCCCGGTGCCGACGCCGCCGGACATCCCCCTCAACAAGCGCGCGGTCAACACCGCGCTGAGCAACCTGCTCGACCATGCCGTGGTGCTCAACCGCCACCCGGCGCGCCGCGCCGTCTTTCGCCTGGCCGCCGGCGCCATGCTCGGCTTCCGCCGCACGCTGACCGCCCTGGGCTTTACCGAGATCCAGAGCCCCAAGATCGTGGCCTCCGCCACCGAGAGCGGGGCCAACGTCTTCAAGATCGACTATTTCGGGCGGCCCGCCTACCTGGCGCAGAGCCCGCAATTCTACAAGCAGATCATGGTGGGGGTGTTCGAGCGCGTCTTTGAGGTGGGGCCGGTCTTTCGCGCCGAGCCGCACGACACCACTCGGCACACCAACGAGTACGTCAGCCTCGATGTGGAGTTCGGCTTTATCCGCGACCACTTTACCGTGATGGCGATGCTGCGTGAGGCGCTGGCGGGCATCTGGGAGACGCTGGCCGAGGGTTATTCCGCCGAGCTGGGGCTGCTGGAAATCGCCCTGCCGCCCATCCCCGCGACGATCCCGCACATCCACTTTTCCGACGCGCAGGAGCTCATCTACCGGCAGCACGGCGTGGACGTTCGCGGCGAGCCGGACCTCTCCCCGCAGGATGAGCGCTGGCTGGGCGCATGGGCGCACGCGGAGCATGGCAGCGATTTCCTCTTTGTCACCGGCTACCCCATGCGCAAGCGGCCCTTTTACACCCACCCCGACCCATCGCGCCCGGAATACTCGAACTCGTTCGATCTGCTCTTTCGCGGGACCGAGCTGGTCACCGGCGGGCAGCGACTGCACCGCTACGAGGACTACCTGGCGGCGCTGGCGCGGGCCAATCTGCCCACGGAGCCCTTCCAGTCCTACCTGGAGGCGTTCCGCTACGGCATGCCGCCCCATGGCGGCTTTGCCATCGGCCTGGAGCGGCTCCTGATGCAGCTCACCCGCTCCGACAACCTGCGCCTGACGACGCTCTTCCCGCGGGACCTGACCCGGCTCGCGCCGTGAGGCCTAACGCTGCCGCCAGTCCATCTTGTGCCCCACCAGCCAAAGCACCAGCGCGCTGATGGCGGCCAGGACGGCGAGGTCCGCCAACAACTGCCCCGTCACCGGGCCCAATAGCGCTTGCCTCAGCGCCGAGGCGGCATAGGTGGCGGGGCTGAGCCGCCCCAGGGCCACCATGATCCCCGGCAGCCGCTCGGGCGGCACCACCACCGGCCCCAGCCCGGCCAGCGCCAGGGTCACCAGCAGGCTGAGCGACCCGGCCTCTTGCGGGCCGCGGGCGGTGGTGCCGATGAGCGCGCCGATACCCGCGAGGGGCAGGGCGCAGAGGGGAATCACCGCCAGCAGCAGGGGATGCAGATGCAGCGGCACCCGCAGATAGAGCGACCCCAGAAGCACCGTGGCCGCCAGGGATGGCAGGGAGAGCAGCAGAAAGGCCAGCATCGCCGCCACAATCAGCGCGTAACGGCGGATCGGGAGCGTGGCGAGATAATCCAGCGTGCCCTGGAAGCGGATGAAGCAAAAGTGGCTCTGCAGCTTGTCCATGTTGCCGAACATGAGCGAGATGACGGCGTTGCCGGTGAGGATATAGGCCAGCGTGCGCGGCCCCGAGTCGCGCGCGAACAGGCCCAGCGCCACGATGCTGAGGAGCGGGGCCAGCGCGCCCACGATGACTGAGCTCCGCCACGACCAGCGCCAGTTGGTCAGCTCGATCATCAGCAGGTCATAGACCTGGGTGGAAAAGGCGGGAGGCTTACGCATCTTGGGCATAGTGCAGGTACAGGTCCTCCAGCGTCGCCGAGTAGAGCCGCCAATCGTCCAGGTGATCCTGATCGAGATCCGCCAGCACGCGCAGCGCCTCATCGCGGTCCAGCAGCACCAGCCACCGCCCGGGCTGCAACTGGCGAGGGGCGAGATGGGGCGGCAAGGGCGGCGGCGCGTCGGGCGGGAAGAAGAGCTCCAGCCGCAGCTTGCGATCCACCAGCCGCTTGAGCTCGCTGGGGCGGCCCACGGCAGCCATCTGCCCCCGCCGCATGATCGCCACCCGCTGCACCACCTTTTCGGCCTCGATGGCGTCATGAGTGATGAACAGGATCGTGCTCCCCCGCTCCTGGTTGATCCGGCACAGCACGTTCCAGACCAGCCGGCGGCGCTGGGGGTCCAGGTCGTTGGTCGGCTCGTCCAGCACAAGCACCGGCGGCGCGCCCGCCGTGGCCACGGCCAGCCGCAGGAGGCGCCCCTGCCCGCCGGAGAGTCGATTGCTGATCTGGTCGCACAGCGGGCCGATCTCCCACAGCTCCAGCAGGCGCTCGCGCTCGGCCTGGGCGTCGCGGCGGCTCAGCCCGCGCAGGTGCGCGGTAAAATAGAGCGCCTCGCCCACCGTCAGGTTGTTCAGCGCGCGGCTCTCCTGGGGCATATAGCCGACCAGCCGCGGCACGCGCAGGGGGTCTCGCCCCACCGGCTCGCCATAGAGCTCGATGCGGCCAGAGGTGCTGCGCAGCAGGTTGACCATCTGGCGCACCAGAGTCGTCTTGCCCGCGCCGTTATCGCCCAGGATGCCCAGCACCTCGCCCTCGCCCACCTCCAAGCCAATGTGGTCGTTGGCGGCCTCGCGCTGCCCCGGATAGACCTTGACCAGATCCTGCACCCTATACACCAGCATCGCCGACCCTCGCTCCTGCCGCGCCGAGCAGGGAACGCTCGCAGGCCCATCCCCAGCGGGCGCCTGGCACTGTTGTACCGCCCTTCACGCCGAATGTCAAACCCCAGTTGCCCGGCCCGAACCAACCTTCTATAATGGCGGCATCGTTCAATCCGTGAAAGGAGGGGCGGGGCCAGCATGCTCGCTCCGGAGGAAGTCGCGCCCTGGCGCCACGTCCTGGCGCATTACAACCTCGGCCCGACGCTCGAGCTGCAGGCAGGCGGCGGCACCGCCGTGCCCAAGGTCTGGGTGACCACCACGCAACGGCGCTATCTGCTGCGCGCCAGGCGGCCCGCCGCCTCGGCTGATGAGGTGGTTGCCTTCGATCATGGGGTGATCCGGGCCGTGGTGGATGCGGGCCTGCCCGGCGCTGCCCCCGTGGTGGCTCGCGACGGGCGCACCTCGGTCCGCCTCGGCGAGCGGGCCTACGAGCTCTTTCCCGTTATCGAGGGCCTGACGCCATACCAGCCGGGCAGTCGGCAGCAGCTGGCGGCGGCGGCGCGGGCGTTGGGTCGCTTCCATCGCACCACCGCCCCGCTGACGCTGCCGGGGTGCAAGCCGTGGGCGCGCGAGCATCGCATCGAGGCGATGCGCGACACGCTGGCCGAGGCGCTGGCCGACCTCCCGGATTCGCCGGAGCGGCCGGATGCCCTGGCCATGCTCGCCGCAGCGGAGGAGCTGTCCCGCGCTCCACTGGGCTCTTGGGTGGAGAGCCTGCCCAGCGCCATCATTCACGGCGACTATACCCCGGCGAATGTGCTCTTTCGCGGCGACTCAGTCGGCGGCATCTTTGACTTCGACTGGGTCAGTCGCCAGCCGCGGGTAATCGACCTGGGCGAGGCGCTGATCTTTTTCGCTTTCACGCGCCGCGACCCGATCGACCCGGATGACATCTGGTCCCTGGTGCAAGGCTGGGCGCCGGACTTGGACGCCGCGCGGGCCTTTCTGGCCGCTTACCAGGCCGAGTGGCCATTAACCCGCGAGGAAGCGCGCGCCCTGCCCTATTTCATGCGCGAGACCTGGCTGGGCGTGCGGATTCGGGCCATGCGCAAGGTGCCGACGGAGGAGCGGCTGCGCATCCTCACGCAGGATGGGCTGCCCCCGCTGCGCTGGCTGGAGCGGTCCGTCGAGCTCCTGGCGGGGCTCGCACTGACAACAGCCACAGGCTGACCTGCCAGCGCCAGTTGACGATCCCGCGCAAACAGCTATCATGGGAGGGCATCGCATCACCCACGAGGAGCGTCGCGTGCCGGACCGCCAGCAAAGAACCATCGCGGCCATGATCAAGCTCTATTGCCGCGGCCAAGGGCACACCGACCAGCCACCCTGCGCCGATTGCCAGGAGATGCTGGACTATGCCCTGCTGCGTCTGGAGCGCTGCCCCTTCGCGCCGAACAAGCCCACCTGCGACCGCTGCCCCATCCACTGCTACGCTCCCGCCATGCGCGAGCGGGTGCGGGCGGCCATGCGCTACGCGGGCCCGCGGATGCTCCTGCACCACCCCTGGATGGCCCTGACACACCTCTACGATCGCCTGATGTCCGGGCGACGCATCGCCCAGCGGCAGAAACGCCCAAACTAGCCGGAGGTCCACATGAACGCGAGAGAACGCTATCTGGAGACGTTGCTTTTCGGCAAGCCTGACCGGGTTCCGCTCAGCCCGGGCGGGCCGCGCGAGTCCACCCTGCGCGCCTGGCATCAGCAAGGACTGCTGGAGGGCGTGCCCTGGCAGGAGCAACTGCGCGACGCCCTGGGCATCCCGCAGGAGCCGGCGCTCCCTCGCCCTGGCCTCTCGGTGGATTTCAAGATGATCCCCTGGTTCGAGGAAAAAGTGCTGGAGCACCGCGACGGCCACTATCTGGTCCAGGACTGGATGGGCAACATCACCGAGATCTCGGATACCTTCGACTATACCTACATCCGCCAGGCCAAGGACTTTGTGACCCGCAAATGGCACGACGCCCCGGCCCACAACCGCGCCGAGTGGGAGGAGCGCCTCAAGTGGCGTTATGATCCTGCGGCGGAGGGGCGGCTCCCCGGCGATTTCGCGGCCAACTTGCCCACCTGGCGGGCGCGCGACTATCCGCTGAGCATCACCATCCCCGGCCCCTTCTGGCAGATGCGCGAGTGGCTCGGCTTCGAGGGGCTCTGCTACCTGATGAAGGACGACCCGGCGCTGATCGACGAGATGGCCGCCTTCTGGACCCAGTTCGTGCTCGGCGTGCTAGATCGCGTCACGCCCCACGTGCAACTGGACTCGATCACCGTCGCCGAGGACATGGCCTACAAGGCCCATGCCATGATCTCCCCCGCCATGACGCGCCGCTTCGTGCTACCCTCCTACCAGGCCTGGGCTGATCATCTGAAGGCCAGCGGCTGCCCGGTCTTTGCGGTGGATTCCGACGGCAACATCGAGGGGTTGATCCCGCTCTGGCTCGAGGCGGGGGTGAACTGCGCCCGCCCGATGGAGGTGGCCGCCGGGAACGATCTGGTTGGCTTGCGCCGCCGCCACGGGCGCCGCATGGCCTACACCGGCGGCATCGACAAGCGCGCCATCGCCACGGGCGGCCAAGTGATGCGCGACGCCGTGCTCAGCGTGGTGCCGCCCATGCTCGTCGAGGGCGGCTACATCCCCGCGTGCGACCATGGCGTCCCGCCGGATATCTCGTGGCCCAACTTTGTCGAGTACGCTCGCTTGCTGGCCCAGCTCACGGGCTGGCTATGACCTCAGGGAGGTGAATAGCATGGCACAGATCAAGCGCGTTTTCCAGGTCGACGGGCAGCCCTTCTTCCCCGTGGGCGGGCAGGCCCGCAACTCGAGTGGCTATAACCAGGCCGAGGCCGAGACCGCCTTCCAGGCGCTCCGGCTGATCCACGGCAACACCCTCGAGATCCCCGTCTATTGGGAGCAGGTGGAACCGGAGGAAGGGCGCTTCGACTGGTCCGCCGTGGACACGCTGCTGGCCCTGGCCCGCGGCTACGACGTCCGGCTGGTGCTGCTCTGGTTCGGCGCCTGGAAGAATGGCGACATGGACTATGCCCCCGCCTGGGTCAAGACCAACCCCGCCCGCTTCCGGCGCGTGCTGGCGCCCACCGGCCGGCCCGTTTGGAACCTCTCCTCGCATTGCCGGGCGACGTTTGAGGCCGACCGGGCCGCCTTTTGCGCGCTCTGCCAGCGCCTGCGGGAGGTGGACCGCAACGGGCGGGTCATCGCCCTGCAGATCGAGAACGAGCCAGGGATCCTCGGCTGCGATCGTGACTATGGCCCAGAGGCCCAGGCCCAGTTCGAGGCCCCCGTCCCCGCCGAGCTGGTAGCCAAGATCAAGGCCGCCGGGGCTGGGCGCGTCTGGGAGCTCTGGCAGGCGGCGGGCGCCAAGGCCGCGGGGAACTGGGCGGAGCTCTTTGGCTGGGCCGGGGGCGAGGCCATGACCGCCTGGAGCATCGCCACCTACATCGACGGCCTCGCCGAGGCCGGCAAGGGGATCCTCGACATCCCCATGTACGTCAACGTCTGGCTGGGCGAGGGAAGTTGGGCGCTGGCCGGGGAGACCTACCCCTCCGGCGGGGCCGTCGCCAAGATGCTGGACATCTACAAGTGGTGCGCGCCCCACATCGACCTGATCGCGCCGGACATCTATATCGGCGACTCCAAGGGCTACGAGGCCATGTGCGCCGCCTACGCCCGTCCCGATAACCCGCTCTTTGTGCCGGAATCGGCGCCGGGGAACAGCAACGCCTGGAACCTGTTCAAGGCCGCCGCCGACCACGACGCCATCGGCTACGCCTTTTTCGCCATCGAGCACGTCATAGCGCCCGATGGCTCCGTGCGATCCGAGGCGCAGATGATCGTGGATAGCCTGCGCTGCTTGGCCGCCGCGGCCCCGCTGCTGCTGCGCTACCAGGGCACGGGCCGGGTCCATGCGGTGGCGCAGGAGGAGAACCTGGCCGGCCAGCGGCTGGACCTGGGCCGCTATTGGGGCCTGGTCGAGTTCAGCCAGCCCGGGGGGCCGCGCGTCCATCGCGACTGGCGGCACCTGCCCAGCCCGACGCCGGAAGCCACCCGCGGGCGCGGCCTGGTGATCCAGGCGGGCGAGCACGAGTTCTACCTGGTGGGCGGCCACTACCGGCTCACCCTGCGGCCCAAGCTTCCGCCGGAGCCAAGCCGCGACCCGGTCGAGTCACGCGACTATTTCATCACGCGGCTGGCGCATTATGTCACCGTGGACGAGGGCCACCTGGACGAGGCTGGGCGCTTTGTCATCGACCGCGAGCGTAACGGCGACGAGGTGGATTACGGCGTGTGGGTCGAGCCCGATTGCGGCGTGGTCCGCGCCGTGATGTGCGAGTGAGCGCGGGAGGCCGGCGATGAATTCCAGAGAACGCGTCCTGGCGGCCCTGCGGCTGGAACCGCCCGATCGGGTCCCCTTTGTGGAGGGGAGCGTGGCCGCCAGCATCGAGCAGGCGTTTGTTGGCCATACCAGCTACCTCCCCGAGGAGGCCAGCGAGGCCATGGGGCTGGATAACGTGCGCGTGCGCTTCTTGCCGCCGCTCTTTGCCCGCTACGAGGAGCACGACGGCATCTCTTTCCTGGCCGAGCCGCTCATCCGCACCCGCGCCGACCTGGGCAAGATGGTCTTTCCCGATCCTGACGACCCAGCGCTCTACGCCGAGGCCGAGGCCGTGGCGCGCCGGGTCCAGGGGCGCTACGCCGTCACCGCCCATATCCGCCTGGGCAGTTCCTCCACCCACATGAGCATGGGGCTGGACGGGCTCTCCTACGCCCTGGCCGACGACCCGGGCCTGGTGGACACCGTCCTGGGACGCTATGCCGACTGGACCATTGCCGTGATCCGCCACCTGCGCGACGCGGGCGTGGACGTGATCTGGAACCACGACGACATCGCCTACAAGACCGGGCCCATGGTCTCGCCGCGGCTGCACCGCGAACTGTTCATGCCGCACCTGCGCCGCGTCGCCGACGCCATCAAGGGTGAGGGGTTCCCCTGGATCTACCACTCGGACGGAAACCTGATGTCGCTGCTGGACGACCTCCTCTCCCTGGGCATCGACGGGCTGCACCCGCTGGAGCCCGGCGCCATGGACATCGAGGAGGCCAAGCGGCGCTACGGCCGGCGCATCTGCCTGGTCGGCAACATCGACCTGCACTATACCCTGACCCGCGGCACGCCGGACGAGGTGGAGGACGAGGTCCGGCGGCGCATCGAGGTCATCGGGCGCGGCGGCGGCTATATGATCAGCAGCGCCAACTCGATCACCAGCTATTGCCCGGTGGAGAACATCCGCGCCATGGTCGAGGCGATCCGCCGGTACGCGCCCTATTGCTGAGCACGCGCGTTCCCTTGGTGCGGGGAGGGCAACGTGCTATAATGGCCAGGTTGCGTTTGGTCCCAGATAACACCGCGGCAGAGGAGGCGGCATGAAGATCACCATCGTCGGGCACAAGGGGCAACTGGGCGAGGCGCTGCAAGGGGCGCTGGCCGGCCATGCCCTGCAGGGGCTCGATCTCCCGGAGGTGGATATCACGCGCTACCCCGCCTGCGCCGAGCCGATCCTGGGCTTTGCGCCGGACGTGGTGCTCCACATCGCGGCCATGACCAACGTCGATGGCTGCGAGACCGATCCCGACCAGGCCTTTCGGGTGAACGCGCTGGGCACGCGCAACGTCGCATTGGCTTGCCAGGCGCTGGACGTGCCGATGCTGTACGTGAGCACCGATTACGTCTTCCGCGGCGATGAGGGGTCTCCCCGCTACGAATACGACCTGCCCAACCCGCAGAGCGCCTATGCGCGCTCCAAGCTGGCCGGCGAGCAGATCGTCCGCGACCTGTTGCGCAAACACTATATCACCCGCACCGCCTGGCTCTACGATGGCACCCATCGGAATTTCGTCACCACCATGCGCCGGCTGGCCACGGAGCGCCCCTCGCTCAAGGTGGTGACCAACGAGGTCGGCTCGCCCACCTACGCCAAGGATTTGGCCGAGGCCATCGCCAAGCTCATCCGCCGCCCGGCTTATGGCATCTATCACTTTGCCAACACCGGCGTCTGCTCCCGCTTCGAGTTCACCAAGGCCATCCTGGAGCTGAGCGGCTTGGCCGATTACCCCGTGGAGCCGGTCGACCATTACCCGCGCCCCGCCAAGGTTCCCGCCCGCGTGGAGCTCAAGAACGTCATGGGCGCGGCGCTGGGTATCGCCTTCCGCCCCTGGCGTGAAGCCCTGGAGGAGTGTCTGTCCAGTGTCCACTAGCCGCCCCCTGCTCTCGGTGATCATCCCCAACTGGAACGGCGCCGCCCTGCTCCCCAGTTGCCTCGACGCGCTCCGCGAGCAGACCTTGCGGGATTTCGAGGTCATTCTGGTGGACAACGCCTCGCGGGACGAGTCCTGCGCCCTGGTGCGCGAGCGCTACCCCGAGGTGCGCCTGCTCGAGATGCCCCGGAACCTCGGCCTCACCGGCGGCTGCAACGCCGGCATCGGCGTCGCCCGCGGCGAGTTGATCGCCCTGCTGAACAACGACGCCGAGGCGGACCCGCGCTGGCTGGAGGCGCTGGCCGGTGCCCTGGCGCGCCATCCCGAGGCAGGCTCCGCGGCGACCAAGATGCTGCTCCATGACCGGCGCGACGTCATCAACTCGGCGGGCGACTTTTACGGGCGGGACGGCATCCCTGGCAACCGCGGCGTCTGGCAGCCGGACGATGGCAGCTACGACCAAGAGATGTGGGTCTTTGGCGCCTGCGGAGGCGCCGTGGCCTATCGCCGCGCCATGCTGGATGAAATCGGCCTCTTTGACGAGGATTTCTTTATGTATTGCGAGGACGTGGACCTGGCCTGGCGGGCGCAGTTGGCCGGCTGGCGCTGCATCTATGCCCCGCAGGCCCGCGTCTACCACCGCCTTAGCGCCACCGGCGGGGGCGCCCTGTCCAGCTATTACACGGGGCGCAACACCCTCTATGTCATCGCCAAGGACATGCCCGCGAGCATCCGGCAAAAGCACTGGCGTCGCATCGCGGCGGCCCAATGGCGCGTCGCCCGCGACGCGCTGCGCGCCTGGCGCGGCGAGGCCGCGCGGGCCCGGCTCCGCGGCCAATGGGCCGGCATCATCGGGTGGCGCCAGGCGAGGGAGAAACAGGCGCGCGGGCAAGGCTTGCGCCGCGTCTCCGACGAATACCTCGAAAGCATCCTGAGTTGACGGAAATGGCGACTCGGTGTAACATTGAAGGTCGTACCGAGCGGCGACGCATCGCCGCTGGCCGCGTTTGGCCAACCTGGGGGAGATAACAGCGCCGTTATGTCATCTGCACAGCCTGACCTATCCATCGTCATCCCAGCCTATAACGAGGCGGTGACCCTGCCCGGCAACCTCGCCGAGGTTTTCGCTTTCCTGCGCAAGCAGGCCATCCGGGCTGAGGTCATCGTGGTGGACGATGGGAGCCAGGATGGCACCGCCGGCATCGTGGAGAGCTTGCAGGAGCGCCACCCGCGCCTGCGGCTGATCCGCAATCCGCACTGCGGGAAGGCTTTTGCCGTGCGCACCGGCATCGAGGCGGCTCGGGGCGAGTACATCTTTCAGTGCGATGCCGACCTGAGCATGCCCATCAGCGAGTTGCCCAAGCTGCTGGAGCCCTTGCAGGCTGGCCAGTGCGACATCGCCATCGGCTCGCGAGTGCGGCGCTACCGCTTTCCCTGGTATCGCCACATCATGAGCGTCGTCTTTCACTGGATCGTGGCAGCGCTGGCCGTCAAGGGCGTCAACGACACCCAATGCGGTTTCAAATGCTACCGCGGCGCCGCGGCGCACGACCTTTTCCGCCGGGCGCTGCTCTATCGCACGCCCGACCCGGTTCGCGGCTCGGCCGTCACCGGCTTTGATGTGGAGATCCTCTTCCTGGCCCAAAAGATCGGGTACCGGATCAAGGAGGTCCCTGTGGAATGGTACTTTGCTGAGACGAGCAGCGTCGATCCCATCAAGGACTCCTTGCGCAACCTGCGGGACGTGATCAGCATCCGTCTCAACGATGCGCACGGGCGGTACCGCTATTCCTCGGCCGCCAAGGGCGAGATGCGGGGCCCCGCCCCGGAATAAGACGCGCGCCCTTTCCGTTCCGCAGCTCCACGACGACTTGCGATCACTCTGTTGCCACAGGCAACATCACGTTTCGAGAAAGGAACCTCCGATGAGCGACAAGGTTTTGGTTTGCGTCGCCTGGCCCTATGCCGATGGCCCCCTTCACCTGGGCCACATCACCGGCGCCATGCTCCCGCCGGATATCCTGGCGCGCTACATGCGCCTGCTGGGCAAGGACGTGGTCATGGTCTCGGGCAGCGACACCCACGGTACGCCCATCACGGTGCGCGCCGAGTTGGAGGGCGTCAAGCCGATCGAGATCGTGGAGCGCTACCACAACAACATGCTCGACTCCTTGGTGGGCCTGGGCCTCGCCTATGACCTCTATACCCACACGAATACCGAAAACCACAAGGCCGTCACCCAGGACATGTTCCTCACCCTCCTGGACAAGGGCTACATCTTTCTCGACAGCATGACCCAGTTCTACTGCGACCACTGCCAGCGCTACCTAGCGGATCGCTTCGTGGAGGGGACCTGCCCGCACTGCGATTATGACAACGCGCGCGGCGACCAGTGCGACCATTGCGGGCGTCCCCTGGACGCCCTGGAGCTCAAGCTGCCGCGCTGCCGTTTTTGCGGCGCGACGCCCCACCCCCAAGAGACCGAGCACTATTTCCTGGACCTGACCAAGTTCAGCGAGCCCCTACACGAGTGGCTCAAGGACAAGCCCCATTGGCGCTCCAACGTGCTCAACTTTGCCCGCGGCCTGCTGGAAAGTGGGCTGCGGCCGCGCGCCATCACCCGCGACATCGATTGGGGCGTGCCCGTGCCGGTGGAGGGCTTTGAGCACAAGGTCATCTATGTCTGGTTCGACGCCGTCATCGGCTACCTCTCCGCCACCATCGAGTGGGCGCAACTCCAGGGCAAAGAGGAGCGCTGGCGCGACTTTTGGCAGAGTGAGGACTGCCAGAGCTATTACTTTATGGGCAAGGACAATATCTGGTTCCACACCATCATCTGGCCCGCCATGCTGCTGGGCTATGGGGACCTGAACCTGCCCTACGACGTCCCGGCCAACGAAAACCTGAACCTGGAAGGGCGCACCTTTTCCAAGAGCCGCAACTGGGCGATCTTTGTGCCCGACCTGCTGGAGCGCTACGATCCCGACCCGGTCCGCTACGTGCTGACGGCCACCATGCCCGAGGCCCAGGACAGCGACTTTACCTGGCGCGACTTTGTGCGCCGCAACAACGACGAATTGGTGGCCACCTACGGCAACCTGGTGCACCGCGTGCTCACCTTTGCCTACCGCCGTTTCGACGGGCAGGTGCCCCAGCCGGGCCGCCTCGAGGCCGCCGACCATCAGCTATTGGACGCCATGACCCGCGCCTTTGTGGATGTGGGCCGCGAGATTGGCGCCTGCCACTTCCGCGCCGGGCTGAGCGCCGCCATGGCCGCGGCCGCCGAGGTGAACCGCTACCTCGACGTCGCCGCGCCCTGGAAGACCATCAAGAGCAACCCGCAGGCCGCCGCCACCTCCATCTATGTGGCGCTGCGGGCCATCGACTCGCTCAAGACGCTCTTCCTGCCCTTCCTGCCCAAGTCCTCCCAGGCGCTGCATGAGATGCTGGGCTACAAGGGCACCATCATCGGGCGGCAGTGGATCGAAGAGATCTCGGAAGATGGGGTCAAGCATCGCGTCGTCCGCTATGACGGCAGCAAGAACGTGGGCGAATGGGCCCCCAGCCACCTGCCCGTCGGGCAAAAGCTGCGCGATCCCAAGCCGCTATTCGTCAAGCTGGAAGACGAGGTCATCGAGCAGGAGGTCGCCCGGCTCAAGGGCGGCGGAGGCCACTAGAAGCCATGTACGCAGGGCATCCACCCCGAGCGCGTGCAGCCTCTGCGCCCCAGGCCCCCGGACGCATCCGGGAGGCCGGGCTGGCGCGGGTGCGGGGGTGGGTGCCCTGTGCGATCCTGCTCTTGTACGTTGCGCTGGGCGTCCTCTACGCCGCGCTGACGCCGCTCTGGCAGAACCCCGACGAGCCCGCCCACTATAACTATGTGAAGCAGATCGCCGCCACCGGGCAGCTCCCCGTCATGCAGGTCGGCGATTACCCCGCCGCCTACCTGGAGGAGCTCAAGTCGCGCCGCTTTCCCGCCGACATGCCGGTGGATGCGATCCGCTACGAGGGCTGGCAGCCCCCGCTCTATTACCTCCTGAGCGCCGGGGTCTATCTGGCGGCCAGCGCGCTCCCCCTGGCCGGGCAGGTGCTCGTCCTGCGCCTCTTTTCCGTTGCCATCGGCGCGCTGCTCATCTGGACCGTCTACCGGCTGGCCCGGGAGGTCCTGGGCGACAGCCCGCTGCTGGCCTGGGGGGCCATGGCCTTTCCCGTGGTGGTGCCCATGCACTTGGCCATGCTCGCCGCCATCAACAACGACGGCCTCGCTGAGTTGCTCGTCACCGCGACACTGCTGGGCTGCGTCCGGCTGATCAACCGCGGCGCCACGTCGCGCCGCTTGCTCGTGTTGGGCGTGCTGCTAGGGCTGGGCCTGCTGACCAAGAACACCACCGCCATCGTCGCGCCGGTGATCCTGCTGAGCGTGTGGCTATCGGCGGAGCGCCGCGCCTCCGAAAGCCGCTGGGCGCCCTGGCTCCGCGCCATCGGCGGCATCGGCCTCCCCGCCTTGCTGCTCAGCGGCGGTTGGTACCTCCGCAATGCGCTGGTCTACGGCTGGGGCGATCCGCTGATCTGGCGGCGGCATGGCGAGGTGGTGGCGGGCCAACTGACCACGGCCCAGTACCTGGCCACCCGCGATTGGGGACAGTGGCTGGGCGACCTGGTCATGACCACCTTTCGCAGCTTTTGGGCCCAGTTCGGCTGGATGGCCGTGCCCATCGACCACCGCATCTACTGGCTCCTGGGGGTGCTCTCGGGGCTTGCCACAGTGGGATTCGCGCTCTGGCTCGTGCGCCGGCGCCGCGCCATTCGCGGCCAGGGCCATTGGCTTGCCCCGCCGACGCTGGTGCAGATGCGGGTGTTCGCCGTGCTGGCCAGCGCCGTACTGCTGACCCTGGCGCTCTTTCTGGGGTATAACGTGGGGTACGTGCAATTCCAGGGACGCTACCTGTTCCCCGCCATCGCCCCGCTGGGGATGGCCTTCGTCCTGGGCTGGCGCGAGCTCTTGCAGCGCGGCCCGGATAGGTGGCTGGCCATCGCCTTCGGCGTCGGCGCATGGATGAGCATCGGCGCGGGGATCGACCGCGGGGACGTGGATGTCGCCGCGCTCGGGCTGCTGGCCGCTTGCAGCGTCGCCTTTCTGCTCAAGAAGCGCATCCCTGCGCGGTTTCACCCCGCCATCATCGCCGCGATCTATGCGGGGTTGCTGGCGCTAACCGCGGCCTCGCCCTGGCTCTATATCCGCCCCTATCTCGCGCCCTGATCCGCCCGACCAACAAAAAACCTCCGGGGCCTTGTGGACCCCGGAGGCGTTGTGTGAGGCTAGTTGGTCGGCTGCACCGGGCAGTTGCCGTTGTAGCCCCTGCCGCCGCGCGCGCCGCCCATCATGCCGCGCCCGCCCATGCGGCCGCCGCGCTGGGCAGTGCCGCTATTCCAGCCGCCGCCCACGCCACAGTTCGCGCCGCTCTGCAGGTGCTCCGCGACCTCTTCCGCCATGTTGGCCAGCATCGCGTCGGCCTGCTCCTGGGTGAGCTTGCCATCGGCCACGTACTGGTTCAACAGCTCGGTCCGGGCCGCCACGTACGCGTCCACGACGTCCTGCTCCTCGCCGCCCTTCGCGTCGATGATCTCGGCAAAGGTCTGGCCCTCAGCCAGCGCCGCCCGCACGTCGTCCTCGCTGATTTCCAGCGTCTCCGCCACGATGGTCACCAGGTTCACCTCGTGCCAGGCCGGGTCACGGCCCACGCCGTAGCCCAGGCCCGACTGCGCGTTGCCGCGCATCCCGCGCATGCGCCCGCCCATTTGGGCGGTCTCGCCGCAGAGATCGCAAAGGCCATCGCCGTCGGCATCCACAAAGCCCTCGTTCGCGCCGCGTCCGGCGAAGCGATCCTGGTTCCCCTGCGCCAGGGCCGCACCTGCGCCCACCACGAGCAACAGGGCCACCAGACCCAACACCAAAAACATCCGCTTGTTCATCGTCATCCTCCCATGTACGTGGGCTGGACCACCCAGCCCCTATGGCCTGAAGTATAGGCGCCAAGTGTAAACGGATTGTGAAGAACCTGTGGGGCTCGTGTGAATCTTGCATTGACAAGCGCGCGGGCTTGTCATATACTAGCAGCAGGTCGTCTGGCGGATGTGCCAGCGCAGCACTGCGAGGGAGGGGACCATGTCTGAGGGTGAGACCAAGCAAGTGCCGGAGAATCGGCCCATCAACGAGAAGGGGGAGGAAAAAGAGGTCGAGAAGCGGGATGAAAAGCGCGACGAGTCCTGGGAGGAAAAGTGGCAGCGCGACCCCTTGAGCGCCGCCGTCTGGGCGGTGATCCTCATCTGGGCCGGCATCGCTTTCCTGCTCGGCAACCTCGGCGTCTTTGACCGAATCCGCGGCCTGGAGACCTGGGGCGTGGTGCTGATGGGCGCGGGGGTGATCGTGCTGATCGAGGTGCTTATCCGCGCGCTCATCCCCGAGTACCGCAAGCCCATCCTGGGGCCGCTCATCTTTGGTGTCGCCCTGGTGCTGTGGGGCCTGGGCGACGTCCTGCCCTGGCTCTCCATCTGGCCGATCATCATTGTCATCGTCGGCATCTCGTTGCTCGTCCGCGGGCTGCGGGCTCGCGGTTGAGCCGGCCTCCCGTTTCGTCGCGAGATCGGCCGCAGAGGAATCCCGAACTCATGGGGCATAGGCATCCTACCCAGGCTGACGTGGCGCGCCTCGCCGGCGTCTCTTCGGCCACGGTTTCTATTGTGCTCAGCGGGCGGACCGATACGACCATTCGCATCAGCCCAGAGACCCGCGCCCGCGTCGTGCAGGCCGCCGAGTCCCTGGGCTTCATGCCCAATCCCGCCGCCCAGATGCTGGCGCAGGGCCGCAGCCGGCTGATCGCACTATTCTACTTTGGCGATACCTTTCCCTATGAGCGGGAGCACCAGTTCTACCTGAGCCTGCTGGGCATCGAGCGCGAGGCGTCCCGGCAAGACTATAACGTGTTGCTCATCACCCGCGGGCAGAGCGCCGAGAAGCGCAGCATCTATGCCGCTGGCGGCAACATGCTGCGCCTGGCCGATGGCGCCATCCTCATGGGTCCGCTGGAGAGCCCCGACGAATTGGCCCGCCTGGTGGAGGATGGCTATCCCTTCATCTACATCGGCAGGCGGCAGGTGCCTGGATACGAGATCGATTGGGTGGTCAGCGACTATATCCAGGCCGGCTACGAGGGCGCGCGCCACGTGCTCGGCCTTGGCCATCGCCGCCTCGGGTTCGTGTGGAACGACTCCCGCACGGAGGAGGTCCGGGACCGCCAGCGGGGCATCGAGCGGGCCGCCGCCGAGGTCGCAGGCGCCGAGTTAGTGGCCATGCCGCAGGGGATCCTGACGGACGCGGGACAGATGGAGAGGGCCCTGCGTGAGAGCGGCATCAGCGCGCTCTTGTGTGCCGGGCAGGCCTCGGTGCGCGCCTCCCTCACCCGTCTGGATGAGCTAGGGGTTCGCGTTCCCGCCGACCTGTCCGTCGTGGCCCTCTCCTTTGACGAGGGGCGCCAGTGGCCCTGGCCTGCGCTCCGCCCCACCCACGTGCGCCACCCCGAGTCCCTGGTGGGCGAGCGCGCGGTGCAGGCGCTCATCGCCCGGCTGGATGGCACGGTAGAGGGCCCGCAGCACTGGCGCATCCCCTGCGAGTTCGTCATCGGGAACAGCACCGCGCCGCGGTAGCCAGCGCGCCACGCTCTATACGAAGCAACCGGTTCAGTGGCGTGCCACTGAACCGGTTGTTGGTATGGATCGGTTGTCTGGGGATCAGGCGAGGTCGAAGCGATCCAGGCTCATCACCTTGTTCCAGGCCGCCACAAAGTCTTGCACGAACTTGGCCTGCGAGTCCGCGCAGCCATATACCTCGGCCAGCGCCCGGAGCTGCGAGTTCGCGCCAAAGATCAGGTCGATGCGCGTGCCGGTCCACTTGAGCTCGCCCGTGACGCGGTCGCGCCCCTCGAACACCTCGTTCTCCTCCGAGGCCGGCTTCCAGACCGTGCGCATGTCCAGCAAGTTGACGAAAAAGTCGTTGGTCAGCGTCTCGGGCCGCTTGGTCAAGACGCCGTGCTGTGCCTTGCCATAGTTGGCGTTCAGCGCGCGCATGCCGCCGACAAGCACCGTCATCTCGGGCGCGGTCAGCGTCAGCTGTTGCGCCTTGTCCACGAGCAATTCCTCCGCGGACACGGCGAACTTGGCCTTCACATAGTTGCGGAACCCATCGGCAACCGGCTCGAGCACCGCGAAGGAAGCCGCGTCGGTCTGCTCCGGCGAGGCATCCATGCGCCCAGGGGTAAAGGGAACGGTCACGTCGTGGCCGGCCTTCTTGGCCGCCGCTTCGACAGCGGCGCAGCCGCCCAGGACGATGAGATCCGCGAGCGAGACCTTCTTGCCGCCGGATTGGGCGGCGTTGAAGGCCTTCTGGATGCCCTCGAGGGTCTGGAGCACCTTTCCCAGTTGAGCAGGCTGGTTGACGGCCCAATCCTTCTGCGGGGCCAGGCGGATGCGCGCCCCATTGGCGCCGCCGCGCTTGTCCGAGCCGCGGAACGTGGACGCCGAAGCCCAGGCGGTCGAGACCAACTCGGAGATCGACAGGCCCGAGGCCAGGATCTGGCGCTTGAGGTTGGTGATGTCCTGCGCGTCGATCAGCTTGTGGTCAACGGCGGGGATGGGGTCCTGCCAGATCAGCTCCTCTGCGGGGACCTCGGGGCCGAGATAGCGCGAGCGCGGGCCCATGTCGCGGTGGGTCAGCTTGAACCAGGCGCGGGCAAAGGCATCGGCGAACTCGGCGGGGTTCTCCAGATACCGCCGCGCGATCGGCGCATAGATGGGGTCGTAGCGCAGGGCTAGGTCCGCCGTGGTCATCATCGGCCGGTGCTTCTTCGCCCGGTCGTGCGCGTCAACCACCATATCTTCTGCAGCCACGTCCTTGGCCAGCCACTGGTGCGCGCCCGCCGGGCTCTTGACCAACTCCCACTCGTACTTGAACAGGACCTTCAGATAGCCCATATCCCATTTGGTCGGCTTGGGCTTCCAGGCGCCTTCGATACCGCTGCTGATGGTATCGCCGCCCTTCCCGCTGCCAAAGCTGCTCTGCCAGCCGAGGCCCATCTGCTCAAGCGGGGCCGCCTCGGGCTCTGGTCCCACATGCGAGGCGGGGGCAGCGCCATGGGCTTTGCCGAAGGTGTGGCCGCCGGCGACCAGCGCCACCGTCTCTTCGTCGTTCATCGCCATGCGCGCAAAGGTCTCGCGCACGTCGCGGCCAGAGGCGACCGGGTCCGGGTTGCCGTCGGGGCCTTCGGGGTTCACGTAGATCAGGCCCATCTGCACCGCCGCCAGAGGGTTCTCCAGCTCCCGGTCACCAGAGTAACGGCTGTGGGGTTTGTCGCTCGTGGCCAGCCACTGCTGTTCAGAGCCCCAGTAGATGTCCTCTTCCGGCTCCCAGACGTCCACGCGCCCGCCAGCAAAGCCAAAGGTCTTGAAGCCCATAGACTCCAAGGCCACGTTGCCGGCGAGAATCATCAGGTCGGCCCAGGAGATCTTGTTACCGTACTTTTGCTTGATCGGCCAGAGCAGCCGTCGCGCCTTGTCGAGGTTCACGTTGTCAGGCCAGCTATTGAGGGGTGCGAGGCGTTGGCTGCCCGATCCGGCGCCGCCGCGGCCATCGCCCATGCGGTAGGTGCCCGCGCTGTGCCAGGCCATCCGGATCATCAGCCCGCCATAGTGGCCCCAGTCCGCCGGCCACCACTCTTGCGAGTCGGTCATCAGCGCCCGGAGATCCTTCTTCACCGCCGCCAGGTCGAGGCTCTCAAACTCTTTGGCATAGTCGAAATCCTCGCCCATGGGGTTGGATAGCGACGAGTGTTGGTGCAAGATCTTGAGGTTCAGTTGATTCGGCCACCAATCTCGGTTCGAGGTGCCTCGGCCGGTTGGTTGTCTCTTCGGTCCGCCTTTTTCCATCTTGACTCTCCTTTTCCTAGATGCCGGGACAGTGCCCCTGCCTCGCTGACGGGACCACGAGGCTGACCCAGACGAGCTTGCGCCGCTGGCCAGAGATCGCTGTGGCCCGCCTGCCACTCTCCTCCGCCAGCCCCATTTGCCGACACGGGATCACGTGATCCCTCAAATCCGTGCTACCTCCCCTGCTGTTGCTTATCGCCAGTTGCTGGCGCCAGACCTGGTGGACTCGCCATGGGCTCGGATTGGCATACGGGGCAGATGCCATATACGTCGAAGCGCTGCCCCACGAGGCGATAACCGGCGCGCTCGGCCAGGTGACGTCCCAGATCCTCAAGGCCATCGGTGTCGGGGTCCACGATCCTGCGGCACTTGACGCAGACGAGGTGCGGGTGAGGATAGGGGCGCTGGCCATCATAGTGGTTCGCTTGGTCGAATTCCAGCTCCAGCACCTCGCCAGCCTCCTTGAGCAGCTCGATGGTCTTGTAGACCGAGGCGATGCTCGTGGTCGGGAGGTCTTGGCGCACCAGCTCATGGATGCGCTCCACGCTGGGGTGCTCGGGACTCGAGATCAGCGCCCTCAATATGGCGATGCGCTGGGGCGTGATGCGATTGCCTCGCGCCCTCAGCTTGGCGATGACCTCTTCCAGCCGCGACCTGACCGGTGACATGGGGCTCTCTTATCGCAACCTCGTCCTAATTAAGAATGATTATCTAGTACTAGTATATACACACAACCCGGTTTGTCAAGTGGGCAGGGGTAGAATCCCCTCGGTTGGCCGCCGAGGCCAAGCCGGAGCCGCCCACCCTCGCGCATCCTACTTGCTCGATTTGACAAGCAAGGCCCTCTGGTGTATAGTTACGCGTGTTAGGTTAAGCGCTTTATCACATGTCCGAAGGAGGAACGACCATGCTCAAGTACGACAGGACGGGAGAAGGCCTTTACGAGCCCGCGCGCCAGCTGCCGGTGGAAAGCGAGTACGACGTGATCGTCGTCGGCGGCGGCGTGGCTGGCGTCGGCGCAGGGATCGCCGCGGCCCGCGGCGGCTGCAAGACGCTGATCATCGAGGACACCTCCGCGATGGGCGGCCTGGCCACCATGGGCCTGGTGAACATCCCGCTGGACTTTATCTCGGGCATCGGCGAGCAGATGTTCAAGCGCCTGATCGCCGTGGATGGCCTCTGGCATCGCAACTCGGACCCGGAAAAGCACAAGCTGGTGCTGGATCGCATGGTGGCCGAGGCGGGGTGCCACGTGCTGTTCGTCACCACCGTGGTCGAGTCCATCGTGCACAAGGGCGCGATCTGCGGCGTGGTGGTGGAGAGCAAATCCGGGCGCCAGGCCATCCTGGCCAAGCGCGTCATCGACTGCTCCGGCGATGCCGACGCAGCCTATTACGCCGGCTGCCAGATCATGAGCGGCCGCCCCAGCGACGGCATGTCCATGGCCTGCTCCCTCGAGTTTCGCCTCGGCGGCGTCGACTGGGACGCGTACAATAGTTCCGAGCTCAAAGCCAAGGACTCCAAGTGGATCGACCTGATCCGCCGCACCGTGGGCACGCCAGACCTGCCCTACGAGATCGACAATCACCTCAACTGGCTAACCCACGTGCCCGGCCGTCCCGAGCACGTCGGCCAGGACGAGGTGAGCATCTGCTTCGCCCATTCGCGCAACTGCAAGCCGCTGGACAACCGCGACCTGACCCGCATGTACATCGAGGGGCGCGAGCAGGCCGACATCCTCTGGAAGTTCATCAAAAAGCACGTCCCCGGCTATGAAAAGTGCTGGCTCATCGACACCGCCCCCCTGCTGGGCGTGCGCGAGTCCCGCCGCGTCCTGGGCGAGTACGTCATGACCGGCATGGATATCGCCAGCGCGAACAAGTTCGACGACGTGATCTGCATCAGCGGCCACGGCTATGACGTCCATGGCCCGGACAAGGCCGGCAACATCAAGTGGATCGAGGCGCAGATCGACGGCAAGACCTGCTACGTCATCGCCAATGCCAGCGGCGTCGGCAGCTCCTGGCACCCCGAGACGGGCCCCGAGTCGTACTGCGACTATAAGGGGCGGCGCGGCGCCGAGATGCAGTTCCCTCAGCCGCCGGTCTACGATATCCCCTACCGCTCGCTCGTCCCGGTGGACGTGGAGAACCTGCTGGTGGCGGGTCGCTGTCTCTCCGCCGACTTTATGGCCCAGTCCGGCTGCCGCCTGATCCTGGCCTGCATCAACATGGGCGAGGCGGCGGGCACCGCCGCGGCTATCTCGCTCAAGGAGCAGGTGGCGCCGCGCAAGGTGAGCCGCGTCCAGTTGCAGCGGGCGCTCATCGCCAACGGGGCGAATATCGGCCAGAACATGCGCGCCATCCCGGGTCTGTAGCGCCGGAGGAGTGGTCATGCCCAAGGTCAAGTACGAGGTCACGCGAGGCTGCACCTTCTGCAATACTTGCATCTTTGAGTGCCCAGTCAGCGCCATCACCATGACCAAGCAAGGCGCTCTGATCGATCAAGACAAGTGCACGGGGTGCGGCACCTGCTACAACAACTGCGCCTTCGAGGCCATAGAGAAGATCGCCCTGAAGGCCAAGTCCTAAGGTCAAGAATGTTTGGGCAATTTGGCTTCGGTCAAACCGGTTCGAGCTTGTCCAGAAAGGAGACAGCATGAGCCACCCAGTGATCAGTCGGAAGGAGTTCTTGCGCGCGTCGGTGCTGGCCGCAGCCGGCCTCGCCGCGGCGAGCTGCGCGCAGCCTACGCCCCAGGTGATCGAGCGAGAAGTGCCCGTCGAAAAGGTCGTCAAGGAAACGGTGGTCGTCGAAAAAGAGGTCGCCGTCGAAAAGGTGGTTAAGGAGACGGTAGTCGTGCAGAAGGAGGTCGCCGTCGAAAAGGTGGTGGTGGCCACGGCGATCCCTTCCAAGTATAAGGAGGCGCCCATGCTGGCCAAGCTGGTCGCTGCCGGCCAGCTACCGCCCGTGGACGAGCGCCTGCCAGAGACTCCCGCCGTCTACCCCGTGCCGGAGAGCATCGGCAAGTATGGCGGCACCATCCGCCGCGGCTTTACCGGGGTCTCGGACGCGCCTGGCCCCAGTTATGTGAACCACGTCGGCCTCTGCAAGTACAACTATTGGGATATCGATATACGTCCCGACTTGCTCGAGTCCTGGGAGGTTAACGCCGCGGCGGACACCTTCACCCTCAAGATGCGCCCTGGGCTCAAGTGGTCCGACGGCACGCCGTTCACGTCCGAGGCCTTTACCTGGCAGTTCCAGAACGTCTATAGCGACAAGGACCTGACCCCCAGCCCCGGCGCGCCGGTCATGGAGTCCGTCACGGCGCCGGACGACCACACGGTGGTGGTCAAACTGGGGACGATCTATCCCCTCTGGATGTTCTTCCAGAACCGTAGCGTCATCGCCGCGCCTGGGCACTATCTGGCCCAGTTCCACGCCAAGCTGGTGAAAGACAAGGCAGCGCTGGAAAAGGCGGCCACCGATGGCGGGTTCAACACCTGGATCCAGTACTATGCTAACCAGGCCAACGCGCAGATGAACACCGAGCGGCCCGACCTGACGCCCTGGATCTCCACCAGCCCGCTCTCGTCCGAGCTCTATGTCATGGAGCGCAATCCGTACTTTCACGCCGTGGACCCAGAAGGCAACCAGCTCCCCTACGTGGACAAGATCGTCCATCGCCTGTTCGGTTCGCCCGACGTGCTCAACTTGTGGATCGCCAATGGCGAGATCGACTGGCAGCAGCGCCACGTCCAGATCGTCAACTATACCCTGTTCAAGGAGCAGGAGCAGAAGGGCGACTACAAGATGATCTTGCTCAAGCCGGAAAGCGGCGGCGAGACGCTCTGGCCGAACCACGACGCCAAGAATGAGAAGGTCAAAGAGTTCTTTAACGATGTGCGGGTGCGCAAGGCGATGAACCTGGCCATGGACCGGGTCACCATCAACGAGATCGCCTACGATGGCTTTGGCGTGCCGCGCCAGGCCAGCCCGAGCTCCATCGGCCCCTTCTACCACGAAGCCTCCGCCAAGGCATTTATCGAGTACGACCCGGCGCAGGCCAACAAGCTTCTGGACGAGGCTGGCTACGACAAAAAGAATGCCGACGGTCTCCGCCTCTGGAAGGATGGCAGCGGGCCCGTATTCTTTTCCATCGAGAGCTTCCAGGCGGCTGGATCGGCCAGCGACGACGCGCTCAACATGGTGGTCAACTATCTGAAAGCGGTGGGTATCAATTGCGCCGCCAAGTTGGAGGAGCGCTCGCTCTTTACCACCCGCGTGGACGCCAACGAGATCGAGGCCACCTGGTACCCGGCCGGCCACTTTGCCCTCGTCCATCTGGTCTGGGGCAACTGCTACATCGGCGAGCTGACGGACCGGCCCTGGGCGGGCGGCTGGGGACGGTATTACCGCTTCCAGCTCAAGGACCCCGCCGCCAGCCCGCCGCCCGAAGGGCACTGGCTCTGGCAATGCTGGGACTGGTGGAATGAGGCCGAAAAGCATGCCGAGCTCAGCTACTATGTGGACGCCATGAACAAGATCATGGACGTCTGGGTGGAGCAGGCGCCCGTGGTCGGCATCCTAGGCGAGGTTCCCTATCCCATGATCGTCAAGAACGGCCTGAAGAACCAGCTTGAGGGCGTCCTTAACTCGGACCGCACGGGCTGGGAGAGCATCATCGGCACGCCGATCCTCTACTGGGACGCGCCGGAAGCCCACGTCTAGCCGCTCCTCTGGCCGACCAGCAATAAAAGAGGCCCTACAGGTTTCGGGAACCTGTAGGGCCTTTGCGTTCCGCTTATGCGAACAGCAGTTGTCCGAAGAACTCGGGGCGGTGGAAGTCGGCCTGCGGCGTCTCGATGGGGTTCCAGGTGGCCCACTGCGGGTTCGCCGAGCCGTCGGCGCAGCGCTGAAAGTTGGCGCGCCAGACGTCGCCCAGCTTGGGCGTCGCAAAACCGACATAAGCGCGCAGCACCGCCAGCGGGATCGCCGCCTGGATCTCCCAGCAGCAGTCGTCGGCGCTCGGCGCCTTGGTCGGCCCGGGGACCGAGTGCCAGACGGCGACCTGCCGCGCCAGCTCGGGCCGGAGGAACTCGCGTCCCTGCCGCCCCGTGCCAAAGGCCAGCAGCATCGCCCCCACGCAGTTGATCTCAAAGTTGAAATAGCCGATGCTCACGTCCGGCCCCGGCGAGATGAACAGCTCGCCGCACGAATCCTTGTAGACTGGCTGGTTCGGCTGGCTGCTCACGGCGACGATCTGGTGGTCGTTGCGCGACACCATCCGGAAGTAGAGCTTGTCAGCGTCATAGAGCAACTGGGCGAAGGCCTCCCACTTTTCCCCCGACTGGTACCAGCGATAGACGTCCACCTGGGCTTTGTCGGCGACGTCCCAGAACTGCTGGTTGTTCACCTCGGGATCATAGGGCAGGCGCGCCTTGCGCACGATGTAGGTATTCACTGATCCTCCTCTCGGCCGAGTCAGGGACTCAGTCCACGCGCCGCGGCTCCACCACCGCGTTCTTTTCCGCCGACTCGACGATGGCGCAGACGACCCGGGTCTGCTTGAGCCCGTCGATGGCGGTGGGCAGCGGGCCATAGCCCTGCCACGAAGTGGGGGTCAGCGTGTTCTGCAGGATGGCGTCCATGAAGCAGCGCGGGATGCGCCAAAAGTCCAGCGGCGGGGCAAAAGCCTCCAGCGCCCGCTTGGTCGCGCCGCCGCCCGCCTGCAATGCGCCCGCCGTCGGGTTGGGGCGATGGACCAGCGCCCGCAGGTTGATCCCCTGCTGCACCAGGATATCCTGATGAGCCAGCAGGTCCGCCGAAGTCAGGCGGTCGCTCACATTGGCGCGCCAGCCCTCGACCTCGCCAAAGCTCGGGCGCTTGATATAGAAGAGCGAGCCCTCCGAGCCGGAAAAGTTGAAGGCGAATTCGACCAACCCATCGATGTGCTTGATCCATTCGGCCTTGACGCGGAACTTGCAGCCGTTGTCGAAGGTGAGGAAGGCGTCATAGAGATCGGGGGTATAGCCCAGCACGAGGCGCTGCGAGATAGCAAAGACCTCGGTCACCTGCGCCGGAGCGAGGACCCAATGCAGGTAATCGGTGACGTGGCTCAGCAAAAAGTGCGCCGTGGAGGAGCCGCCCACCCACTCTTTGGTGCGCGTGCCCCACAACTGCGTGGGCACCGTGATATTGTCGTCCAGGTGGGCCGTGCCATAGACCACCTCGCCCAGCAGCCCGTTCTGGATCACATAGTAGGTGGCGCGATCGGGGGCCGAGCCACGGTTAGCATAGTTGATGAACACGCGCGCATTGGCCTGCTCCGCGGCATCGTACATCTTTTCGGCGTCGGCCACGGTGGTGGCCAGCGGCTTTTCCAGGATAATGTTCGGCACGCCCGCCGCGATGGTGGCCAGCACCGGGTCGCGGTGCAGCGGATCGGGCGTGGCGATGGCCACCACGTCCAGCTTGTGCTCCTTCAGCATCCGCGCATAGTCGGTATAGGCCTGCGCCTTGACCTGCCCAGCGACCTTGTCCGCCACCTCCTGGCGGATGTCGGCCACCGCCACCACCTCCACCTCCGGCTGGCTATGCAGAAAGGTGGCGTGTTGGCCGCCCAGGATACCCAGACCGATAACGCCCGCTTTTAGCTTCATCTCGTCCCTCCTGTTGTCATTGGGCCACAGCTACGCCGATATTATACCTTGTTTGCGCCCCGCTGCCCACCTGGCGCAGGACTCAACCCTTGCCGGCATTGCGACGCACGGACAGCAACCCCGACCAGGTCTCGTCCACCGAGCAGATCTTGTAATCCATCAGCCCAGCGGCCACCCCTATCTCGCGCACGATCGGTTGCGTCAGGTCAGAGCCAACGCCGGAGCCCCGCTTGGGCCAGATGATCCAGATGCCGCCGGCGCCGACCTTGGCGACCATGCTTGCGACGCCAGCCTCCAGCGCCGCGCGGTTCCGCACGAACCAGAGGATCAGGCCACAGCCGGCGCAATCGCCGCGCTGCAAGCGGGCGCCCTCGGGCAGCTCGCCCAGGGTCGTGGCGAAATCCTCCGGCGCGTCCACCAACGCCACGGACATCCCCGGCTTGATGCCCAGCTTGGCCGCCAGCGGCCGCCCCTCAAAGGCGGCAAAGATGGACTTGGGGACCACCGGTTCCTGCGGCGGCGCCGCCAGGCCCTGCGCCAGCGCCTGGCCGATATCCTCCCAACTGGTATAGGTCGCGTCGGGCAGCAGTGCGCGGATGGGCGCCACTTTCTCCGGGTCGCCGCCCACAAAGACCAGGGGCACGTGGCGGGTGCCAGCCTTCATCCGCAGGTTGACGCCCACATCCCGCCCCTGCGAGGGGAGCCGCGAGAGATCCACCACCACTGCCGCAGGGGGATCCTGGGCCAGCTCCTTGAACAGCCCCGGCGGCCTCGGCGGGTCCGCGTTCACCGCATAGCCCAGCGCCGCCAGACGCTCTGCCCGCGCCGCCGCTTCGGCGGCGTTCCAGTGAATCAGTCGCACCCGAGGCTGTTCAGCCATACGCCCATCCTCCCATCAGGCGCTCCCAACGGGAGGATTCCCCTAGTGGCCCCACGTGCCAAGGGGGCGAAGGGGGATCCTCCTACACCTTATCCACCACCGCGCCATATCCGCCAGGCTTGAGCAGCAAGCGCTCGCCATCGGAGAAGCCATCTCCTCGCCCCGCCAGCCGCTCGATGAGCCGCCCGCGCCAGAGCGTCATCCGCTCGGCCCAGGCCGGGTCGCCCGCCAGGTTACGCAGCTCTTGCCGGTCATGGACGAGGTCAAAGAGCTGCTCCTCGCCGGTGACGGGGAACCAGATGTATTTCTCCCTGGCATCCGTGAGGTAGTGCATGGCGTTCGCGGGGCTGTAGCAGGACGAGTGCTCCCCGTGGAAGAACTCGCGCCAGGGCTCGCCGCGGATGGCGCGCAGCAGGCTCGTCCCCGTCACCGAGGGCGGTATGTCCACCGCGGCGATATCGAGGACCGTGGGCATCACGTCCTGCAGTCCCGCCACCTGCGGGAAGGCGCCGCTGGGCAGGTTCAGCCCGGCGGGGTACTGCAGCAAGAGCGGGATGCGCGCCGAGCCCTCGTAGGCGTAGGACTTGCGCAGCAAGTGGTGGTCGCCCTGCATGTCGCCGTGGTCGGAGGTGAACACCCAGAGCACGTTGTCGCCCAGCTCGGTGCGCAGCCGCTCCATCATGTAGCCTAACTGATAGTCGATGTGGCTGACGCTCCCCATGTACCCGGCGCGCATCCGCTGCAACTGCTCCGGCGTCAGCCGCCCGTACCACGCGCCGCGCGAGAGCCCCGGGTTGGGGACATCATAGCGCGCAGCCCAGTCGCCCACCGGCGGCGGCGGCAGTTCGCGGCCATGGTACATGTCCCAGAAGAACTGGGGCGGGTCATAGGGCGAATGGGGCCGCAGGTGCGAACACCAGACGAACACCGGCTTGGTGGGGTCGCGCTTGGTGATCTGGTCCAGCGTCACGTCCACCGTCCAGTTGGTTGGGTGGTAGCGCTCCTCGTAGGGCCAGGGCCGGCCCAGCCAGCCGTTGGCGTCCGCACCGTGCGTCCGCTCATGGGCCGCGGGCCCCAGCTCGCGCCGCAGCCAGTCCCAGTAGTCGTCCACCCCCTCGCGCAGCTCGTGGCAGATGACGTTGTGGAAACCATAGAGCTTGCGGCGCGGGTGCAGGTTGCGCCAGCCCACGTTGAGACAGTGATAGCCCGCCCCCGCCAGCACCGCCGCCAAGGTGTTCGGCTCATGCCACTCGGCCGAGTCGTAGCCGATCAGGCCGCAAGCATGGCTCGCCTGCCCGCCCAGCAGGCAGCGCCGCGCGCCGGTGGTGGAGGGGATCTCGGTATAGGCGTTGGGAAAGTACGCGCCGCGCTGGACAAAGCTGTCCACGTTGGGCGTCTCCACCACCGGATGCCCGGCGATGCCCAGGTGGTCCCCGCGCTGTTGGTCGGTGGTAAAGAGGATGACATGAGGCCGCGAGTCCGTCATCGCGCTATCCCTTCTCGGCGATTCGTCGCCTCGCTTCGACCCGCCACGTCTCGTGCACCAGCCGCGGCTTGAGCCGCTCCCACTCGTCCGCGCCATAGACGCAGAGCTGCTCGCGGGTCAGGCCGGGGATGCCCGTGTCCAACGCCATGGTCCCGCCCTCGCGGTGCTCGGTGGCGTAGAAGGGGTCCGTGGCGGCGCCCGTCTTCGCCGCCCATTCGCTGACATGCGTCTCGGGCATCGCGGCGATGGCCCCCTCGCTCCACCGCGGGAAGGCCAGTTGCCGGTGCAGCCAAAGCGCCACCGGCTTGCTGACGAAATGCGGGCGGTGGCTCGCGCCGGGGCAAAAGCCGTACTCGAACAGCCCGTCCTCGCCGCCCCGCAGCGCTGCAGCGCGCTGGCGCATATCGCGCAGGAAGGGCTCGCCGGTAGCTGGGATGTTGACCACCTCATCCTCCATGCCGTTATACAGCAGCGTCGGCCCGCGAGACGCCTGCAATACGTACAGGGCCGCCGCCCGGTCGCCGAGAAAGCTCAGGGCCCGGTAGGGGATGCCGGTGCACATGGGCTTGGCCCGGTCCCAGTACTCGCCGGGGCCATCCAGGTTCCCGCCGCCCACCAGCGCGCAGGCCCGCAGCCGGAGCTCCACGGCCCCGCCGAAGGCCAGCACGAGCGAGCCCATGGAGTAGCCCGCCGCGGCGATCCGCCAGGGGTCCACGTCGGGGCGCTGGCGCAGGTACGAGACGGCCTGCATCAGGTCGGTGAGCATCAGCCCGGCGAGCCGCTGCGCCAGCTCGTCCGGCGGCTCGATGCGGTCGTGTTCCCGCGTGCCCGACTGGCGCTCGGCGTTGCGCTCGCCCTCGCCGGTGGGATCGTAGGTCAGCACCGCCCCGCCCGCGCGGGCGTAGAGGATGCCGCTGTAGTGCGGGTACCAACTGAACTTGTCGCCGCCGTGGCCATTCACCACGATCAGGGCCGGGAGCCGCGGCGCGGGCAGCGGGTCGGGGCGATAGAGGATCGCCGGAATCCGCATGCCGAACTGTGTGGCATAGCTCACGCGCTCCACCACCACGCCCGGCTCGGGCGCGAACTGGCCATGGAACTGGCGCTCCAGGGGCGGCAGCGGGTCGGGCACGAACAATGCCTCCCGTATCCGTTGGCGCCAGCGCGCCTCCTGCTCGGGGCCGATCAAAGCCGAACTAGACATCTGTCACCTCGTCTCCGTTTTTTCGCACCGCTCTATACCAGACATTCGCGCGCCACGCGCAGCACGTTCCCGCCGACGATCTTCAGTATCTCCTCGTCCGAATACCCTCGCTGGACCAGGCCAACGGTGAACAAGGGCCAGTTGGTCCAGGCCAGGCTGCGCCCACGCTGATACTGCACCTGCGGGTCGTGCACCGGGTCGCCGGACGGCCAAAAGTACTCCCAGGACGGGCGTGGCTGGCGACGGGGAGGCACCTTGGCGCGCTCGGCCTCGATGCGCATCGAGACGTAAGCGTTGTCGGTGCCGATGGCCACATGGTCCACCCCCACCGTGCGAGCCACGTGGTCGATGTGGTCCAGCATGGCCTGGATGTCCAGACTCCTCCCCAGGAACGCCGGCACCCCGCAGATGCCGATCAGGCCGCCGGTCTCGGCGATGGCCCGAATGACCTCATCAGGCTTGCAGCGGATGTGTGCATTGAGCGCCGCGCATCCCGAGTGGCTGGCCACCATGGGCCGCTGCGAGACCTGCGCCGCCTCCAGGCTGGTGCGCCACCCCGAGTGGGCCACATCCACGATGACGCCTTGCCGGTTCATCTCGGCCACCACCGCGCAGCCCAGGTCGCTCAACCCCGCGTTGGACGGCTCGGCGCAGCCATCGCCGATCATGTTGCGCCGGTTATAAGTGAGGTGCATCATGCGCGCGCCGAGTTGCGCAAAGACGCGGATGTAGCCCAGTTCTTCTTCCAGCGAGGCCCAGCGCTGGCTCAGGGGCACGCCGTTGGTGGTGAGATAGACGCAGTGCCGCCCCTCCGCCTTGGCCGCGACGATGTCATCGGGGGTCACGGCGCGGCGCAGAAACTCGGGCATCCGGTCCGTCACGTACGTGTAGCGCGCCAGCCGCTTGATGATCTGCATGGGCGCCTGGGTTTCCTCGCCGGCGTTCTCCAGGATGCAAGTGAGGCCCGACGCGCTCCAGGCCTCCTGGAACTCGGCGCGGGACTCGGCCTCCTCCACGCAGCGCGTCATCATCATGTCCTCGGTCAAGTCCTGCAGCTCGGCGTCGGAGGCGCCCGCCTCCACCGCCCGGGCCAGGGCGTCGCCGTCCACCGCCGAACGGGGCGCAAAGCCGTAGGACTCGACCACCACGGCCTGCGCGTGCAGCGCCAGGCCATGCTCCAGCTCGGCCCGGGTCGGCTGTAGTATCTTGAGCGCTTCTTGTCGCGCCATCTCGATCTTGGCGTTCATGTCATCCTCCCATCTAGAAATCGCCCGGTTCCGCTGGGCGTCATGATCGGCTCGCCGCCTCCACCACCTCGCAGATCGCTTCCACCACCACCTCGGGCTGCTCCACCTGCACCGTGTGCAGGCTCTTGTCGGCGACCACCAGCCGCCCCCGCGTGGAGAGGCAGACCAGCTCTTCCTGGATGGCGTCCCACGGCTTGCGCAGCTCGCGCCACTGCTCCGCCGTCATTCCGGCGGGCAGTCGAGCGGGGCGCGCCCCCGCCTTGATGACCACCAGCGGCCTATCGCCCAAGCTCTCCAGTCGCTCCGCTGGCCCGTTGTCCAGCATCGCCTGCGACTCGGCGGCCACGGTCTGAAAGTAGGCCGAACCCAGCAGCGAGGCGCGAAAGACCGCCTTGTCCTCCGGCGTGCGCACCGAAGGGAACCGCTTCAGCAGCGAGCGGCTCAGCGCCCGCACCAGCCCAAACCGCCCTATCACGGCCAGGTAGCGCATGGCCTTCACCGAGCGCTCGACCTCGCGCCGCGCGGTGGGGATGCGCTCCATCTGGTCCTCATGCGCCGAGTCCACCAGCACCAGGCCCGCCACCTCGTCCGGATGCTGTCGCGCGAACTCGCGAACCAGCAGCCCGCCCAGCGAGTGCCCCACCAGCACGTAAGGCCCCTTCTCTCCGGCCTGGCCCAACAGCGTGTGCAGCTCCTCGGCGAGGCGCGGGGCGCTGCGCGGCTCTGGCCCGCGCTCGCTCCAGCCCAGCCCCGCGCGGTCATAAGAGCAGACCCGGGCAAAGCGGGCCACCTCGGGCTGCGCCAGCCGCCAATAGAACGACCAACTCGCCAGCCCTGCTTCCAGGACCACGACCGGCTGGCCCGCCCGGCGCTTGCCGGAGCAGAGCAGGTGCAGCCGGTGCCCGCCCACGTCGAACAACGCCCCCGGCGCCGGGTAACGCGCCCGATCGCGCGCGCGAGCCGCCGCCTCCAGCGAGAGGCCCCAGATCGCCAGTATAAACAATGCTGCCGGGATCGCCACCCACCCCATACGCCGCCCATCCTTTCGCGTCACGCCGCGCCTGCCGGCAAGCGCGCCGGAATGGCCCCATTCTAGCGCATTTGGGCGGCCTGTCGAATCGCGGCGCTTTGCGAATCGGCGCGGTTGGTGCTACACTTGGCCCGCCAAACCAACCAGAGCGAGGACCATGGCCCTAACCCTATCCCCACCCGCCGGGAGTTGCCGCGGCCTGGCCGATTACCACGTCCACAGCGATCATTCCGCTGATTCCTGGACCTCCATGCGCGACTATGTGGAGCGAGCCACGCGCCTGGGCCTGGCCGAGCTGGGCTTTGCCGAGCACATCGACCTGGACCCGCGCGACTATGGCTGCGGCTTTTTCCAGGCGGGCCGCTACCTGGCCTCCCTCGCCGACGCTCGGCAGGCTGCCGGCGAGCGGCTCGTGATCCGTGCGGGGCTGGAGACGACGTACCAGTCCGCCTTCGCCGCCGACCTGCGCCAGCTCCTGGACGCCGTGCCGCTCGACTATCGCCTCGGCTCGGTGCATTTCGTGGACGATGCCGATGGCGGCGCCAATATCGTCGAGCCGCCCCAGGCGCGGGATTACTTTGCGACGCGGAGCGAACCGGAGGCCTATGCCCCCTATTGGGCCGAATTGCGCGCCGCCGTGGGCAGCGGGCTCTTTGACCTGATCGGACACCTGGACGTCGTCAAGCGCTACGCCCAGGCCGCCTATGGCCCCTTCCAGGCCCAGCGTCACGCTGAGGCGATCCGCGACATCCTCCAGCTGGCCGTGCAGCGCGGCGTGGGGCTGGACCTCAATACCTCCGGCTGGCGGCAGCCTTGCGCCGAGCTCTACCCCGCCCCGGAGATCCTGAGCTGGTATCGCGAGCTGGGCGGCGAGATCGTGACCCTCGGCTCGGACGCGCACGCCGTGGAGCAACTGGGCTACGGCCTGCCCGAGGCGGCCGAGCTGGCCCGCGCCACCGGTTTCCGCGCCCTGGCCCGCTACGAGCGACGCCAGGTGCGCTGGGTCGATCTATAAAGGAGAGAAGCCACCCGTGACCATGCCATTGCCCCCTGAATACGACGGGCCGCGCACCCCGCGCCCGGAAGAGTGGGATTCCGTCATCGAGCTCATGCGCAGCGTCTTTTTCAAGGAGAGAGGGCCCTGGCAGCTCACCATGCGCCCCTGGCCCCTCGCCTTCCGCGGCGACATCCGCGAGAACACCCTGGCCATCTATTGCCAGGGCGAGCCAGTCTCGGCCATCAGCCGGCTCGAGCGGGACATCCTGACCCGGGGGCACACCCTGCGCCTGGGCTTTATCGGCTCGGTCTGCACGCACACCGAGCACCGCGGCAAGGGTCTGGCCAGCGCCGTGCTGGCCGCCACGCTCCAGCGTTTCCGCGAGAGCGGCGTGGATTTCATGTATATCAGCGGCACGCGCCCGCTCTATTTCGGCGCGGGCGCCAACTGGGTAGGGCTGGAGGCCCACTGCGCGCTGGACGGCGCGGCGCTCCCCGGCGATCCGCGCGTGCGCACCCGCCAGGCCGGGCTGGACGACATCGCGGCCCTGGCCGAGCTCGCCGGGCGCGAGGGCACGCGCTTCCTGCGCCACTGGGAGGACTGGCGGCTGGTGCTGGAGCACGGGCACTGCAGCGGCTTCCCCTGCGCCATCCACCTGGTCGAGCGCGACCGCGCCCTGGTCGGCTACCTGGTATTGCGTGACATCGAGCGCGACAACCTCGCGCGCGTCATCGAGCTGGCCGGCGACCGATCCTGCCTCCTGGCCGCGCTGGCGAGCCTGCGCCCCACCCTGGGCGAGCGGCGCCTGGACCTCTTTGCGCCGCACGGCGACCCGATTGTTGACCTGCTGGCGGTCTGCGGCGTCGGCGCCGACATCCCCAAGAACCGCGGCACCATCAAGGCCGTCGATCCGCAGCGCACCCTCGCCAAGCTGGCGCCGTATTTCCGCGAGCGGCGGCCTGATGGGGGTGACCGCCCGTTGCGCCTCACCTCCCACGACGGGGCGTATACCCTGACGGATGGGGAGAACGAGCTCGAGTTGGCGGACGAGGCGCAGCTGCTTTGGTTGTTGGTGGGCCGCCCGCCGGACGCGCCGGGCGAGCTCCCGCAGGCGACCGGCCGACTGCGCGACGCGGTAGAGACCTGCCTGCCGCTGTCACTGCCGCTCCCCTATATCAACATGATCTGAGCGCGCGAGCAGCGGGTGAGTCAAGAGGAGCGAGAGCCCATGAGCCCAGCAGAGGAGATGGCGCCGATCCGCGCGGGAGTCTTTCGCATGGGCACCCCGGAGGAGGCGATTCCCGGGCTCCTGGCCGCCTACGGGATACGCCGAATGGAGCTTTTGGCCGCCGAGGCGCCGGCGCATTGGGTGTCGGTCGATGCCTTCCACATGGACCGGCGCCCAGTCACCAACGCCCAGTTCCGCACGTTTCTGGAGGCCGAGCCAGCCTGGCGGCGGGAGCACATCCCGGATCGCTACCACAATGGGGCCTATCTCGCCGAGTGGGCGGGCCTCTCCTACCCGGCGGGCCGGGCCGATCACCCTGTTACCGGCGTCTGTTGGTACGCGGCGATGGCATACGCCGCCTGGGCGGGCAAGCGCCTGCCCACCGAAGCCGAGTGGGAGTACGCCGCGCGAGGCGGCCTGAAGGGGGCCGAGTTCCCGTGGGGGAACGCCCCGGCGGACCCGACCCGCGCCAACTATGGGGCCAGCGGCATCGGCAGCACCACCCCGGTGGGGAGCTATCCGCCCAATCCTTTCGGCTTGTATGACCTGGCCGGCAACGTCTGGGAGTACTGCCTGGACGAGTGGGTGCCCGATGTCTACGTGCATGGCCAGAGGCATAACCCGGTTGCCGGCGAGATGTCCCTGCCAGGCTACGACTACCGTCAGGTTGTCTCCCGCCGGGTCATCCGGGGAGGGAGCTGGGGCGGCGCGCCGCTCAATCTGCGCGTGGCCTACCGTGATAGCCATCCACCCACCGGGGCGGGCCCCCACGTGGGGTTTCGCTGCGTTCGCGCCATGTGACATGGCGTCAGCTGCGCCATCTGCGCAAAGGAGCACAAGATGCCTATCGAGACCAGACCCAATGTGATGTTCATCCTTGTGGACGACCTGGGCTGGGGCGACGTGAGCTATCACGGCTCACCCATCCGCACCCCCAACATCGACCGGCTGGTGAGCCGGGGCATCGAGCTGGACTTCCATTATGTCAATCCCGTCTGCACGCCCACCCGCGCCTCGCTGCTGAGCGGCCGCTACCCTGGGCGCTTTGGCCGCCATGCCACCGTCCCCAGCAACGACCCGGTCCTCCCCGACGGCTACTGGACCATGGCGAGCATGTTCCGCGAAGCCGGCTATACCACCGCCCTCTTTGGCAAATGGCACCTGGGCTCGGACCCCAAGTACTACCCGGGCCAGTACGGCTTTGACCACAGCTACGGCTCGCTGGCCGGCGGCGTCGACCCCTATAACCACCATTACAAGCGCGGCGTCCACTCCAGCACCTGGCACCGCGACGGGCAGGTTTATGACAGGCTGGAGCGCGGCCACGTCACCGACCTGCTCACTGACGAGGCCATCCGCTGGCTGAATGCGCAGGAGGGGCCCTGGTTCTGCTACATGCCCTATACCGCCGTGCACACCCCCATCCGCGCCCCCGAGTCGTGGATCGATCGCTACTGGTTCGAGCGGATGGACCCCGATCCTCACCGCGACCGCTCGCTGAAAGAGTATGCCGCCTATACCGCCCACCTGGACCATGCCATCGGACGGCTCATCGAGACGCTCAAGTGCATGGACCAGATTCACAACACCATCGTGGTCTTTGTCTCCGATAACGGCGCCTCCACCGCCAGCGTGGCGGAGGACACCAACCTCTACCCGGGCTGGCACGAGGACATGCCTCGCCGCGGCAGCAACTATCCTCTGCGGGGCACCAAGGCCACGGTCTATGAGGGCGGCATCCGCACCCCGGCGGCGGTGATGTGGCAGAGCCGTTGGGCGCCGCGCCGGCTGGCCGAGCCGCTGCACATCGTGGATTGGATGCCCACCTTTGCCGCGTTGCTGGGCATCGCGCCGCGCACCGACCCGCGGTGGGACGGCGCCAACATCCTCCCTCTGCTGGAGGGCCAGGTGGGCGCCCTGCCCGAGCGCCCGCTCTACTGGAACCTGACCCACAGCCGCTTCGCCGTGCGCCAGGGCGGCTGGAAGCTCATCCGCAACCAGCGCGACTGGGGCGTGGAAACCGAGTTGATCCAAATCGCGGAGGATCCGTTGGAGGAGCGCAACGTCGCCGCCCAGCACCCCGAGATAGTGGCTCGTTTGGAGCAGGTCTTGGCCGAGCAGCACGCGCTGGACGACACCGCCCGGCGCCCGGACGCGCCGCAGAAGGAGGGGCTCTCCGGCCTGGCGCGCCGGTAACACGGGCGATCCGTGCCGCTTCCAGTGAGGAGGATGATCAGAACAGCCGCCTATGGCGGGGTTGACAACGTGTGAAATTGGTGTTATCCTATTGGCAGATGGTCTCCGTGACCATTCCATTACCGTATAGGGGTGCCGGGTGGCCAGCGTGGCTGACGGACCGCACCAGACATCCTTCCACCGGCATCCAAGCACCATATTACGTGCAGGAGGTGACCAGAACAGACCAGCTTGTGAATCTAGTCAGTGATCGCGTCTTTCTACTAACATCAGACCAAGGAGGCAGAGATGTCAGAGGCAAGGAAGCTGAATCGGCGCGATTTTCTGCGCGGATCGGCCATTGCGGCGGTCGGTATCGTAGCGGCGAGCTGCGCGGCCCCGACTCCCGTCATCGTCGAGAAACAAGTCCCCGTCGAGAAAGTCGTCAAAGAAACAGTCGTCGTTGAGAAGCAGGTTCCCGTCGAAAAGGTCGTCAAAGAGACCGTCGTCGTGTCCAAAGAGGTCGCCATCGAAAAAGTGGTGACCGCCACCCCGATTCCCGCCAAGTTCTTCGAAGCACCCGCACTGGCCGAGCAGGTCAAGGCCGGCAAGCTGCCGCCGGTTGACGAGCGCCTCCCCATCGATCCGTTTGTGGTCGAGCCCATTGAACAAGTCGGCACCTACGGCGGAATCTGGCGCCAGTTGCACCGTGGCGCCAACGACTGGATGCAGAACAGCTACTACCTGCGCGAGCGCGTCGCCAAGTTCACCCCCGATTTCACCAAGATCGTGCCCAACGTCTGCGCGTCCTGGCAGTTCAGCGGCGACGCCAAAGAGCTCACCATCAACCTCCGCCGCGGGATGAAGTGGAGTGATGGCAAGCCCTTCTCCGCTGATGCCATAACGTACTGGTGGAATGACATCGCCATGTACAAGGACATCAGCCCCAACCCGCCCACGCGTTACCGCATGGGCACCGACGTGGCCACCCTGACCAAGATCGACGACTATACGGTCAAGTTCACCTTCCCGAAAGCGTACGGCTCGTTCGAGGATTTCCTGCCCTCCGAGGAGGTCTATGCGCCCGGCCACTACCTGAAGCAGTTCCACGCCAAGTACACCCAAGCGGCTGCCCTGGACGCTGCGGTGAAGGCCGAGGGCGTCAATACCTGGGTTGACCTGCACAGCGCCAAGAACGACCTCCTCAACGCGCCGGGGCGGCCCACGATCCATCCTTGGGAGCCCACCAACAAGCAGGACCAGCCGGTCCAGGTCTTTGTGCGCAACCCCTACTACTGGAAGGTAGACACTGATGGCAACCAGCTCCCCTACTTGGACGGCATCGAGCGGACGCTGCTCCCTGACGCCCAGGCTATCCTTCTGAAGGCCCTGGCCGGCGACACCGATTACGGCGACCGCAACATCGCCAGCCTGGCGAACCGCGCCGTGGTGGTGGAAAACGCGCAGAAGGGCGACTACCGTGTCCTTCCTACCCTGAGCCCGGGCACCAACTGGGGCACCACCTTCCTGAACTTTTGGCACAAGGACCCCTACCTCAAGGAGCTGTTCAACAACGCCAAGTTCCGCATCGCCCTCTCCGTGGCCATCAACCGCGAAGAGATGGCCGCGCTGACGGAGAAGGGGCAGGTCAAGCCTGGCCAGGCCACCGTGGCCATCGGCAGCCCCTGGTTCGAGGAAAAGTACCTCAAGAACTATATCGAGTACGACCCGGCCCAGGCCAACAAGCTGCTGGACGAGCTGGGCCTGGACAAGAAGGATGCCGAAGGCTACCGGCTGCGCCCGGATGGCAAGCGGCTCTCCCTGATCGAGTCCATCCTCGGGACCACCGGCAACGAGATCCAGCGCGGTGAGCTCCGCAAGGGCTACTACAAGGACGTCGGCATCGAGGTTACCCCCAAGGGCATGGAGACCTCGCTGTGGGTCCAGCACGTCCATGCTTGCGAGCACGATCTGGCGGTTTACGCCGCCAACCTGGGCTTCTTTGGCAACCCGCCCATCGTCCGCACCGAGACCTTCTTCGTCCAGCAGCACTATGTGTCCGAGCTGTGGGCCATCTGGTATGCCTCGGGTGGCGCTCAGGGCGAGGAGCCGCCGGCGGACATTAAGAAGATCCAGGGACTCTTTGAGCAGATCAAGGCCGAGGCTTCCGCCGAGAAGCGTGTCACGCTCTCCAAGGAAGCCCTGCAGATGCACGCGGATAACCTGTACATGATCGGCTTCGCTCCCGAGTCCGACCTGGGGCGGTATTGCATCGCCAGGAACAACTTCCGTAACTTGCCCGACTTTCCGTTCGACGTGGAGACTCTGCACACCGCCAGCTTCTTCATCAAGAAGTAGCTGCTGGCGTGAGGATCCTGGGGCGCTAGGAGCCTCGGATCCGTGACACAACGAGTGGCTCCATCGCATGCGGGCTTGACTGCATGCGATGGAGCCCTCGATTCGACAGGAGAAGGGATGGTCCGACAAGTCTGTCCCTTCTCTGACCCTTGAGAGGCGGAGGTTCCTGCCCCATGCTCAAATTCATGGCTCGGCGATTCTCCCTGATGCTCGTCACGTTGGTGATGGTCTCCATCATCTCGTTCATCATTATCCAGCTTCCTCCGGGAGACTTTCTCACGTCCTATGTCGGCGCCCTGATGCTCGCGGGCGACGTGGTTGACAACGACCAGATCGAGGCCCTGAAGGTCCGCTACGGCCTCGGCGATCCCATCTATGTCCAGTACTTCAAGTGGGTCAACGGCCTCCTGCACGGAGACCTGGGGCGCTCCCTGGAGTGGGGCAGGCCCGTCCGAGTGCTGATCATGGACCGTCTCCCTTGGAGCTTTACCATTTCGATGGTCTCGTTCTTGTTTGTCTGGGCCATCGCCTTACCCATCGGCATCTATTCCGCCACACACCAGTACTCCATCCCGGACTATCTCGCGACATTCATCGGCTTCATCGGCTTGGCTGTGCCGAATTTCCTGATTGCTTTGCTGGTGCTCTGGTGGGTTTTCCGATCCTCCGGCCAGGTCATCGTGGGGCTTTTCTCGCCCGACTTTGTCAACGCGCCCTGGAGCTTGGCCAAGGCGCTCGACCTGCTCAAGCATCTGTGGCTTCCCGCGCTCATCGTTGGCACGTCCGGGACCGCTGGCACCATCCGCACCATCCGGGCCAATATGCTGGACGAGTTGACCAAGCCCTACGTAATGATGGCCCGCGCCAAAGGCGTTGCTGAGCGCAAGCTGCTGCTCAAGTATCCCTTGCGCGTGGCGCTGATCCCCACGGCCAGCACCATCGGTTGGATTCTGCCCGGCCTCTTTGCCGGTGAGTTGATCGTCTCCTCGGTGCTGGGGATCCCCACCCTCTCGCCGGTCTTTTTCCAGGCCCTGCGCAGCCAGGACATGTTCCTCGCCGGCAGCATCGTCCTGATCCTCAGCACGCTTACCGTCATCGGCTCGCTCGTCTCAGATATCGCCCTGGCGCTGGTTGACCCGCGCATCAAAGGATCGGTGTAGAAGCCATGAGCCAACAAGAGATTCTGGAGCAGCAGGTCACGCCGCCTGCCAGCGAAGATGAAAAGGTCTACGTTGCTTCGCAGGCGCAGCTCGTCTGGTGGCGGTTCAGAAAGCATAAAGTGGCTCTCGGCAGCGCGATCCTCCTGATCGTGCTCTACACGATCATCATCTTGGCTGATTTCTTGGGGCCCTACGAGCCGCGAACCAACCACGTCAAGTACATCTATGCCCCGCCCGCCAAAATCCATCTCCGCGACGCGGAGGGCCGTTTCGTCTGGCCCTTCGTCTATGCCACGGTGGGCGAGATGGACCCCAACAGCCTCCGCGTGAGCTATGTGGAGGACAAGTCCCAGCGTTTCCCCATCGGGTTCTTTGTGCCCGGCGAAAAGTACAAGTTCTTGGGCCTGTTTGAGACCAATGTGCACTTTATCGGCGTGGCGCCAGGCGGCACCTTGTTCCTGACCGGCACCGACGGCCAGGGCCGCGACATGTTCTCGCGCATCCTCGCCGGGGGGCGCATCTCGCTCTCCATCGGCTTGGTGGGCATCGCCATGTCCTTCTTTCTGGGCATCCTGATCGGCGGCCTCTCCGGCTACTATGGCGGCCTCTTTGACACGGTCACCCAGCGCGTCATCGAGCTCATCCGCGGCGTCCCCGATGTCCCCTTGTGGATGGCGCTCAGCGCGGCCTTGCCGCCCAAATGGCCGGTCACCCGGGTCTACTTTGGCATCGTGATCATCCTTTCGCTGATCGGCTGGACTGGGCTGGCCCGCGTGGTGCGCGGCAGCGACGTGCGGGCCGTGCTGTCGGGGCACTTCCACCACAGCGCGTCCGGGGTGTGGGCCGGGGTGGGGGTCAGCATCGCCCCGTCGCTGGTCTACACGCAGGACCTCACCGTGGGCCGCCACCTGCGCGGACAGGTCGCCAACACCGGCTTCGCGGTCGTCGAGGTCTACGACGACGTGGTCACGCACACGATCGTCCCGCTCGACCGCGGGCCAGGGGTGGGTGGGGAGATCCCGGCGGAGCGGTGACTCAGATGTCGCCCTCGAGCAGGTAGACCACGCCTTGCGCTCCCCCGCTGGGCTCCACCTGGAAGACGACCTCGTGCCGGCCGGCGGTGAACGAGGCGTCCTCGACGGTGAACGCGGGCGTGGTGCAGTCGTTGGAGAAGCTGATCCGCTCGACGCCGTCGACCATGAGGGCCACGTCCACCGAACCCTCGTGGCTGGCGCACAGCAGGTGCACGCTGACGACCTGCCCCATGAACTGGTGGGTGGCCACCTCGTTGCCCACGGCGTCCGACTCGAAGGTGGTGCGGATGATCTCGTTGGGCAGCTTGGGCGGGATCGTCGGCAACGGGTCCGGCGTGCCGGCGGGGGTGGCCCTCGGGCTGGCGGCCTCCGCCGTGGCGGGTCCGGCGGTGACGGCCGGGCCCGACGCGGCGCTCGGGGCCGGCGACAGCTGGGCCGGGCTGGTGCACGCCGCCAGGGCGACCAGCGGGGCGACGAGGAGCGGCGCGCGTCGGTTCATGGTCGCCATTGTGCCGTCACTAGGCTGCGGCCATGGCCAGGCTCCCCCGTGTGACGATCCTCCAGCTCGACCCCCGCTGCCCCGCGGGCCCGATCGAGGGGTGGTTGAAGGACGCCGGCGTGCGGCTCTCGCAGGTGTCCCTGTGGGACCGCGACGTCCCGCCGATCGTGCTGGCGAACGTCGGCAGCACGATGCACGGCGCCGTCGACGACATCCCGCGGATCCGCGAAGTCCTCAAGGAGCTGGCGATCGCGCGGTATTACATTCACGCGGATGCGGCGCTGTCGGGAATGATCCTGCCGTGGGTGGACGACCCGCAGCCGTTCGGGTTCGATGCGGGGGTCGATTCGATCGCAGTTTCCGGACACAAATTCATCGGCAGCCCGATGCCCTGCGGGGTGGCGATGGCGCGCCGGGCGCACGTCGACCGCGTGGCGTACGGTTCGACCACCACCAACAACGTCGTCACCTACACCACCAACCTGAGCGTGAACAACGCCGACCTCAGCCTGCGCCCAGGCATGACGGCCACCACAACCACCACCGCCACCGAGCGCAAGGGCGTGCTGCTGGTGCCCAACACGGCGCTGCGCTTCACGCCCACCGGCATGGCCGGCG
>ENA-UOUL01000905-UOUL01000905.1-bioreactor-metagenome-genome-assembly--contig:-NODE-905-length-46561-cov-5.881809_pt1 | contig 46561 bp, 41 predicted proteins | sample MGYA00249838_ERZ747220 | MGnify/ENA primary metagenome ERZ747220 (study PRJEB28778, sample SAMN05720191) | bioreactor metagenome | isolation source: Anaerobic biogas reactor | place: USA:Washington... | reverse complement strand
TAGCGGAGGTTGTCGGCGATCGTGCCGTGGAACAGGTACGGCTCCTGCGTCACCATGCCCACCGCATCCGACAGCGAGCTGAGCGTGACGTCTCGGACATCCACGCCGTCGATCAGCACCCGCCCGCCCTCGGCGACCGCGCGAGCGGCCAGGTCAGCGGCGAGCTCGCCTTCGGCCAGGTGACGCATTGGCAAGGGAGCCCCCTGTCTCCCGGGGCCATGGGCTGGTTCGGCTGGCTCCCGATCATGGAGTGCTATCATGGCGTGGTCAGCCTCGATCACGCCATCGAGGGGCAACTCACCGTGGACGGGCACGCCATCGACCTGACCGGGGGGCGCGGCTACATGGAGAAGGACTGGGGGCGCTCCTTCCCCGCTGGCTGGGTCTGGCTGCAGACCAACCACTTGGACGCGCCCGGCGCCTCGCTGCTGGCGACGGTGGCGGTCGTCCCCTGGCGCCGGCATTACTTTCCCGGCGCCATCGCGGCGCTGTGGTACGGGGGCAAGCTCCACCGGCTGGCGACCTACACCGGCGCCCGGGTGCGCGAGCTGGTCATCTCGACGCGCGAGGTGCAACTGGTCATCGAGGGGCGGCGCGATCGCCTGGAGATCGTCGCGACCCGCTCCCAGGGCGGCATCCTCCACGGCCCCAGCCTCACCGAGATGAGCCCTCGCGTCGCCGAGAGCCTGACCGGTGAGATCAAGCTGCGCTACCTGGCCGGGCGCGGCCAGCGAAAAGCCCTGGTCTTCGAGGGCGCCGGCCGCAACGCCGGCGTGGAGGTCAACGGCGACCTGCGCAAGCTGCTGGGCCCGCTGCACGGGGTCCTGAAGGACTGAGGGGACAGCGCGGTGTTCGACTATGACCGAGCCCGCATCGCCCAGGACTATGCCCAGCACCGCCGCGTGCACCCCGGCGTGCTGGAGGCCTTGTTGCGCGCCGAAGGGCTCTGCGCGTCGGCCCGCGTCCTGGAGATCGGCTGCGGGAGCGGCAACTATGCCGCCGCCCTGAGCGCTGCGGTGGGCTGTCGCTGCATCGGCGTGGACCCCTCCATCCAGATGGCCCGCCAGGCGCTGGCGCAGCCGGGGATCCTGGTCGGCGCCAGCGCGGGCGAGGCGCTGCCCCTGGCGCCGGGGAGCTTTGACCTGGCCTTCTCCGTCGATGTCATCCACCACGTGCGGGATCGCCAGGCTTTTTATGCCGAGGCCGCGCGCGTCCTGAGGCCGGGAGGGCTGCTCTGCACGGCCACCGACTCGGAGGAGATCATCCGCGCGAGAGAGCCCCTGACGACCTACTTTCCCGAGACGGTCGCCGCCGACCTGGCGCGCTACCCCACCCTCGCCGAGTTACAGGCGCAGATGCGGGCGACCGGGCTGGAGGTGGCCCCGGAGCAGCAGGTCGAGTTCGCCTGGGCGCTGCGGGATCTGGCGCCCTACCGCGCGCGGGCCTACTCGGTGCTGCACCTGATTCCCGAGGCTGCCTTCACGAGGGGCTTGGCCCGGATGGAGCGGGATCTAGCGCGCGGTCCGATCCAGGCGGTCTCGCGCTACTGTATCCTGTGGGGACGCAATCCCCCATGATGAGGTGATTTCTATGCAATACCGCACGTTGGGCAAGACAGGGCTGCGGGTCTCCGAGGTGGGCGTGGGCGGGGCGCAGTTCGGCCTCACCAACTATATGGGTCAGTGGGATGCCCAGTCCGAGGAGGCGCAGCGGCTGACCACGGCCACCATCCGCCGCGCCCTGGAGCTGGGCTACAACTATATCGATACCGCGCCCGGCTATGGCAACGGCCGCAGCGAGGAGATGATCGGCCACGCCCTGGCGGGCCGCCGCGACCAGGCGATTATCGCGACCAAGGTCAGCCGGGGACACTGGACCCCCGCCGAGATTCGCGCCAGCGTCGAGGCCAGCCTGCGGCGCCTGCAAGTGGACGCCCTCGACCTGATCCAGTTCCATGGGAGCTGGTATGGGCCCGCAGACGTGGAGAGCATCCTGCACCAGGGCGGCCTCGATGCCTTCCAGCGCCTGCGGCAGGAAGGGTTGGTGCGCCATATCGGCTTCACCACCGAGGGCCCTTCCGCGGGGGTCGAGACGCTGATCGCCACCAGCGCGTTCGACACCATGCAGGTGCGCTACAACCTGATGTACCAGCACCCCTCCGACTGGGAGAACAACCAGGGCATCATCCGTCAGGCCGACGCGCTAGGCATGGGCATCATCCTGATGCGCCCGATGACCAGCGGCGTCTTTCAGCGGCTCATGGCTCGGTTCTTCCCGCAGATCGACGTGGCCGAGGTGGGCCGGCTGCTGCTCACCTACGTCCTCTCCGATCCCTATGTGGACGTGGCCCTTATCGGCATGCGAGACCCGCGCCTGGCCGAGGTCAACAACGCCATCTCGGACGACCTCGCCTCGCGGATCGACCTGGCCCAATTGCACGAACGCTATGTGCGCTGACGCCACCGTCCCCAAGGGGGACAAGGCCGCCCCCAACCTGGACGGCGCCGCGCTGCTGGCGGCGATCCGCGTCGCCTATGGCCTGCCGGCGGAGCGGCTCACCTTTGTGCCCATCGGCGAGGTGACCGAGGGCTACACCGTGGAGGCCCGAGGGGGGGCGCGCTACTTTGCCAAGGTCTACGGCGCATCCCGCCTGGCCCGCCTCAGCGCCGAGCGGCTCCCCTACACGCTCCCTCTCGCCTGCGAGCTTCACGACAAGGGCCTGCTACCCGAGGTGGCCTATCCCATGCCCACGCTGTCCGGCGCGCTGCAGGCCAGCTTTGGGGGCCAGCCGCTGGTGCTATACCCGTACATCGCCGGCCGTCTGGTGACGGAGGGGGATTTCGCTGCCGCCGAGATGATGCCGCGCTTCGCCGAGACCGTGGCGCGCCTCCACAACGCCACGCCCCAGTTGGAGACCCCGCTGCCCTTCGAGACGTTCGACGCGCCTTTCCGGCGAGACCTGCTGCGCGGCCTGCGCGAGCTGGAGCGGCTGGGCCAGGACAGCCGGCCCGGCCAGCGGGCGCTGCGCGACCTGCTGCTCCCGCGCCGCCAGGAACTGCTGGGCCATCTGGCGCAGCTCGAGGCGCTGGGCGACCGGGCCTGCTCGCAAGAGCGCGCGCTGGTGCTCTGCCACACCGACCTGGCCCCGACCAACCTGATCTGCGACGAAGCGGGGCGGCTGCACCTGCTGGACTGGGAGGGGGCCCTGCTGGCGCCGGCGGAGCACGACCTGGTCTTCTTCTCTGGCGAGCACTTTGCGGCCTTTCTGGCCGACTATCGGCGCTGCCGCGAACAGCGCGTGCCGCTCGACCCGGAGCTTTTCTCGTTCTACTTTCACCGCCGCAACCTGGAGGACCTCGCCGACTGGGTGGCGCGCATCCTGTGGGAGAACGCCACGGACGAGCAGGATCGCCACGACCTGGAGGGGATCCAGGACGACTGCCTGCGCTGGTGGGACGACCTCCACGCCGGTCCGCGCCTGCGCGCCATCGTCTGGGAACACAATCAGGAGTAGCGGCGCGCCGGACTTGGCGCACCGCCCTAAGGAAGCTATACTGTGGGGCGTCAGCGTCAGGAGCGCGCGCTCGATCGTGACGAAAGGAGAGTCCCTTGGCGGCGCACATTGATGTGATCGTGGTCGAGGAGGGCGCGGTTCGCCCCGAGCAAAAGGAGGAGATGCTGCGCCTGCAGATCGCCTGCTTCGACCAGGTGACGGCCCAGGAGATCGACGAGGACTATAACAGGCCCTCGGTGGCGCGGGTTCTGGCGTATGATCAAGGCGAGTTGATCGCCTGCGCCGAGGTCTTTCAGCGAACCGTCGAGTACGGGGGGCAACCGATTCTCCTTGGCGGGTTCAGTCCGTGCACCAGGCAGGACCGGCGCGGGAGGGGAATTGGCACATTGGTCTGCCAGGCGGCCACGGGCTATTTGCGCCGGCAGGGATGCGATATGCTGTTCCTCTCGGTCGACACCGGACGGGAGACCCATCCTCTCTACGAAAGGCTGGGCTTCAGGATGCTGCCCCGGCCGTTCATCTATGCCAACATCCATGGGGAGCTCAAGGAGAGCGCCGGAGGGATGATCGCCCCCCTCTGCTCGCCCGCGCTCTACGGGCGCGTGCTCCACGGCGATCGGCCATTCACGCTTACACCCGAGATTGGGTGCTGGTAGATCACGCGCAGCGCGCGCACGTCGTGTCTTCGAGAACGGAAAGGAAGGCGACCATGTCACAGATCCCCGACCGCTGGCAGTGGTTCAACGAGGCCCGCTTTGGGCTGTTCATCCATTGGGGCGCCTACGCCCTCTGGGGCCACGGCGAGCAGACGCTCTTCCGCGACCACCGCGATCAACAGGCCTACGCTGCGCGAGCCTGCGCCTGGAAGCCGACCGCCTTTGACGCCCGCGCCTGGGCTGCCACTGCCGCCGACGCCGGGATGCGCTACGCCGTGCTCACCACCCGCCACCACGACGGCTTCTGCCTGTGGGATTCGGCCTACACCGACTATACCACGGCCCGGCAGGCCGCCCGGCGCGATTTCGTGGGCGATTACGTCGAGGCCTTTCGCACCGCTGGGCTGCGCGTCGGGCTATATTATTCCCTGGCCGATTGGCGCATCCCCGCCTATTGGGAGGGTCCGGCGCGCGATCCGGCGGGCTGGGCCGCTTTTCGAGATTATGTCCACCACCAGGTCCGCGAGCTGCTGACCAACTATGGCAAGATCGATGTCATCTGGTTCGACGGGGCCTGGCCGCACAGCCAGGAGGACTGGCGCAGCGCCGAACTGGTGCAGATGATCCGCGAGCTGCAGCCCGACATCCTGATCAACAACCGCCTGGGGCTGCCCGCCGCCGGCGACGCCCCCATCCAGGGCGACCTGGGCGTGGGACACTCGCGCCTGCTGGGCGACTTTGGCACGCCCGAGCATCAGATCGTGGCCGAGCCCGACCGGCTCTGGGAGTCCTGCCAGGTGAGCACCTGGCGGCTGTGGGGCTACACCACCGGCGAGCGCTGGCGTCCCGCCGACCTGCTGCTGGATATGCTGGTCGAATCGGCCAGCAAGGGAGGCAACCTGCTCCTCAACGTCGGCCCCCAGCCCAACGGGCAGCTTCCCCCCGAGTTTGTCGCCCGCGCCAGGGAGATCGGCGATTGGATGCGGCTCCATGGCGAGGCCATCTATGGCTCCGAGCCGGGCGAGGTCTGCGAGTTTATCACCTACGGGCGGCAGACCCGCAAGGGCAACAACCTCTACCTCATCATCCGCTTTTGGGACGGGCAACCCACGTTGACCCTGGCCGGACTGGCCACCAAGGTGCTCCGCGCCACGCTGCTGACCACCGGCCGGGAGCTGGCCTTCGAGCAGTCCGATGATTATGTCACGTTACGGGGCCTGCCCGCCGATCGCCCCACCGACCTGTTCCCGGTGATCCGGCTCGAGTGCGCCGCGCCGCCCCAGGCGCGCCCCTGGGCCGTGGATCGCCTGTGGCAGGGCGACCCGCGCCGGATGGCCGCGTGGGCCGCCGCCAGGGGCAGCTCGGTCTGGGCCGACGGCAAGCGCCGGTGATCCGCCAGCGCTCGCAATGCGCGACAGGGAGGAATCGTGGCCACGGTAGCTGACCCAGCCCCAAGCCAACCCTACGGCGCCGGCGACGAGCCGCGCTACAGCGTGCAGATCATGCTGCCTGATGACGAACAGACGAGGCTATGGCAGTGGACCCAGGCCACGCCCGGGGCGACCTGGCCAACCTGGGGCGGCCATGTCACGCTGGTGAACGGCTTTCTGCCCAACTGCCCCATCGCGCTCATCGAGCGTGAGATCGGCGACATGGTCAAGGCTTTCTCGCCGTTTGAGCTGTGCCTCAATCAGGCCATCTGCGTGGAGCATTGGCGGCGGCCGGGCCTCTGGACGGTGCTGCTGGTCAACCGCAACCGCGCCGATGCGGGCATCCGCGCCCTGCTGCGCCTGCACAACGCGCTATCGGCCGCGCTGGACCCCCTGAAGCACGACCTGTTCCCGGAGGTATCGCAGCGCCCCTATCTGCCACACCTGATGCTCACCTGGGGGCTGCCGAGGGCGGAGGCCCGGGCGCTGGCCAAGGTCGCCACCCAGGCGCGTCTAGAGTCCCGTTTCCGCGTGCAGGACATCTGGCTGCTCGAGTTCAGGCCGCAAGGGCCGGGCACGGGCCCCTGGCAGCCCTGCACCCGCAAGCCCTTCGTGCTGGGCGAAGGGGGGCCCATGGAGGAGAGAGCATGCGCGGAACTCCCTGGCGACTAGCCGCCGCCCTGCTGGTCCTGCTGGCCGTCGGCTGCAAGGCCGAGCCGCCGGCTCCCTTGCGCGTCCGGCCCGTCGAGGCCTTGCTGGAGGGCGAGGCGTGGTGGCGAGATGCCGTCTTCTATGAGGTCTTTGTCCGCAGCTACCGCGATACCGATGGCGATGGGATCGGCGACCTGCGCGGCCTGATCGCCCGGCTGGACTATCTCAATGACGGCGACCCCGCCACCACCACAGATCTGGGCGTCACCGGCCTGTGGCTCATGCCCATCCACCCCGCCACATCCTACCACGGCTACGACGTGACGGACTATTTCGATGTCCACCCCGACTATGGCACGCTGGACGACATGCGGGCGCTGGTCGAGGAGGCGCACAAGCGGGGCATCCGGGTGATCGTGGACCTGGTGCTCAACCACACCAGCAGCGAGCACCCTTGGTTCCGCTCAGCGGTCCAGGGCGAGGGCCAGCCCTGTCGCGATTGCTACCTCTGGAGCGCCACCGATCCGGGCGTCCTCGGCCCCATGGGCGCCGCCTGGCACCCCTCCCCCACCGGCTATTACTATGGCGTCTTTTGGAGCGGCATGCCCGATCTCAACCTCGCCAACCCCCAGATCGCGGCGCAGATGCGCCTGATCCCCCGCTTCTGGCTGGACGAGATCGGCGTCGATGGCTTTCGCCTGGACGCCGCCAGGTATCTGGTCGAACAGGGCGCCGACCTGGACGACACCCCCGCCACCCATGACTGGCTCAAGGGCTTCTTTGCGATCAACAAGGGCATCGAGCCGGAGGCCTACCTGGTGGGCGAGGTGACCAGCCCACTGGCCGAGATCCGTGAGTATGGCCCCGACGAGCTGGACATGGCCTTCGAGTTCGAGACGGCGCGCGCCATCGTCAGCGCGGCCAAGACCGGGCTGGCCGGCCCGGTGATCGTGGCGCAGGACATGGATCGCACCGCCTTTCCCGGCGGGCGCTACGCCACCTTTATCACCAACCACGACCAGAACCGCGCGATGAGCGAGCTGGGCGGCGACCAGGGCCGGGCCAAGGTCGCGGCCAGCCTGCTGCTCACCGGGCCGGGCGTGCCTTTCATCTATTACGGCGAGGAAGTGGGCCTGCAAGGCGTCAAGCCGGACGAAGATATCCGCCTGCCCATGCCCTGGAACGCCGAGCCAGGCGTCGGCTTCACCTCTGGCACGCCGTGGCGCGCGCCCTATCCCGACCCGGACGGCGCCAACGTGGCAGCGCAGACCCTGGCGGACGACAGCCTGCTGAGCCACTACCGGCGGCTCATCGCCTTGCGCAACCAGCACGCCGCCCTGCGGACGGGCGAGTGGGTCCGGGTGCGCAGCGCCAGCCAGTCCATCCACGCCTTTTTGCGGCGGACGGACGAGGAGACGCTGCTGGTGCTGATCAACCTCGGCGCCGAGCCCGTAGCCTCCTATGGCCTGAGCCTGGCCGAGGGCAAGCTGCCCGGCCGCGCCGGCGTGGAACTCTTCAGCGGCGCGACGGTGGGGATGCCCAAGGCCAAGCGTGACGGCGGGTTCAGCGGATACCTGCCCCTGCCCGAGCTGGCGGGGTATGCGACATACATCATCCAGTATCGCTGAGGCGGAGGAGGCAAGACGTGTCTGACCTCATCGACCTTTCTCCCGACATCGCCCCGCTGGACACGCCCTTTGGGCCGATCCACGTGGCGCGGCCGACCATCCCCGACCGGACGGTGAGCATCGCCGATTGCGGCGCGGTGGCCGGCGGCGCGACGATGAACACCGCCGCCTTTGCCCGGGCCATCGCCGCCTGCGCCGAGCAGGGGGGCGGGCGGGTGGTGGTCCCCGCCGGCGTCTGGCTCACCGGCCCCATCCACCTGCGCAGCCGCATCGAGCTGCACCTGGAGGCCGGCGCGGAGGTGCGCTTCTCCACCCGCTTCGAGGACTATTTGCCGGTGGTGCTGGTGCACTCGACGGTGCGGCTCTACAACTATTCGCCGCTCGTCTATGCCCGCGACTGCACCGACATTGCCATCACCGGCCCGGGGATGCTCAACGGGCAGGGGCAGGTCTGGTGGCCCTGGAAGTGGGAGCCCAAGCGCGCCCCGCACCGCATGCACCAGTTCAACGTGGAGGATACCCCGCTGGAGCAGCGCGTGCTGGGCACCGTGGAGGATGGCTGCCGGCCGCGGCTGATCCACTTGCTCGATTGCCGCAACGTGCTGCTGGAGGGGTTCACCGTCCGTGATAGCCCCTCCTGGACCGTCCACCCGGCCTTTTGCGACAACGTCATCGCCCGCGGGCTGACGGTCATCGGCAAGGGACCCAACAACGACGGCATCAATCCCGAATCCTGCCGCGATGTGCTGGTGGAGCATTGCCTGCTGGACACCGGCGACGATTGCGTGACCATCAAGGCGGGCAAGGACCAGGAGGCCTGGCGCCGCGGGCGCTCCTGCGAGCGGGTGCTGGTGCGCCATTGCCGCGCTATCGGCGGCCACAACATCCTCGCCATCGGCAGCGAGACCTCCGGCAGCGTGCGGGACATCTATGTCCACGACTGCACCTCCGATAGCACCGGCCGGGGCCTGAACATCAAGACACGGCGCGGGCGCGGCGGCGTGGTGGAGAGCATCTGGCTGCGCAACATCACCATCGGCATCGTCAAGAACGAGGGGTTCAAGATCTCCATGCGCTACGATGGCGAGCCCGCCGAGCGAGCCGTCAACTATGAGCAGACCCACGCCAACTCGAAAGACGTGCCGATCTTGCGCAATATCCACATCAGCAACGTGGGCTGCGGGCGCGCCGCCGCCGCCGCGCTCATCGAGGGCCTCCCCGACCAGCCCATCGAGAACCTGACCCTGGAGAACGTCACGCTCATGGCCGAGCGCGGCTTTAGGGCGGAATGCGTCAAGGGCCTCACGCTCAAGCGCGTCAACATCACCGTGGCGGAAGGGCCGAGCCTGGAGCTGAACCAGGCCGACGGCGTCAACATCAGTTAGGCCAAGCGTGCGGGAAAGGGGATCACGACATGGGAACGGCAAGGCTGAGCATCAGCTCAGAGGTCAGCGAGGAGGAGCGCAAGCGCGTCTGCCGCGGCCTGTTCGGCTATAACGTGGATCGAACGGCCGGGCTGCTCAAGAAACCGGGCCTGGACATCAACCTGGTGCTCAAGGACGAGAACGGCGAGGCGGTGGGCGGCCTCTTTTGCGACACATTCCTCTACACCCTGTACCTGGATGTGCTCTGGGTGGACGAGCGGTACCGCGGGATGGGCTACGGCAAGCAGCTCCTGGCCGAGGCCGAGCGGATCGCCCGGGAGGCGGGCTGCACCCTGGCGCACACCTGCACCTTTAGCTACCAGGCGCCCGACTTTTACCAGAGCCAGGGCTACGAGGTTTTTGGCGTGCTGGACGATTACCCAGAGGGCATCAAGCAGTACTTTCTCAAGAAGCGGCTCTAGCAGCAACCGGGCGCGCCCCCCTCGATGGCGGGAGGGCGCGCCTCATCGATGGCGCTACTGGATCGGCACGTAGAGGTGGAGCTCGGCGCCCGGCTGGCCGGGGTCGAAGGTCTCGGGGTAGAACTCGAAATCCGGGCCCGGGCCATACCTGCGGCCCGACTGGGGCAGCCAGCTCTCCACGATCTCTCTCCAAGTCTCCTTGATGACCGGGAGCGTGGTGACGAAAACCGCGTAGGTCTGCGCTGGGATCTCCCAGCGCGTCATGCCCGCCGGGACCGGGCTGTTTGGCGCCACCTCATAGGCGGCGAGATAGTTGAACTCGCCGGTGGCCATGTCCACGTTCCCCTCGACGCCATAGGCGACGCGCGGGTTGATGACCCCCTTGATCTCGCCCATGCGCGCCCCGAACTCGTCCCACAGCGCGCCAAAATTGAGTTCTTGGGGCCTCCCTCGCAGCCCGAGTCCCACCACGGTGAACGCCGGCTTGCTGACGATCTTGGGTGCTTGCATCGCGAACCTCCTTATGTCCCCTCGTGTTCCCGCCCATGCGGTTGGCTCGAGTATACAACAGATATAGGACATTATACGTCATATTCCTAGCCCGATTTAGCAAATCTGTTCTAGCTATAGCGTCCGAGCAGACGCCGATTTTGCGCCTGCGCCCAGTTGCGTTATCCTAGGGCCCGAGCCTGCAACTTGATACGGGAGCCACGTCCGTGAAGATGATGCACCGCACCGCCGCGCTGATCCGCCCCAAGCCGCCCTATCTGGAGTGGATCAACCGCTTTCACCCGCCCGACGCGCCCATGAGCGCCGACCAGGTCGCCCGCGCCGCCAGCGTCTTCCTGCTGCCCGAGTTTCCGCGCGACGAGGACCGCGAGAGCTATCTGCGCCGGATCAGCGACGACATCTTTGTCGTCGAGCTCGAGTCCTGGCTGGTGGATCGGCGGCTCTGGCCCTCCCCGCGCACCTACGCGCTCTTCCAGGAATGGTTCGAGGTCGAGTGGCACTATATGACCTACGATGCCTCCGCGGAGCCGGGCAGCGCACCGCTCGACGATGAGGGCTCGCCATGAGGCTCTATTTCGTCCGCCATGGCGAGAGCGAAGCCAATGTCCTCGACGTCTTTTCCAATCGCGGGCGCCAGCACGGCCTGACGCCCCTGGGCGTGCAACAGGCGCGCAGCCTGGCCCAGGAGCTAGCTAGAGTGGGCGTTACCGCGCTCTATGCCAGCCCGCTGCTCCGCGCCACCCAGACCGCGGACATCCTCTCCGAGGCGCTGGGGCTGCCCTACGAGGTGACCGGCGCGCTGCGCGAGTTCGACTGCGGCGTGCTGGAGGGCTCCCCCTTCTCCCACGGCGCCGAGGAGTACCGGCGGGTGGTCACGGATTGGTGGGCGTGCGCCAAGTTCGACTCCAAGATCGAGGGGGGCGATAGCCTGCTCGACCTCAAGGCGCGCTTTGTGCCGTTTGTCGAGGGGCTGGTGGCCGCCTATGGCGGGAGCGAGGCGCGTCTCGTCTTGGTCGGGCACGGCGGGCTCTTTCGATCCATGCTGCCCATGGTGCTGGATAACGTGACCCTGCGCTTCGCCTGGGAGGGGCGGCTGCCCAACGCGGGCTATGCCCTGGCCGAGCAGCGCGACGGCCGGCTCACCTGCCTGACCTGGTGGGGGCAGCCCATGCCGCAGAGGCTCCTGTGAGGGGTGAGCGATGATGTTCAACGTGGCTCTGCTCCAGATGGCGGCTCAGGGCGCCGATCAAGAGGCCAATCTGGCCAAGGGGGAGGCTTTCTGCCGGCGAGCGGCCGGCCTCGGCGCCGATATCGCCCTCTTTCCCGAGATGTGGAACGTCGGCTACCGCTTTTTTGATCGCCAGCAGACCGGCGCGCGAGAGGCCTGGGCGGCGCAGGCCATCGGCCCTGAGGACCTCTTCGTCCAGCGCTTTCAGGCCCTGGCCCGCGAGCTGGACATGGCCATCGCCCTCACGTACCTAGAGCGGTGGCCCGGCGCGCCGCGCAACGCTGTCTCGATCATCGACCGGCGCGGCGAGGTCATCCTCACCTACGCCAAGGTCCACACCTGCGCTTGGGACGTGGAGGGCGCGCTCACGCCAGGGGAGGATTTCCCCGTCTGCACGCTGGAGACTCGAGACGGCCCGGTTAGGGTCGGCTGCATGATCTGCTTTGACCGCGAGTTCCCCGAGCCCGCTCGCTTGCTCATGCTCCAGGGCGCGGAGGTGATCCTGACGCCGAACGCGTGCGGGCTAGAGCTGAATCGCCTGACCCAGCTCCGCACCCGCGCTTGGGAGAACATGGTGGGCATCGCCACCTGCAACTATGCCGCGCCCCAGGAGAACGGCCACTCTGTCGCCTATGACGGGGTCGGCTTCGACGTGCAAGAGCGTTCCCTGGACACGATGGTGGTGGAGGCGGGTGGCGCGGAGGGTGTATATCTGGCCGCGTTTGACCTGGACCGCCTGCGCCGCTGCCGCGAGCATGAAGTGTGGGGCAACGCTTTCCGCAGGCCGCAGCTCTACGGGCTCCTCACCTCGGAGCGCGTGGAGGCGCCTTTCCTGCGCACGGATTGGGAAGGCCGGCCCTGGCGCGGCGGCCGCCGCTAGTCGCTCAGCTACATCGCGAAGGAGGCGCTCGCACGATGACACGCTATCACCTGCTCGTCCTGGCCTATGGGATCACCCTGCTGCTTCTGCTGCAAGTGATCGCCACACTGGTCGAGTCCGTCTATGTCCTGGAGCTCTTGGGGACGGGGCTGGATATCCGGGCGGCCGCGGTCCTTTTCCTGCTGTCGCCGGTCCTGCTCTTGCTCCTGGGCCGCCAAGCCCCCGGCGCCGCCATCTGGATATTCGGGCTCGCCCTCATTGCCGCCCGCGCGGCCACGCCCATGCTGGGGACCTCCGGGCGCCTGCTGACCTCGGGGATCGGCGCTGCCGCCGGGCTGATGCTGCTGCCGCTCCTCTTGGCGCGCCAGCCCGAGGTGAGCGGGCAGCCTGGCTGGCCCCTGGCGCTGGGCCTGGGGCTGGCGGTGGGCGGCTCGATCTTGCTGCGGACGCTGGGCTTCTCCTTCGACCTCTCGCTGACCTCCGGCGGCGCCTGGATCGGCTGGGCCCTGGGGGCGCTGCTCCTGGCCCTGCTGCCTCGCTTTGCCGGTGGCAGCACGTCCCCGGCCGCGTCGCCAGCAGGGGGCGCTTTCTGGCCCGCCGTGGGCCTGGTCATGGCCCTGACGCTCGCCTACTTTGCCTTGGCCGCGCCAGCCGTCATCGCCCGCTGGACCCAGGGCAACTACCGGGCCATCGTCGCCCTGGTCAGCCTGGCCTGGCTGGGGACGGCCGCCCTCGCCGCCTGGCGTCCCAGCCTGCTGGAGCGCCTGCCGCGAAGCGGCCTCGACCTGTGGAACGCCCTATTCCTATTCGCCCTGTTGGGCACGATCCTGGCCCACCGCGTGGCCTTCCCCGCCACGCCCGACGCCGCGCCGGTGGTGGTGGGCGCGCCCACCGCGGCCCAGCAGCTCCCGCTCTATGCCATGCTGCTCCTCTCGCCGGTGATCCTGCTGGACGCCATGGCGCTGGCGGGCAAGCTGGTCGGGGCCAGCCCGCTGCGGCTCGCTGGGGGGTTCGCCGTCGGCGCGCTGCTCCTGCTGGTGCTGGTCTTTGTCCACATCTTTAGCAACACGTGGGGCTATGTGCCGCCGGTGAGCCCCTTCTTCCGAAACAAGTTCTGGCTCCCCTACCTGGTTCCAACGCTGCTGCTGGCCTTTGCCGCCTGGCGCGCCTGGGCGCCTCGGGCAGCCAGCGCCGCGCCCACGGCGCCGCTGGCCTATGCGCTCCTCTCTTGCGCGCTGCTGACCGGGACGTTGTGGGGCGTCTGGCGCACCGGGCGGGTCGTCGCCGCGCCGCCCGCTGACCCGAACCGGTTGGTGGTGATGACCTACAACATCCAGCAGGGGGTCGATGGCGGCGGCGAGCGCGCCCAAGACCGGCAGTTGGCCCTGATGCGCCGGGCAAACGCCGACGTCATTGCGCTGCAAGAGAGCGATTCGGCGCGGGTCTCGCTGGGCAACGTGGACTTGGCGCTGTATTACGCCCACCACCTGGGGTACCATGGCTACTACGGCCCCAAGACCGTCGCCGGGACCTATGGCACGGCCATCCTCTCGCGCTACCCGCTAGAGAACGCCCGCTCGGTGTTCACCTACAGCGACAAGGATGAGGATGGGACGGCGGAGGTCGAGCTCGTGGCGGATGGGCAGCGTTTCACCATCTATAACGTGCATCCCGACGGCTCGCCCGCGGCCAAGCTCGCCTGCGTGCAGTCAGCCATCGACCGCTCCGCCGGGCGGGAGCGCGTCGTGGTGTTGGGCGATTTCAACGCGCGCGAGGGCCAGCCGCCCTACCAGGCCATCGATGGCATCTTCCAGAACGCTTGGATGACGGCGTACCCCACCGGCATCGACGAGAACGGCCTGGACATGTCCGGCACGAAGCGCATCGATCACATCTTCGTCTCGGCGGACCTGCGGGTGCTGGGGGCCGCCTACGTGCCCAAGCCCGAGTCGGCCACCGACCACCCGGCCCATTGGGCCGCGCTGGGCTGGTGAGCGATTTGCCGTACGGGCGCGCTGGGGCTACAATCGGAAACCAACAATGTCAGGAGGCAACCATGGAAGTCGTGGTCTATTCCACCCCCACCTGAGGCTACTGCACCCAGGTGAAAGCGTGGCTTTCACGTAAGGGCGTTCCCTATGTGGAAAAGGATGTCTCGCGGGACCGCGCCGCCGCCGAAGAGATGGTCCGCAAGTCGCGCCAGATGGGCGTGCCGGTGATCACGGTGGATGGCGAGGTGGTGGTCGGGTTCAACACCCGGGCGCTGGAGGGCTTGCTGGCCCGCGCCGCGACGGCCGGTCCATCGTTGGGGCTCAAGGTCGCCGACGCGGCCAAGATCGCCCTCAAGAAGGGGAGCGGCCCCACCGGCGGCGCCTATGTCGGCCAGATCGACGCCAATTCGCCAGGCCAGCGGGCGGGACTGCAAGTCGGCGATGTGATCGTGAGCGTGGATGGGCAGGCGGTGACCGGCGCAGATGACCTATCGGCGATCCTCGGTCGGATACGCGCCGGGCAGACGGTAGAGATCGCGTATCTGCGAGACGGCCAAACCCAGCGCGCGCGGGCGACCCTCTGATTCGGGCAGCACACGGCGGGTTTGCGACCGCTTCAAGGCCACTGGGCTCCGGCTACATGCAGCGGCAGTCGAAACCCGCATCGTAGTGGGTGTCGTAGACCTCGATGCAGAAGTGCAGCCGGCCATGTAGTTGCTGCTCGCTCGGGACGACGAGCTCGTTGTAGAGAAACTCGTCATACTTGGCGCCCACATACGGTCTGCCCCATTCCGCCAGGTATGCTTCTACCTCGTCCTGAAAGATCAGGTCAGCGCCACAAAGCTCGCTATCTTGGTCTCCGACTTGGGGCAACGACATACCCTGGTAGTAGGCTTCGACCTCCGCGCGGGTCAGGTTGGTGACCAGGACGAGGGCAGCCATGTAGTCGCAGTGGTTTCCTGTGGGCCCAAGGTTGCCGACCTTGGAATATCTTGCGACGACCTCGGTTCCGGGAGGCAGAGGGTAGGCATATAAGGAGTTGGCGAATCGCCGGAGGCGCAAGCTATTGATCGCCGGGGAATAGAGGAAGGGGCCGAGGCAACTGCAGTGTACGCCGATTGCGGCAAGCAGGGCTATTGCGATAAGTAGCTTGCGATTCCGCATACAGACGCCTCCTCCCGGTGTCGCTTGCATGATCTAGGCATGCCGCAGGGCTTGTGCAAAGTCGGTGGTCGCCCTGGCGCGCCGCCCCGCACGGCGATGAATCGCCGTGCTACGCCACCGCGCCCGATAGAATCGGGCTTCTGGGGTCTCCGTGGCATGAAATCCGAAGCCTGATTTCATCAGGCGCAGCCCTGTAGCTCGGCGATTGATCGCCGAGCGCGACTTTGCACAAGCCCTGGGTATGCCGTAAGCAAGTTGAGCTTCCCAGAAAACCGCGTATAATACGCGCTATATAGAGACGATCTGCCAGCGAGGGCGGTTCCCCGCGCGACGAAGGGCGCATCAAGTCGTGTGGTGGGCAAGCGCTGGCGAGATCGGCGCGATATGGCGGCCAGAGCCCCATCATGCACGTGATGGGGCTTCTGTGTTGTGGGCATTGAGCGGAGGTTGACCAATGGCACGGATCCAGATCTATGATACCACACTGCGCGATGGCTCGCAACGCGAGGGCATCGCCTTCTCGGTGAACGACAAGCTCAACATTACCGCCAAGTTGGACGAGTTCGGCATTGATTATGTCGAGGGCGGCTGGCCTGGGTCCAACCCCCGCGACGCCGCCTATTTCCAGCAGGTGCGCGAGCTGCCGCTGCGCCACGCCAAGGTGGTCGCCTTCGGCATGACCTGCCGCGCCGGCACCCAGCCCGAGGACGACGCCAACGTCCGCGCCCTGGTGGATTGCGGCGCGCCCGTGGTGGCGGTGGTGGGCAAGAGCTGGAACCGCCACGTCACCGAGGTGCTGCACGCCACCCTGGAAGAGAACCTCCGCATCATCCGCGCCACGGTCCGCTACGTGGTCGAGCAGGGCCGCGAGGTGGCCTTTGACGCCGAGCACTTTTTCGACGGCTACCGCGCCGATCCCGCCTACGCCCTGGAAACCTTGCGCGCATCCCTGGCTGGCGGCGCTGCCATGGTCGTGCTCTGCGACACCAACGGCGGCACCCTCTTTCAGGATGTCGCCCGTGTCGTCCGCGAGGTGCGCACGGCGCTGCCCGAGAGCCCCACGCTGGGCATCCACGCCCACAACGACGGCGGGCTGGCGCTGGCCAACACACTGGCGGCAGTGGCCGAAGGCTGCACCCAGGTGCAGGGCACCATCAACGGCTACGGGGAGCGCTGCGGCAACGCCGACCTCTGCGCCATCATCCCCAGCCTGGCGCTCAAGATGGGCGCCGAGATGCGCTGCGCCGGGTCGCTGGCGCACCTCACCGAGCTATCGCGCTACGTGGCCGAGGTAGCCAACCTGGCCCCCGATCACCACCTGCCCTACGTGGGCTTGAGCGCCTTCACCCACAAGGCCGGGCTGCACGCCGACGCCACGCGCAAGGATGCCCTCAGCTACCAGCACATCGACCCGGCCTGGGTGGGCAACGGGACGCGCATCGTCGTCTCGGAGCAGGCGGGCCGCGGCAACCTGCTCCTCAAGGCCGAGCAGTCGGGCCTTCGGCTGAACAAGGAAGAGGCCACCCGCCTCCTGGCCGAGATCAAAGAGATGGAGAACCGCGGCTTTAGCTTTGAGGGTGCCGAGGCCTCGGTGGAGATGCTGCTGCGACGCCAGCAGCCCGGCTATATGCCGCCCTTCGAGCTGGTGGACTTTATGGTCGTCGTCGAGCATCGCCGGGGCCGAGGGCTCCTCTCCGAGGCGTCCGTCAAGGTGCTGGTGAACGGCGAGGTGGTCCACACCGCGGCGGAAGGCAACGGCCCGGTGAACGCGCTGGACCTGGCGCTGCGCAAGGCCGTGGTGCCGGTCTATCCGGAGGTCGCCACGGTGGAGTTGGCCGACTACAAGGTCCGCATCCCAGACACCAACAGCGGCACCGCGGCCATGGTCCGCGTGCTCATCGAGAGCGTGGACCAGGGCCGGCGCTGGTCCACCGTGGGCGCCAGCACCAACATCATCGAGGCGAGCTGGCGCGCCCTGGTGGACAGCCTGGAGTACGTCATCACCTCGGCATAAGCCGCCGATGGGAAGCAGGCAGGACGGCGGTGAATCGCCCACTACCAACTCGAGCGCGGCGCCATTCCGTGGCGGGAGCCAGGGAATAGCGCCGCGTTTCTGCAGACACCTCGCCGCCTAGGCGCCGACCTGGTCCAGCAGGCCCTGGACAAAGCCGTGGGTCCGGCGCACGTTGGCATCGATCTCATCCACGGTCTTGCCGCCGACGCACTCCAGGTAGAGCGGCCCGCGGAACCCGCCGCGCACCAGCCCGCCCAGCACCGCCGCAAAGTCCACCAGCCCCTCGCCCGGCGTCACCATCACGTCCGGCTTGCCATCGACGATCACGCAGTCCTTGATGATGCCCGTCTTGGCGCACGGCGCCACCCGAGCAACGTTCGTCTCGGGCCGCTCCGCGCCGACGCTATAGTAGATGATATTCCCCGGATCGTAGCAGATACTGAAGGCGGGGTGGTTCACCCGCTGGTACATCCGGATCAGGTCATCCGAGGTCAGCGTGAGGCCGCCATGGGGCTTGACCTGCACGCCGATCCCGGCCTGCCCGGCATAGGGCGCGGTGGTCGAGAGGAGCGCATAGAAATCCTCGTAGAGCTCGGGACGGTCCACGCCGGTGCTCAACAGCCACTGAGCGCCCAACGCCGCGGCGTGGTCGATCCAGCGCCGCCACTCGTCGGTGGCCGCTGGCAGCCCCGCCCGCAGGTCGGCGCGCCCCATCACCAGCGAGGGCTTGAGCCCCGCGTCCAGCGCCATCTGCCGGACTTGCTGGACCTCCGCCGGCGTGCTGGCCGCCGATAGCCCCGCCTGGGAAAAGACCGCCAGCTCGGAATAGCCCGCCGCGGCGATCCGCTGGCAGATCTCGCCAAAGGCCACGCCATTGTAAGGCCGCGTGGTGCAACCCACAGTCAGTTTCATCGGACTCCTCCTGGCAACCATGTTGGGTTCATCCTACCACGGCCGGGGTGGCGCGTCAACCCGCGGCGGCGTTTGGCGTTTGCGACCGATGGGCTAGAATGGCCGCAGCCTCGCTGAAAGGAAACAGCCTCGTGGAACGGATGAAACGTTTTGTCGAGAGAACCTGGTGGTGGCCGGTGGCCATCCTCTTCCTGGGCCAGTTCATGAGCGGCGCCATCGGCGGCCCGCAGAGTTCCCTCTTTCCCGTGTATCTCGAGCGCGACCTCGGCTTTGCCGCGCTGGCGATCTCGCTTTCCTCTTCCGTGCGGCAGCTCCTGGGCATGGCGGCCTCGCTCATCGGCGGCGCGCTCTGCGATAGCCTGGGCCGGCGGCAGACCTTCGTCCTGGGCCTCAGCGGCATCATCGCCGGCAGCCTGATCTTTCAGATTCAGTGGCCCTGGCTGGTGGTGCTGATCTGGGCCTATGCGGGCTTTTCGTTGGGGCTGCGGACCGTGGGCGGCATGGGCTACCTCATCGACGTGGCCCGCCCCGAGATGCTGGGCACCCTCTCGGCCATCTACACCTGGGGCCAAACCCTGGGCGGCGCGGTGGGAAACGCCGTGGCCGGGCCCGTGGTGGACCAGACCAGCTTTGCCCACTTTGGCCGGCTGATGTTCGTGGTCTCGGCAGTGGTCGTGGGGTTCGTCTGGCTGGCGCTGCCCAAGCCAGCGGCCACCACCGCCGCGGTGAAAACCCAGGCGCGCAAGGGCCTCTTTGGCTATGGCGACCTGCTCAAGCGCGCCGACGTGGTGGCGCTGGGGATGCTGCGCTTCCTCCCCACGTCCTACTGGGGCGTGGCCTCGGTGTTCATCCCCCTCTGGATCTATGACCAGACCGAAAGCGTCTCGATGGTGGCCTGGTACGGCACCCTCAGCCAGGTGATGGCCTCCCTCGCGCAATGGGTGGTGGGCCGCCTCTCGGACCGCATCGGCCGCCGACGCCCCGCGCTAGTGGTCCTCTCCATCCTGCTGATCTCCATCATCGCGCTGGCCCTCACGGGACAGCACCTCTGGGGCATCTATGCCTTCGGCACGCTGGGAGCCTGCGCCGCCTGGTGCATGTCGGCGCTCATCCCCGGCCTGGCCTCCGACGTGGCCGACGCGCAAGAGCGCGGCCGGGTGCTGGGCCTCCTGCACCTCTTGTGGAACGGCGGCATGTTGGTGGGCGCGCTCATCGGCGGGGCGCTCTTCGAGTGGTCCGCGGCGGCCCCCTTCTGGGTCGCGGCGGGCTTTGGCATCGGCGCGCTGGTCTATGGCTTTCGGCTCTTCCGCCTGCTACAACAGCGGCAGCCCGCGGCCACCCCGGCGAGCTAGACCTGCACGCCCATGCCGCGCAGGACCTCCTGCAGCGCCTTGACATCCAACTGGCGCGGGCCGATACCCTGTGCGGCAGACATGGCCGCGGCGACCCCGGCCGCCTGGCCCAGCTCCATCATGTTGCCCATGCTCTTGCCCGCCGCGTGCCCCAGAAAAGTCGCTGAGCCGCAGCGCCCCGCCACCAGCAGGTTCTCGATCCCCTTGGGCAGCATGCAGCGGTAAGGATAGCCAAAGCCGGAGGCCATCGCGCCGATATAGAGCTGATTGGCGTCGATGGCGCCGTATTTGCGCGCGATGGCGTCCTCGAAAGCCGGGGCGTTCAGCGCGTCGTCCATGGTCAGCACATAATCGCCGACGATGCGGCGCGTATCGCGGATGCCCACGTACGCACCCACCCGCGCCAGATAGCACTCCTCCAGGCCCGGCATGCGCTTGGCGCGGGCCAGCCGCACGAAATCCACCGCCACCTGCAAGCCCAGCCGCTCCGCGATGGTCAGGTCCTGGGTTCGCGTGGCGTCGAGGCTGCCCATGTCGTGCAGCGCGCCGTTGTTTACGTTGACCACGCCGGGGATGGTGGCGCGGTCGAACGAGTACCAGGCGGCGACCGCGTAGCCCTCCTCTGCCGCCTGCTTGAGGGTCGCGTTGAACTCGGCGCGGTGTTCGTCGCGGTAAGCGATGATCCGCTCCGCGTCCGCGTTGGCCAGGGCAAAAACCAGCGAGACGGGCATATGCCGCCCATCCTCCTCGCGCCCCTCCATGAACTCGGCCCCCGCATGGTAGGCCACGTCGCCATCGCCGGTAGCGTCCACCACCGCTTTGGCGGCAAACGTCTGCGGCCCCTCCTTGCCGCCGACCACCACGCCGCGGATGGCGTTCCCCTCCATCGTCGCGCCGATCACCGGGCTGTAGAGGCGGTAATGGCACCCAGCTTCCTCCAGCAGCTCATAGATCGCCAGGCGCAGGTACTCGGGGTGGATGTTCAGCCCATCGCCGTTGATGGCGTCCTCGCGGCCAGGGAGCGAGGCGTCCGCGCCCAGCGCAAGCACCTTCGCCACAAAGAGGTCGTGCACGCCGCCGCGCCGGTCGCCCCGCAGCATGAGCCGGTTCATGGGCATCCACATGGCCACCGCCGCCACGCCCCCAAAGGTGCTGCGCGCCTCCAGGAGAAGCGTCCTGGCGCCCTGCCGGGCCGCCGCCAGCGCCGCGCCCAGCCCCGCCGGCCCGCCTCCCGCGACGACCACGTCGTATTCGGCCTCCGTCCCCGGAATCAGCCTCTCGATCTCTGCTCGTGATACCATGAATCCTCCCTTGCTCTGTTGGTGGACAAAACGCCGGAACGCGCTACAATGACGGCCAGCACATTATAGCTTGACAAGCGCCGCCAGCAAGCCTCGTGCGGCCGCGCAGGGAGGAATTCATGCACTTTGGAGCAGACTATTACCCCGAGTACTGGCCGCGCGAGCGGTGGGCGGTGGACGCCTACATGATGCGCAAGGCCGGGTTCGATATCGTGCGCATCGGCGAGTTCGCCTGGCGCGTCTTGGAGCCGGAGGAAGGCCGCTACGATTTCGAGCTCTTTGACGCCGCCATCGCGACGCTGGCCAAGGAAGGCGTTCGGGTGATGCTCTGCACCCCCACCGCGGCCATGCCCGCCTGGGTGGAGCAACGCTACCCCGACGTGAACGTGGAGGACGTCAACGGGCGGCGGCGGAGCTGGGGCGCGCGCAAGAACTGGTGCTACAACAACCCCCAGATGCAGCAGCTCTCGCGCAACATCACCCGCGCCATGGCCGAGCATTATGCGGGCAACCCCAACGTGCTCGCCTGGCAGACCGACAACGAGTTCCACTATTCCGGCTGCTACTGCCCCCATTGCGTGGCCGAGTTCCGGCGCTGGCTGGCCGAGCACTACGCCTCGCCGGACGCGCTGAACGAGGCTTGGGGCCTGCGCTTCTGGAGCATGGACATCCACGACTGGTCCGAGATGATCCCGCCCCGGGAGCTGCGCGGCGCCAGCCCCTCCCATATGCTGGCCTACCGCCGCTTCCAGTCGGACGCCATCCTGGCCTTCAACCGGGAGCAAGCGCAGATCATCCGCGCCGCCGATCCCCAGGCCAAGGTGACGCACAACTATATGGGGCTCAATAGCGGCATCGATTATCTCAAAATGGCCGCCGACCTGGATTTCGTCTCCAACGACATGTACCCTCGCCACATCGGCAACCTGCCGGCCAGCGCCTACGCCCACGACGTGATCCGGGGCTATAACGGCGGCGCCGGCTTTTGGATGAACGAGCTGCAGTGCGGCTACATCAACCGCGAGAACCAGCTCCGCACGCCGCCCCCCGGCATGATCCGCCTGTGGACCCACCAGGCCATCGCCCACGGCGCCGACGCCATCATCTATTTCCGGTGGCGAAGCTGCACCGGCGGATGCGAGCAGTTCCACTCGGGCATCGTGCAGCACGATGGCTCGGCGCAGAGCCGCTCCTACCAAGAGATCGCCGCCATCGGCGAAGAGATCGGGCGGCTGCGCGAGCTGGGGCTCGCCGGAAGCGAGGTGCGCAACGAGGTGGCGATCCTGCGCTCCTTCGACCAGTGCCGCGCCCTGGAGCTCTATCGCAACGACAAGCTCTTTGACTATGACGCCGAGATCCAGCGCTACTATCGCGCCCTGGCCCGGCTGAACGTGGGCGTGGACGTCGTCCACCCCGAAGCGGACCTTTTTAAGTATCGCGCCGTCTTCGCCCCGCTGATGATGCTGACCACCCCAGCGCAGGTGGCCCACCTGCGCGCCTACGTCGAGTCAGGCGGCACACTGGTCACCTCCTTCCGGCTGGGCGCGTACGACTGGAACGCCGTGGTGCCCACCGAGACGCTGCCTGGCGACGCCTTGGCCGAGCTGTTCGGCGTGCGCATCCACGAGTACGACTGCCTGATGGCCGACGTGGAGAGCGAGGCCGCCCCCGTCATCCTTTGGGACGGGAAGGAGCACGAGGCCCAGGTCTGGGCCGACATGCTGGAGCCGACCACGGCGGAGGTGCTGGCCGAGTATTCCAACTCGTGGTACACGCCCTATGCCGCCATCACCCGCAACCGCGCGGGCAAGGGCCAGGCCATCTATGTCGGGGCCGCGCTGGAGGACGCATTCTATGCGGGCTTTGTGCGCAAGGTGCTGGGCGAGGCAGGGGTCTCCCAAGAGATGGAGACTCCGGAGGGGGTCTCGGCCAAGGTCCGCTGGGTGAACGGCCAGCCGATCACCTTTGTGCTGAACCTGACCAAAGAATCCAAGGTGATCACCCTGCCGCAGCCCATGGTGGACGTGCTGCTGGACCGCGCCGTGGGCACGCGCTTTGTGCTAGGCCCGCGGGATGTGGTGGCGCTAAGATAGGGGCGGCGCCTGACAAAACCGGGCTTGCGTTCCATGCCGGTACGGCTTTCTGATTCGATCTCCTAGATCCGTGCGATCTGTGGGAATCCGTGTACCACTTCTGAGGGAGCCAACCATGACAACACCCATCCGCATCGGCGTCCTCGGCCTGGGGGGCCGGGGCGTCTATCTCGCCAAGTCCTTTGACGCCGACCCCCGCGCCCGGCTGGTGGCCGCCTGCGACATGAACCCGGCGCGGCTGGAGGGGGCGCGCGGCGTGCTGGGGGACGCGATCGCCTACTACCGCCGCAGCGCCGACCTGCTGGCGGACCCCAACGTGGAGGCGGTCATCGTCGCCACCAACGACGCCGCCCACGGCGCCAACGGGCTGGAGGTGCTGCGCGCCCGCAAGCACCTCTTCCTGGAGAAACCCATGGCCCAGACCATCGCCGAATGCGACGCCATGATCGAGGCCTGGCGCGGCAGCGGGGTGGTGTTCATGGTCGGGCTGGAGCTGCGCTATTGCTCCCTGGTGCAAGAGATGCGGGCGATCCTCGACCGGGGCGATATCGGCGCGGTCAAGCTCGCCTACGCCATGGACAACGTCTCGGTGGGCGGGCAGTACTATTACCACGACCGGCGCCGCCTCAAAGAGTACATCGTCAGTCTGGTGCTGGAAAAGGGGACGCACACCCTGGACCTGATGAACTGGTTCATCGGAGGGCAGCCGACGCGGGTCTATGCCGAGGGCGGGCTGGACGTCTTTGGCGGCGACGCGCCCAACGACAAGCGCTGCCGCGATTGCGAGATTCGGGCCACCTGCCCCTATTTCGTGGCCAGCGAAGGGTTCGTGATGGATTACGGGCAGGTGCTCAAGGCCAAGCCCGACCTGTGCGTCTATGCCCGCGAGTGCGACGTAGACGACAACACCACGGTGACGGTGCGCTACGACAACGGCTGCAAGATGAACTACATGGAGTGCCATTTCACGCCCGATTACTCGCGCGAGTTCACCCTCATCGGCGACAAGGGCCGCATGTACGGGTTCTATAACAACGAGCAGGACTTTCGCATCGAGGTCACCTTCCGCCACAGCGACAAGAAGGACCTCTATTACCCGCCCAAGCGCCCGGGCGGCCACGGCGGCGGCGACCCCATGATCCAGGACGCGTTCTTGCGTCGGGTGCAGGCGGGGACGCCTAGTTGCCCCGGCGTGGTGGGGGCACGCAACGCGGCGGCCATCGCCATCGCCTCGGCGCAGGCGGTGGCCGCGGGCCGGGTGGTGGACATCCCGCCCTGCCCGCCCGCGCCGGACGAGATCTAGACCGCAACCAGTTGCCACAAGCCTGATAGGAGGAGCTTGTCATGCTCGAATCCACGTATTCCGACCAACACGCCTTTGCGCCGTTTCTCAACTTGGAGGCCTGTTGCCCCGCGCCGGTGATCGTTCAGTCCGTGGAGGTCTTGCGTTTCGCCGACGTCTTTTTGGTGCGCGCCACCAGCGCCGACGGCGCGGTAGGTGTGGCCACCTGCAACCGGCGAGCGCAGTATCTCTATCCCATGCTCAAAGGGCTGGTCATCCCCTTCTTCATCGGCCAGGACGCCCGCCGCCTGGAGGCGCTGGTCAACGAAGTCTATCCGTACAAGAGCAACTACAAGTACCAGGGCACGCCCTTTTGGAACTGCGTGGCCTACGTGGAGGCGGCGCTCTTTGACCTGCTGGGGCAGGTTGCCGGCCGCTCGGTGGGCGATCTGATCGGCGGCGCCTGGCGCGACCGCATCCCGATCTACCTCTCCAGCATGCGGCGCGACACCACGCCCGAGCAGGAGGTGGCCTGGGTCGGCGAGCGGCTGGCCGAGACCAAGGCCCGCGCCGTCAAGTACAAGATCGGCGGGAGAATGGCCAACAATGCCGACTCGCTCCCCGGCCGCGCCGAGCGGCTCATTGCCCTGGCCCGCGAGTCCTGGGGGCCGGACGTCACCCTCTATGTGGACGGCAACGGCTCCTACGACCACGTCAGGGCCATCGAGATCGGGCGGCTGCTGGAGCGCTACCGTTACAGCTTTTTCGAGGAGCCCTGCCCCTTCGAGCAGTACGAGGAGACGCGCATGACCGCCGACGCGCTGGATATCCCCGTGGCGGGCGGCGAGCAGGACTGCAACATGGGGCATTTCAAGGTGATGATCCGCGACCGCTACGTGGATGTGATCCAGCCCGACCTGATGTACAACGGCGGGCTGATCCGCGCGCTGCGCGTGGCCCGCATGGCCGCCTCGGTGGGCATGAACGCCACGCCGCACAGCCCCAAGCACAACCCCGAGCTGGCGACGCTCCTGCACTATGCCTCCGTCGTGCGCAACACCGGGCCCTTCCTCGAGTTCCCGGCGGTCAAGGTCAAGTACGATTCCTGGTACGCCCCCCAGTTCGTGATCCAGGAGGGCGGCTATATCCAGGTTCCCACGGGTCCGGGGCTGGGCATCACCTACGACCCCGGCATTTGGGACAAGGCAGAAGCGATCTAGCAAGGAAAGGAGCAGACGCGATGTTATACCGACCCTTTGGCAGATTGGGCTGGGATGTCTCCGCCATCGGCCTGGGCACCTGGAACATTGGCGACCAGTGGGGCAAGGTGGAGCCCGCCACGGCCTGGGCCACGGTCCGCGCGGCCTATGAGCACGGCATCAACCTCATCGACACCGCCGAATCCTATGGCGTGATTAACGGCCTCTCCGAGATGCGGCTGGGCCAGGCGCTGGCGGGGATCCGCCACAACCTCTACTTGGTGAGCAAGATCGGCCACTGGGGCGAGCGCACTGGCCAGGGCGTGCCCAAGACCACCGTGGACATGATCCGCCTCTGCGGCCACGCCATCTTGGGCCGCCTGCGCACCGACTGGGTGGACGCCATCCTCTGTCACGACGCCAACCTGCAGGACCCCACCATCTTTCTCGAGGGGTTCGAGGCGCTCAAGAAGGAGGGATGCTTGCGCGCCTATGGCATCTCCACCAACGACCTGGAGGCGCTCAAGCGCTTCAACGTCAACGGCGCCTGCAGCATCGTCGAGATCGACTATTCGCTGCTGAATCGTCAGCCGGAGGAAGCGCTGCTGCCCTATTGCCGGGAGCAGGGCATCGCCGTGCTGGTGCGCGGCCCGCTGCATCGCGGGCTGCTGGCGGGCAAGTACGCGCCGGGCGCCACCTTTGCCGACTCGGTGCGCGGGGCCTGGCACGACGGCGGCAAGCAACAGGCGCAGCTAGACCGCGACCTGGACACGGTGGAAAGGCTCAAGGCCCATTTTGCGGCTGGCCCCGAGATGGTCAGCGCCGCGCTCCGTTATGTCATCTCTCACCCCGCCGCGCCGGTGGCCATCCCCGGCGCCAAGTCGCCCGAGCAGGCGATCATGAACGCCGCCGCCGGCGACCGCGGGCTGAGCTTTGGGGAGTGGGAAGGCCTCGCCAAGCTGCTCCAATAGGCAGCCGAATCGCGGCCTTTCGCCAAGAACAGCGCACACAGAAGGAGAGACATGGCCTACACGTTGCTGCGTAACGGCACGCTCATCGACGGCCGCGGCGGCGCGCCGATCCCCGACGCCGCGGTGCTCATCAAGGGCGAGCGCATCCGCGCCGCCGGACGGCTGGCGGACATCCCCCAGCCGGAGGGCGAGATCGCCACCATCGACCTCGCGGGCGGCGCCATCCTCCCGGGCCTCATCGATACCCACGTGCACCTCGTGTTCGAGGGCTTTGATCTGGTCGCGATGATGAACACGCCCTTTTCCATGCGCTTCTACAAGGTCATGGAGCGCATGAAGCGAACGCTGGTGGCGGGCATCACCACGGTGCGCGACGCCAGCGGCGCCGACCTGGGCATGAAACGCGCCGTGGAACAAGGGCTGATTGCCGGCCCGCGCCTGCAGATCAGCATCACGGGGCTGAGCTGCACCGGCGGGCACGGCGACGATTGGACGGTCAGCGGGAGCAACCCAGGAGTGCCCCCTTACCCCGGCCAGCCTGACGGCCTCTGTGATGGGATCGACGAGGTGCGCCGCAAGGTGCGCGAGGTGCTGCGCGCCGGCGCCGACGTGATCAAGGTCTCCACCACCGGCGGCGTGCTCAGCCCCACCGACCACCCCACCCACACCCAGTTCTCGCCCGAAGAGCTGGACGTCATCGTGCGCGAGGCCAGTTACCGCGGCAAGCGGGTGATGGCCCACGCCCAGGGCACGCCGGGGATCAAGAACGCCCTGCGCGCCGGCATCCACTCCATCGAGCACGGCATCTATCTCGATGACGAGTGCATCGAGATCATGCTGCGGCAAGGCACCTTCCTGGTGCCCACGCTGCTCGCGCCGGTGATGGTGCTGGAGGCAGGCACAGAGAGCGGCAAGATGCCCGAGTACGGCGTGCGCAAGGCCCGCGAGGTGATCGGCATCCACCACGCCAGCGCCGCCAAGGCCTACCGAGCGGGCGTCAAGATCGCCATGGGCACCGACTCGGGCGTGGGCGCGCACGGGCAAAACCTGCGCGAGCTGGGGCTGCTCTGCGAGATCGGCATGTCCCCCATGGAGGCCCTGGTCGCCACCACCAAGACCGCCGCCGAGTGCCTCGGCTGGGAGGACCAACTGGGCACGCTGGAGCCGGGCAAGCTGGCCGATGTGGTCGTCGCCCGAACCGACCCGCTGGCGGACATCCGCTCGCTGGAGAGCAAGGAGAATATCGCCCTCGTTCTTCAGGGCGGCCGCATCGTCGTCGATCGACGCTAAGGGAAAAGGGTCTCCGAGGCTCTGGAAGACCTCGGAGGTCTCTGCAAAGGAGCCGCTCTGTGAAAGCCATCATGGTCATGTTCGACTCGCTTAACCGCCACATGCTGCCGCCCTACGGCTGCGACTGGACCATCGCCCCCAATTTCGCGCGGCTGGCGCAGCGGACCGTCACCTTTGACAACAACTATGTGGGGTCCATGCCCTGCATGCCCGCCCGCCGCGAGCTGCACACCGGCCGCTACAACTTCCTGCACCGCAGTTGGGGGCCGCTGGAGCCGTTCGACGATTCCATGCCCGAGCTCCTCAAGAAGAGCGGGGTCTATACGCACCTCGTCAGCGACCACTACCACTATTGGGAAGAGGGCGGCTGCACCTATCACACCCGTTACAACTCGTGGGAGATTTCCCGCGGCCAGGAAGGGGAGCCCTGGAAGGGTCAGGTGCAGGACCCCGCGATCCCCGATTGCGTCACGCCGCGCAGCGATTCGTTCTGGCGGCAGGACTGGGTCAACCGCGGGTACATGACCAGCGAGGAGCAGCAGCCGCAGGCCGTCACCTTTGACCTGGGACGCCAGTTCATCGAGCGCAACCACGATCAGGACAACTGGTTCCTGCACATCGAGACCTTTGACCCGCACGAGCCCTTCTTTACGCAACAGCAGTACAAAGACCTCTACCCACACGGCTACACAGGGCCGCACTTTGACTGGCCCCCCTACGACCGCGTCACCGAAACGCCCGAACAGGTGGAGCACTGCCGCCTCCAGTACGCCGCGCTGCTGAGCATGTGCGACCGCTACCTGGGGCAGGTGCTGGACCTGATGGACCACCACGACCTGTGGCGAGACACCCTGCTCATCGTCAATACCGACCACGGCTTTCTGCTGGGCGAGCACGACTGGTGGGCCAAGTGCGCCCAACCCTTCTACAACGAGATCGCCCACCCGCCGCTCTTCATCTGGGACCCGCGGCTGGGCGTCCGCGGCGAGCGCCGCCGCGCCCTGGTGCAGACCATCGACTTGCCCGCCACGCTGCTCGAGTTCTTTGACGTCGACCGGCCGCCGGACATGCAGGGCGTCCCCCTGCGTCAGGTCATCGCCGACGACGCGCCGGTGCGGGAGGGCGCGCTCTATGGCATCCACGGCGGCCACGCCAACTGCACCGATGGGCGCTACGTCTATATGCGCGCCCCCGCGTCGCGGGAGAACAAGCCGCTCTACGAGTACACCCACATGCCGACGCACATGCGCCATACCTTTAGCGTGGACGAGATGCGCACCATGCGGATCGCGCCGCCCTTTGCCTTCACCAAGGGCTGCCCGGTGATGCGCCTCGATGGGCGCGGCTGGACGCAAAAGGCCGAGCCCGAGACCCTGCTCTTCGACCTGGAGGCCGATCCCAGGCAGGAGCATCCGCTCCATGACCCCGAGATCGAGGCCCGGATGATCCGCCTGATGGTCAAGCTGATGCGCGCCAACGATGCGCCGCCGGAGCAGTTCGAGCGCCTGGGCTTGCCAAGCGAGTAGCCGTTTGCGGGAACCTGGGCGGGGCGGGGGACGTCCCACAAGCAAGCACCTGCGAATGAGGAGGTTCGATATGCGCATGCGCATCTTGCTTGTGGCGGCGCTGATTGTGACGCTGGCGGGCTGCCGCGCCCCCACTGCGACCCCGCCGCCAGCGCTTCAGCTCGACGGCACGGAATGGCGCTTGCAGACGATCAACGGCGAAGCCCTGGTGGCCGGAAGCGCCATCAGCCTCGACTTGGCCGACGGGCGGCTGGGAGGCACGTCGGGCTGTAACCACTATGGCGGCGAGTACTCTGTCAGCGCCGCGGGGGATCTATCCCTGGGCATGATCGCCCAGACTGTGATGCTCTGCCTGGATGACGCCGTGATGAAGCAAGAGAGCGCGTACATGGCGGCGCTGCAATCGGCGACCACGGCGAGGCTTGATGCCGAGGCGCGCTTGGAGCTGCGCGGGGAAAAGGGTACTCTCCTCTACGTCCAGCGTCTTCCGGCAGCCATGAACCCGGCCCAGTTGGTCGGGACGGCCTGGCGGCTGACCCGCTTGGCGGGAGACACCCCCATCGGCGACATCCCAATCACGCTGGCCTTTGCGGAGAACGGGGAAATCCGCGGAAATGCGGGATGCCGGGGCTATACGGGCCGTTACGAGGCCGAGGGCGACCGCATCGGCTTCCCCTTTCTCTCCATGACCGAGACCGAGTGCCGGGGATCGCAAGCGGTGGCGTACCAGGAGTCGGCCTTCACCGATGCCCTGGGCCAGGCCCACAACTACCGCCTGAGAGAGAACGCGCTCGAAATCGACACGGTCAGGGGGCAGACGCTGGTCTTTGAGGTGGACTCGCCTTAACGAGACACGGGCGGCTCGGAGACCAGGCCGACGTTCTTGGGGCCCTTGAAGGCAAAGGTTACGCGCTCATAGTGGACGCCATGGCTCTGATAGTAGGCCGCGATGGCTTCGACCAGCTCATCGCGGCCCAGCTTGTCCTCCGACCAAAAGTTGCAGCAGGGGATCAGGATCGTTGGGCGCACCAGCGCCGCCTCGGCCACGGCCCGCGTGGCCTCATCAGGATGGAGCCCCACCACCAAGTCGTAGTAGCTTGCCATCGCTGCTTCGAACTCGGCCTGGAGGCTCGGCACGCCCGCCAGCGCCCAACCGCGCGGGTCGACCACCTCCGCCTCATAGTTGTACTTTTTCCGCAGCAGCCGCGAGAGCATCCCCCGCCCGCCCGCCACGTCAGCGATGTATGTTATGTCGCGTCCGTAACGTCCATGGATGTAATCGGACAACACCTCGAAGCGATCCGGGTCGCCGTGGAAGCGGTGCTGCTCTTTGCGTCCCATCTTGCCCTCACCGCTCCGCCACGATGATCAGCCGCCGGCTGGCGGCCTTCTCGTAGGGCGAGCCATCCCAATGGCCATAGAACGCGAGATCGGCGAACCCGGCCTCGCGCAGCAGCCGCTCGTGATCGTCCCGCAAGAGGCGCGGATAGACGCAGCTCCAGACGGCGAGCTCGCTTCGTTCCGCGCCATGCCAGATGTCGAGGATGTTATAGGTGGCTTCTTGCTCGCGATAGTCGATGGCAAAGCAGCGAGTGAACTCGGGCGAGTTCGCCGCCAGCATGAAGCGCGGCTGCTCGGCCCATTGCCGGTCCGTGGTCCCTTGGGTCAGCACCAGGATGCCACCCTCGCGCAGCACACCCCGCATGCTCTGGTAGGCACGCAGCGCTTCTCCCTCATCCGGCATATGCAGGATCGAGCTGGAGAGGCAGGTCACGGCATCGAAGCGCTCCACGAACCGGCTGGGCAGATCGCGATAGTCGGCCTGGTGCAGAGGCACATGGAGGCCGCGCCCGGCCAGGTTGCGCTGGGCCCGAGCCAGCATCGCCTCGGATAGGTCCGAGCCGACGACTCGGCAACCCAGCTCGCGAAACAGGACCAGGTCGTGGCCCGTGCCGCAGGCGCAGTCCAGCACCGAGGTGACGCCACGCTCGACGAAAAGCCGCCGGAAGAACGCTTCCTCGGCAGGCGAATGGTCACCGAACCGCTCAAAGAACAGGTCATACCGCTCCGCTAGGCCCTCATACGGATCGCTCATGCTTGGTGGTCCCCTCTGTGCAGTGCAGTCTGGCGGCATGTGGCGCGAGTTGCGGCGCCCAGGATGCATGCTATAATGGCCTCATCTGCCCCAGCGCGATCGCGCGTCCTTGACGCCCACATCACCCTTGGGAGGTCCAATCATGCCATCCGTGCCAGCGGTCCAGATCGATCAGATGCCCGGTTCCGTGGAATCCTTTGTCACCTTGCGCGACCGCATCGCCGCCACGCCCCAAGGAGGCGCTGCGGCCATGATCGTGGCGCTGCACCTCTATGCGCAGGATGCATCTCTTGGCCAAGCCTGCCTCGCCGTCGCCGTGGACGCTAGCCGCCTGCAAGAGGGCGCCGCCGGCTACCAGGGCTGGCAGATGCGCCTCCGCGAGCTGCAACTGATCCGCTCGCAACTGGCCCAGCAGCCTTATCTGCCCCAGTCGTACTTGGGCGGGACGGCCCCCGAGAAAGGTTACGCCTTGCCCCCAGCCCCATATACCATCACTTTCTCCGCGAATCCCCTGGCCGGCGACCCGGACGCCGCGGAGCAAAAGCTCTTTGTCGTCTGCTCCGGCGCCTCCAAGCCCAGGCCGGTGACCCTGCGCCGCGACGCGCGCGGCATCTGGAAGGCGCTGGAGTGGAGCAGCCTGATTATGGGCATCGTCCCCGCTCCGAAGGCCGGCGCGCCTGCCCTGTAGCCGCGGCTAGGTCAGCATATCGAATAGGAAGCCCGTCAGCCCGAAGCGTCCGGAGAAGGGAAACTCGGCGGGCTCCTGAAACAGTCGCAGGGGAATCGCCGCCAGGGTCAGGCCCTTGGCGCTGGTAAAGCGCGAGTCGCGGTTGTGCGACCACGACCACTCGTTGCCTTTCTGCCTGATCTCGACGCGGGCGTCCTCGCGCCCGGGCATGTTCACGTCATAGATCGCGATCGTCCAGCGCGCGGTGTCGCCGTCCTGATCGAAGGCCACCTCGTAGGGCACGACCGAGTGGGCGACGGCGAGCTGTTCCATGAACTTGCGCTCGGTGATGCCCCCGCCAGGGAGGAACCAGAGCAGTTGCGCCGTGTCGGCCCGGATGCCGTCCCGGAGCGCGGCCTGCACCGCGCTGAGGGTGGTCGCGGTGTTGGCCGGCCCGCGCTTGCACTGGTCATACGCCGCCACCAGTATCTCGCGCCCCAGGATCCGCCCCATTCGCACCGTCAGCGCCTTGCGCGTCTCGCGGTCCAGCGGGAGCACAAAGCTGGACGGCTGGGCTCCGGCGCAGAAGCGCTCCAGGCAGAGCGCCGCCAGCCCGCTGCACAGCCCACTGGCCTTGAACGGGCCCACCCCCTCGAAGAAGGAGGTATAGAGCGCATAGTAGGCCCACAGGAACAGAAACGTGGGCCAGCGCTGCGCCGTCCGCACGTGCTCCTCGCCAAAGGTCTCCACGAAGGCGCCCCAACCGGCCATGTGATCGGCTGGATCATTGCCGAAGGAAAAGCCGTCCTGGCGCACCCGGAAGCTGGAGCTGATCTGCCCCATGACGTCCAGGCCGAGCAGGGGGCGCGCCGATGGGGCGGTGATGGAGGGCGAGAGGGCATCTGCCAGCGGCACATCCTGCGGCAGCGTGATATCCAGGCGAGAGGCGGTGGCCCGCGTGGGGACCACCTCCACATCGCCCAGCCGCACGTGCGCGTCGGGCGAGAACCCCGCCCCGCGGATGGAGAGCTCGGTCCCCTCCACCACGTACAGGGCGCTCACCTCAGGCAACACGGTGAGCCGCCCGTCGGTTGGGTACGACCTGCCTCCGCGCTCGATGGCCACGCGCTTCAGCCCGCCGCTCAGCCCGCTTTGGGGCAGCACGATCTGCGCCCGCTCCGGGGAGAGCCACTTGGTGGCGCGCTTGGCCACCACCTTTTCCGGGGCGTCTCCGGCCTCACCCCAAAGCTCCACGCGGTCGCCCCGCTCCAATCCGCTGCCCGCCAGGACAACGATCTCGCCCGGACGCGCTTGCTGTGGGATCGCCGACCTCACCTTGGGATCGCTTGCCATGTCGCCTCCTTTGGTGGCGCTCAGCCGTCCTGATGCCACGCCTGGATCGCCGCGCACAGCGCCGCCACGTCGCCCAGCCCCTCGCCCAGCTCCGCCGGAACGACCCGACAGGCGCGAAAGGTGCCGGGCAGGGCCTCGCGCTGCATCTCTTCGCGGGCCGGGTCCAGCAGCAAATCTCCCAGCCGCACCGCCATGCTGCCGATCACGATCACCTCGGGGTTCAGGATGTCCGCCAGGACCGCCAGGCCGCGCCCGAGCCACCGCCCCGTCTCTGCCACCACCTCCAGCGCCTCCGGGTCGGCGGCATGGGCCAGCTCGGTGAGTTGGCGCCCATCCAGTTCGACGCCTTCCGGCCAGCGTCCGGGGTAAAGCTGCCGGGCCAGCCGCACCATCCCAGGCCCGCTGCAGAACCCCTCCCACGAGCCGCGCTTCCCATAGGCCTCCGGACCGTCCGGGGCGATGCGCATATGCCCCACCTCCCCCGCCAGGTCGGTGGTCCCCCGGTAGAGCCGCCCATCGAGGATCAGTCCGCCGCCAAGCCCGGTGCCCATCGTCAAAAAGATGATATTGCGAAAGCCGCGGCCCGCGCCAAAGTACTGCTCCGCCAGCGCCCCGGCATTGCCGTCGTGCTCGACGTGGACCGGAAGCTGGAGCCGCTCCGCCAACAGATCCTTGAGCGGCACCGCATCCCAGCCGGGGAGGTTGGGCGGCGAGTAGATGATTCCGCGGGCGATATCCAGCGGGCCGCCAATGGAGACGCTGATCGCCGCGACGCCGTCCCCCAGCGAGGCCGCCGTGCGCAGGTGGCCCTCCACCTCCTGGCAGAGCCGCTCGAACGCGGGGGCAAAGCCCTGCGGCGTCGGGAACTGGGAGCGCGCCAGGATGCGCCCCTCCCGAGTGCCGCGCAGCACCGCCGTCTTGGTCCCTCCGATGTCCAGCCCAACGATGACTTCCATATTCCTCCTCAGCCCCCTGATGCCGGTCCCTGGCCGCCATCATACCGCACAAGGCGGAATCTGTCTAGCTGCGGGGCGCGGGCACGTCGGCTTGGCAATCGCCCCCCTGGGGCGACCCCGTCATCGTTCAGAGGTGGCAAGGCGGCGCAATGAGGCGGGAGGGTGGCTCGCTGGATGAACACGGGGATCAGGAGGCGCGCGAGCGCCTCAAGATGAAGGCAAGGCGCGCACGAATGAGGGAGGGCGCAGGCACTCGGCGGGGGCCGCGCCGCTTGCGGGGTCAAGCCGTGGGGCCATGAACAGCCCAAGGCTCGCCGCGATAGGCGACCACATCGCCCTCTGGCAACTGGTTGGGCCAGGTCATCGGGCCTTCCGGAACAGCATGGCGGACAGTGGCGCGCGTCTAGCGTTCCGTGCGCCGCCCGCCCTCATTGCCGCCGATGTCGTTCACCATCCGATCCAGCTCGCGCGCCACCACCCGATCATCCAGGTTGCACTGATCCACGATCAGATTGATGAGGGCGACGCGATCCCCGCGCACCATTTCCAGGTCCGCGTCGCTGATGAGGTTGCCCCACCGCGCCTTGATGCGCTTGCGCACATCGTCCCACCGGCTCTTGAGAACATTGAAAGGCATCCTGTCCAGCTCCTCCGGAATAGCCCAGCCCGTTCCCATGCACGAATCACCTGAATTCTATCATGAATACGCCATGCCGTCAACGTACGCTGCGCACACGCGCACCAGGGAACCTCGCGCCCGACCCGCGCGTCTACAAGGCAGAACCACATCGCGCGAGATTTGAGGAGTGTCGACCATGAGGAAACTGGCTGGGCTGTTGATCGCCCTGATCGCCTTTCTGGCGCTGTCCGGCGCCGCACGCGCCGACGGCATCATCATCCCCATCCCCCCGCCGGGAATCCCGCGGGAAAGGGCGGAGCATCTGGCCGTCCGCTACCACCGCGTCACCGTCACGATCGAGGACCAGGTGGCCACTACCGAGGTGGATCAGGTCTTTGTGAACGAGTCTCCCCACGAGATCGAGGGGCTCTATCTCTTCCCGTTGCCGGCGGAGGCCAGCATCTCCCACTTTTCCATGTTCGTGGACGGCCAAGAGCTGGTGGGCCAGATGCTGGACAAGGAGGAGGCGCGCAGCATCTATGAGGGCATCGTGCGCGAGCGCCGCGACCCCGCCCTGTTGGAATATGTCGAGCGCAACACCTTCCGCGCCCGCATCTACCCCATCCCCGCCAAGGGCGAGAAGCGGGTGATCGTCCGGTACACCCAAGTCCTGCGCGCCGACTTGGGGCTGGTGCGCTACCTGTATCCGCTGGATACGGAACGCTTCTCCAGCAAGCCCATCCAGGACGTCTCGGTCCATGTCGATATCCGCTCCAAGGCCCCCATCAAGGCGGTCTACTCGCCCAGCCACGAGGTGGCCGTCAGCCGCGATGGCGAAAACCACGTCGAGGTCGGCTATGAGGCGAGCGAGGTCAAGCCAGACCGTGATTTCGAGCTCTACTATGGCATCTCCGCCGACGGCCTGGCGCTGAACGTGCTCTCCTACAAGGCCAGGGGCGAGGACGGCTTTTTCCTGCTGCTGGCCGCGCCGCCTCTGGCTGACGCCAGCAGCGAGGTGGTGGCCAAGGACGTCCTGGTGGTGCTGGACATCTCGGGCTCCATGCGCGGCGCCAAGCTCGCCCAGGCCAAAGAGGCGCTGGCGTATATCATCGACCACCTGAACGAGGAGGATCGCTTCAACATCCTCGCCTTTAGCACCGGCACGCGCCGCTTCGCCGCCGACCTGGTGGGCAAGGAGCGTCGCGACGACGCTCACCGCTTTGTGCGCGAGTTGGAGGCCGCTGGCGGCACCAATATCGATCGCGCGCTGCGCGAGGCGCTCGCCATGACGACCGGCGCGCGGCCGCAAGTCGTCATCTTTCTCACGGACGGGCTGGCCACCGAGGGCGTCGTCGCCACGGGTGAGATCCTCAAGAATGTCAACGCCGCCCTGAACGCCGCCGATGCCCGGCAGGCCGCGCGCATCTTTGCCTTCGGCCTCGGCGACGACGTGAACACGGTGCTGCTGGATACCCTGGCCCAGGATTATCGCGGGGCCAGCGCCTACGTCCGCCCCAGCCAGAGCATCGCCGAGGAGGTCAGCGCGTTCTATGCCAAGATCGGCACGCCGCTCCTGGCCGATCTCTCGCTGGGCTTTGGCGACCTGATGGTCGAAGAGATGTACCCCGATCCGCTGCCCGACCTGTTCGCGGGGAGCCAGTTGCTAGTGGTGGGACGCTATCGGGGGGGCGGCACGACCACGGTTACGCTGCGAGGCCTGGTGAACGATCGCGAGGCCACCTATGTCTACGCCGATATACCCTTCTCCCAGGAGGGCGGCGACGACTTTGTCCCGCGGCTGTGGGCCACGCGCAAGATCGGCTACCTGCTCACCCAGATACGGCTGCATGGCGAGGACAAGGAGCTGGTGGATGAGATCGTCGCGCTGAGCGTCCGCTACGGCATCATGACGCCCTATACCTCGTTCCTGGTGGATGAGACCGAGGACGTCCTGACGGCCCAAGGCCGCGAGTACAGCGCCACCCAGGTGCACAAGCAGGTGCAGGAGGAGGCGGCGGTCATAAGCGGGGCGGCAGCGGTGGACAGCAGCGTCGCGCGCCAGACGCTGCAGGATAGCCAGGTGGCAGCGGCCCCCAGCGCCGCCGAGATCAAGGTCGTGGGCGATCTCGCCTTCCTCCTGCGCAACGGCGCCTGGGTCGACACCCGCTACGACCCATCCCGGCAGGAGACCCAGAAAGTGCCTTTCGGAAGCGACGCCTACTTTCGCCTGTTGAGCGAACATGCCGAGGCCGGGCGCTACCTGTCGCTGGGCCAGCAGGTGATCGTGATCCTAGATGGCCAGGCGTACGAGATCGTTCCCGCCGACCCCGCCGCGCCGGAGAGCGCGACCCTCGCCCCGACGCCGCCTGGGGCTACAGCCACGGCCGCAATCCGCCCGACGGCCACGGCGACGCCTGCCCCGGCGCCGGCCCCAACGCCTCGCCCAAACCTGTGGGATCGGTTCTGGCAGTGGGTAGGGACGCTACTCAAATAGGCCACGATTTGCCACGCATCGCCCCCTGCGCCCGAGCGGAGCTTGGATCGCTCGGGCGCAGGCTTCATGCCACTCGCCCAATTGACAGCCGCCGACGGACCGATATAATAGGCCGGGCTTGTTCGGGAGCGCGCGTCATGCGCGCCGCGGGACTGCCTGGGGCAGCCCATCTTGAGCGCAGGCAAGTCGATCGGGAGCGCGCGTGAATCCACTCTACTTTGGCTTGGTCATGTTCTTTGCCGCCTTCACCAAGGGGCTGACGGGCTTTGGGCAGGCGCTGGTGGCGGTGCCGCTGCTGACGGCAGTGGTCAGCGTCCGGGTGACCTCGCCGTTGATGTCGCTCTTTGCCCTCTTTTCCAACGTCTATCTGCTGATCGTGCACCGCAAGGCGCTGAATTGGCCAGAGGTGTGGCGGCTCTCCCTGGCCTCGCTGGTTGGCACGCCCCTGGGCGTCTGGGGCCTCAGCGCCCTGGATGAGCGCGTGGTCTTGGGCCTGCTGGGGATCGTCCTGGTGTCCTACTCGCTCTATTGCCTCCTCGGGCCCAAACTCCCCCAGATTCGAAATGTGAACCTCGCCTTCCCCTTTGGCTTTGTGGCCGGCGTCTTGAGCGGCGCCTACAACACCGGCGGCCCGCCCGCGGTCATCTATGGCAACGGCCGCAACTGGGAGCCCGCGGAGTTCAAGGGCAACTTGCAGGCTTTCTTCATGATCAACAGCTTGATGGTCTGCCCAAGCCACCTCCTGCACGGGAACTATACCGAGGAGGTGCTGCGGCTCTTTCTCGTCGCCCTGCCCTTCATGATCGCGGGCATGCTCGTCGGCTCGCGCATGGATCGCTACCTGGACCCCGCTCGTTTTCGCAAGGTGGTGTTGGTGGTGCTGGTGGGCTTGGGGCTCTCGCTGATCTTCTAGACGGCGCCGCCATCGCCGCCGCGCTACCGCTCTCGCAGGGGATACCGAGATGAACGGACGAGAACAGGCCAATCGCTGGCGCGGGCCCTACTTGACCATCTGGGTGGGCCAGGCTTGCTCCCTGGTGGGGAGCCGGCTGGCCACCTTTGCGCTGGTCTGGTGGCTCACGTCCACCACCGGCTCGGCCACGGTACTGGCGTCGGCGACGCTGGCCGCGCTGCTCCCCGAGATCCTATTGGGCCCCTTTGTCGGCGCCCTGGTGGACCGCTGGAACCGCCGCCGGGTGATGCTCGCCGCAGACGGACTGGTGGCGCTGGTGGCTTTGGGCGCGGCCTGGCTCTTTTGGAGTGGCCGCATCCAACCGTGGCACATCTATGTCGTGAGCCTGGCCCGCTCGGTGGGCTCGGCCTTTCACTGGCCCGCCATGCAGGCGTCTACCTCCCTGTTGGTCCCCAGGGAGCACCTCGCACGCGTTGCGGGCCTGGGCCAGATGCTGGATGGAGCGTTGCAGGTCTTTGCCCCGCCCCTGGGAGCGTTGTTGCTGGCGATGTGGCCGGTGGAGGCCATCCTCGGCCTCGACGTCCTCACTGCCGCGGCGGCCATGGTTTCTCTGGCATCGGTTCGCGTGCCCCAGCCGGTTCGCGCGGCAGACGCCAGCGGCTCGATCAACCCGGCGTCGCTCTGGAGCGACGTGCGCAGCGCCGTCGGTCACATTCGCGCCATTCGCGGCCTGACCTGGTTACTGGCGGCCATGGCCCTGGCGGGCTTTTTCCTCTACCCCGCCTCCGCCCTCACGCCGCTCCTGGTGGCAGGGCCATTCGGCGGAGGAGCCCGGGAGTTGGGCTGGGTCGAGTCGGCGGCGGGGATCGGGCTGCTGTCCGGCGGGCTCTTGCTCAGCCTGTGGGGCGGCTTCCAGCGCCGCATGTTGACCACCGTGCTGGGGCTGGTCGGCCGGGGGCTGGCCGTCGCCGCGATAGGGCTGCTGCCAGGCCGCGCCTGGTGGCCGCTTCTCGCGTTCCAGTTGGCCGCCGGGGCCATGGGACCGCTGGCCGAGGGGCCGATGACCACCGTCTTTCAGTCCGCCGTCGCGCCCGAGATGCAGGGGCGCGTGTTCATGCTGGTCGGAAGCCTGGTCATGGCCATGGCGCCGCTGGGCATGGCGGTCGCCGGACCTGTGGCGGACGCGTTGGGCGTGGGGCCGTGGTTTGTCATCGGCGGGGCCGCCTACGCCGCGATCGGGCTGGCGATCGCGCTTTCGCCGGCGGCAATGGGCGTCGAACAGGAGATGGCCGGCCCGCGGCCCCACGAGTAGGCGGGCGGCGCGCCGCCAGGAGGTGCCGATGCGCGTTCCATCTTGGGCTCCGAGGCTGATCGTGTCTGTGGTCGTGGCCCTGGCCGCGATCGCCTGCCAGGCGGCGCCTGGCCCGTCCGCGCCACCAGCCACGCTCTCGCCAACGCCCCTCTGGCCGACGGCGCCTCCCTCGCCCATCGCCACCTGGACCGCCTCACCCTCCCCCACCCCACTGTCGCCCACCGCGATCGCAGAGCCCGCGTGGGAGCAGGCGCTCCTCTACGGCGGCGAGGTGACCGCCCTGGCCGTCCACCCAAGCGATCCCCACACCATCTATGCTGGGACCAACGGGGCCGGCGTGTTCGTCAGCCACGACGATGGGCAACGGTGGACCCCTTACCGCGAGTCGCTGCCCGCCGAACGGATCACCCTGCTGGCCTTCTTGGGGGACAGCCTCTACGCCGCCGGCGCGCAGGGCAGGCTGTGGCGGCTGGAAGGCGAGCGCTGGGCCGCTGTCGATGAGGAGCTACCGCCTGGCCATAAGGTGACCGCGCTCATTGGCAGCACGGAAAGAGCCTATGTCGGCCTCTCCGGCGGCCACAACCGCGAGTCCGGCGGCCTGCTTGCCAGCGACGACGGACGGCGCTGGCGCCCCGTGGATGCGGGCCTGCGCCCCGAGGGCGGGTCGCTCAGCGCCGTGATCGCGCTGGCCCTGGACGCGTCCGGCCGCCTCTATGCCGGCACGGAGCGCGACGGCTGTTTCGGCTCCGCGGACGACGGCGCCACCTGGCAGCCGCTCAATGACGGCTTGCCGGTGCGACCGGACGGCGCCTGGCGCCAGCCGGTCAGCGCCCTGCTGGCGCGCCCCGGCGCGAGCCCGCTGGCCGCCGTGATCGGTGGCGAGTATTATGTCTACGGCGCCGCTTGGCAGCTCGTCAGCGCCGACCACCCCCTGCTAGGCTCGTCGCTCCTCGCTCTTCCTGGCCAGCCCCAGACGCTGCTGAGCGCCGGCGGCCTCAGCGGTTATGTCTACCGCACCGATGACGCCGGACAGCATTGGCAACGGCTCCTGGGCCCGCCCGGACAAGGGCACATCGCGGCGGTGGCCTTCCATCCCGATGCGCCGGACGCCCTCTATGCCGCCGCGGCCCCCGCCCCCGGCGCGCGCGGCAGCGACCTTGGCGGCGTGTACGCCTCGCGGGACGGCGGGCAGTCGTGGGAGCTTTCGGCCCAGGGCCTGGCCGCCGTAGGGATCAGCGCCTTGGCCGCTGCGGGGGACCAGCTCTGGGCAGGGACAGACCACGGCTACCTCCTCTCCGGCAGCGTGGACGGGCCCTGGCGGCCCGCGTTCCTGCGCAGCGATCCGGCGACGGACCTTGCCACGGAGGCCGGCGTGGTCTATGTGGCGGCGAGCGGGCTCTTCCGCCTCCTCGCCGACGAGACGGCCGAGCGTATCGAGGGGCCGCAGTTCGTGCAAGGGCTGGCCGTGGCAGGCTCGTCGATCTATGCGGGGAGCGCCGCCGGGCGCGGGGTCTACTCCAGCCAGGATGCCGGCGCCACTTGGTCTGTCTCACGGACAGGGCTGCCCGCCTACGGCAGCGGCACCTGCCCCGTGGAGGCCCTGGCCGTCAATCCGCGCGACCCTCAGACCGTCTGGGCTGGGATGCGCTACGGCTGCGGCATCGCCCTCTCGCTGGATGGCGGCGCCACCTGGTCGCCCAAGGGGCTGGCCGGCGCGGCAGCCGTGACGGCGCTGGCGGTGGCGCCGGGCGGCTCGGTCGTCTGGGCCGGCGCCCATCTCCAGGACCGCCAGGCGCTCCTGCGCTCAGGAGATGGCGGGGCTACCTGGGAGGAGCGCTGGTCGGGCAGTGCTGCGGCGCAAGACATCCTACTTGGGCCCACCGACGAGGAGATCTGGCTGGCCACGGCGGGCGGCCTCTGGAACAGCCAGGACGGGGGTCTGACCTGGGCCGCGCGGGATCGGGGCCTCTACGCTGCGGATTGCCGCGCCCTGGCCGCCGACACGGAAGCGCTCTGGGTCGGCACCTCCGCCGGGCTCTATCGGCTGGACGCTGACAATCCGTCGAGGGAGTAGCAGCGGCACCGCCAGCCCCGGAAAAGGCAACGGCTCCAGCCGTTTCCTTGCAGGAAACGGCAGGAGCCGCACACAGATCAGAGGCTTAGCGTTGGCCCCTGGCGATTCTACGTGGCAAAGGGGTCAGCGGCATCGCGCAGGCCATCGCCCAGCAGGTTATAGGCGATGGCGGTCAGCATCACTGGCACGATGGGCCACAGGAGCCACGGTTGCTGAAGCAGCACGCGGGTAGCCTGCGCCTCGCTCAAAAGCAAGCCCCAGCTCGTCATCGGCGGCTTGATGCCCAAGCCGAGAAAGCTCAGCGTGGTCTCGCCGAGGATCATGCCCGGGATGGCCAGAGTCGCCGAGACGATGATGTGGCTGAGCGTGTTCGGCAGCAGATGGTGCCTCACGATACGCCAGTCACTGCAGTTGGAGACATGCGCCGCCATCACGAAATCGGACTCGCGCAGCGACAACACCTTCGCGCGAATCTGCCGCGCCAGTCCGCCCCACCCGATGAACGAGAGGACGATGGTAATGCCAAAGTAGACCTTGATCGAGTCCATGTTGGCCGGCAGGGCCGCCGCCAACGCCATCCAGAGCGGGATGTTCGGGAAGGCGTTGAGCACCTCGACGATGCGCATGGCGACGTTGTCGAACGTGCCGCCATAGTAGCCTGCGGCCACACCGATCACCGAGCCGATGATCAGGCTCAGAAACACACCCACAAGGCCCACCGTGAGCGAGATCCGCGCGCCATAGATGATTCGACTGAACAGGTCGCGCCCCAGGTTATCGGTGCCGATTAGAAACACCTTGCCCGGATCATCCACCGTGAACAGGTGGATATCGGACTTGATCGAGCCGACCAGAACATACTCGTCCCCCTTGGCGAAGAAGCGCACCGGGTACATCACCGAGGTGTCAGTGATCGAGACGCGCTGGAAGGTCGCCGGGTCCAGCTTGGACGAATAGCCATAGACGAAGGGGGCGCGGAAATTCCCCTCCGCATCTCGGAAGTGAATCCCATTTGGCCCCACCGCGGGGAACTTGGAATGGGTCGTTACCACGTGATATGGCGCGAAGAAACCCGCAAAAACGGCCACTATGTAGGCCAGGATGAGCAGGACACCAGCGACAATAGCTGGCTTGCTGCGACGGAAACGCCACCAGGTGAGCTGGCCTACCGTGGGCGGCGAGATGCGATCCTCTTCGATCTCCTCAGGCTGGGCTCCCCTATAGGCGAGCAGGTCCGTGTCTGCCATGTCTGATCCCTCTCTATTCAAACCGAATCCGCGGGTCTACGACGGCGAGCAACAGGTCCGCCAACAGGTTGCCGATCACCAGCATCACGGTGATCAGGATGAGCATCGTCCCGCCCAGGTAGATATCCTGCTGGCGCACCGCCTGCAGGTAGATGGGGCCCATCACCGGCAGGTTCAGCACGATGGCCGTGACGGTGGCGCCGGAGACGAGACTCGGCAGAGACATGCCCAGGGACATGATAAGGGGGTGGATCGCGTTACGCACGCCGTATTTCCACGTCACGATGGTCTCTTTGAGCCCCTTGGCCCTGGCAGTCTGCATATACGGCATCCGCAACACATCCAGCAGGTTGCCGCGCATCGTGCGCATCAGGCCAGCCGTCTGTGTCACACCGACGATGAGGCAGGGAATCCAGAGGTGCTTGAGCAGGTCCACGAACTTGGCCAGGGACCAAGGCGCATTCTCGAACTCGGCCGAAAAGAGCCCCGCCGGGACAAAGCCGAACCATTTGGTGCCAACGACGAGCAAGACGAGAGCCAGTAGAAAGCCTGGAACGCCGACACCGAAGAAGGCCACCATGGTGAAAAAGTTGTCGCCGAGTGAGTACTGGTGCGTCGCCGAATAGATGCCGATGGGCACGCCAATCGCCCAAGCGATCATCAAGCTGAGTAGCGACACGACCATAGTCATCAGGAGGTTCTGTCCGATCAGCTCACGCACCGGCTTGCGGTAGGCGAACGAATCGCCAAAGTCCCCCTGCACAAAGTGGGTAATCCAGATGAAAAAGCGCTCGTAGGCTGGCCGGTCCATGCCATAGCGGATGCGCAACGCCTCAGCCTCTTCCCGCGCGCCCTCATTGCCTTGCGCCAGCAGTTCCATCATGTGATACGTCGCATAGTCTCCCGGCGGCAACTCCATCACGACGAAACCTAGAATCACGATTATCATCAGTGTTGGAATCGCCGAGAGAACGCGATGTCCGATGTAGCGGAGCATACGACTCCCCCTTGCTTTGTCAAAGGATCAGCCCTCGCCGCGCTAGCGCGGCGAGGGCTGGTGGCTCGTCTAGCCTTCCTTGTACCACTGCTCCGGATCGAGCGTGGACGGGAAGCCGAACACGCCCGAGCTAGTCAGGCCGAACTCTTGCACGTTCTTGAGAGTGTTCTTGACCGCGTAGGGATCCACCGTGTCACCGACGATGCCGATGTTAAACGGGCCTTCGTCGATGTGAATCTGATAGCCATCCAGGACCATGTCATCGCGCTTCTTCGGATCCACCACCTTGATGGCGTCGGTATAGATCTGCTGCAGCCTCTCGATCATGGACCCAGGAGGAGGAGGCAGGCCCTGCTTGCCGCCGGACTGGTACCACTGACCGTAGGGCTGGCCGCAGATGCAGTACTCGGTGTTCTCCACCGGTGTCCAGAAGGACTGGGCAATATACAAGCCGCCGGCCGTGCCATTGCGGGCGCGGAAGGCCGTCTCGCAGTTGACGATCCGCTGGTTGATAACGGTGCCGTCGATGGTGTTCATCACCATCTTGAGCCCCACCTTGGCATAGTCGTCCGTAACCAACTTGAAGGACTCCACATAGTTGGGCGAGGTCACAGCCACGTCGACGACGATCTCCAGAGGAGTGCCATCCGGACGCTCGCGGAAACCGTCGTTGTTCACGTCCTTGACGCCGATCTCGTCCAGAAGCTTCTTAGCCGTCTCCGGCTGATAGTCGCGGCAATGGGCCTCCCACTCGGCCAGCACCTTTTTGCCGCGCTCGGTCTGGAACTCGGGTCCGTAGGGCATCTGGGTGGCTTGGCGAGGCTTGGCGGTGCCCAAGAAGACGATATCATTGACCTTGTCGCGGTCGATGGCCCAGGACAGCGCCTGGCGGAACTTGACGTTCCAGATGAGCTCCTTGAGCCCTTCGTCGGCGATGCAGAAGAGCGGCATCAGACCGGCCTCGATGTTATCGCCGCGCTTGAAGAGCACGACCTTAAAGTTGCCCTTGGCCTCGTTCTCTTTCATCACGGCAATGTCACGCACCCCTCCGACGTTGCCAAAGTCCATCTCGCCGTTGGTCGCCGCCAGCTTGAGCACCTCTGCATCCGCCATGAACCGAATCTGGGAGCCATCGAGATAGGGGAGTTGATTGCCCTCGGTGTCCACCTTCCAGTAGTACGGGTTGCGCTCCAGGACCATGCTCTCACGCAGTGTGATCTCTTTGACCTTCATCGCGCAAAAGGTCGGCATGTCCAGGAAGGTGTGGCGGCTGGGGTCGTTGTAGCGGTCCAACAGGTCCTTGGTCTCGGTGGCTGCGGGCGTGTACTTGTAGTGGAACTGCTTCATATAGTGGGCCGGGACAAACTGCCAACTGCTGGATCGCGCGCCGGCGCCGCGGCTGAGCATCTCGAGAAAGAGCGGGTTTGGCCCAGCAAAGCTGCACTTGAGCGTAAAGTCATCCAGCTTTTCCGTCTTCATCGCCACGCCGCCGACGTGCGTGCCAGACTGACGCGGGAGGGCGACCTTGGCATCCTCGATCATATCGTAGAACCAGAACAGCCAGTCGTCCCAGGTCAACGGCTCCCCATCCGACCACTTGATGCCCTTGCGCATGTACATGGTGATCTCGGTGCCGTCGGCGTTCCATTCCCACTTGGTCAGCAGGTTGGGGCGATGGCCGGACCAGTCACGGTTCCACTTGATAAAGTTCTCGACAATCCAGTAACCATTGATACCAAAGTTGGTGCCGCTGGTGCTCAACTGGGTCAACATGCCGCCATACTTGCCAATCTGGGCCACCGGTTCGACCACCAGCGGCTCCAGCGGCAGGCGCTCATCCACCGGCGGCAACTTGCCGGCCTTGACCAACTCGGCCAGCATCGGCGCCTCTTTGTAGGCCGCGGCAGGCAGAGGAGTGGGCGTGGCCGCGAGAGGCGTATTGGTGGCTGCCACAGCGAACTCTTTCGTGGGCGCCGGGGTGTTCGTTGCAGCCGCCGGAGCAGTGGTGTTGGTGGGCGCTGGCGCCGCCGTTGGCTCGGCCTGCTTGCAGGCCTGCAGCCCAGCAGCAAGGATCGAGATAGCCGATCCCCTCAGGAAATTGCGCCGCGAAATACGCTCTTGGGTCATTTCACACTCCTTTGCTGATAGAACTAGTTACGTCATTCCGAACCATCTATACGTGATGGCAAGGCTCGCTGCCCTGCCTTTCACTTCCGAGGAGAACCAGCCACCGCCGAACGGAACCGGCGGTGGCTGGTGGCCAATGGCCGGCTTAGGATCCTCTATACCACTGTTCTGGGTCGATGGTTCCAGGGAAGCCGAACACCCAGGAGCCGACGATGCCCGACTCGGCCACGTTCTTCATGGTGTTCTTGACAACCACCGGGCTGACCAGG
>ENA-UOUL01000904-UOUL01000904.1-bioreactor-metagenome-genome-assembly--contig:-NODE-904-length-46629-cov-13.177823_pt1 | contig 46629 bp, 42 predicted proteins | sample MGYA00249838_ERZ747220 | MGnify/ENA primary metagenome ERZ747220 (study PRJEB28778, sample SAMN05720191) | bioreactor metagenome | isolation source: Anaerobic biogas reactor | place: USA:Washington... | reverse complement strand
TGTGCCCGGAATGCTCAAACCAGACGATTTGTTTGTGCGGCGCGTCGAGTAGCTCGTAATACTGCTCGGTCAGGACGGTGTGCGCGTTGATGTCGTGGCGGCCGATGAAGAAATAGACCGGCACATCCAGTTTTGGCGCCTGTTGGCGGAAATCTACTTCCCACAGTTGAGGATAGACCACTCCCATCGTGTCGAGGAGGCCGCGGAACCAACTCACCTTGTCATACAAGCCGTACTCGGGCGCGGCCAGATCGCGGAATGTGTTGGCTCCGTTATCGGCGATGGCGGGATTGGCGTTCATATAGGTGATCGTATCCATCAGGAAGGCCGATTCTTTCCAGGCCACGCCCTTGCCATAATAGGGCGGTGGGCCTTGCTGTGTGAGTTTTTGCAGCTTTTTGACGTTGCCACGCTCTTGCCCCCATTGCAGGGCAAACTCGTAGCACATCAGGTCATTTTCCCAAAAAGCCACCAGTTGCCTCGCGCCATCGTAAGTGAAGGTGCGTACGGGGTAGCCTTGCGTGTACTCCGCCAGCATCTGCCCACGCGCCGACCAGGTGTAGGTATACGCGCGCCCATCGCTCACGGCGCGGGTGGTGAGGCGGTTGGCGGCGTCGAAGGTGTAATCGGTGACGACTGTGCCACTCAAGGGCGTGGTGCTGGTCATTGCCACGCGCTTGCCCACCGTATCACAGCGATAGGTGAAAGCCTCTCCGCTAGAATAGGCTGACACGATTTGACGGTTCAGCGCATCGTAGGTATTGGTGATCTCGCGTGTGACACCGCTGCCGGTTTCCGTGACGTGCGTGCGGTTGCCGGTGGCGTCCAGGGTGTAGTGGTAGCGGGCGAGGAGGGCACCGTTGTGCGTGGTCTGCACGCCGTTGGGCAGCGTGGTGGTGATCAGGCGGCCGGCGGCCTAGCCTCACCTGAAAGACTTTCCGAGCCATTGGCGCTCTGTGCCATCCACAAACCAGCAGCTTTGTACGATAGTCACTGCCTGAAGGTTTTCTTATTTTTAGCACTCAAGGCAGAGAAAGCCGTCGTTCTCTGATAATTAGAAAAACCTCAACCAACACGGCGACGAAGATTGACAATTCACAGACCCAGAACCCCCACCCTGTCTCCGAAACGCTGATGAACGGTATCATAGATAATTTCAGAATGGTTGTGACTAGCAGCGCCCCTCGATAGAACACTTTCAGTTGTCTGGAGGGCTGTACTGCTATCCAAAAGTTCAATGCAAGCAGAAAGAGAGTGCTCCATAAATCTGCGAGAAAACGGAGATGTCCAATGAAATTGGCGAAGTCAGTACCTGCGAGCACTATACTCAAAGATGATGAAGTAGCCCAGAAGACCAGGAACCAACCCGATGCAGCAAAACTCACACTTCGGGTTGGCCACCAAGGTAGACAGAAGGATACAAACATAGCGCCCGCGAGAACTAGACGGAGACCACGCTCAGACACAATGCACCTCCTTAAATCAGGGGTGTAGGCGACAGAGTGACCGGGCGCGCCTACGACGAGAAATCGGTTCGCAGCATCGTAAGTGTACGTGGTAACGGCGGTTCCGTCAAGCGGGGCGGTCAGGGTGTAGGTGGTACGGTTGCCCACGGGATCGTACTGGTAGGCGTAGGCTTCAACCGTCGAGTAGTCGGCGGTGGTCAAGCGATTGAGGGGATCGTAGGTGTGTCGATGGTGCGCTCGACGAGGGTTGTGGACTGATCTTCCGGCGCCCCACTTACATATCCAACACCCGCGCCCGATACTGCAACGCCCCCGCCAGGTGGTGCGTCTGGATGCTCTCTGTACCTTCCAAATCCGAAGGCGAAGACTCGCCCATCGTGCGCGAGACCTTGAGAATGCGGTGGTACGCCTACGCGCTGAGGCGCATCTGGGCCTGGGCATCCGCCTATGGCCGCGTCATCGATTTGCCCGGTAAAGCGCTGCGTGGTGGGCGTGGCGCCGGAGGTGTAGCGCGTTCTACCCCACGGGTGAAACCGCAACTCTGCAACTTTGCTACCGCTGCTGTTGACGGTGAACGACGTGGATCCCAAGCTTTCGTCTGCGAAAGCCGTGCCCTCACTTTGAAATCCACCCATCTCCGCGCATCTGGCTGATAGAGTGTGATGATTTTTTACTATAAGGCGCGAAGGATAGCTACATTGCACGTGGATCGGGCGCCCCTGATTGGTCATCCCGAAAATCAAGCAACTCGGCCCGTATTTGTCGTCTGGGTAGTCCTCGATGATGACGCCGTGACGAACCGCTTCCCGCAATTCCTGGACGTTGATATGCCGGATGATGCTCTGGTCCACGGCATGGCGGGAGAACTCGAATTGTTCGGCAGTAATTTTCTAGCGAATCTCGTCTAGCATTGTTTTCATTAATATCATCAATCGAGGACTTCGAAACCGTTTATCAACCCACGGACGCCACCGACCACAGTCCACCCTCCACGACGGCACGGTGATGGCGACAACCCCTGCGAGGACAAAGCCATTGCCGCCGCGCGGCGGCTCGGCAAGCGCCTGGCAAAGGGGGTGGCGGTGTACGTCGACGGACGGGCGGAGCTGCGGCCTGGGCCGGTGAAGGCGCGGGCAGGCTCATTGTCGTCAGATTCTAGACATGCTATAATGTGAGTAAATGCACGGAGGTGCCAGCCGATGATAAAAGCTAAACGCTTATCATTCAAAGAACTGAGCCAGAAATTGCGCGACTACGAACGGCAATATGGCTATTCCACCATCGAGTTCTACCGCCGCTTTGAGAACGGTGAGCTGGGCGATGACGCGGACATGATGATGTGGGCCGGCCTGTATCACCTGTACCTCACCTCGCTGCCCGTGCGCCAGTTTATGCAACGTGAACCTGTGATGGCATGAATATCGATGATTACTTCGACTCGGTCGAGCGCAGTTTGCGTAACGCGCCGCACGTCAGTTCCTTGCGCGAACCTGTCGAATGTTTGGCGTCAGACGATGACAACGGCTTGTTGCGCTGCCGGGTTTTCTTCTGGGACGATTCCTACCTGGACATTTATGAGGTCGTCAGCACCGAGTTGGGCTATCCGGTGCGCATCCATTATGCCTATGCGTATATGCGCCAGGAACAGCACATTTTCCGTTACGACAATGCCCCACATCACCCCGAGATCGTGACGCACCCGCACCATAAACACATCGGCGTCTCAGAATATCCCGCACCCTCCGATCAACCCACGCTCGGTCAGGTTTTGGCCGAAGTCGCGCTCTGGCTAGAGCAAGAATCGTGATGACAAACGTGGGGATGCCCACCCCCGCCGTGACCGACGCCACCGCGCCGCAGATCACCCTCCACGACGGTACGGTGACGGCGACAACCCCCGCGAGGACAAAGCCACTGCACTTCTCCGCTACTGCTGCTGTTGACCGAATCCGTGCTCTTGCCAATAGTCACAGACCAACACAAAGGCCGCATCCAGTGTTGCTGCCGGAAGCGCATACTCCTGCGCCAGCGCTGCATAGGCAGCGGCCCAGCCAGGCGGCGGCGACGGCAAAGCATCGGGTAGCGCATGCGTCCCACGCGTTTCGAACGTGGCGTGCAACGCGGTGCGCACGCGCATAGCATCCAGCAGCCCGGATGTGATGAGCAGCACCAGATCCGCCAAATCCTTGACCCGCGTGTTTTCACGATCACGCCAGGGGAAGGTATAGGCGTGGACTTTCTCGGCGAATTGCTGTTCCACAGGATAGAGCGCGATGCGTGGGGCAGGGATACCGGCAAATTCCAACAGGCTGTGTAGCTGGATCCACTCCGGCCGTGTGGTTATCGTATCGCCCAGCCCCAGGTCCAGGTGGAAGCGGGCAAAGGTGCGCCCTGCCAGGCGCGCTTCCACCGCGCAGCGCAGTCCGCCCCCCGGCGCGCCGGTCTGTTCGAGGTTGGGCTGCGCGAGCCGAAATTCAAACCCGTCGTTCAGAGCGTGCGCGGCGGCCTGTTGCAGATGTTCGTAACTGAACACTGTCCAGAACGCTTACGCATCCGCACCAACTGCCCGCGCCCAACGCGCCGGATCGGGAAGCGTCAAATCCAGGTCGAGTGTGGCGCGCGCCCGGTTGTCGAAGCGCACTTCCAGCGCATAGCCGCCTTTGAGCACCCAGGGCGGCGACGTTGGCGTGAACAGCCGCGCCAGCAGGCGCTCGAAGGCCACCCAGCGGTACAAGCGGCGCAGATCGATGCCACGCTGCTGCGCCATAAGCCGCAGGCGAGCTTCCAGGGCGCTGCGGAACGCCTGTGGGGTGGCGTAGTCGCCGATCACAATGGCAACTCCGTGACGCGGGGTGCGGCTGCCAGAGCTTGCGCCAGCCGTTGACGCGCCGTTGGCGCACACGGGGCGGTTTCCAATGCCGCGCGGCGCACCATGCCGCGTTCCAGGGCCTGGCTCACGGCCTTGTCAAGGTGTTCCTGGCTCAATGGGCTATCGGCGACATCGAGCAAAGTCCGCAGCGGGGTCGTCACGCGATACCCGCCGCGCTCTTCGATCTCCGCCGCCGCGAGCGCCGCCCGGTGCAACACACAACCGGGCGGCGCGGATTTGCGGAAACCCGGCGGCGCGGTCAGGTGGATGCGCGCCGGCAAAACGTCGCTCAGCGCGTGGAGCGCCAACGCCGTTTCGTGAGAGGCCGCGACTTGCGGCTGGCCTTGCTGCGTACGGCTCCACAACGTCAGGCGAATCAGGTCTTCGTGCTCGTCAGGGGGGAAGTTCCGCAGCCGGAAGATCCCGCGCTCCACCCGCACCCAGGCGCCGCGCGCCACGTGAAAGTGCTGCTGGCTATAGGCATACCCTGCCTGCCGGGCCTGCGCGGCGGTGAAATACCCGCCCTGCGCTTCGGCGAGCGCGTACAACTGCTGTAGGTTCTCCTGCGGATCACGTCGCATTACAAAATCCTTATAGTGAATATAAGGATTTTACAGCGAGGGTGAAGAAATGTCAAGTATCACCGTCGCCGGCAGACCGGACTCCGGGCGGATGCCGGTGGATGACAACCCGCCAGCGTGCCTCTCTTCGCTCCGGCGAGGCGCGCCTGCTACCGGCTCGCGGCGCTGTGGAAAGACGGCCGCGTGGTGGCGCGGATTCAGTGACCTGCGTTGCAAGTAACGGTTGAGAAGCTGTATGAGTCATAGAGAGGTCAAACGCCGTGGATGTGATCAATCATCTACGGCGTTTTGTTGGTTGGTACGTTGTGCCTCCGTTGCCACGCATCTCACCCCAGAGATTATGTGCTTACTACAAGATTGTTAAGCTTGCCCATCAAATGGGATTAGGCAGATTACTGGATCACTTTTGCAGCTCTTTCCACTCTTTGCGCCATTCTCTTAATTCTCGTTGAATCTTGTATACGCGAAGCCACAAATCACCAAGTACAGTCAAGATTCCCATCAGTATAATCCAGTATCCAATATCTCCCCATTGATTCATAAGAACTTTCCTCCAATTGAGTTCTAAACACTTACTTTACTTACGGTGCATACATTTGTGATCGGTTCTGGACATAGTCAGATCGCTTAAGAGCAACAGTATAGTCAACAACCAAAGCAGTTCCATCCGCAAAAGCTACCGCTCCACCGGCAAATACTGCCACCCCAGGCACTACTGCTGCAAGAGTCGCGCCGAAGCTAGGGCCAGAACCTGCAAAGCCAGCCACTATCATTGCTGTCCCTTTTGCCATAGGGCCAAATCCTAGTAGCATCTTGGCTAGTCCTCTATCCCTGTTTCTAGAATCGGCTCTTGGTAAATCAGGGATGCCACTGGCAAATATGTCCGTTCCTTTTTGAAAAACATATTGATCAGTGTTTAAACCTAACCGATCTCCTGTTCTTGCCAATATGATGTCTGTGCGAATATGAGCATTCCCGTCAAGTGGATTGTCGCTGTAAAACTTAGCCACATTGAAAGTTGCTTCATTATTGAATACGCCGACGAAATCAAAGATTTTGCCGCCAGAACCCGCTTTGAAATAGCCTATAGCCGATGTGCCATTCCATGGACTATTAGCATTTCTGGCCTCAATGCCGTCCAATTTGTCCCCGACCTGCGCCTCGAGTAAGAGCTGCCACCAATCAGTATGTCTTTCATCGTGAGTCCAAAGATAAGATCACTTATCTTAACCACCCCTACGCGACTCGCCGGAGTGGGCGGTGAAACCTCCTGGGAGTAGAATGGGGCTGTCAGTTCCAACCATTCTAGTCCACAGGAGGTGAAGCTATGTTAGTCGAAATCGAGTCTTTCGTCAATTGGGTGCGCCGCCGCAATCCCACCGCGCGCACCTGGCGCGATTACGGGTACGACCTGGCGCAGTTCGTGGCTGTCGTCGGCGACCGGCCGCCCGCCGCGCTCACGTTTCACGATGTCGATCGCTTTGTGAGCCAGCAGGCCGCGCGGGGCTACCAGCCCGCTACCATCAACCGGCGACTGGCCGCCGTCACCGCGTTGTATATTTTCCTCGCCGATGAAGACACCGCGTTGGTCTGCCCCGTGCTGCCGCACCGCCATCAACTGCGACAGCGTCAAGGCTTGCCGCGCCCGGTCGCCGAAGCCGATCTGCAACGCTTCTTCGCTGTCATTTCCGATGCTCGTGACCGGGCGATGTTCCTCTTGATGTTAAGGTGTGGGCTACGCATCGCCGAAGTCGCGCACATGCGGTTGTCCGATCTGTATCTGGACGAAGCCCCGCCGCGTCTGCTGGTGCGCGGTAAGGGCAGCAAGGAACGCGCGGTGTATCTCTCACCCCAGGTCGAACGCGCGCTGCGCTACTACCTGACCGCGCGCCCCGTCGTCGCTTGCGATGCGGTGTTTCTCAGTTACCAACACGCCGGGCTATCCACGACCGCCATTCACAAGCGCCTCATGCTGTACCGCGCCACCGCCGGGGTGCAGTTGACCGCCCACCGCTTGCGGCACACTTTCGCCAACGACCTGGTGCGCGCCGATGTTCCGGTCACCTCCATCCAGAAGCTGTTGGGCCACGCCTGGCTGGATAGCACGCAGACCTACGTCGCCGCCAACGACCGCCAGGTGCAGGCCGATTTCTACGCCGCCAGCGCGCAATGGGAGGCCGGCGATGAATACTACGCCTGACCCGGAAACGGCCGCCGCCCGCTACGACGCGGCGCTGCGCCACGCGCAAGCCCGGCATCGTCCCCTGGACTACCCCGCACCGGCGCCGACGGCCCGCTGGCCCGCCGAGAACATCGCCTTGCTGGAACGCTACCGGGAATGGTTGCACAGCGGCGGTCACAGTCGCTACACCAGCGCGCAACTCTACATTCCGATGGCCGGGCACGCCTTGGGCCTGAATCTCAAGCCGCATTCGCAGCTCGACCTGGAGGCTGATCTGGAACGCGCCCTGGACTACATCCAGGCCAAACACCTGAGCGCGGAATGGATCCATATGTGTCGCCTCGCCCTGGAGAAGTTCCGCACCTTTCTGCGCCAGGAACGCGGCTGCGTCGTGGTGACGCTACCGGACGTCGAGCACGCCTACTACAGCGCGGGCCTCCCGGCCTGGCTCATCCAGCAGCTCGAACGTTACCAACACGTCCTGCAACGCAACTGGCGTCCGGCGCGCTTGCCGGAGAGCATCCACCGCTTCTGGAGCCAGCACACCCGCATCTGGCGCTGGCTCTGCGCGCAACATCCGTGCGACGCGCCCGGCGACGTGCAGCGCCAGGACATTTTCGCTTACATCGACCAACGGTTGGCGGCCGGGTACGCTGCCAGCGGCATCAACCAGGACTTGCGCTATTTCCAGGCTTTCCTGCGTTTCCTGCAAGAACAGGACTTCGCCGTGCCGCAGGCTTTGTTGCGCCTCCACGGCCTCAAGGAAGCGCAGCGCCTGCCGCGTTTCCTCACCGACGCGCAAGTCCACCGCTTGCGCGACGATTTCGAGCGCCAGGTCGCCCAAGCCTCCAACGCCGCGCAACGCCGTGACGCGCTGCTGGATCGCGCCGCCTTCTACCTGCTCTGGCACGGCGGATTGCGCCTGGGCGAGGTCGAAGAACTGCGGCTGGAAGACCTGGACTTGCCGGGACAACGGCTCACGGTGCGCCGGGGCAAGGGCCTGCGGGATCGCACGGTGTACCTGACCACCACGGCGACGCGGGCGCTGCAAGCCTATCTCGATGTGCGCGGCCTGGGCAGCGCCGACCACGTCTTTCTGCACCGCAATGCGCCGTTGTACAAGGACCTGGTGCGCGACCGGATCAAGGCAGCCGGGGCGCGGGTGGGCGTCAAGGTCAGCCCGCACCGGCTGCGCCACACCTTCGCCACGCAGTTGGTGAACGCCGGGTGCAAGATCACGACGATCCAGAAACTGCTGGGTCATCAGAGGATCAACTCGACGCTCATCTATGCCCGCGTCCACGACCGCACCGTGGCCGAGGATTACTACGCGACAATGGAAATCGTGGAACAACGGCTTTTGCTATCCGCACCGGATACCACAGAGCTTGACCCTGAACCGGCGGATGTCACGCCAGATGAGAATGTGAATGTGCTGTTGGCGCAGCTGCGCGCGCCGCACCTGGACCTGGAAGCGCGCCTGGCGTTGGTCGCGCAACTCCACACCGTCCTAAATGGGACTACCCCGGAAGCGTAAATGGTGATAGAATGAAGTTACCGGCGCGGAGGATAGGGCAACGCAGGAGTGCGACCTGAGCGCCGCCGCCGGTGACGGTGCAACTGGACAGCGCCATTGTTATGGCGCTGTCCACTGCGTTACCCCAAGTTGCACTGTCGGGAAAGCGATAAACTCATATCTCCCCAGGTGGGCAAGGTTTTCCGGAATAGCTAAAAGTTTCAGGGATCGCCCCGCTCTTATACACTTTCCAGCCCGCCTCGGTTTCTTTTTAACTTATTCTATCCCATTTGTGGTCTAGCAAATGGAGGTAAGCTCACTTGCCCTGCGAATGTGCTCGGCTAGTTTTGGTAATTCATTATTAGCACAAATACCATACCCGGGATTAAGTTTTTGCAGTTTTGACAGGTCGCTTCGGTTTTTGACTAAAGCTGGACAAAGGGACCAATTTTCCCCCTTGCTCAGGAACATCCATTCCACATTTCCTTGAAAAGACCCTATAACACTTGTCAGTCTTTTAGCCAATTGAGGGGTGGGATTTACATAACGCCACACAACTAGTGGCGGAACGGTTATCAAATCAGGGAATCTAGAGAATAGTTCTTCTCCACTATTACAAGAATACTGCTCAATTTCTCCCCATTTTCTCAGCGCGTCAATGATGTCAATCATACAAATCCGTTCTCCTTAATTGATACGCTCATTCCATGAGAGCTTCCGGATTTAGCCCTTTCAACAACCTCAAGTAATCGCCCCAAGGTATGGGAACCCTTGATAGTCGTGGATCAAACACATACCCACCATCAGTATAAACATAGTGATTATAGTACTGGCGAACCATATTACCGGCTTCAGGGATAACAACTTCAGTCCACTTCGTTACTCCATGTATTTGCGCAATCCTACCACTGCCAGCCGCATTATACAAGTCTCTTGCTATTTCACTGCAATCGTAATTGTAATTGTTAATAAACTCTTGATAAGCCGGATCCAACATCTTGGCCTGAGCTCCCGGGTTGGGAAGGTGATTGGGATTAACAGCACGGAATTGATAACCTCTGAAAGGAGCCGCCATTTGCTGCGCAATCCGCATTTCATCATCGTCCCCGTCCATCAACTCCGTTGCGGCAAGAGTACCAGCTGCAGCCAAGGATCCTCCGCCAGTTGCCAGAGTTCCACCGCCGACAAGACTGGTAGCGACTGGCGCCAAGAGCATTATCCCGGTTCCGGCGGCCATCCCGATCAAACCGCCGGTAGCAATGGCTGCCGGATCGATGTTGGTCGTTAAGGCTGCCCCTAACTCCATACCGCTGTTCAAGTTCCCGACGACTTGACCGCCGTAAGCAACCGCCATGCCTACCAAGCCGCCCCCCACAATCCACGGGAAATGGCCATCGACGTCTATGTGTTTCAGCGGATTGTTGTAGCAATACGCATACCGGTTGAGACTCTGCGGATTCCCCGGGCTGGGCACAATCGAATCCGCCTGGATGAAGCGGTTAAGATAAGGGTCGTAGTAGCGGGCGTTGTAGTCGTACAGCCCCAAGCCACTCTCGCGCCGTTGACCGGTGAACTGGTAGTTCGTCGGCATTGCGCCGCTGCGCGTCTCGCCATACGGGTAATAGCGCAGCGCGCTCACCTGTGCGCCCGCGTCATCCGTCGCCAGGGACGCGCTGCCTAGATGATCGCCGTGCAGGTAGGTGAGTTCGCTGTCGCTTACACGCAGCGCTATGCGTTGCCCGCCCGCGAAGTAGTAGCTGGCGGTAACGCGCTCCGCCGCGCTGAGGCGCACTTCCACCGCGCCCAGGTAGGCCGTGACGCCGCCGGCGTCTTCGCGTAGGACGCGCGCGCCATCTCCATTGTAGACGAAACGCGTTATCGCGCCAGTGACGGTGTAACCGGGCCAGAGCTCGCTGCCTCAACCCGCCACCTCGTCTCCAAATTACATTACCAGGAAAGCGATAACCTTATGGCTCCTCAAGTGGGCAACGATCTCCAGGATAGGCAAAAGTTTCGCAGATCGCCCCCCATTTGTACACTTTCCAGCCAGCTTCGGTTTCCTTGAGCCAGATATCGTTAATTCGAAAGGTATATGGCGTGAGTTGACTTACACATTGGTACTCATATCCCCAATGCGCCTCATTGGTAGAAGAAAGAATGCCCCCTACACCACCCGTTCCCGTACCATCCCAATCTCCCCGGCGGCATCGGTAGAATTGCCGGCCCTGCATCCACTCCTCAATCTGGTCCCATTGCTCCGGCGCCGTGACTCGTTTGGCCTTATCCAGATTTGCCGTTCGGAATGCTTCGAAGAACTCTTTAGCGATGTCCCCGGCATCCGCGGTTTTTTCAACACATGCGGTCAACAACACAATGCATAGACACACACCCAAAACGATAAGGATATTGGCTTGCCTCCAACTCCGTTTGACAGCTATAACAGAGTAAAGCATAGTTACCCCCTTGCGAAAACTATCTTACCATCCAGAGAGAAAACAAAATTTTCCCTGACAGCGGTCATCTACAAACGTCCAGGTATTCTGCCCACTGCCAATAGGAGTGACGGTCATCCAACTGGGCCAAGGAACACGTTCATACTGCCCCTCTGTATTTTTTACTACGGGTTCGAAGGTGTGATTTTTGACGTTTCGTGGCGGCTCTGCATTTGTACCTTCGACCCCGCCCAAAGCCGCTAATACATCAGACACAGAAACATGATAGGCTGCTGTATAGAAACCGATATGGTGGGAGGGCAAGTCTTCTACAGCAAAAGAGGTATTCTTGCCGCGACCGAAAGCCATTGTACCTTCCCAAGCTTCAAACCGGTGGCTCCAATCCTGGTAAATACCATAGGCTATACCAATTGCATCTTCTGGGCGCGCCTCTCCAGAAATTTGATAGCGCCCTTGATAGATTAGTGTGATTGGCCCGGCACGAACATCCTGCAAAATGGATACTACTCCACCACCATCGGCTATGAATTGTTTGACTTGTTGAATAATATCCTTGGGTTTCCCCGTGCCGATGTGACTTCGATCAAACCAACCTTGTTTTTCGCTGTAGTAGTAACGTGTATTGGGATCTGGACTCGGAGAACGCGGCGATGGGGTATCGTCGATGCAGTGTATGCTGCCCGCTGGACACCAGTAGTGCCCCGTCGGATCCGTATACCTGAGCGGCGCATTCAGGACATAGCTATACCGGTTGAGACTCTGCGGATTCCCCGGACTCGGTACAATCGTATCCGCCTGGATGAAGCGTCCCAGCGCGGGGTCGTAGTAGCGGGCGTTGTAAAAGTACAAGCCTATCGAGCTGTCGTTACGCTGACCGGTGAACTGGTAGCTCGTCGGCGTGGTGCCGGAGCTGAAGCGCGTTCCACCCCACGGATGATAGCGCAATTCCGCAACTTTGCCACCGCTGCTGTTCGTCGTGAGCGACGTGGATCCCAGGTGGTCGCCGGACAGGTAGAACAGCGTACTGCTTCCCTGGCGCATCGCCACCCGCTGACTGCCCGCGTAGTAGTACTTGACCATCGAGGTTGTGCTGCCGGTCCACTCGAAATAGTTGCCAACATAGTAGGTGGTCACACCGCCCATCACGGATTTGACGCGGTTGCCATCGCCGTCGTAGGTGAAGCTGGCGCTGGTTGCACCGCTCACGGTTGTCAGGCGGTTTCTACTAGCTTAACAAGAAAGCTATGGCGCGGTCAGGAGACCGGCCACAGCTTGAGCTATATACAAGTAATCCATCCTAAAAATCTGAAAAACATCACTCCTTAATATCGATTTTAATACGATATCTTTCAAATAAATCGGCCACTAATTCCCGTCCCGCATATCGAAGCACGCATTTTTCCCACCAGTAGGTGCGGTCAGAAAGAGAAATATCTGGCAATGTAAGTTTCTCAAATTGCCGATCAACCAATGTCACATTTTCCTCGTACTCCTGACACTCTGAATACACTTGCAGCTTTGGTGCAGATAAAATCACTTCTATCCGTTCTCGAACTCGGATATCATTAAAGTATTCATAAATGTTCTGCGGATATCCTCCCTCACATAGATTAACAAATGCTTGCCACTCTCCCAATAACGAAGCAGGGGAATTGTCTGAAGGCCACCCACTTTGTTCTAGTACTTTTCCAACTTTTGATAAGTAATCTGTTTGTGTCATCTTATCTGCTCCAAAAAATATTGCAGTTGTTGCGCCTCATTTCCATCTGGGCGGAAAAATGTCCTGATAACCTGATCCGACGATAGAACCCCAAAATAGCCTGTACTTGGATCAAACCGAACCAAATCTCCACTTGCTCGTATGACTTGCATAACTCCATCTGCAGCAGGGCCACTTAGGAATGAACGAGCAGCATCGATATATTCACCAAAAGATCCAAATTCAGGCATATCAGGCCCCCCTGGTTTTGTCAAGCTTTCCCCGTTTTTAAAAATCACCCCCTTTACATGCTTGGCATAATGTTCGACAGCTTTTTGAATATCGGCAAAGTTAGGTAATCTTTGAATAGCCCGAGAAGCTCCTTCTATTTCATTAGTACAATCGCCGTCCGCGCAGGCAGCAGTAGCAGTCCCGCCCGCCGCAGTCGCCGCACCGCCAACACCGAACGCTGTAGCGACATAAGCTCCAACAACGGGAATAGTAGCTCCAAGGAATGCACCTTTAACAATTGGTTCAGCATCGATGTCTGTTGTTAGTGCATCCTTTACATCCATCCCGCTTTGCACGTTATCGTAAACTTGCTTGCCGTAGCCGATAGCTGCTCCGACAATCGCGCCACCAGCAGCCAGACAGACAAGTGTGTCAATACCAAAGATGCAATGACCTGTAGGGTCTGTATATCGGACAGGATTGTTCCGTACATAACTGAACCTATTGAGGTCTTGCGGATTTCCGGGATCAGGTACAATCGTATCCGCCTGGATGAAGCGGTTAAGATAACTGTCGTAGTAACGTGCATTGTAGAAATACAAGCCTATGGCCGCGTCCTTACATTAAGTTCCTCCGTGAAAACATAGGCTCCTGGTGGTAATATAGGACTGCGAACTGGCCAGAGTTCAGTCCCATATTTCATCACCAGGAGGTAGCTCTATGTTAGCCGAAGTTGCCCGTTTCAGCAAGTGGCTGCGGCGCCGCAGCCCGCACGCCACGACCGTCGTCCACTACACCAATGATCTGGAATTGTTCTTCGCCTGGGCCGATAAGCCCTTCGATACCGTCACCTTGCACGACATCGATGTCTACATCGAACACGCCCAGGCTCTCGGCCACACGGTGGCTACCATCAACCGCCGCCTCGCCGCCATCCGCGCCTTCTACGCCTTTCTCAGTCTGGAAAGCGACACCCCACCTGCCAATCCCGTGCTGCCCAAGCGGCACTTCATCCGCCAGGGACGCCGCTTGCCCCGTGATGTCGAAGACGATACCATCACGCGCCTGTTCGCCGTCATCACCGCGCCGCGCGACCGCGCGATGTTCCTGTTGATGTTGCGTTGCGGCTTGCGGGTGGGCGAAGTGCGCAGCTTGTCCTTGAACGACCTGTACCTGCAGCCCACCGCCGGGCAGTTGCCGCGCCTGTGGGTCTCCGGCAAGAACGACTGCCGCCGCGTGGTCTATCTGTCGGCGCAAGCCGAGCGCGCGCTGCGCGCCTGGCTCGATGTGCGTCCGGTAGTCGAGTCTCAGACCGTCTTCCTCAATCGCTTTGGCCGCCCGTTGACCGTCACCGGCATCCAGGAGCGCCTGGCGCGCTACTGCCGCGCGGCCGAGGTGTGGCTCACCTGCCACCAACTGCGCCACACCTTCGCCCGCCAGCTCGTCGAAGCGGGGATGCCCGTCACTTCGATCCAGAAGCTCTTGGGCCACGCCCGTCTGCGCACCACGCAGGTCTACCTGCACATCTCCGATCCGCAGGTGCAGGCCGATTACCAGGCGGCAATGGCGTCCCTGGCGCAGCGCGGCGCGGCGGAAGGCGGTGCGTGATGAGCAGCGCGGTCAAATCCCGCATCCGGCTCTCCGACGCGGCGTTGACGCCCTACGGCCAGTGGCTGCCCGCCAATCGCAGTTTCTACGCCAACTTCCGCCAGTGGTTGCAGGCGGGCGGTTACAGCGCCTCCGCCCTCAACATCTACGGCGCTGCCGCGCGCGTGGCCCTGGGCTTGCTGGACAAACCCTACTGGCAGATCGATCTGGAGAGCGACATCGCCCAGGTGCAGGCGCATTTCCAGGCGCACTACGCGCCCAGCACGCAGGCCGATTACCACAAAGGCTTGCTCAAGCTGGTGGAGTACCTGCGCCTCCGCTGCGCGCAACCGGCGCCGCCCAAGCGTATCCACTGGGAATACTACCTGGATACCCTACCGGAATGGCTGGCGACCGATATCCGCGCCTACCTGCGCCACTGCCAGCGCGCCTGGCTGCCGGAAACGCAGTATTCAGCCACCCTAACGACCCTCAGTCGCTTGACGCTCTTCCTGCGCTGGGCCGTGCAACAGACGCCGCTGCGCCAAGCGGCGGATATCACCCCGGCTTTGTGGTTCGACTACGTGGATGCGCGCCTGGCCGCGGGGATCAGCCCCGTCACGCTCAACGGCAAACTCGGCGCGCTGCTGGCCTTCTTGCCGTACCTGGCGGAACAGGGCCGCTCCATTTGCGCCCGCACCTTGCAGCTTCAACCGCTCAAGGAAGGCCCCAAGCTGCCGCGTGACGTGCCGCTGGCGCAGTTACAGCAACTCTTGGCGCAGATCGAGCGCGACGCGGCCTCCCCCCACGCGGGTTTTCGGCGAATGGGCTTACTGGATCGCGCCTGGTTTCTGCTGATGCTGCACAGCGGCCTGCGCACCGGCGAGGTGCGGCGGCTGCGCTGCGCCGACCTCGACCTGAACGGCCTGCGGGTGCGCATCGAGCAATCCAAAGGCCTGAAAGATCGCCTCGTGCCCCTCAGTCCGGCTACAGTGAGCGCGCTGCGCGCCTACCTGGACGTGCGCGGCCCCGCCAACAGCGACCACGTCTGCATCTACCGCCACCAGCCCTTGAGCGTCTGCTACTGCTCCGAGCGCCTACTCACTTACGGAGAGCGCTGCGGCATCCGCGTGACGCCGCACCAACTGCGCCACAGTTGCGCTACGCTGCTGCTCAACGCCGGCGCGCCGATCCTGACCGTGCTGACGGTGTTGGGACACAAGCACATCGACACCACGTTGGGCTACGCCCGGCTCTACGACGGTACGGTCGCCGCCGACTACTACCGCGCAATGGGCGAAATCGAGCCGCACCTGGCGCTGGCCGGCGTCCCGGAGACCGCGCCGCCCACCGGTGGCCAGTTGCTGGCGCTGGTGGAGGCGCTGCGCGACGGCACGCTCAATGACAAGCAGCAAGAGGCGGTCCACGCGCTGCGCGCCGCGATCCTGCGCTTGACGGAAGCGCCCGACCAGACTGCTTGACAAGTCCCGCAGCCTGGCTATACTGTCTCTACCCCAAAGGGAAGACGGGAGGACGTTGTCTGCTCAGACAGTGTCTCCCGTTTTCTGTAAACTATCTTATGTTCTTGACAATGTCTTCAAGTAATATCAAAAGGTAATTGCCAGCTTTAGATTTTTCTGCGATTAGCCCATAACAGAACAGTAAACACTATTACAATGATACTCGAAAAGAAAACAACATTTAGAGCTATCAAGCCGAACCCTAGACAAGACAAAAGCTCCTGGCCACTTATTCGATTATACAAATAACAGAGACTAGACTGCAAGAAGGCTACCCAAAAAGTGCCTAACGCACAAAGTCCGAAGGTCCGTAGGATAGCTAATAAATTCACCCTGAATTCGCTCATTTTATACGAACAACCAGCAACGAAACTACCCCATATAAAAGCTCCTAAAGATTGGATATCTAGCATCCAGAGACCTAATACCGCTAGGATGCTACCACCACCAAATACTACAGCTATACACTTTTTGAGTTGTTCTGTAGGCATAGACGATTTTGGCATTTTGTAATGTCCTTGAGATCTTTATGGTGAAGACGCAGATTCGAGAGTGCCCGCGACTATATTTTGGGACCATTCTTCCAATACACTTTCCAAGACAGTCACGGTTCCAGTAGCTAAGGCTCTGTAAATTTGATCTGCAATACTCATAGGTATTTGTAATTTCACCCCGTCAGCAACAAGGTGACCTACTCCTTGTGAATTAATTTCCAAGGTCATAGCTGGAACCCCAAAACCTTGGGCTGGTTTAGGTAACAATCCTGCTGATATTAATTTTGTAGTAACCACTCGCCCAAGCCCTGCAGAGAGCATACCTGAAATAGCATCTATCCCCATTTTTTCTAAGTTTCCCACTCCATTTTGTTTTGCAATTTGCATAAAGCGAGCATTATTCCACTGTTCTCCATTCAGAACTCGCCAACCCTCTGACATAATGGATTCTGAGAGCGCATTTGCTTGTCCTCCAGCCATTCCTGCAACAGCTCCACTAATTAGCGTAGTACCAATTCCAGTTCCCAGTATAGTGGTTCCTAACACAGCTGTTCCTATACCTAGAGTTCCTCCCATAACAGCCCCTCCGACCCCTGCTGCAACAACCTTCGATAGATCTACAGCACCCAGCACCTCTTTAACAGAATGATATTCTCCTGATCTTGCTGCTTTAATGGTTTGAGTAGCTAGATTTAGACCAAACCCCACGGCAAACCCTAAGGCGGCTGTAGCAAGAAGAGGGTTATGTCCACTGGGGTCTGTGTACTTTAGGGGATCATTGTAAACGTACGAGTAGCGATTCAGGCTTTGCGGGTTGCTAAAATCAGGTACAATGGAATCCGGACTGATAAACCTGCCCAGTTCCGGGTCGTACATCCGGGCGCCCATGTGGTACAACTTAATGTAATAGTCATTGCGCTGGCCGGTGAACTGGTAGCTCGTCGGCGTGGTGCCGGAGCTGAAGCGCGTTCCACCCCACGGATGATAGCGCAATTCCGCAACTTTGCCACCGCTGCTGTTCGTCGTGAGCGACGTGGATCCCAGGTGGTCGCCGGACAGGTAGAACAGCGTACTGCTTCCCTGGCGCATCGCCACCCGCTGACTGCCCGCGTAGTAGTACTTGACCATCGAGGTTGTGCTGCCGGTCCACTCGAAATAGTTGCCAACATAGTAGGTGGTCACACCGCCCATCACGGATTTGACGCGGTTGCCGTCGCCGTCGTAGGTGAAGCGGGCGCTGATCCCGCCGTTCACGGTCGTCAGGCGGTTTTCGGCGTCGTAGGTGAGGGTCAAGGTGCTGCCGTCATCTTTACGGGTAGTCTGATTGCCATTCGCATCGTACCGATACTTTTGGTAACTACTGGTGGTGCCATTTAGATGTGTCACCGCGTGCTTGTGCGCGGCATCGAGGTAGTAATATGATCCCATATCGGATTTGTTCGTCAGGTTGCCGATAGCATCGTACTGGTAGGTTTGATTATACCCTTGCCCGCCATTCACCGGATTTGCTTCCACCAATCGGTCGAGGGCGTCATAGGTAAAGCCCATGCGTTCGTCGGGCGTCCAGCTCAACCCGCTCGTGTTGAACTCGCGGTAGTCGTCGATGTAGGCTGTCCCGCGATAGATCCAGTGGTGGAAACGCCACGACTTGCCCGTCGGCATTGTGATATTATAGCTACCGCGCACGGTGGGGTTGTTCTCCTGGTACGCTTCGATGTAGAAGCCTCGCCCGCTGTCATCCACGACGATGCGCAGGACGTACCAGGTGTTGACTTGCAGGTTGGTCAGTAGATCCGCGGGATAGCGCCAGGTGGTACCGTCGTCACGGTACTGCACGTATAACTTGCCCGCGTCGGCAATCACCCCAAAGCGCCGGGAGGTGCTGTCGTTGGCTTCGATAGCGAAGACGGCGCCGGTATCGGTCTGGCTGACCTTGAAGCGCAGTTGCAGCCCTTTACCGTTGATCAAGCTGTAAGCGTTACGGTAGAAGTTGGCGTCGTAATTGCTGCCCGTGCCCACATTTCTGACCACGTTGTTCCCGCCGTCAGAGTAGGGTACGGTCTGATGAGCGCTCCACGTCCAGTTGGTCGTGTTCTTGCTATTGAAAGTATCCTGGAAGGTAAACCCGGAAGTCGGCCAATTGGCGGCCTGGCGCGGCGTGTCCACAATCCGCGTGACGTTGCCGACCGCGTCGTAACCGTAGCGCAGGTCGAGCAGCGGCTCGCCGTAAGGTGCAGTCGTGCGGATGCGATACAACCGCCCATAACCCGTCAGACCCGCCGTAGGGGGCGTGTCCCAATTACCGCCCAGTCCGCGGTAGCCCCAGCGCGTGAGCGTGCCGTTACCCAGGTTCATCTGTGTCGTTTGCCCCAAGGCGTTATAGGCCGTGCTCTGCACGTAGGGATTGGTTCCGGCGACGCTGTTGAGCGCGCCGTTGGCGGCGTAGGTGTAGTTGACCTGCTCGCCTAGCCCGCCGGTGTTACCGCTAGGGTATTTCATCCACGTCACCCGATCCAGCGAGTCGTAGCCCCACTCGGTCTTGAACGTGCCCCCACCGTTGATGACTTTGATCTCTTGTTTCACCCGCCCACGTTCATCGTAGGTCCAAGTGGTACTGCCGCCGGAAGTGTCGCTCATCGCGGTGCGCCGGCCTTTGCCGTAATTCGAGCCACTGGCAAACGTATCGTAGGTGTAGGTGACGTCGGGCGTGTTGTTACACTGGCTGAGGCTGCCACTGTAAACCTTGCTGGTCAACCGGTTGAGACCGTCATAGCTGAAGGTGGTAACGCAGCTCCGCGCGTCGGTCTGTTGTGTCAGGTTGCCCGCAGGATCGTATTGGTAGCTCCAAGTGCCCATATCGCGATCGTTCATCCCAGTCCTGCGGCCGAGTACGTCGTAGCTCATCGTCGTCACGTTGCCCAGGGCGTCGGTGACAGTGAGAAGGTTGCCGAGGGTGTCGTAGGCATAGTGCGTTGTGGCGTACAGAGTCGCATTGGGATACGCACCCGTGTATTCCTGCACCCGCACCAATTGCCCGTAGGCATCCACGGTGGACACGCGCTGATGATTGTTGGCGTCGATTGCGGTGGTTTGCCAGCCGTTGTAGAGGGTGCGACTGGCTGTGCCATCCGGCGCCGTGACCTGCGTGACCCGCCCCAGGGCGTCATACTGCGTCACCGCATGGGGCAGACTCGTTGAGGCCGGGACGTAGCCATTCACGCCGTACCCGCCATCCTCGCCGTGCACGCCGTAGTAGGGGACCCAGGTTTTCACTGCTTGCCCGAGGGCGTTGTACTGGGTGGTGGTGCGCACTTCTTGCCCGTTGTCCGCTTTTTGATGCACCTGAATGGTGCGCCCCAGGCCATCGTAGTAGGTTTCTTGCCAGAGAATGCCATTTTGTCCCAGATAGTTGATGATACGCTGCCTGCCGATGATGCCATCGCTCACATAGCTGTTGCGGCCGGATACCTGGGCGTCTGCCCACCCCACATCCCCAGGCATAAGGACTTTGACCAATCGGCCATAGGCATCGTAGCTGTAAGCCGTGCGGACCTCATTCGCATCCTTGACGCACTGTACCTGTCCAAACAGGCCGGATCCGCCGCTGGGCACACTCGCGTTCGGATTGACGCCGTAGTAGTACGTCTCAGTACACAGATTTAGCCCGCAGACTTTGACCGGGAACCAGTGATAAGTCCCATCGTAGTTGGTGGTGGTGACGTTGCCGTTGGGATCGGTTGCGGAGGTCACGTTGCCCCAGGCGTCATAAATGTACGTGGTGTAGACAAACGGCCCGACAGGCGCGCCGGCAGCCATCGGGGCAAGATAGCCCTGTCCCACCCGCGTCACCCGGCCGGCGGTGATCACAGCAGTATTCTGGGGCAAGGTTGTGATATAAGTGTCGTAGAACCAGCGAGTTTTGCTCCAGACATTGTTGACGGCGGCGTCATGACGTGATATGCCTTGCCAAACGTCCTCGCTCCATTGCAGTCCCAGCAGCCAACGGTTATTCGACCCGTCCAGGTTGTAGAAACTGCGATGCACGGAACGCTCATCCCCCACATCTGCTACACGACTCACGCTCACTGCGTCGACGTAGATCGTCCCACTGCCGGCCAAAAGGTGCAAGTGCACGCGCACTTTGCCGGTGGCATTGGCCGTATAGTTCAATGTGACGCTCTCCCAGTCGCTGCCCGGCCACTTGTCCGAGGTGATTACATTTGCGCCCGTCGTATCGTGCAGCCACAGGCGGAAACGCGCCGTGCTGATATTCGCCCCCTTGACCCACACTCGCACCGTATACGTCTGGCCACTCTCTAATCCCTCGACGTCTTGAAAGGCGCCCCCACTGGTCGAGGCGTTCTCCAGTTTCAAACTGCGGTAGCCGGCAAAGCCCACAGCCTCTACGACACTGGCCGGCAGCGTTGGCGCCCAGTAGAAATTCCAACCTGCCTGCCCTGCCTCGAAGCCGCCGTTCAGCACCCGCTCCTCGGCGCCATACTGGTATTCGGCAACCACGTTTCCATAACTATCGTAGGTGTAGTCCGTGCGCACGGTCGCCGGTAGCCCGGCGGCATAGGTGGTCTCCAGCGTCTGCCCGGCATAGGTCAAGGTGCCCCGATAGCCGTTGCGCGTCCCCCAGGCGGTATCGTTCTGCGCCAATAAGGTTGTGCCGTCGGGGGCATAAGTGCGCACGTTATACGCACGGCCCAGACGTTGATAATCCAGATGGTAGAAATACACTTGCCGCGAGAGCTTTGCGCTGTCGTAATCGTACTGATCTACGGTGACCTGCCCGTAACCGGTCAGGGTTTTGCTCTCGCCTGATCCGTTCGGGTTGTAACAGGGCTGCCCATTGTGATCCCAACACCCATTCGCGTAGGTGTAAGTCGTGCGCGCTATATGGCCTAGCCCATCCAACGTGCGCGCTTCGGTCACAATGTAACTGTGCGGGGTGTTTTTGTTGCCGTGCCCGTCGCGCGCGTAGTTGAACTGCGTCACCCCGCCATATCCGTTAGAAACCTGGGCTAACCGGTAATGGGGAAAAGCCGACTGCCACCAAGGTTGCATCGCCCAGTGATAAGCCGTCCAGTCCCCTTGGTTAGCCGGCAACCCACAGTCTCCACCCAATTCAGGGTGCCACCAGCAAGCATATTTGTTACCGTGTTTACCGTCATCGCTGAGTTGCTGCGCATAAACAAATGTCGTGGCTGGCAATGCCGCTGGCTGGTTGGGGTAATACTCGGTGATGTTGTTCAACAGCAGGCTAGGCGTGGCATAATCCGGCACACTCGGGCCGCGCAGGACATCATATCCCAGGTTATACTGACGCACCAACGTTCCGTTATGCAATACCTGAATAGCAGAGAGATAATCATTCTGCCACAGCAGCGTTCCGGGACAGTTTTCCACTGGCCCTACCGACAAATCCCATGCCCGTTGCGCGCGCACGAAAACCACCTTATCATGGCCCTTGGCGCTATAGTTGTAACGAATTCCGCTCAGGTAGCTGGCGACATTGTATCCCTTGTCGTACGTTTGAAGTGAGGTGTCGCCGGCGGTGTAATACAAATGGTTGGACTCCGCATAGTCATAGTCCAGCGTGTGGTTGAAATTGTCTTTGACTTGCCGCGCCCGCCACCGGTAGGTCACGTAGCCCGAAGCGTGCCCGGCATAATAGTCTGCGTCTGCCCTTTGTCCGCCGGTAAAGTATTCACCACCCCACCAATACATACCACCTATGACCTGCTCAGAACCTGCAGTATCTCCCAAGCGGTAAGTAAGGCCTTGCGGGGTGCGAATGATCCAGAATTCACCGGTCAGGTTATTGGCAGGGATGGTCGCACATTCCGTTATGGCCGTTGAAAAATCATTGCACCGCATAATATGCAGACCGGAGTAATCCGCCGTATAGTAACGTCCATACGCCGCAGAATATCCCGAATCCTTGATGAGCTGGTAGCTGGTGCCATTGAGCAACAAGGTGAATTTATTCTGGTAACTATTGTATGTTGCCTCTCTCCCTACTTTGCGCACCACTTCAATGGTATCCACACTCCATCCCAGACCGGCCCAATCCGATTGGATCCACGACATAATACCATCGACACGCCGGCTGTTGTATGAAAGCGATACCTGGGGCTGCATACCACCGGCGCCGGGTAGCACTTCGATAGGATAAGAGAAGCTCGCCGCCCCACTAAACGTACTTACTTGCGGCGCGTTATACAATAAATGCCATCCACTTTTCAGCGCTCCGGCCATGCCGGTTTCCCATACGGAGAAGTGCTCCACTTGGGCCGTCAGTGTGCCGGCATCGGCGTCGGCGCGCACCAGCACCGGCTGCCACTCACCGGTCTTCTCGTCCAGGTAGGCGAGATAGGGCCAGTGATCGAAACTGGGAGTCAAATCCAACAGCCCACTCACGTTGATGGTCACCGTTACCGGCGTATTGAGTGGCAACGTCCCGCCATCGGTCGCATAAAGATTGAGTTCGAAGCGTTGCGCCGCACCACGTCCTTCCACCGTCCGCTGGAAACGTGGCGTGTGGATCACTGTCGCTGCTTGCGTTACGACACTCTCAGGAAACGCCACCTGCACCCGTCCGTCGGCGGATTGCAGGCGACCACCGCGCGCGTCCACTTCTGCTTGCGCCGGGAGCGATACCCACACGGATGCGCGGGACGTAGTCTGCACACCTTCGGCATCTACCAACGCAAACAAGACCTCCACAGTTTGGCCGGGTTTGCCATCGGCGCGGAATTGCAGACTGTAGGTCGCCGTGCTGCCGGCGTCGAGCGTTGGTAAGGCAGTCCGCAATTCGCGTGAAGCATCCGTGTACAGCCATTCGGAGCGTTGTGGAAGCCACTGTAATTCAGCCGGGAGCGTGGCGGTCACCGCCGCTACGTTGAGCCGTTCGGCTTTTTCTGGCTGCATCACCGTTAGCGTCAGCGTCACCAACTCGCCCGGCGCTACACATTCCGGCGTCACCTGAATGAGCAGTGTAGGTGCAGATGTTGTCGAAAGGGGATCGGTGGAAGTAGGCGGCGCCGGTTCGACAACCTCTTCCGTCGGCGTGAAGACGTCAGTTGGGGTAACCGGTAATATCTCTGTGGACGTCACCGTCTCTGTGAGCGTTATCATCTCTTTAGGCATCATCGTCTCTGTGGGGATAACAGCTTCTGTAGACGTTATCGTCTCTGTGGCCGTAGGCGTCGCCGTCTCTGTGGGGATAACAGTTTCTGTAGGAACTGCCGGGGGTTCAGGAGTTGGCTCCTGAGGCAGTCCCACCGCGCCAACCAATCCGGGTGGCAGGATGAGCGTACACAGCACAACAATCGATACAGCCTGATACAAACGTCGGGACCAACGTGCGGACATCATATTCGTGACCTCCTGAATTAGGTTAGAAATAGCAGTGTTGGCTAAAGCACAAAAGACAGTTGGATTAACCCGTGGTCGGCCACATTATGATGCAAGGAGTCACACAAACCAATATCGATATTATGGTTAGATTATACGAGATGAGCGGAAAAATGCAAGCGATTTTTGTCGTCGGCGCTCAAAAACCAGTAATGCTTTAATCCTCCGACTCTCTCACATATCCAGCACCCTGGCCCGGTACTGCAACGCCTCCGCCAGATGGTGCGTCTGAATCCCCTCCGTGCCTTCCAAATCCGCAATCGTGCGCGAGACCTTCAGAATCCGATGATACGCCCGCGCGCTCAGGTGCATCTGGCGCATGGCAGCGCGCATCAGAGCCTGGGCATCCTCGCGCAGCGCGCAGAACTCGCGGATCTGTGCCGGTCCCATATCGGCGTTGCAGGCCAGCCGCGTGCCTGCGAGGCGCTGCTGCTGCCGTGTCCGCGCCGCGTTGATGCGCGCTCGAATCGCGTCGGAAGGCTCGCCGCGGGTGGCGTTTGCCAGCTTGTCGTAGGCCACGCGCGGCACTTCCATGTGGATGTCGATGCGGTCCAGCAGAGGGCCGGAGATGCGTTTGCGGTAACGTTGGATGAGGCCCGTGGCGCAAGTGCATTGGCGCTCGGCATCCCCGTAGTGGCCGCATGGACAGGGATTCATCGCCGCGATCAGCATAAAGCTGGCCGGGAATGTCAGACTGCCGTGCGCCCGGCTGATGGTGACAGTCTTGTCTTCCATCGGCTGGCGCATCACTTCCAGCACGCGGCTGTTGAACTCCGGCAGCTCGTCGAGAAAGAGCACGCCCCGATGCGCCAGGCTGATTTCGCCGGGCCGCGGCCAGTTGCCCCCCCCAACAAGGCCGGCATTGCTGTACGTGTGGACACAAAATCACCCTCAGTACGATTATCACCTTGCAGCAGAATCCAAATCCTTGAAATAAGATATTCAATGATATGGGATAATCCCTGGCTTTACTAACTCAGTTTACTCACTTCTCCCTATGATGCAATATCTCGCTTTGAGTCACTTTCCCCTCACGGCAAATCGCAGAATTCGTGTGTTTCAGAGATCAAGCAGAAGCCCGGTGTTACTAACACCGGGCTTTTTGTCTGATTTCGCTAATCAGGAAGGTTGTGTGAGTTAGGAAAAATTCCTGTTTGAGTGAGGAAAAATTCCTAACTCGACAAGGCGTCGTTTTCGGTCAATGCGTTTAGTATAAAGACGGTTTCCTGTTTTCAGAGAGGCCACTGAGATTCTAAATACGGAGGAATGCATATGACTGAGGAAATGACGCCGGAAGCAATAACTGCTCTACGAAATGTGTACGCATTTTTACTTCGCCGCCATTATGCTTCTCTGGGTGCCGACTCAAAACAATCTAGTCAACCATTACCAACAACACCGCAAACACTGGAAAGTCAGACCCCAGAGATAAAAGCTGAGAGTGTTGATGAAGCGACCGCGTAACCCCCTCTCCCCACCACTCGCGTGGCTATCGGCGTTTGGCTTGCTGGCGCTCTACCAGTGTTGCCTGGTTCCGTTGTTCTACGTTGCCCGTGAAGAAGTCCGGATGTGGCTGGCGACGCCCACCCCCACGCCAATCGCAATAGCCATTGACGTTGGCACGGAAGGCGACGAGGCCGTTACTCGCGCAACCTTCATTGACTGGCTACGCACACACCACGGCCTCCAAGCTGCGTCAGATCCTGACCTGGAAGACCGCGCCTACTACCTGGCCGGGGAAGCGCCCAAGTTGCGTTCTACGCAGACCTGGCCGCGCTGGTACGGCCTACGCTATGCCGTTGGCCCGGCTTCCGGGGACTGGCTGTACTACTGGCCCGGCTGTAACCCTTGCCCGGAGAACACGGAGTGTTACCTCGTGAATAGTCCACGACGCGACTCATTGGCGACTGCGAAGTATCCTGGCCTGGACAGCGCCGCACAGGTGGGTGTCGCCGTCGTCTGGCGCGGTGAACAACCTTATCTGGCCGTCGTCTGGCCGGGAATATGTCCCACGCCGCAACCAGTACCTACCTTCAGCAGTCCTGGCCCAACCGGGCCAGGGTGGTAAGGAGACGAACAGGTTATGTATATGAGTGATGCGCGCGAACTAACAACCGATGAACTGACGGCGCACTTGCCCCTGGAATGGCGCATCAATGACGCCTACTTCGACTTGGCCTTCCAGTGTGTGTTCCCCGCCCTCGAAGCGTTGGCAACCGGAAACAAAAACCCCGAAGCCTTGCTCAGCGTGACGTTCGGCCCGGTGGCGCAGCTCGTGCTGACGTGCCTGATGCCCGAAGGGGTATGGAACCTCCTGGACTTATTGAGGAGTCTGGTGGGGCCGCCAGACGAAGAGGCCAGCACTGAATTCTGCACCGCGTCCCGGCTGCTCAAGAGTCGTCGGAATCGAGGCCGCCTGGCCGTGTTCGATCTGCGGCCCGGCGGCAGCGCAGAGTTCAGGGGCTATCCCTACGCGCCCCTCTACAACCGCCAGGGCTACATCAGCACGTTCCACGCCGAGGCGTTGCCGTTGGTCGCCGCGGTGGTGCGCGGTTGGGGGATGGAGACGGTGGTCATTCACGCGCAGCCCACACCGCTGCTGTCAGAACGCGCCTTGAGAAAGCAGGCGAAAGCCCAATGGACGTTCCTGACCCAAGCATAAACACACAGGAGGAGGCGATGCACCGAGATTCTCAACGACACCCTCATTGCAGGTATCAAGGAGAAAGACATGGTAAGGCAAAAAAGCAACGTTTTTCCCTACTACTATCAAGGCCGAAATCGCTGCTCAACCCTGGTTTTGGCGACGTCGAACGGGGTTTTGCGGGGGTTTTTACCCTGTACCCGCCCTGTTTTGGCCCTGGTACAGCACTTTGGGGTGCTCCGAGAGCCGCTGTCGCCGCAAAATCACTGTTTACACCGTTACGGTATGGCAGAGACGCCAAACTGTCCGTTTTCCGGGCATACCGGAGCGGTTTTTTCACCCTGTCCAACCCTGCTCTTCCCGGAGGTAAACCGATGTCTTACGAACTCAACGACGTCGTGCGCCACTTGATGGCGCTCGCCGGGGCAGACCCGCGCAAGGTGCGGCTGCCCGAAGGAAAACACAAGTTGCGCGTGCATAGCCAGCGCATTGGCGACGTGCGGCTGGTCACGGTGGCCCCCTGGCAGGGGACGTTGCCCGAAGTGGATGCCCAGGGCGTCGCCCACTTGTGCGCCGAGAGCGGTTTGCTGTTGTTACGCGGCATCGTCAGCGCGCCGCCCCGGACCAAGACATTGTGGCTGGCCCTGGACGGCGTGGGCGCGGTGCCGCTCGTCCCGGCCTCGCCCAGGGTCGAGAAAGCATTGCGCGCCCTGGTACAGCATCGGGTCGTCATCCAGGGGGAGTGTGCGCCGCGCGGCATTGCTGTGCATACGGTGCAAGTCGCACCGGAGATATAAGGATGAACGTTGTGCTGCTACATAGAGAAACCATAAGAGCGCCGCCCAAGCAGCGCTCACGGAAGGTCATCACGGGATGCTCCGCGTACCAGGGCATTGAGCCAAGGCCGGCATCTTTGCAGCGGACTGACACAGCCCATCATACCTGGAGCACATAGCAAATCAAGAGAACTAACGTAAACAACACCAATTTCAAGGAGGAAACAATATGCATAAACATTTCGTCATCATCGGTCTGACCCTGGCCTTGATAGGGTTACCGCTCGGCGTGGGGTACGCGACTGCGCCGTGTGACAGCTTTGGCGCGCCGGTGGTACTGTCGCTGTACCGGCTACGGCAGCAGCGCTTCCTCACGGCGGCCACCCGCTGGGCGGATACCGTGGAGGAAACCGGCGACAGCCTGGATGTCATCGCACAGGGGCCGCAACCGCAGTCTACCGGCGCGGCGTTCCGGTTGGCAGAACAGGTGGGCCAGGCGGATGCCAGGCTGAACGCCTTGACACTCCCCGAAGCGCCGGCTGAGTACAGCCTGCTGGCTTTGACGATGCAGCAAACCGGAGATACCTACGCCTACGCTGCCGAGCAGTTGTTGGTCTTCTACGGCAACAACGACGGTCAGGCCTTAGCCGAAGCGCAGGCGTCCCTGGCGTTGGCCCGGTTGGCGCTGGGCGACCTGCGCGCAGGCATCGCCGGTCTCACGTATCCCCTGTGCCGGGAGGTGTGGCGTGAGTAATCCACCAGCGCAACCCGATATCGAAAAACTGAAAGCCGATTACGCGATGAAAATGAGCCTGCTGCAAGGTCGCTACTTGAGCAGTCAAATGCAGAGTGCGGCGAGCGTGCGCGCCCGCCACCGCGCCGAAGCTATCCTGCAACAGTACCTCCTGGTGCTGTTTCCTGACCTGTTTGCGCGGGCAATAGGGGCGCAGATGAGTATCACCGAAGCAGGGGAATACTTGTACGCGCACCACCTGTACGACAGCGACCCCAGGAATTTGTTCCGGGTCAAAAATGCGCAGACCGAGGAAGAAGCCACACTAACGGCCCCCACCGCCCCGGTTGTCGTGGAACAGGGCGTGGACCTCACCGGTGACGCGGTCAAGTTCCTGTACGTGCTAGGGATGACCGTGGTGGCCAACGAAGCCCGCGCACTGTGGGCACAGCACACCGGCAGGGCAGTCGGCAGCGCGAAACACATCTTGCCCGAGTTGCTGGACAAGGGCCTGTTGCGTGTGGAACAAATCCCGGTGCCACGGTATCTCACCGGGTACGTCGGCGACACCTGCTACACTCTCACCGAACGCGGGCAGGCCGAGTACCGGCGACGCTTCAACAGCGCACCGACCACCTACGAGGCCGCTTACGGGCCCTACAAGTCCCCTGAAGCCTGGTGGATGATCCGGACGACCAAGGCTATGATCCAGGCCGGCAATACACACTCGGCTAACACCCGTTTCACGTACACCGTCTACGACCCGGAGGCCGACACTGACGCAATGGAGGCCGCTGGTTTTGCCCGCCGGTATGGCAACAGCGAACCGGACTTGATCGTGGTGGTCCAGTCGCGCTCCGGGGGCAAACCGTTGTGGCTGGCGGTGGAGTGCGAACGCGGGAAGTACAACAGCACGCGGCTGAAGCAGAAGCTCGCCAAGAACCTGGAAGACTACGCCACGGCGGGGTTCGGTGGCTGTTACTACATCGCCAACAACCGCGAAACGGCGCGCGTGCTCGGCGGGACAATCGTCCGACTCCGTGACGACCTCACCGCGCGGCCTGACGCCCTCAGCACGCCTGGATTCCTCGCCCTGTTCACCCTGGAGAGCCTGCGCGATGCCTGGCTGCCGACGCCGCGCTTTATCCTGACGGAGTTCTTCGACCGCAAGTTGCAGCGCGTCAACCCGGAGTGGCCCCAGGACGTCGCCAGGCCGGAACGGTACTTCAAGTACACGCCGGCGGACAAGGGGCAGGAGGCAGGAAGCAAGATGCAAGAGGCAGGCGGCAAGGGGCAGGATGTGGAGGACGAGGAAGCGGATGTGGGAGGCACAATGCAGGAGGCAGCGGACGAATGGGCGGATGAGGAAAGTGCGGAATAAGCGATCAGCTATCAGCCATCAGCGATCAGCAACGTTCAATGCTTGCCTGGCAGACAAAGCTGAAGGCTGAAGGCTGATAGCTCTTAAGGAAAGGAATAGACAATGACACTCGAAACGTTTTTGACCTATGCCCTGCGGCTCTGGTGGGCCGGGGCGCTCTACACGGGGGTCTTCCTCGTGTGCATTGGGCCGTTTGTGCTGGCGGCCTTGGGCTTCGTGGGCTGGCAGTGGGCGCAGGGGACAGCACCCTTGCACCGTCCACGGAAGACAACGGCGGCAACCACGGCAGATGCCGCGCCGGATGCGCCGGCGTTCACCGTGCGCTGACCAGGTTGGGCAGCGACACAATTTACATTTACATCATTAAGGAGGAGAAAGATGCATAAACAGTTTTCAGTTAGCGATTTACAGTTGTCGTCCACTGTGTTTCAAGACGACAAAGCGATTCATCTCACTATCTACACCGGAGGTTCACAATGTTGACGTCACGCTTGATGCAACAAGCCCTGGCCGACCGCCTGGCCGGATATCCAGTCCCGGCCCCGAATCTGGCCCAATGGAGCGATCCCTGGCTCACCTGTTGGCGCGCACTGGACGCCGACCAGGACAGTCCACCGCACGAGACAGTGTTGCGGGCGCTGGAAGATCACCAGGAGCGTGATGCGCTCCTGAACACGCTATTCAGCTTCGTGCCCGGCAGTGTGCTTCAGTACCCGACCTTGTACGACCTCGCCCAGGACTTGTCGCCGATCACGTGGCTTTGGCCGGGCTGGATTCCCCGCGGGATGTTGACCCTCTTCGGCGCAATCCCCGGCGCGGGCAAGTCCCTCGTGGCCCTCGACCTGTGTCGGCGCATCATCCACGGTGAACCGTTCCCCGATGGGACGCCGATGACCTGCGCCGGCGCGCCGGTGCTCTACGTGGACGCCGAGGCCGTGCCGCAGATCACCAATGCGCGCGCCACGCACTGGCAGATGGACACCCAACGCCTGTACCTGATGCTGCCCGAGGGCGATGCGTTGCTGGACTTCGGGCAAGACGCGGACCGCGACCGGCTGGTGGAAATGGTACACACGGTGAAACCGGCGTTGGTCATCGTGGACAGCCTGTCCTCGGTGAGTAGCAAGGGGGAAAATGCCATCGAAGATGTCCGCACGCTGTTGGGCTTTTTCAGCAACCTGGCGCGTGAAAGCGCGGTAGGTCTGGTGCTGATCCACCACGTCCGCAAACGGAACTCCGGCCTGGTGAACGCCCCGCAGTTTACCCCGATCACCCTGGACGACTTCCGGGGCAGCGGGCATATCGTGGCGATGGCGCGCTCGGTGTTGGGACTGTCAGTGGTGCAGAATGGGCCGCAGCCGGACAACAACGGGCCGCGCCAACTGGAAGTCATCAAGAACAATGTGGCGCGCGTTCCGGCCCCGTTGGGCTTCGAGTTGCGCGACCTGGCCCCGGCTGGGGTGGCGCTCCAGTGGGGCGCAGCGCCGGAACGCTGGCAAGCACCGACGAAACTGGACGAGTGTGTGACCTGGTTAGCGACGTTGTTGCGCGAAGCGGGTGAACCGTTAGCGCCGAAGGAGGTCGTCGCTACCGGTCAGGAGGAAGGCTACAGCCGCGCGTTGATCTACCGGGCGCGCGAGTTGTTGGGGCGACAGGTGCACAGCACGGCCGGGCGTCGTAACCCCCGCAGCTTGTGGGAATGGCGCGACAAAACGTCGATTGACGCGGAGCAGTGAAGCAATGGGTAACAGCGATTACCTTACAGTCTTAAGAATACACAGTCTCGCCGGTAGTCCTGGCGTAGACAATGGTGAACATACACGCCAGGTCATCGGGCTACGTTGGCCAACATTGTGTAGTATCTCACGTGCAGACCGGGGCGGCATACGAGGGAGACTGTTGACTGTCAAGACTATCGACAGTGGGAGCAAGGATAGCTCTGTGGCATCCGCCGCGCGAACTCAGGTGAACGCAGCGCTGAGGCAGGTTACCAACATCCGTGGCCGTGCCGGGGTACTGTCCACGGTGATGACCGGGGCGGCACACGAGGAAGACTGTTGACTGTTAAGACTGTAGACAATGGAAGACAGCTTTGTATCTACCCACGCAGAAACAGGAACAGACTCACCGGTGCAGGGCCAGGTTGTGGGCGAGTCATACCGTGTCACCCCGCGTGAGGATCGTGATATTCACAGGGGCGCGCGCGACCGCCGGTAACGCATCAGGCGTAAGACCAAGAGCATAGCATATTGAGGTATCCCCCGTACCACCCACGGGGGTATACCCCTATATGGCACAGGGTCTATGATTCTGCCACCTATGCCTCCGCGCCCCATCCAGGGGCTATTATCCTTACATAATATATATATATATATATATATATATATATATATATTTAATTATATAGTATGAGTCATAAGCAAAATATATTGAAAGGAATATAATCCAATGCACAAATCATCATCTTCGACCGACCTGGTAGCCCAGGTCAAAGCCCGGCTCAACCTGGCCGAACACGTCATCATCCCTGACATCGGCGCGCCGCAACATCAGGGCCACCGCCTGGCCTGGCGCTGCCCGTTCCACGAGGATCATCATCCGTCGCTGTTTCTCAACCCTGATCAACAATCGTATCGCTGCTTTGGCTGCGGTGCGCGTGGCGATGCACTGACGTGGGTGATGGCGCGAAACGGGTGGACGTTTCGAGAGGCGCTGGCGTACCTGGCAAATCTGGTGGGTGTGCAGATGAAAGCGACTGCCGTCCACCCGGTGGAGGCCCGTGGACGGACGCCGCGACCTATCCCGTCAGCGCCGCCGGTTGTGCCCCCTGACGCGACGTGGCAGGCGCGAGCCAGGCTGATCTTGGAACGTGCCCAAGCAGTGCTGTGGTCGGACGCGGGCAGCGTGGGACGGGCGTATTTGCAGGCACGGGGGTTACGGGAAGATACGTTGCGCGCGTGGGGCTTGGGCTGGTGTCCGCGCGATGTGTTCGATTCGCCAGAACGGTGGGGACTCACGGGCAAACGCATTTATGTACCGCGTGGCGTGGTGATTCCGCATTTTGTTGGCGACGAGGTGTGGGCATTGAAGGTGCGGCGTTTCGTGGGCGATGCTCTGGCTACGGCTGACGCTGGCGGCAAGTACGGCGGCCTACGCGGGGGGCAGATCGCGCTGTATGGGGCGGAGAAACTACAAGGTGACCGTCCCTTGTTCATCGTGGAAGCAGAACTGGACGCGCTGCTCTTGTGGCAGGCGGCGGGTGACCTGGTCGATGTCGTAGCCCTGGCTGGAGCAGGCCGGACGTTGCCAGCGCAATGGCTGGCGCGGTTGTTGCCGTATACGCGCATTTTCGCGGCGCTGGATGCGGACAAGGCCGGGACGTTGAACGCCACGCGGTTGGCGGCGTTGTCGGCGCGGGTGACGCCGGTGCGTGTGCCGGAGGGCAACGATATGACGGAGTATCACCAGGCCGGCGGCGATGTGCGGGCGTGGGTGATGGCGGTGGTCGGCGACGACACGCGGTTTCCATTGCGGGTGGTGATCCCGCCGGACGAGGCGCGGATGCCGGGGCTGGCGGTGCCGGCGGGGAGGTGGCAACGGCTAGGCGACGGGAGCATTGTGGTGGTGTATGCGTCGGCGGAGGAGATGGACGTGTGCAGGGAGGCGACGTGGGTGTGCGGGGGAGGGGCAGAGGTAGTTTCGTGTTGATGACGGAGAATACTGGTGCGGCTGGTTCTTTCCGGCAGGTGATGCTGTGCGAGTATGCACCGTTCGCCGGCGCAGGCGGGGAGCCGGAGCGCAACGATTGCCCTGAATGTCACGGGGAGCGAGCGGTGCGATACCCGGTGTGTCAGCCGGCAAGTGGATGAGGGTGTGGTGAGAGTAGAGAGATTAAAGTCGGGGCCTAACTTCCGATGCCGAGTCTTAATGGATTGAGGAACACCTTATGCCGCTTCGAGAGCGCGGTCTCAATCTCTCTTGCCCTTTCCCTATCCCAAGCTATACTAAACCTATCGCGAAAATATCCCGGGACATTGATGTATTACCTTGTTTTTGCGCAAACAGAGCGCATTTCTATTCTTTAACGCAAACACAGGCACTTTCTAATCGCGTTTAGTGGCCTGTACAGTACTTTTCCAAGCATATAGCCAACTCCTGTACAAACTGCTTTTGACTTAGCTCCACGCGCAGCAGTTGCCCGTCCACAAAATGCAGGGTGCCCGGAAAAGCCAATAAATGGCGTACAATCCGTTTGATGCCGTAATCTGCAAAGATACTGTCGTGTAATGCGCGCCAGTTGAAATCAGCCAGTAAGTTGTGCGCCAAATCACCGAGTAGAATGTACACTTTTTGCCCGGCGAGACTATTGTTTTTGATATTCTAAAAGGAACGCACCTCGGGCGAAAATGATGCTCGAAAAGGATCGCACCTAAGCTGAAAACTCCGCTATGATCAGGAGTAACCTGAACTGAGCGGAGGACAAGGATGTTGACCGTGGAGAAACAAGAACAGATACGACGAGCCTATTTCATCGAGGAAAAGAGCATCCGCGCCATTTGCAGTGACTTGCACTGCGCGGCCAACACGATCCGCCTACGCTGGGCATCACTACGCCACCACCGCCGCCCTATGACGCCCAGCCTGTAGCCCTTTTCGATCATCAAACGTGATCCTTTTCAATCATCATTCTGACGCCCTAACTCACCAACTGCGTCCCTTTTCGATCATCAAATGCGTTCCTTTTCGCTTGACAAAAACATTACTGGTAGATGATTTTGTTCAAGAAATTTGCTCTAGATTGCCCATAAATCTGACCGTGGGTGAGTGGAACTGGTATTTGCCGGAAGAAGAATACCAGCAGACTTGCACAAATTCAGCCTCGCAAAATTAAGATAATTGTAACTCTATAGCGAAGCTTTTATTATGTATTCATGTATTGGGAGGGGAATTGTGAAATCAAAAGTTTTCTCATTAGTAATCGTTTTAACTTTAATGGCATTTTGGATCGGATGTAATTGGATAAATGCTAAATCACCCACTTCTATGCCTTCCCATCCTACCATAGCCCCAATTACTGTAACTTTCGAACCACTAGATATCAATGAACCCAATGTCTTGAATTATCAAGATGCATGGCTTGCATACATATCTAATGATGGCGATGTAAAGTTGGTAGACTTCAATGGAACCAAACATAAGCAACTAACAACTGATGGCGGTAATTCATACCCAAGTTGGTCAAGGGATAGTTCCAGGCTGGCCTACATTCACGAGGGTTCAGAAATATGGGTTTATGACATGTCAACTCAGACAAAAACCCGTGTCCATAGAGCCGAGAGGCCCCTGGATAGTAACTGTTTATTTAGGTACATTCAATGGTCCCCCAATGGCGACGGAGTTTTCTACCATGCAAATTGTGGTGGGCCCACCATGAATTATATCAACTTTGTTGAGTTAGGGGCCAATGAATCTCCGTATTCTGGATTTGAAGTATGGGCGTACCCCTCTCATGCAATTTCTCCTCAAGGCGATCTTTTGGCATATTGCGTTTTTAGTAATGCAGACCCATGGGGGTGGGGTATAGCTATACACAATTTCAATATATCTAGTAAGTATGCCCCATTGTCTGTACAAGATGAATATAAGATAGAAGGTCCCTCCGATTATGAAATCTTACCTCTCCAAGATGCATACAAAATATCAGGTATCTCCTGGAAACCAAACAGTGAGATGCTCACATTTTACGCAGAATCACTTGGAGGGAGTTCTGAAACTAGGATCATGACTATCTTTCTAGATGGACATAGAATAGATGTTGAAAAGGATATCTCTGTTATTCTTAGAAGCAGAATAACTCTACCTACTTTGAGCTGGTCATCAGATGGGCAAGCTTTAGCTTATGAGAATGATGATTATATCTGGATTTATAGTGAAGGAAATGCTGAAAAGATTATAGAAGGTTTTAATCCTTCTTGGCAGCCATCAAGCCTTCCGTAACGTAGCCTTATGAAGAGAGTATCATAAATTGTTTAATGTTTGTAGTGCGCCCATAAAGCTGGACACTAGAATGAGGTTTTGAGTGCAGTGGGACAGCTTTATCAAACAGAGCCAGAAAGAGCCTTACAATTAGGACAGGAAATTGTGGCTAAGGCGCTGGGCAAGTGAGTTTTATTACAATGTGGTGGGCAGGGGATTCAGCATCGCATTGCGCCAACTGCTGTACCAAGGGACGATCTACCTGCGCAACCGCGAGTGTCTGGACCTGGTGGACAGGGAGTACCCCAAACTCTCCGTCCGCGCGGCGAACGCGGAGTTTGTTGGTTGGTATAACGACCAGATTAGGATAAGAAGAGGTAGTTTGTGCCGATTACCGTTCAGAGGAAAAGCGATTTGATAACGAGAGCTAGCGCAATTGTGGCTCTTTTTACATGCTATACTGACGTTCATACTGCCCAATCATCATTCGTTATGCAAGCAGAGGTGTTGCGATGAATCTTCTAACCCAAATCTTTCGCGCCCGGCGTACGGCGCAGATCGTGAAACCACTCTCGCCGGAAGCGCCGCCTTCTATCCTTACAAACACTCCACCGCCTGAGCCGAGTTCTCCACTGCCGTCGTCCACTTCGACGCTAGACGGCGCGTTGGAAGCCTATACAGAGGCGCTGGCCGCGCTCGCCGCACCGGCTGACCTGCTCCCCGCGTTGGTGGCCCGCGACCGGGTGGCCGCGCAGCAGCAGGCGACGGGCACGCTGCCGGCTGAGGCTGCCGCCCGCCTGGTGTCGCTCGACGCGCGCTTGCGCGACCAGACGATGCGCCTCTTGCTGCCTGATCTGGCAGACTGGCGGCAAACGCTCAATCCGCCGGCCGCCGCGTGGTGGTGGCGCCTAGATGAACGCGCCGTCGCCCATGCACAGTCCATCGCCCTGTTCTGGAACGCCCTCGCCAGTACGTTCACCCTGCTCACCGCCGCGCTGACCGCGCAAATCCTTCCCCGTCTGTGGGACGGCGCGCCCGACATGGTCTCCGTCTTCGGCTCGCTAGTCACGCTCATGCTCACCGCCAGCCCACTGGTCAAACAGGGCCGGGAGATCGGCGCGTGGCTCGTCGAGCACATCTTCAAAGTCCGGCAAACGCGCCGCGCTGAGGCCCTCGCAGCGTTGACGGGGCTGGCTTGCGTCCTCGTCCTCGCCATCCGCCTGACGTTGCCCGCCGTAGCCGTGACCTACAACAACCGGGGCTTCGCCGCCCAGCAAGCGCAGAACTACGCCCTGGCCCAGCGCAGCTTCCAGCGCGCCGTCGCCCTGCATCCCGATAACGCCGTCGCCGCCTACAACCTGGCCGAAGTCTACGGGCGGCTCCGCGAGCCGGACAAGGCGCGGGACTGGTATGGCCGCGCCATCGCCGCCGACCTGGACTTTGCCCCGGCCTATCGTGGCTTGGGCCATCTTCACAACGCGCAGGACAAATTCGCTGAGGCACAGACCGTCCTGACGGCCGGGTTGGCGGTGCTAGGCGACGCCGCGACCGAGGCGGATACTGTCACCCGCTACGAGCTATTGGCCGAACTGGGCCGCGCTTACTTCGCGCAGGCGCAACCCGTGCTGGCCCAACGCGCATTGGAAGACGCCCTCGCGCTGGAAGACACGCTCCGGGCCTTCGAGGCCGCCACGCCCGGCGGCGCGCAATACCGGCTCGCGCTCCCCCACTACTACCTGGCGCAGCTCTACGAGCAGGCCGGCCGCCCCCAGGACGCACTCGCGCACTGGGAAGTCTGCCTGCGCCTACTCAAGCCCGGCTGGACGGAGAATATGGCCTGGCGCATCGAAGCGCAAGAACGCATCGCACACTTGGAGGAGGTTTTGCCGTGAAACAGAGAGTATCCCAAGTCGAAAGTCCCAAGTCCGAAGCCAAGAATCGCAACACAGCGCCCCATTCCCCATCTCCCGTCCCCTCCCGTCTACCGTCCACTGTCTACCGTCTACTGGCGCCGTTGCTCTTTGTAGTGATCACGGCCTTGCTGACCGGATGTACCCCCACGCCGCCTCCACCCCCGCCGCCTGTCCCGCGCCCCAACGTGGTGATTGTTGTGGAGGGAACGGCGCAACTCAAGCGCGCGGGCTGGAAGGCATACTCGCCGGTGGCCTTTGGTGCGCTGTTACAGTACGATGATCTGTTGGAGGTCGACGGCCGCGTACAAATCCTGTGCGGCGATCTGACGGTCAGGACGCTCAAATCCGGGCGCGATAGCTGCCCCTGCCCGCCGTGGGAGGGCGCGTTCACGGCCGGCGGCGCGGCGTACCGGAACGTCCCCCAGAACGTGCCTTACATCCAGCATCCGCGCAACACGCTGGTCCTGGAGGTGGAGCCGCTCCTCCGCTGGCACGATACCCGCGCGAGCGGTTACACCGTCGCCGTGGTACAGGGTGGGCGGACGCTCTGGCAGCAGACCGGCGTGACCGGCGCGACATTGGACTATCCCCCCGCCGCGCCGCCGTTGCAACCGGGTGTGGATTACCTGCTGCGGGTGCAAGATGAGGATAGCGGCGTCTCTTCCGATGAGGATCCCGCGCGCGGCATCGGCTTCAGGCTGATCGCGCCCGCGCAGCAGGCCGCGCTGGAAGTGCATTGCGCTCCCGTGAACACGCTGCCCGATCTCGACGACGCGGCCCGCGACTACGCGCTGGCCCTCTGCTACGCCACCTGGGAACCGGAGGGCGGCGGACGCGGACCGTGGGGCGCGGCCTGGTTGCTGCTCGAAACTGTCGCGCAGACCTACGACGCCCCTGCTGTCCATTTGTGGATAGGTGATTTGTTGGCGCAGATGCAATCGCCTGACGCTCTAGCTGCTTATCGTATGGCTCTTACCCGTGCCGAGGTGTTCGGTGACCTCGAAAGCCAGGCGGCGGCCTATGCTGGGCTTTGGCGTATGACACGAAACGATAACTATCGAGAACAGGCCCGCAACCTGTACATGCAATTGGGGGATATGGTTGTTCTAGAGAACCTTAACTAACCTTCCTCAAAGCTTTCAGCTACCGGGAGGGTGAGACAATCGAGAGGAAATTGACCATGTATAATCATAAAATTATAGTGTTGGTATGCATCTTGTTCTTGACCGCCTTTTTTTTGTTTGCTGCCCCCGTACAGGCCCAACAACTGCCAGATTGCGCCATACTTTTTGACGAGGGTCGAGACTTATACGACGACAGTCAATACCAGGCCGCGCTCACACAATGGGAGACAGCCCTCGCCTGTTACCGCGAGATTGATGACCAGCAAGGTGAAAGCAAAACTCTAGGTAACTTAGGGAATGCGTATCGTAATCTGAAGCAATATACGGAGGCTCTTGACCACTATGAGCAAGCCTTAGCCATTGCCCGCGAAATCGGTGACCGGCAAGGCGAAGGCACCTGGTTACGTAATTTGGGGAACGTCGATTCAAGTTTGAGGCACTACCCGGAGGCTAAGGATTACTATGAGCAGGCCCTGGCTATCGCGCGCGAGATTGGTCATCGGGAAGATGAAGGCAAAGCCTTAAACAACATTGGGCTTGTCTATCGTAATCTGGGCGAGATCGAAATCGCGATTGAGCATTACAAAGACGCCTTGACTTGCGCGCGCGAGGCCGGCGACCGGCCGAGCGAGAGGCTTACTCTAGATAACTTAGGGGGTGTCTACCGTGACTCAGGCCAATATGGGGAGGCTATCGATTGCTATGAACAAGTGCTGGGTATCAGTCAAGAGATAGGCGATCGTAGGCAGGAGGCTCGCTCCTTGGGTAATTTGGGAGCTGTCTACCTTGACTTGGGTCAATACCAGACCGCGCTTGATCACACCGAGCAAGCTGTGAGTATTGCCCGTGAGATCGATGACCGGCAGGAAGAGGGGGTCTGGTTGCGCAACCTGGGAATCCTCTCTATATATATCGGGCAATATCAGAGCGCGATTCAGTATTATGAGCAAGCGCTTGCCATCGCGCGCGAATTTGATGATCGGTTGAACATAGGGGGATGTTTAGGTAACTTAGGGACTGTATATGCCGATTTGGGACAATATATGCAGGCCATCGACTATTATGAACAGGCGCTTCCCCTTTTTCGGGAAATCGAGCACCGGCAGGGTGAAGGATACTACTTGAATAACTTGGGGAGTGTCTATCGTAAACTGGGGCAGTATATGGAGGCAGCCGATTATTATGAGAAGGCGTTGGTTATCGCCCGCGAAATCGGCGTCCTGGGTCTGGAAGTATCTGTCTTGGGTAATATCGGGAATGTCTATACCAACCTGAGCCAGTACCAGGTTGCGATTAACTACTACGAACAAGCCTTGGGAATCGCCCAGGAGATTGGAAGCCGATATATTGAGGTGATAAATCTAGGTAATCTAGCAGTTTGTCGGAGAGAAATTCCATAACCGTGTACACCGAACCCAATTAGTGCTAAAATGCAAAGTATGACTAGACAATTCAAAAGCGTCGATTACGAAGCCTCTTTGCAACAGACCGTGACCATAGCGGAGTGCTTGCCGCCCGATCATTTGGCACGTTTCATCGTGTCCGTCATTGCCATGTTGGATCTGAGCGCGATCTATGCGCAGTATGCGCCGCGCGGCGGGGAGCCGTATGCACCTGAGATTTTGCTGGGCTTGCTGTTGTATGGTTACGTCAGTGGCGTGTTCAGTTCGCGCCAGATCGAACGGGCGACCTACGAAAGCATTCCCTTTCGCTACATCGCGGGTGGGTGGCATCCCGATCACGACACGCTTGCCACTTTTCGCAAGACCTTCTTGGCGCAGATCGCTGACCTGTTTGTGCAAGTGTTGCTGGTGGCGAAAGAGGCCGATGTCTTGCAATTGGGGCGGATTAGCTTGGACGGGAGCAAGATACACGCGGACGCTTCGAAAAGCAAAGCGGTCAGTTACAAGCGCTTGCTGGAACTGGAGCACGTGCTGCAACAGGAAGTCACGGAACTGTTGGCGTTGAGCGAACAAGCCGATGCCGGGGGCTTGCCGGTCAAGATGGATGTGCAAGAAGAGTTGGTGCTGCGCCGCACGCGGTTGGCAAATCTGGCGCAAGCCAAAAAGGTCTTGGAACTGCGGGCCGAAGAACGCTATCAGGCTGAGAAAGCAGAATACGAGGCCAAAATCCAGGCGCGGGAGGCCCGCGCACGCGAGGAGAACCGCAAACCACGTGGCCGTAAACCACAGCCTCCACAGCAGCAGGGGCCACAAGACAAGGATCAATACAACTTCACCGATCCCGATTCGCGGATGATGAAGAACAGCACCGATAAGGGCTTTGACCAGCATTACAATGTGCAGGTGGCGGTGGAGCAAGACAGCTTCTTGATTGTGGCGCACAGCTTGTCGAATCACCCTACCGATCGCAATGAAGCCCTGCCTACCCTGGATGCCATTGCGCCTGAAGTCGGTACGCCGGAGGCCGCGGCGTTGGATACGGGGTACTTCAGTGCGACTAACATCACGGAAATGGAACAACGGGGGATCGATCCCTACATCGCCACCACCGGCCGTGATGCGCACTACAAGAGCTGGCGGACGCGCTTCGCAGAGTTGCCCGATCCACCGCCGGAAGATGCCAGCCCAATGGTCAAGATGGCGTACAAGCTCAAAACGGAGATCGGCCAGGCAATCTACAAACTGCGCAAATCGACTGTAGAACCGGTGATCGGCATCATCAAGGAGATTATGAGATTTCGGCAGTTCTCGCTGCGTGGTTTGGCGACCGCTGCGGGAGAATGGTGTCTGGTGTGTCTGGCCTTCAACCTGAAACGGCTGCACGTCTTGCTGGCTGGCCAGATCTAAAAAGGGGCTGACAAAGGCCAGTCGTGCAAGAGACAAGCCAATTCGCGCCTTTTGCAGTGGCAAAAAACGTAAATCATAGCCTGAATTAGTCTGTAGTAGGCGTGTTATGCACATCGTTCAATCAAAATTCGGGTGAGAGTGGCCCAACTTCGCGTGTATTGATGCTCAGGTCACTTTCTCTCCGACAAACTGCTAGGGAGCGTCTATAATAATCTCAGCCAATATCAAACCGCTCTTGACTACTATGAGCAAGCCCTGCAAATCGCGCGGGAAATCGGCGACCTTCGGGGCACGGGTACCATCTTGGGCAATCTGGGGAACACATATTACTTCCTAGGCGAATACCAGACTGCAATTAACTACATTGAGCAAGCCCTGTTAATTGCTCGAGAGATTGGTGACCGCCAGAACGAGGGCGAACTACTAGGCAATCTGGGAAGCGTCTACAGTGCATTGGGACAATATGTGACGGCCATCGACTACCATAAGGAAGCGCTGGTCATCGCGCGCAGGATTGGTGACCGCGCAGGCGAAAGCTCACGCTTGAATAACTTGGGAAGCGCCCACCATTATCTAGGACGATACGCGGAAGCCATTGACTACTACGAGCAGGCGTTGCTCATCGCCCGCGAGATCGGTAGCCAGCATATAGAGAACGCAGTTTTGAGTCATCTAGGGGAAACCCACTTAATGCTGGGGCAATATCAAATCGCGATTGATTATCAAGAGCAAGCTCTGAACAGCGCACGAGAAATCGGCGTTCGACGCCCCGAGATGGTAGCATTAGGCAATTTGGGGAATATATACAACTCCCTGGGCCAATATCAGACTGCAATTGAGTGCCACGAAAAAGCTCTACGTATTGCGCGGGAAACTGGCGACCGTCTATTCGAAGGAGCTTTTCTGGGCGGTCTGGGAAGTGCTTACTATTATTTGAGAGAATATGCAAACGCTATTGACTACTATGAGCAAGCGTTGGCTATTGCTCAGGAAATCGGTAATCGACACGGTGAGACGGTACAGTTGGGAAACTTGGGGCTTGTTTACGCCTCTCTGGGTCAACACCAGAACGTAGTTGATTATTATGAGCAAGCGCTGATGATCGCTCGTGAGATCGGCGATCGGCAAACAGAGAGAAACCTTTTGAATAATCTAGGCTCAACCTATGAAGACTTAAGACAATATGAACAGGCTTTGGCTTATTATGAGCAGGGTATTGCTGTACTGGAAAGCCTGCGCGCACAACTAAGAGTTGAGGGGTGGAAAACCAGCTTCGCGGCGGAGCACTCTGTGAGCTACCGTAATATCATCCGCGTCTTCTTCACCTTGAAGCGCCCCGCCGAAGCCTTCCACTATGTCCAGCGTGCTAAGGCGCGCACGTTCCTGGATCAATTGGGTAATCCCCGCCTCGATCCCCGCGCCACGGATGACTTCACGCTAGTGGAACAGGAACAAACCCTCCTGGATGAAATTCGGGGCCTGGAAACCATACTTTCTGGACGGCAAGATGCTACCTCTTTGGATATGCGTGATGCCAACGTACCCGTGGATCTTCCGCCAGAACAACGCAAGGAAATCCAAGCTCGCCTGGAGGTCGCCTACCGCGAGTACGACCAACTCCTGGCCCAAATCCAGCGCACCAACCCACAATATGCCGCGTTGCGCACCGTGCAAGCATCCACGCTTATCACCATTCAAAAAACACTTCCACCGGATGTCACTCTGGTCGAATACTATGTTGGCTCGGATAGGCAGGCCTTTGCCTTCGTCGTTACCCGCGAGGACTTTCATGCAATTATGCTCGAATTGCCACACCAGGCCGTCAATACTGAGATGGAACGATTTCAGGCTGAAGCTCAAACCAGCCTCGCCGGTGTCCCGGGCAGTCTACAGACGCTCTATGAATGGCTCTTCGCTCCCCTGCGTGAGTATGTGACCACACCTGTATTGCTGCTTGCACCACACCAACAATTACATTACTTACCCTTTGCTGCGCTTCACGATGGTGAACGCTACCTGGTCGAAGACTACATCATCCTCTACACGCCGAGCGCGAGCGTATTGGAATACCTTATGCAAAACGCAGCGAATACGGCGGCGTCAGGCGCGCTCGTCTTGGGGAATCCGACCAACGCAGAAGTCTCCAATCTGCCCGGTGCAGAACGCGAAGCGCAGGCCATCGCCGATTTGTTGGGCGCAACGGCCTTTCTCGGCGCGGACGCGACGGAAGCGCGCTTGTGGGGTGAAGTTGCCGGGCAGCGTTACATCCACCTGGCAGCGCACGGCAGCTTCAACCCGGTCGCGCCGCAGTTTTCGCGCATCTATCTTGCCCCAGGCGGCGATAAGACTTTGCCTGCCGAGAGAAGGGACGGTTTTCTGGAAACCCGTGAGGTGTGGAATCTGCCGATGGAAAGCGCACAACTGGTCACGCTCTCTGCCTGCCAGACACAACTCGGCGATCTTAGCACCGGGGATGAGTGGGTTGGTCTGAGCCGCGCCTTCATTTATGCGGGAACGTCAGGGCTGGTTGCCTCGTTGTGGAATGTGGAAGATGCTTCCACCGCGCAATTGATGACCGCTTTCTACAAGCGTGTCGAGGCTGGAGAAGACCCCGCAGTGGCGCTGCGAGCGGCGCAACTCGCGTTTCTGAATGATAGCAAGTACGCCCATCCCTATTATTGGGCCGCCTTCAACTACACCGGCGCGCCGCCGGTGGTAGCGGCATTGGATATGCAACGTCCCCTCTTAATACTCGGCGTTGTCGCATTACTCGCGTTACTGACGTTAGGACTGAGCAATGCGCGAAAATGGTGGATTCGCAGCCGAACATAGTGGGTGTACGGCGATTTCTGTTCGAGGTTGAACTTGCAAGAGATTTGGCCTTTCCTCACCAACACGTGGAGGTTTGTTATGCTGAATATAAAAACTTTGTTTCTTTGCCTCCTGTTTTTGATGGCCTGCTCATTGCTCGACCTACCTGCTTATGATCAGGAAATACCCGACTGTGAAGTTCTCTATTGTGAAGGTAATGACCTATACTACAGTAGTCAATTCCGTGAGGCGCTGGTGCAATGGGAAGCTGCTCTCGCTTGCTACCGCGAAGAGAGCAATCGGCAAGGCGAAGGCAAGACTTTGAACAACTTAGGGGTAGCCTGTGCTTCTCTAAGCCAATATAAAACTGCGATTGAGTATTATGAGCAAGCTCTGAGCATCGCGCGGGAAATTGACGACCGTCGGGGCGAAGGCAACGCACTGGGTAACTTGGGGATTGCCTATACTGACCTGGGTCAATACCAAGCAGCGATTGAGTATTACGAGCAAGCTCTAGGCATTGCTCGTGAGATTGGCGACCGTCGGGGCGAGGCTATTAGGCTGGCAGGTCTCGGTCTCGTCTATGATAAACGGGGACAATATCGGACCGCTATTGGTTACCATAAGCAAGCGCTTGCCATCGCACGGGCAATCGGCGACCGCCGGGGAGAGGGTGCAAATCTAGGCAATCTTGGGCTTGCCTATGGTAGCTTAGGTCAATACCAAACCGCGATTGAATACCATGAGCAAGCTTTGAGCATCACACGGGAGATTGGCGACCGTCGGGGCGAAGGTACCCATATAGGTAACCTGGGGATTGTTTACCGATATTTGGGCCAGTACGATGTTATGTTTGACTATTACAAGCAAGCTTTGAGCATTGCACAGGAAATTGATGATCGTCAGAGCGAGAGTCTCTGGTTGAATAACCTGGGGGGTACGTACGCTGATCTAGGTCAATATCAGACTGCAATCGAGTGTTACGAACAAGCTCTACGTATTGCGCGGGAGATTAGCGACCGTCGGCAGGAAGGCCATGTCCTGGGTAATCTGGGAATCGCTTACCGTAATCTGGATCAACATCAGATCGCAATTGAATATCTTGGGCAGGCTCTAAGCATTGCACAGGAAACAGGCGATCGCCGAGGCGAGGGCATATCCTTGGATAATCTCGGCCTTGCCTATGGTAGGATGGGCCAATATCATACTGCGATTGACTATCACGACCAAGCTCTGAGTATCGTGCGGGAGATTGGGGATCGTCGAACCGAAAGCATCAGCCTTAACAACATTGGTTGGAATTATTACATCCAGGGCAACTGGGAAACCGCGGTAATATACTTTGACGAATCCATTGCTATTAGGGAGAATCTGCGTGCAGAATTACAGGTTGATTTATGGAAAACTAGCTTTATAGCGCTGTATATTGGTCCATATCAGAGCAATATTCTTGCTCTCCTCCACCTAAACCGCTCCGCTGATGCCTTTGCTTACGTGCAGCGTTCCAAGGCTCGCACTTTCCTCGATCAAATGGGCAATCCGCGGGTAAACCCCCGCGCTACCGATGATCCCGCGCTATTGGAACAGGAGCAGGCTCTCCTAGACGATATCCGGGGCTTGGAAGCCGTGCTCTATGGACGGCATGGTTTTGCTACGCTCGACGATAGTCCGCCGCTCACACCGGAGCAGCATCAGGAAATCCAAGCTCGCCAGGAGGCCACCTACCGTGAATACGACCAACTGCTGGCGCAAATCCAGCGCACCAATCCGCAGTACGCCGCCTTACGCACCGTGCAAGCATCCACACTCATCACCGTGCAGCAGACGCTCCCGTCGGATGTCACCCTAGTCGAATACTACGTCGTCTCTCCTACCCAAACTCTGGCTTTCATCGTCACACGCGAGGATTTTCACACGATCTCGATCTCTGTAACCCAAGATGCCGTGAGCGCCGAGATGGAACGATTTCAGGTTGAAGCTCAAACCAGCCTCATCGGCGTTCCGGGCAGTCTACAGACGCTCTATGAGTGGCTCTTCGCCCCCCTACGCGAGATCGTGACCACGCCGGTACTACTGCTCGCGCCACATCAACAACTCCACTACCTACCCTTCGCCGCGCTCCACGACGGCGAGCATTACCTGGTCGAAGACTACGTCATCCTCTACACGCCGAGCGCGAGCGTGCTGGAGTACCTCATCCAGAACGCGGCGGACGTGGCCGAGGGGGGCGCGCTCATCCTGGGCAATCCCGCCAATCCAGAAGTCTCCCGCCTGCTCGGCGCGGAGCGCGAGGCCCAGGCCATCGCCGATTTGTTGGGCGCGCGGGCCTTTCTGGGCGCGGACGCGACGGAAGCGCGCCTCTGGGTGTCAATTTACACCCGACAATGTACCAGTCATTTACGGCTAAGATGTACCACCTTTTGACGTGCCGCTGTGTCTGG
>ENA-UOUL01000901-UOUL01000901.1-bioreactor-metagenome-genome-assembly--contig:-NODE-901-length-46731-cov-8.288250_pt1 | contig 46731 bp, 45 predicted proteins | sample MGYA00249838_ERZ747220 | MGnify/ENA primary metagenome ERZ747220 (study PRJEB28778, sample SAMN05720191) | bioreactor metagenome | isolation source: Anaerobic biogas reactor | place: USA:Washington... | reverse complement strand
GCTTGAGAGCGTCGGGATGAGTTCGATCGGTTCAGCCGTTGAATCGAATATCAGCGCCGGGAAGTCTTCGGGGTCGAGCATTGGGATGTTTGCTACTCCGCCGTTGCTGTACACGTCAAGCGTCGCTTCGTTTTCTTGCTTGATGTTCAGCTGAGCGCTCGGCGCGTTTTTGGCGATCTCAAAGAGCGTCTTGGCGTCCACGGCGGTCTTGCCCGGCGATTGTGCGCTCGCCCCTTCGAGTTTGATCCGTATCGATGTTTCCATATCCGTTGCGTACAGGTATACGGCATCACTGCATTCGATCAGCACGCTTGATAGGATCGGTTTTATCGCCTTTGCCGGCGCAACGGATACAATGTTCGTCATCGCATTTTCGAGAGTTTTCTTGCCAACTGTAAATTCCATAGTCCCCTCCAACATAGTTTTTGATTTTAAGGCCATTATCAGCCCCTACGGGCTACAATCATGTCATGTTGCGAGTGTTTAATCGTTGCGATTATTGCCACGCGTTTTGGGACCGTTTAATGCGGTTTGCTCTTCGTCATCCCCGGATGCCCGAAGCAACGCCGCGATAATCATGCCGATCGGCGCGCCGATGAATATGCCGATGAGTATGCCGGCGAGCATTAGAACGGAACCTCGTCTTCGCCGGATAGTATTGGCGGGACAAGCGGCTCTTCGTCGAACGTCTCGGACTTGGTTTGCTCACGGTCTCGCGTGGACCGTGGCAAGAACTCGAACCGATCCATGATCACCTCGGTCGAGTTGCGTTTTGTCCCGTCTTGCGCCTCGTAGGTGTTGGTGCGGATGTGACCTTCGACGATTAGCCCGGTTCCTTTGGCGAAGTAGTTGCTGATCGTGTCGCATACCTTCCCGAACGCGACCACACGGAGCCAATCGGTTCCGGGGTTATCGTTATTCTTGGTTTTTGGGCGGCTTACACCGAGCGAGAAGTTCGCGACGGGATCGCCGCTTGGCAAGTATTTCACTTCCGGATCGCGGCCGATGTAGCCGCTGATGATTATCTTGTTCATTTGATCTCCCTCCCGTACGCAAGTACGTTCACGGTTGTGTGCTTTCTGCCGGTGATCTCAGCTTTCGCGACCATCGGCAGCGCCCATTTGTCGTTTTCAAACAGGATCCCTTGCAGCGCATCTATCAGTATCTTGAGCATATTGTTTGGATCCGCGAATCGCCGGTTTTTGAACTCGAAGCCGATCACGAGATAGAAGAAGTTACCGGCGGGTAGTATCTTCCAACGCGCCCGTTTCGCCGCTTGTATGGCGCATGCTTTCGCAAGCTCCACAAACGCCCGCGCTTCGGCATCGAGGGCACCCGCGAGATCCTGGGCGTGAAGCCGGGCGAGCTGATCGTGGGCACAATCGTCAAGCCCACTGCCGGCCTCACTGCCGACGAGGTGGCCGACATCTGCTACCAGGCGGCCCTGGGCGGGGTGCGCTTCATCAAGGACGACGAGAAGATGCTCAACGTGCCCTATTGCCCCCTGGGCGAGCGGGTGCGCAAGGTGTCTCAGGCGCTGGCCCGGGCCAAGGACGAGACCGGCCTCGAGGTGCTCTACGCCCCCCACATTACCACCAACCCGGACCGGCTCAAGGACAACGCCCGCATCGCCCTGGAGAACGGCGCCAACGCCCTCATGGTCAACTTCTTCGCCGCCGGCTTCTGGTCCTTGGAGGCCCTGGCGCGCGACCCTGAGTTCGCCGTGCCCATCTACGCCCACTGCGGCGGCAAGGAAGCCTTCAGCCGCGCTCCCGGTCAAGGCGTGGATGCCAACGTGGTGGCCAAGTTCGTCCGTCTCCTCGGCGGCGACTACTTCCGCATCAGCACCGTGGGCGGCTACATGGTGGGCGGCACCCGCGAGGAGCTGCTCAGCCTCAAGAACGTCATGGTGGAGCCCACGCCGGGCATCAAGGACATGGTGCCCGCCATCTCAGGCGGCCTCAAGCCCTCCAACCTGCCCACTAACCTGGACATCTTCGGCATGGACGTGATGGTGCTGGCCGGGACCGGCATCACCTCGCACCCCTGGGGCATCCCCGCGGGCACGGAGGCGATGCAGCAGGCGGGGGAGGCCTTCCGCGCCGGCGTCAGCCTGGCGGAGTACGCCCGCACCCACGAGGAACTGCGGGCAGCGCTGTGAGGGAGGACCTAACCCCCCCTCGTGGCCTCAAAGAGCGAGGCCACTGCTCCCCCTTCCCTGGGAAGGAAGGGGGGCAGGAAGAACGCGGGATGCCGGCCGCCGCTCCTATCCCGGGCTCCCCCCTCTCCCAAGAAATGGGAGAGGGGGGCAGGGGGGGTGAGGGCGCCGCCTCCCCCCTCGACGTGCTGAGCGTGGGCAACTTCTGCGTCGACCTGCTGGTGAAGCCGGTGCGGCGCCTGCCGGAGCCGGGCGGGCTGGAGATCATTGACGAGTATGAGCTGCAGACGGGCGGCTGCGGCAACAACTGCGCCATCGCTCTCTCCCGGCTCGGCCTCTCGGTGGCCACCGTCGGCCGGGTGGGCGACGATCGCACCGGCGACATCGTCCTCGAGCTCCTCACTGCCAACGGCGTCCGCACCGACCTGATGGTGCGCGACCGGACGGCCCGCACCTCGCTGTCGGTGGTCGCCGTCAGCGACAGGGGCGAGCGCTCCTTCCTCCACCACCCCGGCGCCACCTTGAACCTGACCGCCGCCGATGTGCCCGCCGAGGCTCTGAGCGGGGCCCGCGCCCTCCACGTGGGCGGGACCTTCCTGCTCCCCGGGCTGGACGGCGCACCCATGGCCGACCTGCTGCGGCGGGCCCGCACCGCCGGCGCCCTAACCTTCGTGGACACGGCCGTGGATGGTCACGGCAACCGGCTGGAGGTGGTCGAGCCTATCCTGCCCCAGGTGGACTTCTTCCTGCCCAGCGAGGCCGAGGCCCGCGGCATTACCGGCCAGGACGATCCCGCCGCCATGGCCGCCTTCTTGCTCGGTCGCGGCGTGAAGGCGGTCTGCATCAAGCTGGGCGAGCAGGGCTGCTATGTGGCGGGGAGAAGCCCTCACCCCCTAGCCCCCTCTCCCATACCGATGGGAGAGGGGGGACCGGAGGGGGTTGAGGGCTCCTACGTGCCCGCCTTCTCCGTTGTGCCGGTAGACACGTGCGGAGCCGGAGACACCTTCACCGCCGGGTTCATTGCCGGGGTGCTCAACGGCTTCGATCTTGCCGAGGCGGCCCGCATGGCCAACGGCGTGGGCGCCATGTGCGTCACCGGCCTGGGGGCGACCACCGCCGTGGGCAGCTGGGACCAGACCCTGGCCTTCATGGCGGGCACGCCTACGCGGGCCGTCTGACACCAGCGCGCGGCGATCCTCTGGGACAGGAGGAGGCATTGATCAAGGTCGAGCGTATCTACGCGTCGAAAGAGGCGGACGGTAGCTTCCGCGTGCTGGTGGACCGTCTCTGGCCGCGGGGCCTCAAGAAGGACGCGCTGCACCTGGACGCCTGGATGAAGGAGGTCGCCCCCAGCACCCAGCTGCGCCAGTGGTACGCCCACGACGCTGAGCGCTGGGAGGAGTTCAAGGCGCGCTACTTCGCCGAGCTCGACGCCCACCCGGATGCCTGGCAGCCCCTGCTGGAGGCAGCCGGCCGCGGCGACGTGACGCTGCTCTACGCGGCGCGGACCGAGCAGTTCAACCACGCCCTGGCGCTGCGGCAGTACCTGGAGGCGCGTCTGCCCTAGCCGCCACAGGCAGGATCGGTGGTCGGCTACACGAACTCCAGGTTCGGGTCCTCGCGGATGTAGGCATAGCCCTGACCCAGGTAGGGCAGCGGCTCGAGGCCGTGCCACTGCCGCAGCAGGTGGTAGGCCGCCGAGGTGAGCAGTCGGCAGGCCTCGACCGCCTCCCGCCACTCCGGCCGGCGGATCTCCCGCACGGTGGCCATCAGGGGCAAGATACCAAAGTCCCAGGCGCCGCAGAGCCGGGAGAGGAAGTCCACCCGCTCACCGAGGTCGAGCGGCGGGGTGGGCGGCTCCTCGTCTGGGTAGAGGCTGGCGTCGAGCCAATCGGGCCAGATCGCGTCGTCACACGGCACGGAGAAACACCTCCACGAACCAGCGCCTGAGCGATGCAGCCTGTTCCCTCGCCGACGGATCGCTCATGCGGTCGAGGGGTCGCTGCAGAGCGATTCTCTGTAGATGACTCTCGATGGCGAGCTTTGCTCGCTGGGGATCGGCATCAACTCCAGCTAGGTGTTGGCGCTGGCGCCAGAGCGACCAGCAGTCCTCCGGCTGCACCAGCCCTGATTGGCACACGGTGTAGAGGTCCCTGAAGTCGCGCGGAGCTCCCCGCTCGATCAAGGCCACCATCTTGCTTGCCATCAAGTCGGTAAGGCTATCGAGCCGGACATCCGTCCACTGCGCGGTCACTGAGGGAGCGATCTGGGCGGACCGGTGGGCAATCTGGAAGCTGAACACAGCTCTTCCTTCCTGGAGCAGTTCGACGCTCTCCACCTCCCCCCACGACCTCCTACGCACCTCGCCGAACGGCCGGAGCGTTGTGGCGACGACCTCCAAGACCGACTGCCTTTCCTTCTCGCCCGCCTCTGGGCTCCACCAAGCGTCCGCATCGTGGGTTGACCGGTAGTCCAGATAGTGCATCAGGCCTAGGGCGCCGCCGATGGATATGAATCTGCCCAAGTCCGCCGCGGCCACCGCTGTCAAGCAGATGCGCGCGTACTCCGGGATGTGCCTTGGGGGCCTGTTTCCTTGGTAGATCATATGAACATTCTACCAGACCGAATAGCCCAGTGACATTCTATCGTTACGCCCTCCACTCCGCGTCCCGGTCGAGCGGGAACATGGGGCGCTTGACGCGCTTGAAGGGCATCCGCTCCACGGCGCAGTTGGTGGGGCCGGGCGTCAGCACCAGGATGCTGCGGGGCGAGATGGCCTCGCACAGCGGCTCCAAGTACCCCCGCTTGAGGGCCACCATCTTGTAGGCCAGCGGCTCCATCCCCACCGCCCGCAGCTGCTCCGGGTCGTGGATGCTGGCCCGCTCCTTGGAGAGCATCACGTCAATGCCGCCGATGGAGAGCACCACTAGGGTCCCCATCCACCATTCGTTCTCCGGCTTCCGCACGCCCTCGTGGTAGCAGAGCCCGTCGGATACGACGTGCACCCGGCCGGTGACGCGCACGCTCGGCCCGTCCACGGTGTTGATCTTGCCGCCGATGGTCAGGTCCACCGTGGCGCCGACGCCGGCGGCGATGCACTGCTCCACCGCCTCCGGGTCCCAGATGGCGGCGATGGCGGCGCTGGCGACGCCCTGGCGCAGCATGGACTCCAACAGGACGACCACATCGGTGGTGCCGCCGGCGCCCGGGTTGTCGCCGGAGTCGGACAGGAAGACGGTGGACTCGGGGGCGTTCATGGCCACCGCCACCGCCTCGTCCACGTCGTAGGTCTCCACCGTGGAGCCGAACTCGTTCCGCCGGTTCCAGAACTCGGTGGTGAGGCGATCGGCCTGGGCCTGGGCCAGAGCCGCGTCCCCGTCCGTGACCACCACCGAGGCCACGCCCGTGTCCTCGATGTCGGCCCAGCAGTGGACCTTGACGATGGACGAGGAGAGCACGCCGGGGAGGCGGTCCACCTCTTCCAGCATGGCGACCATGGACTTCATCGGCTCGAAGGAGGTCTGAGCGAACTCGCCGGGCATGAGGATGGGCGCCTTGGTGAAGCCCATCATCAGCTTGGCCCCGCCCAGGGCCTTGAGCAGGAGTTCGGCGGCGCGGACGCCCGTCTCGTAGGTGTCAATGTGGGGCGCGGTGCGGTAGGTGACCAAGGCGTCGGCGGCGGCGACCATGCGGGCGGTGATGTTGCCGTGCAGGTCAAGCGCCACCACGATGGGCACATCCGGCCCCAGCTTGGCGCGCAAGGCCTCTACCAGAGCGGTGTCGCCGTAGTCTTCGCCCTCGGCGCGCATGGCCCCGTGCAGGAAGATGCAGGCGCCGTCCACGTCGTCGGGGCCGGAGAGGAGGGCGGCCTTCAGGCGCTCGAAGGCGTCCCGCTGCACCACCCCGCCGGGCATGGCGTGCGCGGCGATGGTGGGCACCGGCTCGTGGCCGGCGGCGCGCAGGGTGTCCACGATGCCCGCCAGCGATCCGCGCGGCCGGGTGAGCGAATCGGCGCCGAAGCGGGCGGTGAAGTCGGCCCAGGCGGTGGGGACGGGGGAGAAGGTGTTGGACTCGTGGCCGATGGCCGCGACAAGGATTCTCATGGTTGCTCTCCTGTGGTCTGGGCGGCGCGGATGGACTCGACGGCTGCGAGTACCGCCTGCTTGAACTTGTCTAGGTTCTCGGGATGGTCCACGAAGGCTTCCTGGATGCTCACGGAGGGATACTTGGCGGCCTGATCAGGGAGGCCGCCGAACCCGGGCAGACGTCGCAGCCGGCTGTGGAGGGTCTCGGCCACGTCATTCAGGCTGTCGAGAATGAGGGACCCGAACGCCAACTCAACGCGGCCGTAGGTGTACGCCGTGAAGACGCGTACCTCGCGACTGACGCCTCGGAGGTAGAGCGATGTGCTCCCAGCGGCCGTCCCGGTGCCGAAGCGGACTGATCCAGTGATCGTACGGATCCACTCATGCACATCGCGGATCACGGCTGCCGCTTCGGTCGTCAGCTTCGCTACCTCCCCCTGGAACCGCTCTTCGGTCCAGCGATTCGCCGATGGCGGAGTGGTGCCGACCGTGGGCCCGTGCAGGTCGGGCACCAGGATCTCCACGTGCCCGGACTGGAACCGCGGCAGGGCCAGGGCATGGAAAGTGAAGGCGGGGTTGCCGCAGCCGTTGAGGAAGGCGATGGTGCGACTCAGTTCGTCGTTGATCGCGTCCACGGCGATGATCAGGTTGAATGACCCGGTCCGCAACGTCTCCGCCACCGACGCCCGGAACGCCTCCTCATCCCAATCGCCATCGTCGGCCACTGCCTTGCGCATGGCCTCGGCCAGGCCGTCCGGGTGCTGGCGCCGCACGCGGTCGTCCACCTCTTCGTAAGTCATGCGCCAGAGGTAAGCGCCATACTCCAGGATCTGACCGATCACCTTGCGCTTGATCTCCGCGTTGGTGGCCAGCTTGCACTCAACTACGGCGATGTCCCCGCTTGGGCTGAAGAGAACCAGATCCGTGCTACCAGAGCCGGGCAGGCTAAACTCCCTTACCGCAACCACAAACGGCGACGAGACCCCGGGCAACTCGTCGGTGGGAATGAGCGTGGGCGACTCGGCCAGCAGCGCATGCATGTTCACCTCCTGGCCATAGTCCTTGGACTCCACCAGTCTCCAGGACCCGCCGTTCCCGGACCGATCGCGCATCACAATCCGCATGTCGCTCACCTCCGTGCCGCCATTAGACCGCAGGTTGGGCGGGGCATCAAGGGGGGCTCCGAGCGAGGCGCCTCGGTCGCCCTGCCATGAGTGGCCCGGCGCTACATGGAGCAGAGCCCGTCGGAGCGGGCGCCTAAAGACGCCCGCTGAGGGCCTGTGGCCAACACCATGACGCGCTCGGCGCCCCGCCCCGACACCGGTAGGGGTGGGCATAGGACACGGTTGCGTTGCCCCCGGTCGCCCCGGGCTGAAGCCGCGGGGCTACGAGTTGGCGAAGCCCGCCTTCGCGGGCTGAGGAATGGAGAGGGACCGCCATGCACACAGCCCGCCGAAGGGCGGGCTTCGCTTGTTCATAGCCCCGACCAGTCATGGCGGGGCGGCTCCGGCGAGGCGGCCTCGGCGCCATTCGCGCCGGACCGACGATCCGGCGGGGCGACCCCGTCGCCCGCGGTTGATCCTCACCCCTACTCCCGCTAGACTGGCCCTGTCCGCGCAGGGAGCGACCGGGCACAGCACCCCGATCCTCTCCCCTCTTCTCGGCGCTCTCTGTGTTCTCTGCGGTGAATCTCGTCTCCTGGAGGCAACGGCCATGGTCGAAGGCGCTATCCGTGAAGCTCAGCGGCAGCGCGAGGGCGCCCGCCAGGACCCTCGCCTGGAGTGGTTCCGCGACGCCAAGTTCGGCCTCTTCATCCACTGGGGCCTGTACGCCATCCCGGCAGGCACCTGGAAGGGCGAGGAGATCCCCTCCATCGGCGAGTGGATCATGCACAACGCCCGCATCCCCGTCGCCGAGTACGAGCGACTGGCGGCCCAGTTCAACCCCACCCACTTCGACGCCGCCCAATGGGTGACCCTCGCGCGCGAGGCAGGCCAGAAGTACCTGCTCATCACCGCTAAGCATCACGACGGCTTCTGCATGTACCATTCGCGCGTCAGCCCCTACAACATCGTGGACGCCACCCCCTTCGGGCGCGACCCCCTCAAGGAGCTGGCGGACGAGTGCCAGCGCCAGGGTCTCCGCTTCGGCTTCTACTACTCCCAGACTCAGGACTGGCACCACCCCGACGGCGACGGCAACAACTGGGACTACGACGAGAGCGCCAAGGACTTCGACGGTTACATCGAGCGCTACGTCAAGCCCCAGGTGCGCGAGCTGATGACCGGCTACGGGCCCATCGCCGCCGTCTGGTTCGACACACCCCGCCGCATCAGTGCGCAGCAGAGCCGGGAACTGCTCGACCTCGTCCACGAGCTGCAGCCCGATTGCCTGGTCAACGGGCGGCTGGGCAATGCCCTGGGCGACTACGCCGAGGCGGGCGATAACCGCATCCCCGACGGGCTCGTCGAGGCCGACTGGGAGACGCCCGCCACCATCAACGACACCTGGGGCTACAAGAGCTACGACCACAACTGGAAGTCGGTGGATGACCTGATCCGCAAGCTGGTGGACATCGCCAGCAAGGGCGGCAACTACCTGCTCAACGTCGGCCCCACCGCCGAGGGCGTCATCCCCGCGCCCAGCGTGGAGCGACTGCGGGCCATGGGCGCCTGGCTCAAGGTCAACGGCGAGTCCGTCTACGCCACCCGACCCGGCCCCATCCAGGGGCTGGACTGGTGCCGCAGCACCGCCTCCCCCGGCAAGGTCTACCTCCACGTATTCGACTGGCCGGAGCTGGGAGACATCCGCGTGCCCGACTTCGGCCGCCCGGTGACCGGCGCCTACCTGCTCGCCGACCGCGAGCGGCGCTCCCTGCCGGTGCAGAACGTGGCCGGCAAGGTGTACGTCCACGGGCCCGATCAAGCGCCCGACCCGGCCGACTCGGTCGTGGTAGTGGAGACCCAGTGAGCCGCCGGTCGGGGCAGGCGCGTGGCGGGCGGAGCCGTGCGCGATACGACAAGGAACGCTTGCTGGCGGTGCTCGAGGCCTTCGCGGAGGAGCCTTTCGGCGCCCGGGAGCGTGACGCCCTCCTCAGCTTCGCCGAAGACCCCGCCCAGGACGACCGCGCCCTGCTGGCGACTCTCTACGACCACTACGACGCCGATCCCTACAAGCGCGACACCGGCGCCTACGTGCGCGCCGCCGTTCTGCGCGCGTTGCGGCCGGTGGTGCGACCTGCGGACACGCCTTTGCTGGAGCGTGCCCTCCTCACCTACGAGTTCCCCCCGCCCGGCCGCGTTGAGGGGGCGGCCCACCTGCGTGCCGCCGCGCTCCTGGCGCTGATCGAGGTGGACCCCGGCCTGGCCGCCTTCCACGCCGCCCGCCTCCTGGGCGACGTCTACAACTCGCCCATGTCGGGCGAGCCCGGCCTCACCGCCGCCCGCGTCCTGGCGGCCCAGGAGCAGTGGCTGCCCCTCTATGCCTGCCTCACCGGGCCCGAAGGCGCGCGCTCCGAGGTGCTGAGCGAATGCCTGCGCAGCCTGACGTCTCTGCCCCCGGCGCTCCTCCCTCCGTTGGTGGAGCGCTACCAGGAATCCGAAGACGAGCTGGTGTTGGTCGGCCTCTTCGATCTCATCCTGGCCCACGAGTCCGGCCCCGGTCAGGCCGAGTTCGTTGTCGGCTTCCTGCGCGAGACGCATCTCCACGACGCCTACCGCTACCTTGCTACCGTCATCGTCGCCCGGCGCCACCCCCATTTCTTGCCCGAGGTGATGGCCTTGGCGAAGACGGAGCGCGACCGCAGGAAGGCCAAGGCCCTGTACGAGGCCCTCTCCCTCCTGGCGGGCGATCGCGAAGTGGATGAGTCCATCCGGGCGCTGGAACGGGTGCTGGAACGATAGCCGTCCCGCCCGCCCCCCTCTACACCAGCGTGCGGGGCAGCTTACCCGGGCGCGGACCGTGACGGCGGTCCGGCGGCTCCCCGGTAGCCTGCAGGTTCTGGAGGGGGAAGGTAACGCGGAAGGTCGTCCCCCGGCCCAGCTCCGACTCCACGCTCAGGTCGGCCTGGTACATCCGCGCCACCCGCTGCACGATGGCCAGGCCCAGGCCGGTGCCGTGCTCGTCGAAGCGACGGGCGGCGTCGCTGCGGTAGAACTCGTCGAAGATGCGCTCCTTCTCCTCGGGGGCGATGCCGATGCCGGTGTCGCTGACCTCGACAGCCAGCCGCTCATCCTCCACTTTGAGCCGCACCCGGACGGTTCCCTCCGGCGGGGTGTACTTGACGGCGTTGCTGATCAGGTTGTTCCACACCAGCGCCAGGTGGCGCGGGTTACAGAACAGCACCGGCACCTGCCCCTGAGCGAGCACCTCCAGCGTGACCTGCTTGGTGACGGCGCTGGGGCGCAGCATGTCCACCGCCTCCATCAGTGAGCCCAGCGGATCCACTCGCTCCCGCCCCTCCAGGACCTGCGCCCGCTCCACCTGCCCCAGGTCCAGCAGGTCACCGATCAGGGCGAGGACCTCTTCGGAGCGGTGCTCCGCTCGGAGCGCCACCTCCGGCACCCGCTCCGGCTCGATGTAGCCCTCGCGCAGCAGTCGCAGGTAGCTCTGGATGGCACCCACCGGAGCGCGCAGCTCATGCGTCACGTAGCGAAGGAAGGTATCGCGCGAGGCGGCCATCTCATTGAGGCGTTGGTTGGCGTTAGCCAGTTCGCCCGAGCGCAGCTCGCACGACATGTTGGACTGGAACAGCTCCCGCTCCCGGGCCCGCATCCGCTGCACGATATCGCTGGCCAAATAGGCGGCCACCACCAGGGCGCTGCTGAGCACGGCCCAACTGAGCAGCAGGAGCATCGGCTGCCGGTAGAGCTCGGTGTCCATGAGGCCGGTCAGATGCACGTGCGGTAGCCAGCCGGCGTACTCTGCCGCCAGGACCCCGGCGTAGAGCAGCGACGACGCGCCGGCGGCCAGGAAAGCCCAGCGCTCCGACAGCAGGACGCCGGCGATTATCACCTGGAGGACGTAGAAGACGGAAGCCGGGTTCTCCACCCCGCCGGACCAGTGCAGGAAGGCGGTGTAGGCCAGCAGGTCCACCATCATCTGGCCCTTCACCAACACGTCCGCTCCCCAAGGCAACTCGCCCCGGCGGGAACGCGGCAGGAGCACCCGCATCACCAACAGGTTGGAGAGCACCAATAGCGCCAGGATGGCTAGCAGCCGGACAGTGGGCAGTACGCCGGGGAACACCACCGCCGTGAACACTACGGCCACCAGCACCAGACCCTCGGCCATCCAGCGCAACGAAAGCTGCCAGCCGACGCGGCTCAGCAGTTCCTGTTGCTCAAACATGGCCGCTATGGAGCGCTGCTGCTCGTTCACGGCTCCCCCATGCACGGCCGGCCCCGCGGGTGGATTGCTGGGCACTGAGGGCGGCGCTCCGTTACGGGAGCGCAAATGCATCCTCCAGGGCCTGCCTGGCCCCGGCCAGGTCCTCGTGCCGCAACAGACAGGATATGGTGGAGATGGAGGTGCTGATGGCAAGGATGTTGATCTTCTTCTTCGCCAGCGCGCCGAAGGCGATGCCGGCGATGCCCGGCCGCTCGCGGAAGTCCGGGCCGAATATCGAGACCAGGGCCATGCCAGTTTCCTGGGTGTAGGCGGCGGCATTGAGCGTCGGCTGTAGGCCCTGCAGGGCCGCCAGCGCAGCATCGGCATCAGAAGAGGAGACGCAGATAATGATGTTGGTGAAGCCCTGTAGTTCGATGGACTGGACGATGAAGGGCGTGTTGATGCCCCGCTCTCCCAGGGTGCCGAACACCTCCGCCGCCACACCTGGGCGATCGGGCACGTGCATGACGCCGATGCGGGTCAGTCTGCCGCAATGCAGTATGCCGCCGATGCGCTCGCGCCGGGGTTCGGCGCAGGCACTCCCGGCCACCGGCTACCTCCCGATGAGGGCGCGCACCCGCTCCACCAGCCGCTCTGGGGCCACGGGCTTGGTGATGAACTCGGCCACCGGCAGGTACTCATCGGTGGGGAACTGGTCCGCCATGGCCCCGTCCATGATGGACGTCACCATGAGCACCGGTATGTCCCTCAGGTCCGCGTCGCCGTACATGACCTGGGTGACGTCGTACCCCTCCGTCGCGCCGCGCATCATCACGTCCAGGAGGACCAGGTCCGGTCGCTCCCGCCGCATCATCTCCAAGGCTTGCTGGCCGCTGGAAGCGCTGGCGACTTCGTACCCGTGCGCTTGCAGCACGGTACGCGTGATCTCCACGAAGTCCGGGTCGTCGTCCACCACCATCACTATGGCCCTGTCCACCGCTTACCTCCACTGGCCGGGTCGCCTTCGCCGCCTACCGTGAGCCTCGTATACTGCCGGGGAGCGGTCTCTGTCAAGCGGGCCAGGTTTGGTACGGGCGATCGTGGCTAGACCGGAGCAGTGCCCTCGGCTGAAGCCGGGGTTGTTGAGTCTGCGGCTGGCCGTCTGCGCAAGCGGACGGTGGAGCGGCATTGGTCACTTCCCTATCGCGTCTGCCAACGCGGACACGGCAGAGGCGCCCCCTACGGTGGGCACCCGGAGTACCGGCGTTTCAGTGGATTCGCTCCGCAAACCGAGGCGCGTGCTTGGGTCGAGGAAGCCCTCTTGCCTAGTGCGCAGGGAAGCCCCGAGTTCCACCTAGCCTAGCCCTAGCCGGTAGAGCGAGGTCGCTCTGCGGAACCGTCCGACCGGGGCAGGCTTTACACTCCGGCGATCTGTGGTATAAGGGGCTGAATCTTCACTGGGCGGGCAGCGAGGCTCGGAGGACCAGGCGCGGTCCGCGACGTGGTCGTCCCGGCCGTCCCTCGCCCACAACCACTGGCATACAGTCGCCAAGGAGGTACGGAAATGGCTGAGTTCGGTGTAGGCGTCGTCGGCACGGGCTGGGTCGCGGGAGAGCACATGGTCGCCTGGTGCGCCAACCCGCACACGGAGCTATTGGGCGTGTGCAGCCGCACCCGCGAGGGCGCGGAGCGCAAGGTGGCCGAGGTAGGTACGGCCTGCCAGGTGTTCGACTCCTACGAGCAGATGCTCGCCGACCCGCGCATCGACATCGTCTCCATCTGCAGCCCGCCCAACATGCATGTGGAGCAGGCGGTGATGGCCGCCCGCGCCGGCAAGCATATCTGCTTGGAGAAGGCCATCGCCGTGGACCTGGACAGCCTGAAGCACCTGCGCGACGAGGTGGCCAAGGCGGGCGTGAAGACGGTCGTGTCCTTCGTGCTGCGCTGGAACCCCATGTTCGAGACCGTCAAGGCGCAGTTGGCCGACGACACCATCGGCAAGGTGTTCTACGCCGAGTCCGACTACTACCACGGCATCGGCCCCTGGTATGGGCAATGGCACTGGAACATCAAGAAGGCCGTGGGGGGCAGTTCGCTCCTCTCCGCCGGCATCCACTCCATCGACGCCCTGCGCTGGTTCCTCGGCTCGGAAGCGGTCGAGGTGAGTTCGTACTCCACCCGCGGGAACCACCCGCCCTTCGACAAGTACGAGTACGACCCGACCTCGGTCACCATGATCAAGTTCGCCAACGGCACTCTGGGCAAGGTCACCTCGTCCATCGAGAACGTGAGCCCCTACGTCTTCAACGTCTTCCTGCTGGGCCAGAAGGGCACCATCAAGGACAACCTGGTCTGGTCGCCCGCCAAGTACCCGGGCCAGACGAGCTGGGCCAGCTACCCAACGGTGCTGCCCGATAGCGGCGACGTGACTCACCACCCGTTCCAGCTCGAGATCAATCACTTCGTGGATTGCATCTTGGCGGACAAGGAGTCGCACACGAACGTAGCCGACGCCGTGAAGTCGCATGAACTGGCCATGGCGGCCGACATGTCGGCGGCGCAGGGCGGCGTGCCCGTCAAGCTGCCGGTGCTCGACTAGGCTCGCCCCACCGAGGGTAGCGCCAACGCAACCGGGACGCGCGACCGCAAGGCCGCGCGTCTTTGTGCGCTCGCCTCCTTCCTCCCTTGACACCACCGAGGCTTGTTGCTAATATCCGCAACAAGCTCCGCCCTTCCCGGGTGGGGCCATCACCTTCTCCGGGAGGGGTGCCATGCGCCGCCTCGCACTGCTGATCATCGTCGCCTTGGCTCTCACTGCCTGCAGCGGAGCTACCTCCCAGCCTGCTCCCGACGCCAACGCGCCCGCACCAACGCGGTCCATCGTCGTCGCCATCGGCGGGGAGAGCGAAGAGGGGTACGATCCTCTGCTGGGCTGGGGCCGTTACGGCTCCCCTCTTTTCCAGAGCACCCTGCTCAAGCGCGATTCCCAGCTCAACCTCGTCCATGACCTCGCCACCGACGTGCAGGTCAGCGACGACGGCCGCACCTGGACCGTAACCATCCGGCCGGACGCCCGCTTCTCCGACGGCTCCGCCGTGACGGCGTCGGACGTGGCTTTCACCTTCCTCACCGCCGCCGGGACGGCCGGCCTGGCCCCCGACCTCAGCGCTCTGGAAGCGGCCGAGGCGCCGGACGACCACACCGTGGTGTTCCGCCTCCGCGGGGCGCAAAGCACCTTCCGCCAGCGGTTGGCCACCATCGGCATCGTGCCTCAGACCCTCTACGGGCCCGACTACGCCACCAAGCCGGTGGGCTCCGGCCCCTACCAGCTGGTCGAATGGCAGCAAGGACAGCAGTTGATCGTGGAGGCCAACCCTTACTACTACGGCGGCCCCCTCGACATCGAGCGCATCACCTTCCTCTTCCTGAACGAGGACGCCGCCATGAATGCCGCCCGCGCCGGCCAGGTGGACCTGGTGGTCGCGCCGCGCGCCCAGGTGGACCAGACGATCGAGGGCATGGAGCGCCAGGTGGTCCCGGCGGTGGAGTACTTCGGCGTCGGGTTCCCCATGGTGCCCGACGACGGTAGCGCCACCGCCGACGGCTACCCCATCGGCAACGACGTCACCGCCGACCCGGCCATCCGCCGCGCCATCGCCTACGCTATGGATCGTGATGCCCTGGTGCGCGGCGTGCTCGCCGGGTACGGCGCCCCCGCTTTCGGCCCCGCCCACAACACCCCGTGGCATAACCCGGCGGTCGAGTTCGCCGACGCCGACCCGGAGACGGCCGCCGCCGAGCTGGCCGAGGCCGGCTGGGAGCTGGTGGACGGCGTCCTCACCAAAGGAGACCTGGAGGCGCGGCTAACCCTGCTCGCCCCGGCGGGCAGCGCCCTGCGCGAGGGGCTGGCCCTGGCAGTGGCCGACGCCGTGAAGCCGCTGGGCATCCAGGTCACCGTGGAGACGCGCACCTGGGACGACGTGCAGCGCCTCATGCACGCCAACCCCGTCCTCTTCGGCTGGGGCAGCCATGACCCCACCGAGCTCTACAACCTCTTCCACTCCTCCTACGTTGGGCAGGGCTGGTACAACGCCGGCTTCTACAGCAACCCGGCGGTGGACGCCCACCTGGACGCCGCCTTGGCCGCGCCCGACGAGGCAGCCGCCCTCGCCGCCTGGCAGCAGGCGCAGTGGGACGGCGAGGCCGGCGTGGCCCAGCAGGGCGATGCCGCCTGGGCCTGGCTGGTCAGTGTCGATCACGTATACTTTCGCGACACCTGCCTGGACCTGGGCGAGCCGCAGACCGGCCCCCACGGCCACGGCTGGCCCATCACCGCCAACGTGGAGCAGTGGACCTGGATCTGCCCGTGACCGTGGATGCCGCACCATACGAGCAGCCGTCGCCCCCCGCTGGGCGGCGGCCTCACCCACTGGGGCGTGCCCTTCTCTTGGGGGCGCGCCTGCTCAGCCTCATCTGGTTCGTTGCCACCCTTAGCTTCGTGCTGGTGATGCTCTCGCCGGTGGACCCGGTCAACGCCTATGTGGGGGCCGATCTGGCGCGGGTGGGGCCGGAGCAGCGGGAACGCATCGCGGCGCGCTGGGGCCTGAACGACCCGCCCCTGACGCGTTACTTCCGCTGGCTCGGCCGGGTGGCGCGGGGCGACCTGGGCACCTCCATGATCTACAACCGCCCCGTCGCCGACGTCATCGGCGAGCGCTTCGGCGCTTCTCTCGCCCTGATGGGCAGCGCCTGGATCGTCACCGGGATACTCGGGTTCGCCCTCGGGGTGACGGCGGCCGCCTCTCCCTGGAAGTGGCTCGACCACCTTCTGCGCTGGTACTCCTATATTCTCTCCTCCCTGCCCACCTTCTGGATGGGCATGCTGCTGCTCCTGATCTTCGCCGTCTGGCTGAGAGTCTCGCCGGCCTGTTGCGCCACCCCGCCCGGCGTTCCCCTGGCGCAAGTTACCCTCGCCGATCGCCTGCGGCACCTGGCCCTGCCGGTGGCCACCCTGGCGGTGCTGGGAGTGGCCAACCTCACCCTGCACACGCGGCAGAAGATGCTGGACGTGCTCGACAGCGAGTACGCTCGCTTCGCCCGCGCCCGCGGCGAAAGCCAATGGGGCGTCGTCTGGCATCACGGCCTGCGCAACGCCGCCATCCCGGCCGTGACCCTGCAGTTCGCCTCCTTCAGTGAGCTGTTCGGCGGCGCCGTTCTCGCCGAGACGGTCTTCGCCTACCCCGGCTTGGGGGGAGCCGCCGTGCAGGCAGGACTGCGCAGCGACGTGCCCCTCCTCCTGGGCATCGCCATCTTCACCGCCGTCTTCGTCTTCGTGGGGAACCGCCTCGCCGACGTGGTCTCCCGCCGCCTGAACCCGCGTTGGCAGGTGGGCGAGTGAGCGCCGCCGCCACCACGTGGCGCTCGCGCCGCGGGCAGGCCCTGCTGCTCGCCGGTGTGTCCATCGCCTTCTGCCTGTTGGTCGTCGCCCTGGCGCTCGCCCTGCCCGAGGCGACTGTGTCCCTCGACGAGACGCGTCGGCCGCCCTCACCCGCTCACCTTCTCGGCACCGACCAACTTGGCCGCGACGTGGCCATGCGGACGGTGCAGGCCTTGGAGCGCAGCCTGGCGGTGGGCGTCCTCGCCTCGTCCATCGCCGCCGTCATCGGCGTAAGCGCCGGACTGCTCGCTGCCATGGCCGGCGGCTGGGTGGATGCCGGCGTGACCTGGGCCGTGGACGCCCTCTACAGCATCCCCCACCTGGTCCTGATGATTCTCATCGCCTTCGCCCTTGGTGGCGGCACCGACGCCGTCATCTGGTCGGTCGCGGTAACGCACTGGGGCACCATGACCCGCCTCATGCGTGCCGAGGCGGGCCAGTTGCGGGATGCTCTCTTCGTGCGCGCTTCCGTCCGTCTGGGTCGCTCGCCGCTGTGGATCGCCCGGCGGCACATTCTGCCCCACCTGCTGCCCCAGTTCCTCACCGGCTTGGTGCTCCTGTTCCCGCACGCCATCCTGCACGAGTCTGCCCTCTCCTTCATCGGCTTGGGGTTCTCGCCCCACGTCCCCTCGGTGGGTGTCATGCTCGCCGACGCCATGCCCCACCTGCCGGCGGGCGCCTGGTGGATGATGGTGCCGCCGGGGCTGGGATTGCTGGCTCTGGTGCTCGCCTTCGATGCCCTGGGCAACGCCCTGCGCGACCTGCTCAGCCCGGGGAGGTCGCAGCTATGACGCCTCTCTTCGCCTGCCTCGGCCTGCGGGTGGGCTTCCATCGCTACGGCCGCGGCCTAGCGACCCACACCATCTGGCCGGTGGACGGCCTCGATGTCAGCGTGGACGCGGGCGAGATGGTGGCGGTGATCGGGGCCAGTGGCGCCGGCAAGACCCTCATGGCCCACGCCCTCCTGGGCATCCTGCCCCCCAACGCCGTCGTCGAAGGGGAACTGCTCTTCCGCGGCACGCGGCTCACACCGGAACGCCTGGAGAGGCTTCGCGGACGGAGTATCGCCCTGGTGCCCCAGTCAGTCGCCGCCCTGGACCCGCTCATGCGCGTGGGCGCCCTGGTGCGCCGTTCGGCCGAACTGGCCGGCCACCATCGCGACGCAGCCGAGAGCCTCGCCACCGCTGCCCTGCAGCGGCACGGACTGCCCCCGGACGTCGCTCGCCTCTATCCGCACCAGCTCTCCGGCGGGATGGCGCGCCGGGTGCTCATCGCCGCCGCCACCGTGGGCGGGGCGGACATGGTCATCGCCGACGAGCCCACCCCCGGCCTGGACGTGCCCGTGGCACGGGAGGTGCTGGGTGACCTGCGCCGGCTGGCGGACGAAGGGCGGGCCGTTCTCGTGATCACCCACGACCTGGGCCTGGCCCTGCCGGTGGTGGACCGGGTGGTGGTGCTGCAGGAGGGCCGCACCGTAGACCAGGCGCCCCGGGCCGCCTTCAGCGGCGGCGGAGAAGCCCTCGGTCACGACTACACCCGTGCCTTGTGGCTCGCCCTACCCCAGAATGGGATGCAGGCCCATGCTTGAGGCCATCGGCGTCACCATTGCCTATCCCAGCTGCGCCCCCGTGCTCGCCGGGCACAGCCTCCAGGTCCAGCCCGGCGAGCGGCTCGGCCTGAGCGGCCCCAGCGGCTGCGGCAAGACCACCTTGGGGCTGGTGTTGGCCGGCTACCTCAAGCCGCAGAGGGGACAGGTCCTCGTGGATGGCAAGCCCCTGCCCGCGCGCGGCCACTGCCCGGTGCAGCTGGTGCCCCAGCACCCGGAGTTGGCCGTCAACCCGCGCTGGAAGCTGCGCGACATCCTGGCCGAGAGTCGCCCTGAGGATTGTCTGGCGACCGCATTCGGGGTAGACCCCGGCTGGCTGGACCGCTACCCGGTGGAACTCAGCGGCGGCGAACTGCAGCGCGTGGTGCTCACCCGCGCCCTGGCCGCCGGCACCCGCTACCTCGTCTGCGACGAGATCAGCGCCATGCTCGACCCGCTCACCCAGGCTCGCCTCTGGCGCGCCCTTATCGAGGAGGCGGAGCGGCGCCGGGTAGGCCTGTTGGTCATCAGCCACGACCCGGCCCTGCTCCAGGCCGTCTGCCATCGGGTGATCCCCTTCGGCGATCTGGCCTGCGCCTTGGACGCGCCGCCCTCTCCCTAGTCGCGACGACCTCCCGGGCGTACACTGCCGCCGAGCGCCAGAGGCGACTCAGGAGGGAGCAATGGACGGCACCCAGCGGCAGGCTCGCATCGCGTTCATCGGCGCCGGCAGGCACGCCAACAATCTGCTCTATCCCTGCCTGGCTCAGATACCGGAGATCGACCTCGTGGCCGTGTGCGACCAGAAAGAGGATCTGGCCCGCCACGCCGCCCGCGCCTACGGCGCCCGCCGCTGGTACACCGATGCCAACCGCCTCCTGGGGGAGGAGCCGGAGCTCGACGGCGTGGTGATCGTGGGCGCGCCGCAGATGATGAGCACGCTCGGTGCCCAGGTGCTGCGCACCCGCAGTCTGCCCATCTTCGTGGAGAAGCCCCCGGCCATCAACGCCGCCGAAGCCGAGGCCCTGGCCACCGTCGCCCGCGAGCAGGGTGCCTGGGGGCAGGTGGGCTTCATGAAGCGCTTCGCCGCCGCCTACGTGCTGGCCAAGCAGGCGACGGAGGAGCCCTGGTTCGGCCCCGTTTCCACCATCCACTGCAAGTTCACCAACGGCGAATCCGGTTGTCTCTGGGGGCTGGATCACGCCGGCGTCAGCTTCCTCACCGGCCAGGCGATTCACTCCTTCGACCTCATCCAGCACTTCGGCGGCTCGGTGGTCGAGGTGTACGGCCGCTACCTGGAGCGATCCCCGGTGCGGCACGGCTTCGCCATCACCGTCGTCTTCGCGAGCGGCGCCATCGGCACCCTCAACGTCAACTCGTTCGAGTCCTGGCAGTGCATCGACGAGTACCTCAGCGTCAGCGGCGAGCTCAACTACCTCACCGTGGACGACATGCTCTACCTGCACCTTTACCGGCAGGAGGCCTGGGGCAAGCTGGACATGCCCGGGCTGGTGCAGAACTTCAGCCAGGAGTGGCGGCCCACCGGCCCGGTGGCGCCCGACATGCGCCTGCTGGCGGGCTACCGCGACGAGTTGAGGGAGTTCGCCCGCTGCCTGCTGGAGGGCGACCGCCCCGGCCCCGATCTCGAGGCAGGGGCCTCCGCCCTGCGGGTGGGCGAGGCCGTGTGGGCGAGCTGCCGCAGTGGTCGCGCCGAGGCGGTGGCCGGTTAGCCTACAGCGCGAATTGACGGCTCCTCGGAACGGCTCTAGAGTGAGAATCGTGTTCCACTACTGGCGCATCGCCGCTACACTTCGCCTGTCTTTGCGTCGGGATCGTCCGAGGAGGTAAGGGGGCCAAATGGACGCACTAACCGAAACGCTCATGAGCCAGTTATCGCAAGGGGGATTATCCGCCGTAGGCCAGAAGATCGGCGCCGACGAGCGGACCGCCGCCAGCGCTCTTTCCACGGCAGTACCGCTGCTGGTGGCCGCCCTGGCGCGCAACGCCTCCACGACTGAGGGGGCGGCGTCGCTTCAGCAGGCCCTGGTGAAGGACCACGACGGCTCGATACTGGAGCACGTAACCGACTTCCTCGGCAACCCGGAAGCAGCCAATGGCGCCGGCATCCTTCGCCATGTGCTTGGTCCCCAGCAGGTCACCGTTCAGCAGGGGCTGTCCCGCAGCCTGGGCCTGGAGAGCAACCAGATCGGGACGCTGCTGCAGATCGCCGCTCCTCTGCTAATGGGTGCTCTCGGTAAGCAGCAACAGCAGCAGGGGTTTGACCTGGGCAGCCTGGCTTCCTTCCTGGGAGGCCAGCAGCAGGCGGTGCAGCAGTCCAACCCGGACATCATGAGCCTGCTGACGGGCAAGCAGTCCGGCCTGAGTGGCATCCTCGGTCTGCTGAGCAAGCTGTTCGGCGGCCGCTAGACGTCTCTCGCCGCCTAGGCGCGCGGCGGCTGGCGGAGCTCGAAGGGATAGGGGCCGATGGCGTCGGAGCTGACGACGCCGCCGGCCTCGCTGTCGTCCTCTAGCCCCACCGCCAACACCGCAGCGTAGCGGCCGGCCGGCAACAGCACCGCCGCCGGACCCGACACCGCCTCCCGAGCGGTTAGCGTAGTCCGGCTGCCGGGCACGAGTTGGGGCAGCCGCCAGCGCAACTCGGCGGCACACTCGCTCCCAGCGTCCTCCGGCAGCAGGCGGGCCGTCGCCCACACTCCTCGCGCCGGGCCGGAGCCGACGTTGGCGACTCGCACCTGAATGTCGCAGGACCAGGCATCGCCCCGGGGGCGAACAGGCGTGACGTGCACCGCTAGCGCCCGCAGGACGGCGCCCGGCAATGGCTCCGCCGGCAGTTCCGCCACCACGGCTGTGGTCGGGCGGGGCACCGTCGGTCGGTCGTAGGGCTCCGGCTCCCCCGACGCCGTCGGCATCATCGCCGCCCACAGGCGCGCCTCGCGGACGTAGGGCTCTGGGTCGAGCCAGGCGTCGTGGAGGCGGGAGAGGCCGACGCCGCGCAGCCCCAGCCACGGCAGCCAGTCCAGCACTTCGGCGGTCATCTGCAGAGCGGCCGCGCCCGGGTGGAGCAGGCCGATGTCACCCCCCTGCAGCGCCGCCCGCGGGTCCGGCCCCAGGCCGGTGCGATAGCTCCAGTCGTGCGTCCACCAGGCCACCACCAGCCCCATCTCCTCGCACAGCCCGCGGAAGGAGTCGCTCAGGTCGGCATAGGGTGGGCGGGCGAAGCGCACCGCGGGCTCCTCGCCCAGTGCGGCGGTGGCCGCCTCAAGCCAAAGGGCGTAGTCGGCGCGCATTTCCTCCAGCGTGAGTTCAGAGGAATGGCGATGCTCGTGGGTGTGGTAGCCGATCTCGTGGCCGGCGTCGCGCAAGCGCTTCCAGATGCTCTCGTCCGCGCAGGCGGTGTTCAGTAGTGCCTTGCCCGTCGGGAAGAAGGTAACGCTGGTGGAGGGGGACTCCGCCAACAGCGCTTCCAGGTCCTGCAGGGTACCGATGGCGTAGCAGTCGTCGTAGGTGAGGCTGACCAGCGAGAGGGTCGGGTCGCCGCGGCGGAACAGCCCGTTGGCGGACTGGGCGCGCGCGGGCGCGGCGGATAGCCCGCAGGCAGCCGCCCCGAGGCCGACGATGCCCCGTAGTATGTCTCTCCGCCCGTAATAGGCGGTTCGCTGCCGCATCGACACGGTCCCCCCCGCCGCGATATCGGCCCGGCAGCGCTTTCGCTTGAGCGCCCGGGCCGCCGGCGGGAGGATTGTACCGGCTCTGGCCCACAGGGCAAGCGCCTGACGGTGGCTTCAAGAGCGGAGCAGCCGTGAAGTGGTGGGCCCTCACCCCCACGTCGCTGCGCTCCGCTCCCCCTCTCCCATGGAATGGGAGAGGGGGTCGGGGGGGTGAGGGCTCTACCCTTCCCCCGCCTCCATCGCCACCAGCCGCGCGAACGCCTCCGGGGGCGGCCCGTGTTCAATGCGCTCCCAGATGGCCCGGGCGCACTCCTCGGCGGTCAGGAGCGAGGTGTCCACCTCCAGGTCGTAGATCCCCGGCCGGTGCACCGCCTCCTGCCACCGTCGCACCGGCTCGGGCACCGAGTCGGCCACACCCTGACGGCTGAGGTAGCCGGTGGCCTGCCGCCGCTCCAAGATGGCCGCCAGTGGGCAATGGACGCCCACCAGCCAGGCGGGCAGGCCCTCCAGCAAGCGGGCGCAGGCGGGCAGGATGCCGAGGGGTTGCGAGTAGTGGTCGTGGTGGGCCATGTCGGCCACCACGTTGATCCCCAGCCGGCTGTGTTCCGCCAGAGACCGGTAGAGCGCCCGGTAGAGCCGGGCCACCAGCGGCTCCAGGTCCGGGCGCTCACCGCCCGGCCGCAGGCCGGTGCCGGGATGGTACTGCTGCGGCAGCATCCTCATGTAGTGGTCCTGGCCGAGGTTGAGCCAGAGGCCGTCGAAGCTGTCTTGGATGGCGGCCACGATGCTGGACTTCCCCGCGCGGGGAGCCCCGTTCAGGACCACGATGCGGCCGAGACCGCGCTCCATGCCTCCTCCTCTAGCTCGCGCCCGGCCAACTGACGTCGTCCAGCGGGTAGAGCGGACGGCGCAAGCGGCGGTACTCGTAGGCGGCGAAGTCGGGCCGGTGCACGCCCGGCGTGTCCAGATCGAATATGCGGGCGGCCAGGTCCTGATAGGTGCTGCGGAAGTGCACCGCCGACTTGAGCGCCACCAGGCGCCGACGGGTGGGCTCGATGCCGACGCTCCGCAGCAGCTCGGCGTCCAGCGGCTGCAGCCGTCGTTCGGTGACCACCACCTCCACCCCGCCGACCACGAGCACGGCGGTGCGGCCTAGTTGGGCGGTGACGCCGCGGCCCATGGGCCCCTGCTCCACGAAGGTTCCGTCCGAGATCAGCCGCACGTAGGCCGTCACCGGGACGGGCGCGCCGTGGCGGTCGTCCGTCTTGCCGCCCAACATCAGCGAGACGTTGTTGCCCACCCCCGCCTGCGCCGCCCGCTCCGCCGAGTCGGGATCGACGATGATGGCCACCACGGCGTCCTGCATGTCGGCTTCGATGAGGTGCTGCAGCACCACCGTCCCGTCGCAAGGTCCGCCACCGCCCGGATTGTCCGACCCGTCGGCCAGCACCGTCAGGCCCTCGTGGGTGCGGGCGTACTCGATGGCCTCAGCGACCGGCGTCAGGCGAACGGTGAAGTCGTCGCGCCGCGCCCAGATGGCGGCGGCCATCTCGTCGGCGGTTGCCTCCGCCAGCGCCCGGTCGCTGTCGGCGGTGACGAGGACGCTGACGCCGGCATCGTGGATGTCGGCGAAGGGGAAGCCCATGGCCAGGGTCACGTTGGCGATGCCGGGGCGCGCCTCCAGTTCATGCGCGAAGGCCAGCAGCGACCGCATCGGCTCGATGATGGTGCATTGCTTGGGCGGCATGGTGATGAGCGGCAACTGGCGGTAGGCCATGGCCGGCGAAAGCCGCCCGGCGAGCATATCACCCAGGAGTCTCGCCCCCTCGACGCCGCGCTCATACATGTCGTTGTGGGGGTACTCGTCATAACCGACGATGGTGTCCGCCGGCGTCGCCATCGCCGCCGTCATATTGGCGTGCAGGTCGGTGGTCACCACCAGCGGTGTACGCGGCCCGATCTGTTGGCGCACCGCCGTCAGCAGGTCCCCTTCGACGTCCTCGTGTTCCTCGCTCACCATGGCGCCGTGCAGGTGCAGCAGGATACCGTCGGCGGGGCCGGCCTGGCGCAGGCGGCGCAGCAGCAGGTCGCGCAGGTACTCGTAGGCCTCCTGAAGGACGATGCCGCCCGGCGTGGCGAAAGTCCAGAGCAGCATCTCCAGGTCCAGCCCCTGCTCATTGGCGCCGTCGAGGAAGCCGCCCGCCATGGAGTGCGTGCCGGCGAAGGCCTGGCGGATGGCGGCGTCGCCGCCGAAGCTGGTGCCGTCGCCCGGGTCGGGCTGCGGCGAAGCGTGCCGGAAGTCCGCCAGGGTGGTGGGGACGGCGGAGAAGGTGTTGGTTTCGTGGGCGATGCAGGCACTCAGTACGCGCATGGGGTCTCCTGGATCGGGCTATTGCTGACGGCGGAGGCCCTCACCCCTGCCGCTTTGCGTCATCTCCCCCTCTCCCATACGTGGGAGAGGGGGTTGGTAGGTGAGGGCGGCCGACAAACGGGCCGGCACGGGGGGCCGGCCCCTACCGGTGACCATGCCTGTAGGGGATGGCCCCCGCGACTCCCTCTCCTACACCTCCGCCGGCACCAGCGGCAACGTGATGTGCGACGGATGCTCGCTATCGTGGTACACGGCCTGCTGCGCCACCACTCGGCGGCGCTCCTTGCCGATGGGACCGCCGGTGTTCGGGTTCACGTCAAAGCGAGGGAAGTTGCTGCTGGACACGTCCACCCGAATGCGGTGCCCCGCTCTGAACACGTTGCTGGTGGGGTAGAGCGGGAAGCGGAACTCCTCCACCTTCCCCGGCTCCAGCAGCGCCGGCTCCTCGTCCGAGTGGCGGTAGCGGCCGCGAAGGATGGAGTCGGTCAGGTTGAGGGCGAACCCATCCGGGTAGTCCTCTCCCGGCGGGTAGACGTCAATGAGCTTGGCGGTGAAGTCGGTATCCAGCGCCGACGAGGCGGCGTACAGCGTCACCTCGATGGGCCCGGTGACCTCCACGTCCTGCTCCAGCGGCTCGGTCTGGAAGGTGAGCACGTCGGGGCGAGAGTTGAGGGGCAGGGTGCCCTCGCAGCCCATGAACCGCTTGTCGCCCCGCTGGTCGTAGCCGCCCGGCAGCAGGAAGGGGTCGCCCGCGGATACGTTGCCGCCGATGGTCGGCACCGGGTTGTCGGGGTCGAAGGTGTAGCGGCTGGGCTCCGAGTCGTCCGGCAGCTGCGGTCCCAGGGAACCGTCCGCCTGCAGGTAGTAGGGCGTGTTCAGGGCACGCTTCAGGGGCCACTCGTTCTCGAAGCGCCAGTAGCCGCCGTGTTGCAGCCGGCCGTTGGTGTCCTTGCGCCCGCTGCCTCCGCCCATGACGAAGATGGCCACCGGCGGCTCTTCCGCGACGCCATTGTCCTCCCCCTTGAGCGCGTGATCAAACCAGACGCGGTGGAAGTGGTTCAAGTCATTGAGCTTCGACTGAGGGCCGAAGTCCACGTCGCCCGCATAGGTAACGGTGTCGCCGCCGTGGGTCCAGGGGCCCATGATCAGCTTGTGGAGCGAGCGCTTGCGCCGCCCCAACTCGACGAAGTTCTCGCAGGTGGCGCGGGCGTAGGAGTCGTACCAGCCGCCCATATAGTAGGTGGGGACATCGGCGTGCTCGTCGTAGTAGTGGGAGATGGCGTAGCCGCGCTGCTTCCAGTAGTCGTCGTAGTCGCCGTGGGTGAGGATGTCTAGGGCCCACTGCTCGTACGTCGGCAGGGCGCGGAGCGGGCTGGCGCCAGCCTGCAGCGGCAAGCGCTTGAGCCAGAGATCGGCCTGCTCCCAGGCCTCCCGGGCCGCCGCCTTGATCTTGGGATCCAAGACGGCTTCCTTGGACGTCTGGGCCATGCGGAAGGGGTAGATGAGGAAGCGCAGTTCCAGGGCGCCGTTGTGGCGCATGGAAGCGTGGTGGTAGTTGTGTGCGCCCACGCGCGGCACCATGGCCGCCAGGTGGGGCGGGTTCAGGGTGGCCAGGGCGCTCTGGTCGCTGCCGCAATACGATGCGCCCATGGTACCCACCTTGCCGTTGCACCAGGGCTGCGCCGCCACCCACTCTACTGTGTCGTAGCCGTCCGGCGCCTCATGGGCAAAGGCGTACCACTCACCCTCGGACTCATAGCGGCCGCGGACGTCCTGGGCGACGAAGACGTAGCCGTGGCGGGCGAAGTAGCGGGCCTTGTCAATGCAGCCGATCTTGTCGTAGGGGGTGCGTTCCAGGATGACCGGGTAGGTGCCGGGCAGCGGCTCGCCGCCGCGTGCCGGTCGGTAGATGTCGGTGGCGAGACGGACGCCGTCCCGCATGGGGACCATCACGTCGTGGCTCTCGTGGACGTCCAGGGAGATGGCGGTGGTGGGGTTGCGGCCGGCGGGGTCGGGAGTGGCGGGCATGCTTGAACCTCCTGCGGGGATCAAACGTGACTCGTGACACGTGACCCGTGACTGGGAGAGCTCATCCCCGGTCACGAGTCACGCGTCACGAGTTACTCGTCACCTACTTCGGCACGGCCACCCACTGATCGGGCTTACCCAGGCTGGAGACGCCCGCTTCCACGAGGGCGATGACCTCGAGGGTCTGCTCCTTGGGCACCTCGGACTTGCCGCTGTCGAAGAAGCGCAGGATGGACTCGATGCAGCGGGGGAAGAAATCGCCCATGTCGTTGATCACGGCAGCCTGATTCTCGCCGTAGTAGGCGGCGAACTGGAAGGGGAAGGGGGTGCTCTGGTTCATGAGTCCGCGGCGGCCGTCGGCGTAGTCCACTACGGTGACCTTGGCCTGCTCGTTGCCGACCTGCTTGACGCGGGTGGCGCCGGTGCCGATGGCCATGACCATCATCTCGAACTGGTGGACGGCGTACTCGTCGTAGCTGCGGCCACCACCGCGGGTGGAGACGAAGTGCACCTTCTTGCCGGCCATCTCCTCGCGGACGGCCTTCTCCAGCGCCAGCGGGTAGCGCAGCGCCGAGGTGGACATGAGCGGGGTGCCGTGCTTCTCCGCCTTGTCGAACATGCGCTTGGCCGACGCCAGGGTGGGGGCGAAGGTCTTGTCCACGTAGACAGGCTTGCCCGACTGCAAGGGCAGGTCGGCCAGTTCCTCGTGCATTTCGGGGTTGCTGGGCGCCAGGACGATTATGGCGTCCACCTCAGCGACGAGCTGCTCCAGGCTGGAGGCCACGCCGATCTCGTTCGCGCTGCACCACTCGGTCAGCGGTGCGCGACCGGGTAGGGTGAGCTTCTCCCACGCCAGAGCGATCTCGAACTTGTCCGCCAGCGACGAACCGCGAATCCAGCGCGGGTAGTTGTTGGCATGCCACTCGTCTATTGAGTAGTCAACGAATCCGATCTTCTTCATTCCTGCCCTCTCCTTGGAGTGCGGCTGCGGCGGAATGATAGCATCAGCGGGGTCGTAATGGTAGGCGCCGGCCTTGTCGCTCAGGGCGACTGCCCCTCGCCTTCCGGCCTCATGTCCAGTGGGGCCACCGCTATGGATTGCGCCCGACACAACAGCGTACCCGGCACTAAGCGCCGGGCCCAACTTGACCTCGCCCGCCTTGATAGTATACTATCCCGCTCGGCTTTATGTGCGATGGAAGCCGAGCTCAGTTGTCAGGGAGGTGGGCCATGACCGCCACCGAAGTGCTCAAGACCGAGCACCGCGACATTCGCGTCATGCTCAGCGTCCTCGAGAACGTTGCCGACCGCCTGGAAGGCGGCGAGGCTGTGCCACACGCCGACCTCGAGGCCATGCTGGATTTCATCCGCACTTTCGCGGATTCGCTGCATCACGCTAAAGAGGAAGGCCTTCTCTTCCCGGCGCTGGAGCGAGCCGGCTTCCCGCGGGAGAGCGGGCCGGTCGGCGTGATGCTGCTGGAGCACGACACTGGGCGAGGGCACACTCGCGGCCTTGCCGAGGCGGCCGAGCGCCTGCAGGCCGGGGACGCTGCTGCCGCCCGCCAGGCGGCCGGGCACGCTCGAGCCTATGTCCAACTGCTGGACGCCCACATCTACAAGGAGGACAACATCCTCTTCGAGATGGCGGACATGCATCTCAGCGAAGAGGAGCAGAAATGGCTTAGTGACGAGTTCGAGAGGGTGGCCGACCGCTTCGGCCATGACCGGCACGAGGAGTACCACGACCTGCTCCACACCCTGCGCGACCGTTACCTCAGCTAGGGTTAGCCTCGCGCCAGCCGAGGTAGCCGTTGGTCAGCGCCAGGCCGGTGACGGCAGCACCGGGAAGCACCGCGCCCAGGTGGGTGTCGAGGCGCTGCAGGGAGTAGCCGAGCAACAGCGGCCCCAGCAGCAGCCACACGCCCAGCAACACCAGGTACGAGCAGGTGCGGCACATGAGTTCGTAGTCCAGGTCGCCCTCAACGGCGGATGGCCGCAGAGTGCATCCCAGCCCTCCGAGCATAAGCGTCATCGCTCCGGGAATGACGCTGCCGGCCAGGGTCGCCGCAGAGAATCCCCAGGAGAAGACAAGCGGAGCCGCGACCGACCACAGCCCGAGTATCGATGCCGTGGCGACCAGGCTCCGCTTCATCTCACCTCAGCGCGTTAGGGCTACTCGGTGGGCGTCGGGATCACCGAGGGTGCCGTCAGCACGCGGCTTTCCTCTGGTTCGACGCTGTCGAGGTTCAGGATGGGAAGCACGCTATCGCTGGGCACCACGATCAGCTTGACCGAGGAATCCGGATCGCGGATGGCATTGACGAACTCCAGCTGGATGATGTCGGGGTTCTCGGCCAGCGCCAATGCTCGCAGCCGAATGGCCTCGGCCTCACCCTCTGCCTCGGTGACGACCGCCTGCTTGATGAATTCCGCCTGGCGGGCCCGGTTCTGCTCCGTGATCACCCGCTCCTGCTCGATCTGCTTCTCCTCCACCGCCCGCACGTAGTCATCCGAGAAGGCGATCTCCCGGATGCCGAAGGCGTCCAGCGAGAGGCCCTGTGCCTCGAAGAGAGGCCGCAGTTCGTTTTCGATGTCCTGCTGAACGCGGGCGACATCACCGGTGTACAGGTCGGAGGCGCGGTAGTTACGCGGCACCTGGCGCGCGATGACGCGGGAGTGGAACTTCACGATCTTCTCCACCGCCGCCGACTCGTCGCCCAACTGGTTGGCGATGCGCGTCGTCTCGTCCCGCAAGATGTGGAATCGGATCGAGTATGAGATCAGCACCTGCTGGCCGTCATTGGTGGTGGAGTCCACCGGGTAGTCAATGTAGTCCGCGTTCGAGCCCGACTGCTTCTCCACCGTGGACGTCTCGTAGACGATGTCCTTGGTGTTGTAGACAATGATGGAGTCGGTGAACGGGACGACGAAGTGCAACCCGGGATCGAGCACTTTGCCCGTGACCCGGCCGAGCCGCTTCACCACCCCCACCGTACCAACCTCGACCACGGTGGCGGCCGCCGAGAGCAGTACGAACAGCACCAAGATCACTAGCCCGATCTGTAACAGGCGGTTACGGCCCTTGGTGTCCGGTTGGTTCTTCTGCTGAAAGACCTGGAATCCTCCGCTACCTGAATTCACGCGCTACCTCCAAACTGGCTATGGGCGCGGGCCGAATCGGCCCGGCAAACGACATCCATGCTAACAGTCTACACCAGAGCGACGGGCTCGGCGAAGGGTGGATGCCGGCGACCGGGCCCTAGCGGGGAGGGCGGCCGCGAGCGGCACGAAAAGGCCATGCCGTAGGTGCCGCGCATCATCGGCGCGATCGCTCCTTCGTAGTGCCGGGCGGCCCTCCGTCATTCCGAGCCAAGCGAGGAATCTACCGCCAGCCCAGTGTGGATGCCCTCGGTTGAAGGCGGGGGCTATGGGGCCGGCGGCCGAGCGTCGGCATACGCCGACGCAGAGCGAGTCGAGTCCCGTCCCGTGCCCACGCAGGCGCGCCCTCACCCGTCCTCTGAGTGATGGGCGCACGGCTGTGCGCCCCTACGGATGCCGGGGACTCTACCTGACGGTGCTCGCGCCGACGCCCGTCTCCACCTTGAGGTCGACCCTATTGGGTGCGACGGCATAGTCGGGCGACTGGTACTGGCCGGCCGCCAGGCGCTCGAAGCGAGGCGACACGTTGATGTCGGAGAGGGCGCCCTCGGTTTGGATGCGGGCGCCCACTCCTTCCGGCACGTTCACGACGGTGGACGCGGCGCCGGAGCTGATGTGGGCGCGGGTGTAGCCGGCCGCCGCCGGCAGCGTGACCTCGGTAGAACTGGCGCCCGTCTCCACTCGCAACTCGGTAACCATGAGGGCGGACAGGTCGAGCCGGTTCTCGCTGGCGCCACTATCGACGCTCAGGGTCAGCGGCACCTCCGGGCTGAGGGCGAGGACCCATTCCAGCCCGTGGCCGGACCAGCCTCGCCCGGGGACGAGGAACGACGGGAAGGCTCGTCTGGGCAGGCTCAGTTCCACCCTGAGGCCGTCGGCGTCCGGCCGGATGCGCTTCTCCACGCCGCCCCCGAAGCGGCCCGAGAGCAGGAGACCAGGGGCAGCACCTGCCGTCACCGTTAGGCGACCGGCGGCGTGGCGCAGGCGAAGGTGCGCGCGGCCCGCCCCCTGGAGGCGAACCTCGGCCTCTTCCACCTCAGTTGTCCGGGGACCAGCCAGAACGGCCCAGAGCAGAGAGCCCCCGATGGCGATGAGGGCCAAAGGCCAGAGGAGCGACCAGACGTCCACCGCGATGACGCCCAGGTTGCTCAGCAGGAGCAGCGGTCCTAGGAGGACCAGCAGGGCACCGAACAGGATCCCGTTTCTGCGCATTGTCGTTTTCTCCTCCTTCGGATCAGTTGAGCGTCACGATGACGGGCACAGTGCCGGTGCCCGCCGGCAGAACGCCCAGGGCCTTGTCGATCACCGTACCGGGGGCCGGGCCATCGGACCGCATGGCGTGGCCGGGGGTGGGCGCGCTGACCAGCAGATCGCCCGGGGCGATGGCGCCGTATGATGCGTCCACGCGGATCTCCTTGAAAGAGCCGAGGGTGACGACGGTGACGTACTCCCCGCCGGTCACCTCGGTGCCGAGCGCCGCCAGCAGCAGGACAGTCAGAACCAGCGAAGAGGCGAGTCGGCGGAGCGTGGTCTTCCTCACTGCGAACCTCCTCTAGGTGCCGGCGTGAGTCGGGCGGCGATCTGTCTGCAGGGAGCAGTGGGCTGCCGGATGACCAGAGCCGAGGCCGGACGCTACTCGGCGGCGAAGCGCGTACGATCGCGCCAGTATCGTGCCTTTTCGGCGGCCTGGTCGGCGTCGACGCCCCTGCCGAGGTCGGCATAGGCCTGAGCCAGGTAGTCGTAGGATACATAGTCGGTGGCGTCTAGGGCGACGGCCCGTTCCCAACTCGAGACAGCCTCTTCCAGGCGCGTTTGCCGCGCTAGGGACAAGCCCAGGCCGGTGTGGTAGACGGCCATGTTGGGGGCCAGGCCGGTGGCGGTGCGGTAGGCAGCCTCGGCGGGGGCCAGCTGAGCGGGATCTACCGTGGCCCAAACAAGGTGCAACTCGGCCAGCGAGGCCCACGCCCGCGGGTCGCGTGGACTGAGGTCGATGCCACGCCGCGCCTGCAACACGGCGTCGGCGTAGCGGCCTGCCTGTGCCAGGATACGGGCGTAGGCGAAGCGGTAGGTCGGCTCGCGCGGCATTAGGGAGGCGGCCTGATCGGCCCGGTGCAGGCCCACCGGGGTGGCGCCCGCCTGGAGGGCGAGCCAAAGGTTGGAGTCGGCGCGGGTAGGTCGTAGGGACAGCATCGCCGCCAGGCTCAGGACGGCCAGGAGTGGCGGGAGGTAGAGCAACGCCTGGCTAGTGCCGCCGAGCCGCTCGGTGGTGCGGGGAGCGACCTCTCTAACTGGCCCAGGGCGATGGGCCGACAGGTCAGGCACCGGAGCGGCCACGACTGCGGGGAAGGCGGCCGCCAGGGCGAGGAGCAGGTAGAGGACCGTCGCGCTGCCGGTGAGGTCGAAGGAGAACTGGAGGTCGGCGAGGTGCCCGAAGAGAGCAGCGGTGAGGGCAACACGCGCGGCTCGGGCGGGCGTGGGGAGTGCGGCGGTGGGCGGCGACCACAGCCGCCACAGAGCCCAGCCGAGCAGCAGGCCGAAGGCGAGAAGGCCGAGCAGCCCGGCGCCCAGGGCCAGGTCCAGCCCCAGGTTGTGAGCCCGATCAACGTAGACGTTTCGGCCTTGGTAGTAGACGAGCGGTGGCGGGAAGACGCGGGCGAACAGCGGCGCCAGTGTTTCCGGGCCGTAGCCGAGCAAAGGGCGGTCATCCACAAGGGGAAGGGCGGCCGTCCAGATGGCGACACGGGCGGCGATGGAGCCACCGAGAGCGGTGAGGCGCTCAGCGACGGGCGTCACCCGAGCGACGACGACTGTCAGGCCCAGGCTCAGGAGCGGCGCCAGCCCGCCACCGCCGGAGACGAGGGCGCGCAGCCGGGGCAGCCTGGCCTCGGTTGCCCAGAGTGCCGCGCCCACAAGAGTGGCGACTGCCAGCCCCAGGTAGGCGGAACGGGCGCGGGTGAGGAGCAGGCAGACAAGCTGGGCAGCGAGCAGGGGGAGGTACCGGCGTCTGCGGCCCGGCGGTACTGCCAGAGCGGCGGTCAGGGGGACGACCAACACGAGATAGGATCCCAGCAGATTGGAGCGCCCCAGGGTGGAGAGAACCGATGAGGCGGAGTCGCTCTGCCAGCCGAGAGGGTCCAGCCCGAGGGCCTGGACGAAGCCGTAGAGCACGACGGGGGCGCTGCTCCAGGCGAGGGCGCGCACCAGTCGATCCCAGTGGGCGCTGGTCTCGATGAGGCCGGCGGTGGCGGCGAAGAGGAGCAGGTAGGAGAGCAAGGTGCTCAGCCCCTGCTGGCGCTCGTGGCTGCCCCAAAGGGAGGCGCGCCCGTCCACGGAGGCGAGGGTGGCGGCGGTCAGCACCAGGGCCAGGGGGAGAGCGGCGACTGCCGGCCGCAGGAGGGCACGGCGGTGGGAGGGCCGCTCCAGGGCCACAACCATGGCGACTAGTAGGAGTCCGAGGGCGAGGGCGCGCACCAGCGCGGCCTTGGGCAACTCGAAGGCGCTGACGCCCCAGGGGTTGAGCGCCAGCGGCACGAGCAGCGCCGCGGCCAGCCAGAGGCCAGCGCCGGCGCGAGCCAGCTGTCTGGTCAATGGCGGGGCCACCTCCACGGGTGGGAGTCGCTGGACGCCGTGGGTCATGGGCCATGCTCCCGCGGATGCCGACTGGAAGTGTGCTTCCAGGCTACAGTGTATCGGTGGGGTACCGGTGCTTCAAGGGCACGGCGGGTTGGAGCCTGCCGCTGAAGGCGCTGCTCGCCCAGGCCACCGCAAGCGGGCTTGCTTGGGTGCTGTCGCGGCTCTAGCCTTGCGGGAATCGAGCTCTTAGGAGGAAGGGAAGCATGCCTGGGGTCATACCCGATCGCCCGGACAGCCTGGGACTCTCGGCGGAGCGGCTGGCGGCCGCCGACGCGGTGCTGAAACGGTCAGTACAGGACGGCGTGATCACCGGGGCAGCAGCGGCGGTGTTCCGCCAGGGACGGCGGGCCCACTTGGCGGCGTTCGGCCGGCGGGCCAAGGGGGAGGCGAGCGCTCCGTCGCTGCCCGATACCATCTTCCTGGTGGCCTCGCTCACCAAGCCGGTGGTGTGCGCCGGGGCGATGCTCCTGGTGCAGGACGGCTTGCTGACGCTGGACCAGCCGGTGGCGCCCTTGTTGAAGGGCTTCGGTAAGAAGGGAAAGGACCGCATCACCGTGCGGCACCTGTTCACCCACACCTCCGGCCTGCCCGACCAGCTGCCCGAGAACCCTGAGCTGCGCCAGCGCCGGGCCCCGATCGAGGACTTCGTGCAGGCGGTCTTCTCGGTGGAGCCGCTCTTCCCGGCGGGGAGCCGGGTCAGCTACCAAAGCATGGGCATTCTGATGCTGGCCGAGATCGTGCAGCGCCTCAGCGGCCAGCGCCTGCGGGACTTCCTCAGGGAGCGGCTCTTCCGCCCGCTGAGCATGGACGACACCACCCTAGGCCTGCCCATCTCGGGTATGGAGCGGACGGCACTGGTGGGCGACCCGACGGAGTCGCAGTACGGGACATCCGACTCGGACTGGGGCTGGAACTCGCCCTACTGGCGGGACTTCGGCGCCCCTTGGGGCGGGCTGCACTCCACGGTCGCCGATCTGGGCCGCCTCCTGTGCCACATGCTGGGCGACTTACCCGGGCCGCTGAGTGCGGCGACGCAGCGGGCGATGGTGCGCGACCAGACCACGCCGATGGCGGGGCTGGCGCCGGAGGACAAGGCAACGCATCGCTGGGGGTTGGGGTGGGCCCTGGGCCTGAGCCAGTTCGGCGACCTGACCGATCCGGACACGTTCGGTCACATCGGCGCCACCGGCACGGTCTTCTGGGCCGACCCGACGACGCACCTGGCCTGCGTGCTCCTGACGAACGAGCCGGGCCGCAACGACTACCTGTTCCCGCGGTACTCGAACGCGGTGGCCGGCGCCGTGAGGGAGTAGCCACGGAGGCACGGAGAGGGCGGAAGTGGACAGGGGACAGCGGTGAGTGCTTGGTGGCTGTGAGGCACGTTCCCCCGCTGACCACTGATCACTGACCCCTGTCCACCAAATGGGTGGGAGGGTAGGAATGGAGCAGCACGAGGTCCACTCGAAGCCGACCGGGGTACGGTCGCTGCCGCGGAACTTGTGGGCGGTAAGCCTGACGTCGTTCTTCATGGACGTCTCGAGCGAGATGGTCCTCAACGTTCTGCCGCTGTTCCTGTCCAACGTGCTGGGCGTCAAGACCAACGTCATCGGCCTGATCGAGGGTATCGCCGAGGCGACCGCCAGCATCCTGCGCCTCTTCAGCGGCTGGTTGTCGGACCGGCTGGGCAGCCGGAAGTGGCTGGCGGTGGCCGGGTACGGCATCTCCGCGCTGAGCAAGCCCTTCTTCTACGTGGCCAACTCCTGGGGCGTGGTGGCCGGTGTGCGCTGGGCCGACCGGGTGGGCAAGGGGGTGCGGACGGCCCCACGTGATGCCCTCGTGGCCGACTCGGTGAGCGAGTCGCAGCGGGGCCTGGCGTTCGGGTTGCACCGGGCGGCCGACACTGGCGGAGCGGCCCTAGGTCTGCTGATCGCCCTAGTGGTGGTGTGGTTCTTCGGCAGCCGCGTCACCTTGCAGGAGTCCACCTTCCGCACGCTGGTGCTGATCTCGCTGCTGCCGGCGGCGCTGGCGGTGCTGTCGCTCGCCCTGGGCGCGCAGGAGACGGCGGCCAAGGGGAAGGCCGAGGCGCCCAAGATCGGCTTCCGCGGCTTGGGCAAGCAGTTTGCCATCTTCATGGTGATCGTGGGGCTATTCGACCTGGGCAACTCGTCGGACGCGTTCATCATCCTGCGCGCGAATGCGGCCGGGCTGAGCACGCCGGGCGTGCTGGCCATGCTGCTCACCTTCAACCTGGTCTACGCCGTCATCTCCACGCCGGCGGGGTCGCTGTCGGACCGCATCGGTCGCGATCGGCTGCTGATCGGGGGGTGGCTGCTGTACGCCGCCATCTACCTCGGGTTCGCGCTGGCGGGGGCGGGCTGGCAGATCTGGGCCCTCTACCTGGTCTATGGCCTCTACTACGGGATGGCCTACGGGACGGCGAAGGCGATGGTAGCGGACGTGGCGCCGGCGCACCTGCGCGGCATCGCCTTCGGTACCTACGCCGCCGTTCTGGGCGTGCTGGACTTCCCCGCCTCAGTCATCGCCGGGATTCTGTGGGACGGGGTGGGCAGTTGGGCCGGCTTCGGGCCGGGCGCGCCCTTCCTCTTCGGCTCGGCCATGGCCCTCATCGCGGCGGTGAGCATGTGGGCGTGGAGGAGGTCGGCCACGGAGGCACAGAGGCACAGAGAGGGATAGGGGATAGGGATTAGTAGTTAGCGACTGGGGTCTGGAGCCGGCCCCTGCCACCTCCTCTCACTTCCTAGCCTTCTCTCCCTCCGTGTCTTTGTGCCTCTGTGGCAACTCCCTATGCCGGCCGGAGGATGCGCAGCAGGTTGCCGCCCAGGATGGCGGCGCGTTGCTCGGCGGGCAGGTCCAGGCCCTGGACTAGCTCGAGGTGGCTGCGGTCCACTCCGAAGGTGGTCTTGGTGGCGCCGTTGGTGCAGGGGAAGTCGGTACCCAGGAGCAGTTGCTGCCAGTGCCGGCGGGCGAAGCCGGCGGTGTACTCGGCATCGCGGCTCATTCCGCGCAGGCCGGAGCCGGCGGAGATGTCGGCATAGAGATTGGGGCACTCGCGCAGCAGCGTGTCGCAGCGGCCGGGCGCGGCGATGGGGCCGGAGGGATAGGCCGAACCACCACCGGTGTCGGCCCCCATCTCCGCCCACCAGGCGGGACCATGAGCGATGAAGCGGGTCCCCGGGAAGGCGCGGACCATGCGCTCGAAGCCGTCCATGTCCTGGTTGATGTTGCCGTCCAGGTGCAGTAGAACGGGCAGGTCGGCCTCGCCGCAGAGGGCGTAGATCTCCTGCACGCGCGGATCGTCCACGCGGAGGGAATTGCCGGGCGGGTTGGGCTTCCACTCCCCGAAGCCGCGGCAGCCGGCATCCACCAGCTTGGCGATCTCGTCGGCGTAGGTGAGGCCGGGTTGGCGCGGGTCGAAGACGCCGAAGGGCAGGAAGCGGTCGGGGTGGAGGCGGGCCTGCTCCTGGGCCGCCTCGTTGGTGACGAAGTGGGGCACTTTCGCTCCCGGCGGGATGGGCAGGGGCAGGAGGACGGCCATGTCCACGCCGGCCTCGTCCAGGTAGCGCAGGTTGGGGATGGTATTGACGGCGCGGCGGCAGGTGGGCGAGAAGGCGTAGGCGGGGAAGGGCTCGCCGGCGGCGTCGTCCATGGCGGTGCCGTACACGGCGGCAGTCAGGTGGGTGTGGACGTCAATGATCATGGGCCAACCTCACTTGAAGCTGTCACCACGATAGCGGCAAAGGGCCGGACTGACCAGGCAACGTGTTGCAGGGGGCCCGTGCCGCCAAGCAGGGCGACGCCCAGACGGCCATTGTCCGGGCGTCGCAAGCTAGGAATCAGCAGTGGCGCGGCCGCAATCGCTGGCTAGGCGACCGGCTCCTGCGCGGCGGCAGCGCCACCAGCGACGAAGCCCTGGGCGAGGGCCTTGCCCACGCCGGTGCCGGCGACGTACTGGCGGACGGCGGTCGCGCCCACCGCATCACCGGCGGCGAAGAGCCGCGGGACGGGGTTGCCGTCGCGGTCGAGGACCGAGCCCTCGGGGCTGATCATGATGCCGCCCTCGGTGAAGGTGAGCGCCGGCTTGGTGGGCACGGCGTAGAAGGGCCCCGTCTCGATCTTGTTCACCAGCGGCAAGGTGTAGACGTAGCCGGCCTCCTGCTCCACGGACTTGGGCGGGACCAGTTCGTTGGCCTTGCCTGCTTCGATGGCGGCGTTGAACTCCTCGATGGTGGCGAGCATCTGTGCCCCGTCGACGCCCCAGGCCTTCACCTTCTCGGCCAACTCCTCGAGGGTGTCGGCGGAAGCGATCACGCTGTTCTGCTTGGCGGCTGACTCGAAGTCACCGGCACGGTTCTGGTAGATGGTGTCGTCGAGGATGACGAAGGCGCGGCCGTAGGGCGGCAGAACCGACTCCGGCTGCAGCAGGGCGTCCTGGGCGATCATCTCGCTGCTGGCGGACTCGTCGGTGAAGCGCTTGCCGTAGATGTTGACGACGGCGCAGAGGACGTCGAACTTCAGGGAGCCGGCCGATGACATGCGGAAGCCTTCGGGCCGCTGGCCGTCCTCGGTGAGGAAGACGAGGTGGCCGTAGAAGGTGTTCATGTCCGGGCTGGCCTTGGCGCCCGCATCGAGGGCCATGATCAGGCTGTCGCCGGTGCCGCCCAGGCCCCAACGCTGCAGGCTAGTCGCGCGCGTGGCGTCGGGCGAGACGTAGCGAGTGACGAGATCGTTGTTGAGCTGAAAGCCGCCGCCAGCCAACACGACGCCCTTCGCGGCGTGGACGTCGAAGCCCTTGCCGTCCGCTCCCTTGGCCCGTACGCCCACCACGACACCGTCATCGTCACGGAGCAAGCGCTCGGCGCGGGTGGACGCCATGATGCTCACGCCCGCCTCTTCCAGGGCCGGAACCACGGCGTCAAAGAAGTCCGCCGGGGGCACGCGCAGGCCGTTACGCTCGAACGGGTACGCATAGGGATAGACCGCCATGCCGTGCGAGGTGAGCAGGTCTATTGCCGGGCCGATGTTCTCCACCCAAGCACGCTGAAGGTCAGGGTCGCCCCAAGGCATGTACTTGCGCATGTCCTCGTAGTGCTCATCCACGGAGGCGGCGAGACCCTCATCGCGCTGGAACTGGCTGTCGAAGCAGTAGGTGGCGCCATAGCAGACCGCAGTGTTGGACCTGGGCGGCCACTCTTGCTTCTCTAGAACGATGACGCTGGCTCCGTCGCTGACGGCACGCAGGGCGGCAGTCAGGCCAGCGAATCCGGCTCCCACTACTACTACGTCGGCCTGCAGTCCGCTGTCGGCCTCCTGGGCGGAAACGGGTAGCGCGGAGGTGGCGGCAACGCCGGCCCCTACAGCGGCTCCCCGAAGGAAGGTGCGGCGGCTGCTCTTGCTGTTGGCCATCTGATGGTCTCCCTCGAATCAGTGTGCCCGGCTCTGGGTTGGGCCGGGAATACGGGACGAAGTTAGCACCGAGAGGGTGGCGCGGCAACTGTGAAGGGCGTCAAATAGTAACCAGTAGACAGCCCTTAGCGGATAGTCACAGGTGTTGCGCGACTCGTCGAGCGCTGGAGGCTGGGAGGCGCTTTCCTCCTCCGTCCGTTGCCGACCTCCTGCCACTCTCCAGCGGTCGTTCCTCTCGCTACTCCCGGGCGTAGACGAGCAGCTCGTTGCCCTCGGCGTCGAGGAGGGTGAGGGTGTCGCCGCTGAGGCTGAACTTCTCCACCTGCTGCAGCCGCTCCAGGTAGGCTGCCTCAGCGCGCATGGCGTCTTCGGGGCCGGCCATTAGGGTGGACACCACCTCGCCGATCTGCAGGTCACCGCCGGCGGTGGCGGTGTAGGGGCCGCCGTAGGAGTTCACCGCCGAGGTGCCGCCCAGGTTGCCGTCCTCAAACTGGAGAGTGAGGTTGTAGTCGGTGGGGTCTAGGGTGCTCTCGGACCAGGACTGGAGCCGCCACGAGGTGCCGTCCAGGGACGGGGCGCTACCGGCAGTGGCACACCCGGCCAGAAAGGCTCCCAGTAACGCCAGTAACACGATTGCGTGAAGTCTCATCATAACCTCCTGGTCTCTAGGACGGAGGTGAGGAGGCATTGGTTCCGGGGAGCAGTCCTAGGCGGGCCTATCGGGGGCTCCGAGGTCCAGCCAGCGGGCGATGTGGCCGGCGAGGGACTCCCCGAGGCCGGGCAGACGCCGGAGCCCGGCGAGGCCCTGTTCGCGGTAGAGCTGATCCACGCCCACGTCGGCCTCATCCACCGCCCAGGCCGCCTTGCGGTAGGCCCACACCTGCGGGCCCGGGGCGCCGTCGTTCTGGAGGTCATACATGCGGACGAACAGCCTCTCCGCCAGGCGTTTGTTGATCCCGAGGGGGCCGGGCGGGATGTACCGGGGTGAGCGGTCGAGGAGGCCGTGGCGGGTGCAGGCCTCGCGCACGCGGCGGCCGAGGTGGACGTTGTAGGGGCCGGGCGGGCCGTAGGCAGGCCTGCCGCCGACCGGCCAGTGAAAGAGCTCGCGCCAGGAGGTCTCCGCGGCCGGGTCCACGCTGGCGGCGGCCTTGAGGGTGCGCTCGGCCTGGTCGCCTTCCATGGTCATGGCTCCCACGCATACGAAGCAGCCGCCGTGGTCGGCGGTGGCGCGGACGGCGTCGTCCAGGTGGCGGTCGCTATCGCCCAGGAGAGGGATGACGGGCATCAGGGCCATGCCGACGGAGATGCCGGCCTTCGCCAGGGCCTCCATGGTGAGGAGGCGGCGGCGCAAGCCGGGGCTCTTGGGCTCAAAGGCGCGCTTGAGCGCCGGGTCAACGTTGCTGAAGCTGAGGGCCACGCCCACCCAGGAGCGGTGGTTGATCTCGGTTAGCAGATCGAGGTCGCGAAGCAGAAGGGGCGAGCGCTCGATGATGGACAGGGGGTAGCCGAGGTCGAGGACGACCTCGAGCATGGCGCGGGCCACGCGGTAGCGGCTCTCGGCCTGCCACTGCCAACCGTCCATGCCGACGACTTCGGGGGGATGGCGGGGCAGTTCGCGGCGGAGGCGGTCGGCGGCGTTAGTCTTGACGCGGATGACGCGATCGAGGTCGGCGGGGTCGCGCCGGCCGACGTAGGGCTCGCCGCGGAGGTAGCAGAAGTGGCAGCCGTTGGCGCAGCCGACGTAGGGGTGGGCGGCGTACTTGTCCCAGAAGATGGGTCCGCCGACGTGCTTGTGCACGCGAACAAGGCTGGGGACGCGGTACTCGTCGAAGTGGGGGAGCATCTCGGTGGTGGTGACTCAGGCGGGCGGAGGCAGCGGGTTGCGTACGAACTGCCGGATCTGGTGGACGTTTCCAAGAGTGTACGTCGGCTCACGCTGCATAGATCACCCGAGCGGCATCCAGGATCGAGCGACGGATGATGTAGTTGGGGTCGCGCTCGATCACGCGGCGGTAGACGATGTCCACCGGGCGGCCGAAGAGCTGCTCCAACTCATGGCGCATTGCCTGTCTGTCGGGGAGGCGATCGGCGCTCGGAAGGAAGGTGACGAGGACGTCAACGTCGCTGCCGGGGCCGAAGTCGTCCCTGACGATGGAGCCGAAGAGCGCGAGCTCAGCGACACCCCACCGCCGGCAGAACGCCGCCAGTGCGTCTCTGGGGAAGGCGCTAGTGAGGTTGTGGTCGGGCACCATGGTGATTCTATTATACCCTGACGATCTTGGGAATGAAACGTACACACTCCGCGACCGCATAGACCGCCGGCGACACGGGCGCCTCATCTCCGGCGCCCCCGCTCGGGAGCGTCACTCCGTCGCTTCGAGATAGAGAGCCCAGCCAATGCCGAACTTGTCGGTCACGAGGCCTAGCAGCGTCGCCCAAGGGTACGGTCCTTCGAGTAATTGGCTCCGACTCTCCCGAGTCAGGACTTCGTACGCCTCACAGAAGTCGGCTTCACTGTCGTAGCGGACCTCGCAGTTCAACACACCGTCGAAGCCTGTCCCGACCTTGCCGCCCGGCCCGAGCAGGATCTCGAGTCCGTAGATGTCCATCATGATATGGATGTCGTCACCGCCCGGCGGCGTGCCTTCTGAGAGCTTCACGGCGTTGAACGCTTGCCGGTACAGCTCGAAAGCCTCGAGCCGTTCATCGTTCGTCGTGCCGATACTGAAGGACAGGGTGAATCTTGGGTATTTCCTCATGATCTTGCTCCCGAACCGAGTGTCTCGTCATTCCGAACGGAGTGAGGAGTCTACCGCCGGCAACCACTAGATCCTTCGGCCCCGGCGACTGAGACGGCCGCCGCACGGTGCGCCGGCCTGGGACGCCCTCTGCCGGTGAAGGTTCACGACGTTCCCGCAGCATCGGCGCCGGGCTAGCCACCGCCCCTGACACACCTGACCTAGACGCCCCCCTCACTCCGCCGGCTGAGTCGGGGAGGCTCAGCTAAGCCTCGGCGACGATGGGGTACGGGAACTCGCCGGGCAGGTAGTGGACGGGGATGCCGGGGAAGTGGCGCGGGATGTACTCGGCCAGGGCCTGCATGCCGGGTAGTTCGGCGGTGGCGTGGTTTATGATGAGCATGGGCACTCCCAGATCGAGTGACCAGAGCCCACTGGCGGTGGTGGTGATGCCGTCGTCGGTGGCCAGGATGAGATCGGCCCCGAGCTCATGCATGTCGGGCAGGCGGGTGATGGCGCCGGTACCTATGACCATGCGCTGCACCGGCGCGTTTCGGTCGCCCACTATGCCCACGAACTGCTGGCCCAGGGGGCGAACCTTCTCCAGCACCCTCCCGGCAACCTGCGCGACGGTCCGGCCGCCGGGGAGGCAGACGCGGTAGAACGACTCCACCGGCCGGGGCTCGGTGGGGAAGCCGAGGAAGGTGGCCCAGGCGTCGGGGATGCCCACCTCGGGCATGCGATCCCAGGTGTCGTGGCAGCGCATGAGGGTGATGCCCAACTGATCCATGAGAGCGTGCTTGGCGGCGTGGTGGCGGTCCTCCCTGGGGGTGCCGGCGTAGCGGGGATAGAAGGCGCCCTCGTGAGCGATGACGAAGTTGAGGCCGAGCGAGGCGGCCTCCCGCAGGCGGGCGTCGGTGGCGAGCCAGGTGACGGCGATGCCGCGCACCTCGGCGTGGGTGTCACCGTGCATGAACTGGTCGACGGTGTTGTCCCAGTCTACCCAGGAGGCGACGGCGCGGCAGTGCTCGCGGAAGTCATTGGGGGTCATAAGCGGGCCTCCAGAGCTGGGGCTGGGCGGAGCGGCCGAGCAACTGGGCGCAGTCTAGGGGGTGGCGGGGGCGACTGACAAGCCGCGAGCCCACCCCGGGGGAGGAGGGTGGGCTCGCGAGGGGAGAGAGCGGGGCCGGGCTAGTGCACGTGTGTCTCGGCCACGCGGCGGAAGTGGAACCCGTAGATGGCCATGGTGATGGCCAGGGGGAAGAGGCGCGGCTTCCGGAAAAGGGTCCAGAAGACGAGCTTCCAGTACTGGACGCGCTCCTGGCCCTTGATGCCGAGGCGGTAGATGGAGCGGAAGAAGGCGGCGACGTAGCCGGCGTCGATCTTGATGTGGATCTTGGGCGGTTCGTAGTCCTGCAGGAAGGTGCGCACCCGCTCGTAGTAGTGCTGGGGCGAGTAGATGTGATCCAGGATCTCCCGGTACCCCTTCCTCAGCGCCTCCAGGTCCATGCGCGGGATGATGTTGGTGGAGCCGTTGACGTTGTCGCCGGAGAGGCTGCTGATGAGGCGGCCTTCTTGCTTCATGCGCTCGTAGAGCTTGGTGCCGGGAGGGGCCTGCAGGAGACCGACCATGGCGGTGACGATGCCGCTGCGCTGGATGAACTCGATCTGCTGCTGGAAGATGCGGGGGGTGTCGCTGTCGAAGCCGACGATGAAGCCGCCCTGCACCTGAAGTCCCGAGCGGTGCAGCCGTTTGACGGACTCGACCAGGTCGCGTCCCTTGTTCTGGAACTTGTTGCACTCGGCGAGGCTGTCCTCGTTGGGCGTCTCGATGCCGACGAAGACAGTGTTGAAGCCGGCTTCGGACATGAGGCGCATTAGCTCGGGGTCATCGGAGAGGTTGATGGAGACCTCGGTGTTGAAGGTGAGGCCTTCCTTGTCGCGGCGCCACTCGATGAGGGCGGGCAGCACCGACTCTTTGAGGACGCGGCGGTTGCCGATGAAGTTGTCGTCCACGAAGAAGACGCCCCGGCGCCAGCCGAGCGCGTAGAGCGCGTCCAGTTCGGCGATGATCTGCTGGGCCGTCTTGGTGCGAGGCCGGTGCCCCAGGAGCACGGTGACGTTGCAGAAGTCGCAGTTGAAGGGGCAGCCGCGGGAGAACTGGATGCTGACCGTCTCGTAGGACTTCAGGTCGGCGAGGTGCCAGAGGGGCACGGGCACCTGGGTGATGTCGGGGAACTGGTCGGTGGTGTAGAGGCGCTGCGGTTCGCCCTGCTCAAGGTCGGCGAGGAACTGGGGCAAGGTGATCTCGCCCTCGTTGAGGACGAGGTGGTCCACGTCGGCGAACTCCTCGGGCTCGATGGTGAAGAGGGGGCCGCCGGCGACGACCTTGACACCCAGGTCGCGGCAGCGGTCGATTACCTGTCGGGCGGAGTCGCGCTGGATGACCATAGCGCTGACGAAGACCATGTCGGCCCACTGGATGTCGGCGTCGCTGAGGGCGCGGACGTTCATGTCAACCAGGCGCTTCTCCCACGGCTCGGGGAGGAGGGCGGCGACGGTGAGCAGGCCCAGGGGCGGGGCACCGGCCTTCTTGCGGACGAACTCCAAGGCGTGCTTGAAGCTCCAGAAGGTGTCGGGAAAGACGGGGTAGACGAGCAGCACTCTCATGTGGGCGGGCTCCATACGAAGTGGTCTGACTACCGGCTATAACACCGGCGCTGGGTAGTAGTAGCGGGGTGAGTGCCGGGCCACGGCCGGGCGGGGTGTGTCTGCTTCGGGGTGGCCCAGGGCTGGCGGGTCCGCTTGACACTCGCCCTGCGACTGCTAGCATTAGTCTGGCGCCGCCAGTCCGAGTCGGCGATGAAGCGCTGACAGGCATTTGCTGGAAAGAAGGGGAGAGAGACATGACCATCGATCGACGAGGGTTCCTACGTGTATCCGGACTGACGGCAGGTGTCGCCGTGGCCAGCGCTTGCGGCGCGGCCACCCAAGCACCGCCCGCCGCGACTTCGGCTCCAGCCGAGGCCACCGCTGCCCCGGCTGGTCCCACCGCTGCTCCGGCGGCGGAGACGGCTCCAAGCTCCAAGTACAGCGAGGCGCCCGAGCTGGCCGCCAAGGTGGCGGCTGGGGAGCTGCCTCCGGTGGAGGAACGCCTGCCGGCCGAGCCGCTGGTGGTGGTTCCCTTTGACGAGCCGGGCGAGTATGGCGGCGACATGCGCCGCGCTGGCCTCGCCTCTTCCGGGCACATGACCATGTACCTCTGGGACGGCTTCACCCGTTGGGACTATCGTACCGGCAGTCTTGAGGTCACGCCCAACGTGGCCAAGAGCTGGGACGTCAACGAGGACGGCACCTCCTACACCTTCCATCTCCGCAAGGGAATGAAGTGGTCCGACGGCCACCCGTTCACGGCGGACGATGTCATGTTCTGGTACGAAGACATCGCCGGCAACGAGGAGCTCATGCCTTCCTTCCCAAGCTGGCTGGTTGTGGCGGGCGAGCCGGTGACCATTACCAAGGTGGACGACTACACGGTTACCTTCTCCTGGCCCAGTTCCTACGGTCTGCTGCTGGAGTCGATGTGCTACAACGGCCAGAGCGGTCCTCCGTTCGCGCCGCGCCACTATCTCGAGCAGTTCCACGTGAACTACGCCGACGCGGATGAGCTCAAGGAGCTGTACGAGTCCAAGAACTTCGAGAACTGGTACCAGCTCTTCCAGAACATGAACGACGCCACCCTCAACCCGGAGCTTCCGAGCGTCTGGGCCTGGATACCGTCGGTGCCGTGGACGGCAGGAGCGACCGTTCCGGCCCTGCGCAATCCCTACTACTTCAAGGTAGACACTAATGGGAAGCAGCTACCCTACATCGACCGCCTGGTGACCGAGTCGACCCAGAGCACCGAGATCATCCTGATGAAGGGCATCGCGGGCGAGGTCGACTTACAGTGCAGCCAGTTCATGTTCGCCGACTACAGCCTCCTGAAAGAGAACGAGGAAAGTGGCGACTACCGCATTCTGGACTGGCAGTACAACGTGTCTCCCTGCGTGTACGTCAACCAGACCGCCAAGGACGAGGGGCTGCGGGAGGTCTTCCAAACCACCTCCTTCCGCCATGCCCTATCTCATGCCATCAACCGCGCCGAGATGAATGACCTCTTCTGGCACGGCCTGGCAAAGCCCGAGAATGCCGTGCCCAGCTCTTCGGATCCCTACTACAAGGAAGGCTGGGGACAGACAGCGGTTGAGTTCGACTTGGACAAGGCTAACTCACTTATGGACGAGGCGGGGCTGGATCAACGCGATTCGGAAGGCTTCCGCCTGCGCCCGGACGGCAAGCGGCTGCAGATCTACCTCGAGAACTACCCCACGTTCGAACTGGGCGCCAATGCCATTGATATCTTCGTGCAGGTGGCCGAGTACTGGGCAGAAATCGGCGTCGAGGCCCAGGCCCGAGAAGTCGAGCGCACCTTGTGGACGGAGAGGGCGTACGGCAACGAGAGTGATATGCCCGCGTACTGCACTGCTACATTCCTGTGGGCGCTCGACCCGACCTGGTTCGTGCCATATGGCCGCTGCTACTGGGCCCCCGCCTATGCCGATTGGCAGCGTACCGGCGGCGAGGCAGGCGAAGAGCCGCCTCAGGAGTACAAGCAACTCATCGAGTGGTACGATGCTCTCAAGGCGGACCCCGACCCCGCCAAGCGAGTCGAACTCGGCCAGCGGATTGGAGAGCAGCACAACGAGCAGACCTACATGATCGGGCTCTGTACTCCCAACATCGATCCCATGGTCGCCAAGAACGGCCTTGTGAACGTTATGGAGGCAGGGATCTCAGACTGGCGTGTTCATCGAGACATGCTTACCTGGCCATTCCAGGTGTGGTGGCGCCAGGGCTAACCGCCGAAAACCAATCGCACCGCTGCCTCCGGGGGAGTCCTAGGCTCCCCCGGAGCTGTTCCCATGTCTGCGACTCCGACGGGCCGGCGGACGCAGCACACCGAGGAGACAAGACACCATGAAGGTCTACATGATGACCGACCAGGAGGGAGCCGCGGGCGTGCTCAACAGCGCCGACTTCGCCGGGCCCGACTG